>Ga0180433_10004521_pt1 | contig 19464 bp, 17 predicted proteins | sample SS_ome_8_FD_132980 | JGI IMG/M metagenome (GOLD analysis project Ga0180433, IMG submission 132980) | Hypersaline lake sediment archaeal communities from the Salton Sea, California, USA - SS_1_D_1 metaG | ecosystem: Environmental > Aquatic > Non-marine Saline and Alkaline > Hypersaline >... | reverse complement strand
GGTGATTAATTCATAAATTTATTGAAATAACAATTTTTCAACAATAATGGAGTATTGTTTTATATATCAGCCTCTTATATGTTTTATACTGAAGTTTATGAATTCATCAGGTTAAAATATACAAAATTTTTTGATTTTTGGTTATTTGATAGAAAATTATTCTTTCAATATCAATAGCCGTGGTTTACCCGGGTATTACTCGTGTAAAAACGTTTATACACGAATAATATTATGTGGCTTGTAAGTGGTTGAAGGGCTGAGAGAATTTTTTGCAAGGCATCAACCTTCCCTGCGGGACAGTCCGCCTGATATCACACCATTCCTGCCCACGGGACAGTCCCAAACCAACCCCTCCTGTTTTACCGGTTATACCTGTAATACGCATGGCAGGCACCTTCATTGGATACCATGCATGCACCGATGGGATTTGAAGGATCACATACTTTTGCAAACAAAGTACAATCCTTCGGCGTTTTCTGCCCTTTCAATATCTCCCCGCAGATACATCCCTTTTCCTCTTCAGGCTCCTCTGCAACAATATCAAATCTTTTTTCAGTATCAAACGCCGAATATTGCTCTTTCAACCCGAATCCGCTGTCAGGCAAGATCCCGAATCCCCGCCACCAGTCGTCCCTGGACTCGAAAACCTCATCGAGCATGGCTTTTGCTTTAAGGTTCCCTTCGGGTCTGACAGCCCTCTTATAGGCAATCTCCACTTTAGGATCATTATCCTCTATCTGCTTTGAAAGCATATATATAGATTGTAATATGTCCAGTGCTTCAAAGCCTGAGACGACACATCCCAGACCGTACTTTTCAGGTATTGGCTTGTAAATACCGGAACCTGTGATAGTGCTTACATGCCCGGGGCATATATACCCGTTCAGCTTTACTCCCTCATCTATCAGCGCTGCCATAGCCGGGGGCATTATCTTGTGTGAGCTGAACAGATAAAAATTATTTATGTTATCATTTTTTGCCTTTATGATGGCAGCAGCGCTTGAAGGCGATGTGGTTTCAAATCCTATTCCCAGGAATATCACATTTTTGTGTTGTTCCTTTTTTGCAATATCCAGCGCTTCCAGAGTGGAATATACAATACGTATATCCCTGCCTGATGCTCTCTCTATCTCAAGGGATGAAACAGATCCCGGCACTCTTATCAGGTCGCCGTAAGTAGTGATAACAGTGTCATCCATCCTGCTATATAAAACAGCCTGGTCTATATAACTTTTTCCGGTAACACAAACCGGGCATCCGGGACCGGACAGGAGAGTAATATTTTCAGGCAGCAATGACGGTATCCCGAATTTATGAATAGCCATTGTATGCCCGCCGCATACTTCCATCAGGGAAATATCTTTCTTTGTCACACCCCTGATCTTTTCAGCTATCTTCAAAACGAGGTCCTTATTCCTGTATTCATCTATATATTTCACTCTTCCTCCTCTCTCCTGATCTGTTCATCAATATCCGCAAGCTCCTGTAACAGTCTCATCGTTTCTTTAGCATCTTCTTCGCTGAGCTTCTGAATAGCAAAACCCGTGTGTAAAAGGATATAGTCTCCAACCTTAACATCATCCACCATCTGCAGGTTTGCCTTATATTCGGTGCCTCCGATAGATACCGTAGCCTCATCTCCTTTTATATGAATTACTTTAGCCGGTACACTTAAACACATTGTGATTTTAGATTTAAGATTTATTGTTCGATTGTTCAATTGTTCGATTGTTCAATTGTTTCATTGCTTCATTGCTTCATTGCTTCATTGCTTCCATGAAGTTGCGATTGCAATTAATACCTTTCTTCGAATACAGCCGCAATACAATCGCTATTAATAATCGTGATTTTCAAATCACTATTCTCTAATTTCTATAACCAACTTCTATTTTCTAATCTCCTTTTCTTTTCACTGCAGCCGTCATCCTGAACTTGCCTGCCTGCCGGACAGGCAGGTTTCAGGATCTTTATCCTTTATGTTCAATCGTTCTTTCGTTCTTTCGTTCTTTCGTTCTTTCGTTCCATCGTTCTTTCCCTCAAACTCTGACAGGTTCTCCTACTGTCGAACGCTGTCAGGTTTTTCCAATAAATCAATCTTTTCAATCAATCCATTGCCGACCTGCCTGCCTACTGCAGACTTATCTTATTTGTCTTCTTTTTGCTGCTATCATAATCTGACCCAATGCTATACCTCCGTCGTTTGTCGGGATAGCGCTATGTGAGTAAACGTCGAAACCTCCGTTATGCAGGGCATCTTCAGTACCCTTCAGCAGGTATCTGTTCTGGAACACCCCTCCTGACAGAACAATCTTATTAATATCTTTGTTCGTTCGTATTTCAGAAACAACATCAAAAATAGCTGAAATTACGGTATTATGAAATTTTGCGGAGATAACAGGAACAGGAACGCCTTTGCGGAGGTCATCAACAACTCCCCTTATTGTTTTCCCAAAAGATATTTCCCTGCCTGTTTCACAGTCATATCTTTCCTTAATATTCCGGTCAATAACCGATTCTAGCCTCATAGGTGCTTCGGCATGGAATTTTGATACAGTACACACTCCTGTTATTGCTGCCACAGCATCAAACAGCCTGCCTGCACTGGATGTGAGTGGACAGTTAATATTTTTCTCAATAGCCTGTATTATAAGTTTTAGTTTGTCATTACCGGCAATGTCAACAATATGGTTATCAAGTAAAAAAATTTCATTCTTATATATATTATATAGGTATGCCACAGCCATTCGCCACGGTTCTTCAACAGCCCTGTCTCCCCCGGGCATGGGTATATACTCAAAATGTGAGTATCTTGTATGATCAGCCAGATCGCAAACCAAAAACTCCCCGCCCCATATATTGCCGTCATCTCCGTATCCTGTTCCGTCAAGACTGACACCTATAACTGTTTCATCCAACCCGTACTCAGCCATGCACGAAGCGATATGCGCATGGTGGTGTTGCACGCTCGTTACCGGAATGCCCGATTCAAGTGCATATTTCGTGGAAAGATAATCCGGATGTTTATCATGTACGAACAGCACAGGATCGAATCTGAACAGCTTCTTATACTGATCTATGGTTTCAGAGTAAAAATCCAGTGTTTCAAGATTTTTCAGATCACCAATGTGCTGGCTCATTATTGCCTGGTTCTCTTTCCCAATACAAAAACAGTTCACCAGTTCCGCGCCTGCAGCTATTATCCCTTCCACATCAAGGGTTACCCTTACAGGGGACGGTGCATATCCTCTTGACCTTCTTATCACTCTTTCCGTATTGTTGACAACAAAAACAACAGAATCATCTGTACGGTTATATATGTCCCTGTTATACGTCAACACTGCATCCGATATTTGCGATAATCTCCTGATTGCCTGAGCATTACCAACAACAATAGGTTCATCGGAAAGGTTTCCGCTTGTAAGAACAACAGCAGGGGTATCCGGTTTTTCAAAAAGGAGATAATGAAAAGGCATATAAGGGAGCATGGCACCGATAGTATCAAAACCCACGCACACACTTTCTGCAAGTTCTTTTTTTGCCTTAAGCAATACAATAGGTCTTCGCCATGTTTTTAATATCTCTTCCTCTTTATCACTTACATCAGCATATTCCTTTAATGATCCTGATCCGGAAAACATTACTGCAAAAGGTTTTCCTTCCCTGTGTTTAAGGTTTCTCAAACGTTTTACCGCCTCCTCATCAACTGCACTGCACATAATATGAAACCCTCCGATACCTTTGACAGCAATAATTTTGCCCTGTTGTATGAGCCGGGCAACCTCCTCCAAAATATCATTCAGATCATTTATCCGTTTATCACCAAGTGCCAGCTCATAATGCGGACCGCAAAGACTGCATGCCACAGGTTGTGCATGGAAACGCCGGTCAGTAATATCCTCGTACTCCTTTTCGCATTTATTGCACATCACGAATTCCTTCATCGTGGTCTTATCCCTGTCATAAGGAAGGTCTTTAATAATAGAGAATCTCGGACCGCAGTTCGTACAGTTTATAAAGGGGTACCCTATCCTGTGTTCCTGTGTTTTCATATCATGCAGGCATTCGCTGCATACAGCTATATCCGGGCTTATCTCAGTGATCTTTTCCGAAGTACTTTTACTTTCGGCAATGATAAAATCCGTATATTGCCCGGGTGATGAAACTGAAACCTTTATTGAAAAAATATTTGCTGCTTCAGGAGCTTGCTCTTCAATAGCTCTGGAAAAAAGATCAATATCCGATTTTTTTCCCTGAGCTTTTATCTGAACACAATCATTCCTGTTCTCAACCCATCCCTTAATATTGTTTTTTACAGCAATACGGTAAATGAACGGCCTGAATCCCACTCCCTGTACCAGTCCTTTCACACTGATATCAACAGTAATGTCATCATTATTTGCAGAAATACCACTCTTTTCCATAATTACCGGCTTTCATAAATAAAAGTCTGTGTGTAAAGTTACACAAATACGTTTAATATATAATTTGGGATTTGGAATCTAATTGCTAATTATTAGCTTTTTTCCTTGGAGAATTTTTAATAAGGGTAAACCTAAACGAACTTCCACTGCCTTCTTCACTATCAACCCATATCGTACCACCATTTTTTTCAATAAACTCCTTGCATAATATTAGTCCGAGACCTGATCCTTTTTCGCCTGAAGTGCCCGGAGTGGTACTACTGACATCGATCCTGAACAGTTTACTCTTTACTTCTTCACTCATGCCGACACCTGAATCAGTAATTGATATCTCAATATATTTCCGTACAGGTCTTGCTGATACTTCCACCTTTCCGTCTATGGGTGTGAACTTGATGGCATTGGACATCAGGTTCCTTATCACTGTAGTGACCATATTGCCATCTGCGAATGCCCTTGCGTTCTTATCAACATCATTAATAAGTTTTATTTTCTTGATATCGGCATTCTTACTCAGAAGCTCAATATTATTAATAACAATAGGATAAACTTCAATCTTTTCCGGTTTACATTCAAGCCTTTTGATCTGAGCCCTTGACCATTGTAACAGGTTTTCAACCAGATCAACAGTCTGCTGGATAGCTTTGTCAATATTCTTTATTTGCTTTTCAACTTCTTTTGTATTATTATTCTTAAAATTCGTTGTTAGCAGGTATGAATAATAGATCAGTCCCTGCATCGGATTCTTGAGGTCATGAGCTATGATTGAAAAAAATTTGTCTTTTGCGGCAACAGCTTCGGTTAACTGTTCAGTGGTTTTTATTAATTTATTCTCAAGTCTGTCACTGACCTTGGCAATAATTTCCACATGATTAAGCAGTTCTTCGTAGTGATCACATATATTTAAATATTTAAACTGTACTTCTTCTTTTGTTACATGATCATTCTCTATCTTCTTACAAAAGGCTTTATACTTATTAAATATCTCTACTTCTTTATTATAGATATGATGGGATTTCACTTATTTAAATAATATTAAAAGTATCGTAATTTCCGTTCTATACTCGTAAAAATATGACAATATTTATGTTATTACCTAATACTATTATAGGGTAAAATGTTATATTTTCATTATAACCGCTATTTTTTTCTACCTGAGTATCGCGGTTACTTAGTATGATGCTTATATGTGCTTACGGACTTCAGCTATAAGCATATGAGGCTGAACAGGTTTCTCAAGGTAACCGTTTACCGGCAACCAGTCATCACCGGCAGAAGATTTAAAATCAACACCTTTTTCTTTATCCACACCTGTCATCATAATGATCGGTAATTCCCTGAACCGGGGGTCATTACGTAATTCATTTGCCAGATCAAAACCTTCCTGATCATATGTCATCATTACATCAAGGATTGCAAGGTCTGGATTTTCTTTTCCGGCTATTTCAAGCCCTTCCGCTTTATTATTTGCAGTCACAACAGTAAAATGTTGATTTTCGAGTATTGATCTTATAGCATCAATAAGTTCTGCATCATCATCCACCAACATGATCTTTTTATTTTTCATAATATAATATAATGAAGATTATTAATTGAATTTTAATAGCAAATTTTTATATGATTAATAGCATTTTAATATCGTCCCGGTTTCCGGTAATGCATGATATGTTATTTAACAATATGTTACTAAACAGAATTACTATAAATGTCTGAAAAAAAACCCCCACACTAAACACCACTATATCAGTCGTTTACAAACGGCAATATAATTATTAAACAAAAATAGGGTATTTGATCGTGTAATAATATGACAATTGTCATTTTTTCAAATCTGTTACCATCATAATTTTATTGATGTTAATTTTTTGTTAAAAAACTTAATCCGAACAAGAAATCTATAAAGAAACAAGCAAAAAGGATCATTATATGGGAGAAAACAATTTAACAGGCATTTATTTTTGTTTTCCAAAAAACGGGAACACAGATGTCGTTGATATTTCCGAGGTTGCTTCTTATGCCGGCAGTATACCTGAGGTAACTGTCACCTGGCATTCCGGTAATCTGCCTTTGACAGATATCAACAGTTTAGCAGCAACTATCAGGAATAAAAGTATAAAGCGAATAGTAATTGCCGGTGACACTCCGGGATTTGAAAAGGCATTTTTCACAAAAGCCATGGTTTCTGCGGGTAACAATCCTGAGGATATTGTTCTGGCGAGTTTCAGAGAGCATGGTGCAATATCACGTGCAGATACAGAAAGGGCCAAAGCAATAGTGGCATGCGCTGTTTTCGGAGTACCTTTTGATCTGGCTGCAGCGCCTGATGAGAGTGATGTAAACACCGAGACGCTGGTCATTGGTGGCGGTATTTCCGGCATCCAGGCATCGCTTGAGATAGCAGACAGCGGTAATATGGTTTATCTCGTTGAAAGGACAGGCACAATAGGCGGGCACATGGCAATGTTCGACAAGACATTTCCCACACTGGACTGTGCAGCATGTATCCTGACACCTAAGATGGTTGAAGTAGGTCAGCATGCGAATATTGAACTGATGACATATTGCGAGGTCAGGGGTATAACAGGTACACCGGGCAATTACAGGGTAACGATCCTTAAAAAAGCCAGGAGGGTCAATCTTGCCACATGTATCGGTTGTGGTACATGTTCGGAAAAATGTCCTGCTACGGCTCCCAGCGAATTCGATGAAGGTACAACATTGCGTAAAGCTATTTATATACCGTTTCCACAGGCTGTACCCAACAAGTACCTGATAGATGCGGACAGTTGCAGATATGTACAGGAAGGCAAATGCGGTGTCTGCGCCAAAGTATGTCCGGTTGAATACTGTATAAACCTTGAAGAAAAAGACCAGGAAATAGAGCTGACTGTCGGCAATATTATTGTAGCCACAGGATTTAAACCGTTTGATGCAAAAAAAATAGAACGGTTTGGCTACGGCAGGTTCCCAAATGTTGTCACCTCGCTGGAATTTGAACGTCTTATCAATGCTGCAGGACCTACAGGTGGTGAGATCGTATTCAGGACACAGGATAAAAAGGGCAACTGGATATTTTCGCCTGACAGCAATAAGCCTAAAAGCATAGGTATTGTTCATTGTGTTGGAAGCAGGGATGAAAATCACAACAAATATTGTTCAAGAGTATGCTGCATGTATTCATTAAAGCTGGCACATCTTGTTAAAGAAAAGCTACCTGATGCTGACGTTTACGAATACTTTATAGATATGCGTTCATTTGGTAAAGGATACGAAGAATTTTATGAAAGAATAAAAGGTGAAGGTATTCATATTATCCGCGGGCGCACAGCAAAGATCGAAGAGAAAGGCAGGCAACTGATGATGCGCAGTGAAGATATGCTTAATGACAAGCTGATAGAGCAGAATGTTGATATGGTGATCCTGTCCATCGGGCTGGAGCCCAGGCAGGATGCAAAAGAAGTAGCAAAGATGCTTGGTATCACCACTACGGATGAAGGTTGGTTCAATGAACTCAATTATATTAATGATCCTGTCAGCACCTTCACCGGCGGCATTTTTATAGCAGGCACATGCCAGGGACCTAAGGATATTCCTGATGCTGTTGCCCAGGGCGCTGCTGCTGCTTCGGGAGTGTTAAAAAGTATTTCCAATACAAAAATTAAACAAAGCGTTAAAGATCTTACGCTCGACAAAATAGAATCTCAGGCAAAACAACTTACAAATATTTAGGAGACAGAATTATGAATAACCGTGTTGATCCTGATTTTATTAAAAGCCTAAATAAATTTGGCAGAAAGGACTGGAATGCATGTATGCATTGTGGAAACTGCACTGCGGTATGCACTCTGACCGACAGGGGTGTTTTATTTCCAAGAAAAGATATCCGCACATTGCAGATGGGACTAACATCAAAATTAGCTACCAGTGTAGAACCCTGGATGTGCTATTATTGCGGCGACTGCACAGACACATGCCCGCGTGATGCCAATCCGGGAGAACTGATGATGACACTGAGAAGATGGCTTACTGCCAAATATGACTGGACAGGACTTTCAGGACTGTTCTACAGGTCTTTTACATCATTGGTCATAGCTTTTTTACTGGTAGCTGTTGCCATAATCGTAATCGGCTTTATTAAGAAATTCAACCAGGCTGACATTATGCATTTCGGTCATTCTCTCGAATTCTGGATGATAATCGGAGTATTTTGCCTGATACTTGTACCTAATATTTTCAGGATGTTTTATTTTACTGTAATTAAGCCAAAGGTTGGTGCGCCTTTCGGATCATATATTACCGGATTTTTCAGTCTTATAGGTAACATGTTCACACAGGTAAAGACCCTGAAATGTGATAAACAATCATTACGATGGTTCGAGCATTTTCTTGTAGTGATTGGCTATCTGGGTTTACTTGTTATAACTGTTTATCTTGACTGGTTCGGTACAATAAACCAAATCATCATATATGCGGGATACATAACAGGAGGGTTGGTCTTTTTCTTCACCCTCCTGCTTATGTTTTCCCGGTTAAGCAAAGGCAGCCAGTTAACAAAATATTCACATTCAACAGACTGGTTTTTTATAATATGGCTCTTTTTAATGGGTTTGACTGCATTCCTGGTAAGGGTATTTATTGATACCGGACTGCTGACCGATCATTTCTGGTTGTACATGGTACATCTGATCATACTTGCCCAGTGGGGCATATTACTTGTACCGTTTGGAAAATGGACACACTTTTTATATCGTTCGTTTGCTATCTATTTCTCAAATGCAAAAACATCAGGTCTTAAGCTGAAAGGTCAATTATAAACATTAAATGAAGAAACAATGGAAGAACAAAGAATAGGTGTATATCTTTGCTGGTGCGGGACCAACATAGCCAAAATGGTTGACGTTGAATCTATCGCCGAAGAGGTTGGTAAATTACCTAATGTTGTTATAGCAAAAAATTATAAATACATGTGTTCTGATCCCGGACAGGAGCTCATTGTTAATGATATTAAGGAGCACAACCTCAATCGTGTTGTTGTATCGGCCTGTTCTCCCAGGATCCATGAACTGACATTTCGCAAAGCGCTGGAAAACGCAGGACTAAATCCTTACCTCTTTGAAATGGCAAATATCCGCGAACAGGTATCATGGGTGCATACTGACCGTACTGCAGCTACAAGAAAAGCCAGGCAACTGGTAAAAGCCGCTATTAACAGGGTCGTATTTCACGAACCACTCGATAAGAGGTCAGTAGATATTAACCCTGCGACACTTATTATAGGAGGAGGTGTGTCAGGATTATCTGCTGCCCTGGAAATCGGGGAAGCAGGAAAAAAAGTATTTATAGTCGAAAAAAATAGTAAGCTGGGCGGACATACTGCCGATATTGACCTTACATATCCATATATGTACAGCGCAGGGCAAATGCTGGACTCTATGGTTCAACGGGCAAATGACAATCCCAACATAGAAATATTCCTTGAGTCCGAAGTTGATGAAATTTTCGGTTATGTGGGAAATTTTGAATCCAAAGTTAAAGACAAAAACGGTAAGGAAACAGAGCTGAATTTCGGCAATGTTATTGTTGCAACAGGACTAAAACCTTTTGATGCAGGCAAAATAGATAATTACGGTTACGGGAAACTGCCGAATGTCGTTACATCAGTCGAATTTGAAAAAATGCTGAAAACCGGTAATATACTTACAAAAGAAGGCAAGGAGCCAAAGAATGTAGCTATTATTCATTGCGTTGGCAGCAGGAATCCTGATTATCACGAGTACTGTTCACGTATATGTTGTATGGTAGCAATGAAGTTCGCCAACCAAATAAAATCCGCTTTGCCTGATTCAAATGTATATGAATTATATGCCGACATGAGGGCATTTGGCAAGGGCTGTGAAGAATTTTACTCATTATCGTCAAGCAAAAATATTTTATTCCTGATGTTTGACCAGAAAGAAGGATTACCGTTAATAAAAAAGGCAGGTAGTGGAGATAACTGCGATATGATAATTGAGATGGAAGAGAAGCTATCCGGCGAAAATATTGAAGTACCTGCTGATATGGTGATCCTGATGGTAGGTATGGAGGCACAGGACAATGCAAAAGATATAGCTCATCAGGTTGGTGTCAGCATGTGCGGAAATGACTTTTACATAGAGAAACACCCGAAGCTTGATCCGGTGGCTACCACTACTGACGGAGTATATATTGTAGGTGGTTGCCAGGCTCCCAAGGACATCACCGATTCTGTCTCACAGGCGCGGGCAGCAGCAGCCAGAATCCTGGCTTCTATAGCTTACGGGTCTGTCGAAGTGGAAGTAACCACTGCGTCTGTTAATGAAGATGTATGCTGTGGTTGTCAGACATGTATCAAAGTATGTCCTTATACTGCCATCAGCTTTGATGAAGAAAAAAATGTCTCAGTCGTTAATGAAGTGCTGTGTAAAGGATGCGGCACGTGCGGATCAACATGTCCCACAGGCGCTATCAAATGCAAGCACTTTACTGACGTTCAGATATTATCACAAATTGAAGGATTAATGACTCTTGAGGAGGTATAATTATGGATTTCGAACCTAAAATAGTATCATTCTTATGCAACTGGTGCTCATACACCGGTGCAGACCTTGCCGGGACATCACGAATGAAATATGCACCAAATATCCGTGTGATCCGGATCATGTGCTCAGGCAGGGTAGAACCGACTTTTGTTCTTAAAGCGTTCAGAGAAGGTGCTGATGGTGTTCTTATATGCGGTTGCCATCCGGGTGATTGTCATTATCACGAAGGCAATTACAAATGCCTGAGGAGATACCATCTGCTGCAAAAATATCTTAAGCAAATGGGTATTCAGGGAGAAAGGCTTAAGCTTGAATGGGTCAGTGCAAGTGAAGGGAAACAGTTTGCAGATCTCGCAGACTCTTTCACTGAGACTATCCGGGGCCTTGGGCCGTGCAAAGTAAAAGAAAATGTAGAAACATTAGCTTAAAGGGAGGATATAAAATGGCAAATGAAGAAAAACCGAAATTAAAACTTGCCGTGTATTGGGCAGCTTCATGCGGCGGCTGTTGCGTATCAGTGCTTGACGTACATGAAAAGCTTTTCGATGTTGTTGCTGCTGCTGATCTGGTATTCTGGCCAATAGCGCTGGATGTTAAATATAAGGATGTAGAAGCAATGCCTGACGGGCATATAGACGTAACTTTATTCAATGGTGCTGTGAGGAACAGTGAGAATGAATATATGGCAAAGCTTCTTCGTAAAAAATCCAAAGTACTTGTGGCTTATGGCTCGTGTGCGCACATGGGAGGCATACCCGGTCTGGCGAATTTCACCACAAAAGAAGGGATCTTTAACAGAGCATATATAGAAAGCGAATCAACAGACAATCCAGAAGGTATATTTCCTCAGACGGAATATGAAGTACCTGAAGGAACGCTGGAGATCCCCGAGTTTTATAATGATGTCCGGTCTCTGGGGCAGGTCGTTGATGTGGATTATTACCTTCCCGGCTGCCCGCCTCAAACAGAAAGGCTTGTTGAAGTATTCATGGCTATTGTCACAGGCGCAGAACTTCCTCCTCCGGGTTCAGTGGTCGGCGCTAATGACAAAACACAGTGCGATGAATGCGAAAGGGAAAAGTCAGAAAACAAGACAATAAAGAAATTTTACAGACCATGGCAGATAAAAGACGACGGCAAGACATGCTTCCTCGAACAGGGCGTAATATGTATGGGTCCTGCGACAAGAGGAGGTTGCGGAGTAAGATGCATCGTGGGTAATGCACCCTGCCGCGGATGTTACGGCCCTCCACCGGACGCACCCGACCCCGGAAGCAAGATGATGTCTGCAATTGCCACAATGATAGATGCAAATGAAGACAACGAAATACAGGAAATAATAGAAACCATAGATGACCCGGCAGGAACATTTTACAGATTCAGCCTTCCGGCTTCAATATTAAGGAGGACGATATCATGAAAAGATATACAATAGATCCCATAACCCGGCTCGAAGGTCACGGGAAGATCGAGATCTTCTGTAATGATGACGGCGATGTCGAAAATGTATATTTTCAGGTACCTGAATTAAGAGGTTTTGAAAAATTCCTTGAAGGCAGAGCTGTCGAAGAAGCATCACAGATCGTCACTAAGATATGCGGAGTATGTCCGGGATGTCATCACATGGCTTCAGGAAAAGCAACAGATGCAGTGTTTGGCGTCAGACCGACATCTGCAGCAGCAAAACTCAGAGAGCTGTTCTTTATGGCGCACTTTGTACACAGTCATATTGCCCACTTCTATGCACTTGCCGCACCTGACTTTGTTGTTGGTCCTACAGCCAGTCCGGCAGAAAGAAATGTGCTTGGTGTGATAGGGAAAGTAGGTGTTGAGATCGGAACAGAAGTTCTGAAACAACGGCGTATTGCCCAGGAAATACAGGCATTGCTCGGCGGGCACCAGACACACGTTGTGATGAACACACCCGGCGGTGTAAGAAAAGGGCTTACCGAAGATGAGAGAAAAACAGTGGAAGAACAGGCAAAGGGATTTGTAGAGTTCAGCAAATTTTCATTGAAAATATTTTCTGACGTGGTACTTGCCAATGAAACCTATGTTGATATTATACTCAACGGTCCTTACAGCCTTAATATCTATTCAATGGGATTGGTTGATGAAAATAATAAAGTGAATTTCTATGACGGTAAAGTAAGGGTTGTTGACCAGGAAGGCGTTGAACACTGTAAATATGCACCTGAAGAATATACACAGTGGGTTGCTGAGCATGTTGAACCATATAGCTACCTTAAATATCCATACCTGAAACAGGTAGGATGGAAAGGGTTTGTTGACGGTAAAGATTCCGGCGTGTATCATGCTACTCCGTTATCAAGGCTGAATGCATCCGATGGAATGGCAACGCCTCTTGCACAGGCTGAATTTGAAAAGATGTATGAGACACTGGGCGGAAAGCCCGTTCATGCCACTCTGGCAATGCACTGGGCACGACTGGTAGAATTACTGTATTCTGCTGAAAGAGCCCTTGAGCTGATCCAGGACCCGGAGATCACCAGTGATGATATTCAGGCTGAACTGCCCAATGTGCCGAATGAAGGTGTTGGTATTGTGGAAGCACAAAGAGGTACACTGACACATCATTACTGGACAGACGAAAAAGGAATTATTCAAAAAGCCAATATTATTGTAGGAACAACAAATAATAACGCCCCGATAAGCATGTCGCTGAAAAAAGCCGCCCAGGGACTTATTAAAAAGGGCGTTGATGTTTCCGAAGGCATACTGAATATGGTGGAAATGGCTTTCAGAGCTTATGACCCGTGTTTCTCCTGTGCAACACACAGCCTGCCCGGACATATGCCCCTGATTGTCAATTTCTGCGATAAGGATGGTAACGTTTTAAGAACATATAAACGAGATAAATAATTTATTAGCATATAAAAAGAGATTAACAATTTGCCATTTTTTAAAATAAATTAAAATAGATGATTTAAATTCAGCTTTTTAGTTTATTGTTTATTTCAAGTAATTTTATATATAGTATATGATATATGATTACTTAACGTAAAGTAAGATCCGGTGAAATTTTTACCGGATCTTATATTTTTATATTATATATTAATATATTTATACCATGAATACCATGAATGACGCTAAAAAAGATATCCTTATACTGGGTGTGGGAAATGATATACTCACTGATGATGGCATAGGGCCGAAAATAACAATGCGATTGAAGAATGAATCAAATATTTCGGGGAATATCCATTATGACACTGCATTTATGGGTGGACTGGATCTGCTTGAGTTCATAAGAGATTACAAAACAGTTATTATCATTGATGCAATAAAAACAAAAGATGGGAAGCCGGGAGACGTGTTTTATTGCACCCCTGATGATTTTAAATATGCTCTTCACCTTGACAATCTTCATGACGTGTCTTTCCTGACAGCGATCAAGCTGGGTAAAAAATCAGGCTATAACATCACCGATAATATACATATAATAGCTGTTGAAGTTGTGGAGGACCGCGTCTTCAGCAATGATTTTTCTCCTGAAATCCAGAAAAAATATGAAGATATAACAGCAACAGTTAAAAGATATATTAACGAGATACTTTCCGAGAGTAGCTAAATATAAAAATATTACTAACTTTGTAATTAGTTATTAAACTAACTGCTTCTTATTAATATATAGTATTATGGATCTTTTCGTATTACTTGGTGTTATTGGTCCATGGCAGATAATTCTTATTGTTGTGGTTGTTCTTTTACTTTTCGGCGGTAGAAAGATCCCCGAACTCATGAAAGGCTTGGGCAAAGGTATGAAGGAATTCAAAGATGCCACAAAAGGTGAAGATGATAAAAGCAGTAATACTGCTGAAACAAAGAACAACGAACTGGATAACAGAAAACAATAAATCGCTCACAAAGATAATCACTTGTTTTTTGCCGACTGCTGACTGCCAATTGCTGACTGGTTTATCCTGCAAGCTCCTGTTTTTTTTCTATTCTTTTGGATATCACTATACCTACTTCGTATAATAATAATAAAGGAACGCATACCAAAACCTGGCTGAATATGTCGGGTGGTGTTATTATTGCAGACAATATCAGTATGGCTATGATCGAATGTTTCCTGTATTTACGAAGGAACCGGGGGGTAACAAGACCTGTCTTAGACAGGAAATATACAAGCACGGGAAGCTCAAAGATAATGCCGCTTGCGAGGGATACAGACGTAACTATGGAAATATATGATTTCAGGTCTATCTGGTTGGTAACTTCTTCACTGACACTATAAGTCCCCAGGAACTGGACAGATAAAGGTACAATTATATAATATCCGAAAAGCACACCAATAAAGAAAAGGAAAGAAGTATAGTATATTCCACCCCTTGCATGTCTTCTTTCATTCTTGTACAAAGCCGGTTTTATAAACCTCCACAATTCATAGATCAAATACGGAAAACCCAGAATAAAGCCTGCAACAATTGATATTACAATATGTGTGGTAAACTGTCCCGACATCTTAATATTGATAATGTTCAGAGGTTCTGAATTAATACATAGCACAGGTGCATTCACAAGATCTCCCAGTTTGCAAAGCATCCTGTTTGTATAGAAACCGGGCAGTTTCGGAGCAAGGATGATCCTGTCAAATATAATATCCTTGAAAATAAACGCTGCAATGGCAAATACAAGAATAGCTGCAAAAGACCGTATAAGATGCCACCTCAACTCTTCGAGATGATCAAGAAATGACATATTTCCGTCTGATCCGTTTTCCTTCTTCTTAACCATGTATTATTAATGTTGAATGAGCTATTACTCATTACACATAACGCAGCATTATAAATTCTTTGTATTTTTATCGATCTCCCTTTTTATCGTAGTAGCAGTATCCCTGATGTCTTTCAGATCCTTTGTTACATCTGAATCCCCCTGATTAATCTCCTTTTTTATTTCATTGGTTGCTTGTTTAAATTCCCTCATTCCCTTACCAAGTCCTCTTGCTATATCAGGGATCTTCTTTGCGCCGAACAAAAGGAGAATAATTATCAGTATAAAAAATATCTCCCCTCCGCTAATAAATAGTATAATATCCATAATAACACTATATTATCTTAAATATATTACCTGCCCTCGGCACATGGAATTTAGTATTTATTCCGGGGATACATGATTGTGAATTGACCCATTGAAGGAGTTCTGTGTCATTCATTATTTTTTCTTTGTAATACTTCCTGTCCTCAGTGCCGCTGTAATGCGCCAGCATGATATTTTGCGGTGCGATCCTTTCTGCAAGGTCGAGGATACACAGGCACAATTGTCCTGCAGAATTACAATCCTTTAAAAAATTTAATAAATAGTTATTTTCTTCAATATTCTCTCCGGGTTTCAGGTGTGGTTTTATCAGCTCTTCCGGGACTATACTTTTTTCCCATGATTCCAGTATATCCGATATTCCCTGATCCCCGGGATTATTTTTTGTAAAGCTCCAATGGTTGCTTTTAGGATATGGGAACCGGTTATTACAATCAACATATAAAGCCTGTATCCCGGCAAGATGATCAAGGTCTATATCCCTGAACAAAGGCGACATTACATCACCTGTAAAACCAAATTTCCGGGTATTATGACTACCTTCATTATATTCAAACAGCAACATTGCCGCCCCTACAGCCACAAATCCGTGAAATACAGGGTACGGAGTGACTGATAATCCCGGTACCTCCTTAACGGCAGACCGTATTCCGTAACTGATCTCCCTGAAATCAATAACTTCCTCAAGATGAGGAAACATGCGTAGTGTCATATCCATACAAAGCCGTGTGGCATATACAGGGTATCTGCGTTTCTTGTTGTGCAGCCTGTAAAAGCTCTGTGCCACCCAGTCAAGCCCTAAAGTATGATCAATATGGGGATGGGTAAGAAGTGTTGTTTCCGGTATCCTGTTGCTGTTCTTAAGCAAATACTGGACAGAGCCATGTCCGGCATCAACAAGCACTTCCTGATTTATACTATCCACATCTTTATATTCTCCATCAGAAAAAACAACCGAATACGAAGCATTCGCCAGATCCTCATAATTATGTCTGTCATAAAAAGGATGTTCCTGCCCCAAAAATACAGGCCAGGCATTCCCGCGACCGTTAGTACGTATATAAATATTAGTCATTTAATTTTTACCTCCTCCCCCCGATTACATCGGGGACGGAATGGTTTATTTCACAAGTGTCATCTCTTCGATCAGATGTGTAGCTCCTGCGAATTTATCAATAATAAACAATGCATAGCGGATATCCAGTGAGATATTCCTGCATATATCGGGGTCATACATAATATCGCTCATAGTGCCTTCCCAGTTCCTGTCGAAATTCACTCCTATCAGATACCCGTCACCATTTATGACCGGGCTTCCGGAATTACCGCCTGATGTATGGTTCGATGCAATAAAACATACATGCATCTCATCTCCTTCACCATATTGCCCGAAATCCCCGTTTCTGTATAATTCCTTTAATTTTTCCGGAACTTTATAATCATAGACATCCGGATCATCCTTTTCGATTATCCCCTTTAGTGTTGTGTAGTATTCATAATACACGGCATCCCGGGGACAGTAGTCATCAACCTGTCCATAAGAAACACGGATCGTTGAATTGGCATCAGGATAAAACAGCTTATCCTTTTGCATCTCCCGTAATCCCTGCATATATATCCTGTCAAGCTCACTTATCCGGTTGTTAAGGCTTCTGTATTGAACAATGACCTTCTCCCTCAATACCCTTACAAAGCTGTCATATAGCCGGTATGCAGGGTCTTTTATTAATTTCTTATATGATTTTTCCGAACAGTTGTCGAGAAATCCATTGATCTTATTCTCATTAACCAGGAAAGATTTTGAAAATACAAAGTCTGCATAAGCTGAGAAATCCCCTTTATACTTTTGCTCAATAACAGAAAATATCCCGGGATGAAATTCCTTATCAATATTTTCATAATACATCTGCAAAAGCTCAGCAAATATCTTTTTATCAACAGGCATGTAATAATCTTTAAAAAATCCGGTTGTTCTGTTTTTAATACTTTCAATGACACCTGCTTCATTATCACCATAAAATGTACCGGGATTAAACAATGGATTGAACTTTTCTGCAAATCTCAGGATCTCTATTGCCCGCACCACTTCGTAATAATAATCCACTGCAAGCGTATATGGTGTCAGTTCATTGTAGATATTACTGTACATAGGCAGAATATTGCCATATTTCATTTTCAGCTTTTCGGCGGAGAAGGCCCATGTAGTAAATTTCTGTTCCAGGGCTTCTTTTTTCTCAATAGCATTGAACCTTTGAAGCCCCCTGTTCTCACCTATCCATTTTTTCCAGTAATTGGAAACGCGTGCATGCTTTGTTGCATACTTAATACGTATTTCCCTGCTTGTATTCATAGCAGCATTAAATATATCGAGCCTTTTTTCCCTTAACTTGATCCTGTGAGGGTTTTCCACTTCGGTTATCATTCTTACAGCATAAGATGTCAGATACTCAGATGTACTTCCGGGATAACCGAAAACCATAGTAAAATCCCCTTTTTTTACTCCTTTCAAAGATATAGGGAAGTACTTCTTCGGTTTATACGGGACATTATCAGGTGAATATTCAGCAGGATTGTTATCCTTGCCGGCATATATCCTGAACAATGAAAAATCTCCTGTATGGCGGGGCCACATCCAGTTATCCGTATCACCCCCGAACTTACCTATTGCAGAAGGAGGGGCTCCTACAAGCCTTATGTCTTTATATATTTCATACACGAATAAATAATATTCATTGCCATAATAAAACGGAACTACTTCAGCAGTATAATTTGAGTTGTCTGTTGCTTCTTTGATGATCTTATCTATTGAAACGTTTATTGAATCCATTCTCTTCTCTGCATCCATCCCTTCACTGATACCTGAGAATACTCTGTCGGTAACATCTTCCATTCGTACCAGAAATGTTACTGTTAGCCCGGGATTGGTCAACTCTTCCTCCTGCGACATAGCCCAGAAACCATCAGTAAGGTAATCATTCTCCAGACTGCTGTGCTTTTGAATAAAACTATATCCGCAATGATGGTTAGTTATAAGAAGCCCCTTATCTGATATCAGCTCCCCGGTGCAACCGCCTCCGAAAATAACAATAGCATCCTTCATGCTTGCCTTGTTAATACTGTAAATATCTTCAGGGGTCAGCCTGAACCCTTTCTTCTGCATATCTTCGTAGTTATACTTCTTAAGAAGTATGGGAATCCACATACCCTCGTCTGCAAGGACAAAGGATGGCCTGAAAAAACAAATTAATAACAGAAGAATAATAGCCTTTTTAAACATATCAGATAATTCTTTTAATTAGGGTTTGTTTATTAATTGATTTAAGAACACCGATTATTCACAAATATATTAATTTTCAAAGGCGTTCATGAGAACGCTTCGCTTAGTTAACGATTTTAGATTTTAGATTTTAGATTTTTTT
>Ga0180433_10004520_pt1 | contig 19466 bp, 26 predicted proteins | sample SS_ome_8_FD_132980 | JGI IMG/M metagenome (GOLD analysis project Ga0180433, IMG submission 132980) | Hypersaline lake sediment archaeal communities from the Salton Sea, California, USA - SS_1_D_1 metaG | ecosystem: Environmental > Aquatic > Non-marine Saline and Alkaline > Hypersaline >... | reverse complement strand
TTCGAGACAGCTTGGTGAGTTGATTGACCGAATCCTTTTGGAGTTGTCGGACGGGGCCGACCCTAAGAACGAATACGAAAGGGCGTTGTGGGTGGCTATTACGTCGCATGTCAAGAAAAGGCTTTTGGCCGAGATGACGAAAACAGGGTTGATCTTTAACTGCCCTCGACTGGATGAGGACAAGTGCATGTACTTTTCAAAACCAGCGGAAAAATAAAATCATTCGTTGACAAACGGAATTAAGGGTGGTAGATTTTCCGTGAGCGTGACCGAAGGTCCTGTTGAATCGAAATCTTGAAGGCTGCTGTGCATCTGCTTGGGCATGACAGCTTTTCGTTTTGGAGGTTGTATGGAGCAGGCCACTCTTGACCTCCTCTTGAAGTGGAATAGAGCAAGGCTTTCAATAGTCTATGAGAAACAACCCGATGATTGCTGCTATGCAGAAGGTATCATCGTCACGCATCAATTTCGGAAAGGCTCACATTTTTGTCGTTCCTGCCATAACCAACTCGCCACCGATATCCTCAAAGAAGAATTCCTGAAACAAACCAAGGTCCAAACGCTCATCCTACTTAAACGTGTATTCGACACGTTGGCCGACGCTCGTAAGTGGGTAAAGGATCATGGGTTCGTTGACAAGAAAGTGGACACTACGGAGAACACATGGCGGTTCCGCCAGTTCCCCCCAGGCAAATGTAAGAGTGGAACGTTCAGAACGATCTCGATGACAAAAGGAGTTCAAGCCGGAATATGCGTACCAAAGGGAAACACGACGCCAACTGGATTGAAAACGATTGAGGAAATGGTCTGTGGAATCGGTGACGAGGATGAGGATGGAGGTGTATGAGTATCTCGTAAAAGGGAAGGATTGGTTCCTGGTTGACCCACAGGAAAAGTTCAACGCAATCGGCCAAGAGGGATGGGAGTTGGCCATGGAGTTGGGTCCAAATTTGATTTTCAAGCGGTGGGTCGAATTGAGAGAGATCGAACCTGAACCAGAAGTGTGCTTAACTTGCAAGTTTTTTGAACGGCACAATTGGAGTGAGAGCAGCAAAAGTTATGTTGGTCAGTGTGCCGCCGACAGGATCATGACCAACAGTAACAACTGGTGTGAAAAATTTGAGCGTGGGAGAATGAACGATGCACATGAAAGCGGACGTTGATTGTGAGAACGTAGTTGAAGGGTTCACGCTGCCTGCAAAGGGTACGAACGGCGTAGCCCATATTCATACCTTTCGTATCGGGTATGATCCTGTGACTGGTCGAATGATGGGGATGACCCATTTGACGGATCAGTCGGAACGTCACTCCCATCTTGTTGATTTAAGGGGTGGTGAAAAGATGTTCACGAGTGGTGCAAGCAGAGGAATTGACCATAAACACGAGTTCGTTCTTTTCAAGTCACCCCTACAATCTCCCAACGCCGCCAACCCCCAAGCAAATGCGAGCGTTATCCTGGACTCCCTTGATGAACATGTGGATGACTTCCGTGCGAAACGTCTTGGCTATCGGTCAAAACGGGAATTGGTCAACACGGTCAAAGAGATGATGAAGAAATCAAAGGAGCCGGATATGAAGGTGAATAAGCAAGAGGAATTAGAGCCTGTCACAAATGTTTTGCTCACAAGTGAAGAAGCCGAAGGCCATAACCACGAGGTCCATGCAGTCGTCGATCCAGAAAGAGATATGGTATGGTTTGCGACCGCAAAAACTTCCAGTGGGGATCAGCATGTTCATGTTCTCGAAGCCGTTTTAAGTGAAGGTCCGTCGTTCACGCTTGAGACTCCGATTGAGGGTGGAGACCACACCCATATTGTTCAGTTGTCGCTTGAGGAGGCGAAATCGTTGAAGGGGAAATTGAAGGTTATCACGTTAAAGACCAAAGAAGTTAAGAAGTCGGTTGGGGAGGAGTTCCTTGAACACGTTGGACGATAAAATTTCAAAAGCAGTAGATGTTTTAGACAGCACCGGTTTTTTTGCGGTTGTTCTTGGCAAGGCCGTTCACATCGGCGACAACCCACCAGAAAAAATGGGGCCGCCTGCGCCAGTCGATATCGACAAGTATGCGCTGTGCGTTGGTGATCTCGAATCGGATGAAGGAGCGAAGGCTATTATGTTTGCCACGTTTCTACCGTCCGAAGCTGTGCAAGTTGCACGAGACAGAGTAGTAAGGGATAAGATATCGCAGTCAACACTTGGAAAGGCCGTAGGCCGTTTCGAGGAGCAGACCATCTATAAGGTAATGCACAAGTTGGTCCTGCGAGATGACGAATCCTGACGATTCCTTAACCGGAGTCTTTGTATGTCCGTGCGCTTTTGAGGATGACGCACGGTATAATGACGAACTGATAAAAGTAAAGGTGGAAAATGCCAAGAGCGAAGAAGCCAAGTTTCGACGACGAGTACACGAAAGCGGAAGCGACAGTTAAAGCTATCGTCCTCGGTGGTGGAAACATCGAGTCCCGTCAACTGACGGATGACGAAAAACAATTTGCATCAATGGGTGAGGATATTGTTAAGCCACCCGTTGATTTACGTTTTTGGGCTGCTGCCCTCGAAATAAACACACGCCTCGGTCGAGCTGTAAGAACCTACGCTCGCAATACCGTCGGACTCGGATGGGACATCATTCCCTGGGCCGATGTTGAAACTATCCTTAATGCCAAAGACGAAGATTTGTCCGAAGAAGAACGTCAAAAGCGTGACGAGTTGCAGCAGGCGTATGATGCTGACAAGGCAAAACTCGAAAAGTTGCTTGATAAACCGAACGCTGATATGCCGTTCACCAAAGTCATGGAGCTGGTGAAAATTGATGAGGAAGCCACAGGGAACGGATACCTTGAAGTAGCCAGGAACGCAGCCGGCGAAGTTGGTGGTCTTTACCATGTTTCGTCCCATACCATCCGAATTCTTAAATCAGGGGATGGGTTCATCCAAATTCGAGGCGGTAAGAAGCGTTATTTCAAGAAGTTCGGTGATAGGAGAATCATAGATAACCGGACAGGTAAAGTATTTCAGCCAGAGAAGCCAGGTCAATTCCTTCCAGTCAAGTTCCGAGCCAGTGAACTGATCCAGTTCATGATCTATTCCCCACGTTCATCCTATTATGGAGTCCCACGTCATGTGGCGACGGCCCCTGCTATTGCCGGATCACGATTGGCTGCCGAGAGGAACGCTGTTTTCTTTGAGAACGATTGTGTGCCGAGAGTTGCGATAACCGTGACAGGTGGTCGCCTGACGCCGGAGTCGTTGGATCAGTTGAAGAAATTTTTTGAGCAGCAGGGGAAGGGAGTCAAGAACGCCCATCGAGTTATGATCCTTCAACCTCAGCGTAAGCAAATGGGAGTAGCAAAAAGTGAGGATGTCCAGATCAAAATTGACAAGATGACCGTGGGTGAAACGGACGATGCCAGCTTCCAGAAATACCGTGAGATGAATGATGAGGAAGTCCGTGAAGCGTTCGGACTCGACAAGTCGTTCTTTAACACCGAGGGGATTAACAAGGCCGGAGCCGTTGTAGGTCGAGCCATCACAGTTGAGCAAGAGTTCAATCCAGATGCGCTCGATAAAGAGTACACGCTGAACCATACGCTCGTTGCCGGAATGGGAATCACCAATGCAAGGCTTCAATTTAAGCGTCCACGAACGACCACCGAGGAAGGTGATGTCGGTACGTTTGAAAAACTCACAAAGTCTGGCGGTATTACTCCGAATGATGTAAGGAAACTGCTGACTAACTTAGGTTTTGAAGGGTTTGAGCCGTTCGAGACCGAGTGGGCCGATAAACCGTTGCAGATTGCCCTTCTCGAAATGCAGCAGGGTATGATTGCCGATGCCAATAACCAGGCGCAAAACGATTCAGCTAATAACATGGGCAAACGGATTGTCGATGACCTGATGAAATTAAACGATGCGGTCAATGCCCTTGTTGAAAAGGGTGATGCAAAAGGGCTGCTCAAATTAAATTTGACGGGAACAAATGGACATCAAAATAAATGAGTTGGATATTTTTCCAGTTGCGTCGAAGATGCTCCATGACACCATGTGCAAATGTGGTCTTGTGGAAAAAAGGGTTGATGATCCAGTCCCGTTCGAGCAAAACATAGTAAAGCCTCTGGTTCGAGCGTTCAGCGCAAGAGTCGGAACAAATTTGGGTCCAGCGATTGAGAAGTTGGTAGATAAGGGAGTTGACCTTACTTCGTCTGGGCCACGCTTCAATAGAGAAGCGATAAGGGTCTTTCACAATACGTTACGTCGGATACTCGGAACCGAGCTGGCGGTTGAAGTCCAGGATGATGTTCTGGACGCCATCTCAAACATGTACACGGTAGCTGAGCAATTGACGAGCCGGCAGGTAGGGCGGATTTCATCCTTGACCGCAGTAGATCAAGAGCTGATAACCGCCCTTAACAATACCACCCATTCGTATCTCGATTCGAGTTACAGCCGGATATGGGAGCCAGAGTTGGATTACATAATGAACGAGACTCTGGAAGAAGGGTTCGGAGCCGTTGACTTGTCGGATCGACTTGAAGAAAGGATGAGTGCGAGATTGTTGAATCGGTCGCCAGCTTATTGGGATGTTGTGGCGAACCAGTCCGTAAATTCGTCAAGGAGCATGGCCCAGTTGAACACTTATCGAAAGGCAGAGGTAACGAGGTACGAGATCGTAGCGGTAATGGATGGGGTGACAACGCCGATATGCCAATACCTTGACGGTCAAGTGTTCAGGACGGAGCCAGCTTTTAAGCACATGGAAAATTTGGTTGGAATGGGTAAGCCGACGACGGATGACGAATATGAGGAACAGCAGGACATGAGGCCATGGGTCGGGATCGACACAGGCCGAGCATTGAGGGGTCTCAGTGCGCTGTTCACGAGTAAGGGAGGGGAACGTAGTTTCCTTCCCCATTCGACGTTAACGAGGCGTGGGTCAGGACGGTTCAGTCCAAATGACCGGCCAAGAGTGCCAGATAGGGTGAAGTTGGAAAGACTTGATTTGTGGCTGCCCCCCTATCATGCAAATTGTAGGACAACAACGGTGGCAACCAAGGAGAGCGTAAAACTCGAAAGAGCTTACGAACTCGATGTAGAAAAAGAGATGCTTGCGGAGGTAATGAAATGAAAAAGAAATTTGAATTTCCCTTGTCTGCCATCAAAGCGTGGAAGGATGAGGGTGATGGCAAAATGCACGTCATGGGTATTGCCTCGGAGACGGGGATTGATGCTCATGGCGAACGTATGTCCAACGTCGCTATTCAGCGGATGGTCAAACAGATCAATGAGCGTAACAACGTTCTACTGTTGCCGACCCATCGGGACACGTTCGAGATCGGTAAAGCGGTCAAAGCCAAGATGGTCAGTCAGGCAGACCTGGACAAATTCTTCGGTGAGGGAGTTGCCCGTGCCCCAGGGTTGGAAGTTGACTTCCAATTGGACGAACGGTTCCCAGAATCCAATGTTTTGTTCGAGGATATCCAGGCCGGAACCCCCAATAAGCAATTGAGTGTTGGCGGTTTTATCAATCCCGAAAATCAAAACGCAACGTATTTTGAGAACGATCCTGATTCGGGTGAACGAGTCCGAGTTCTGGACGATCTGCTTTTGGATCATGTGGCGTTGACCAGGGTTGGCCATGCAGCGAACGAGCGAACCGGATTCACGCAAGCCATTTCAAAGAGTTTGGCAATCGAGGGTTACGATTATGTTAAGGAGCAGGAGAAGGAAGGGGTCCCAGAAATCCATATCTGCACAGGCGAATTGTTCGCCGGTATGGATAAGGGTTTGATCCCTCCGGCTAAAACCGGATCGCTTGCTCCTATTGATACGGCATGGTCGTTCACGGCTGCTGAGGGTAATAGAGTTCTGGGAGTAGGGGAGACCGACGCTGACTGGAATCGGTACAAGTCCATTCATGCGTGGCTCGATCCGGCGTCAGACCCAGACAATAATCCGCCCCGAAAGAAGGCGGCTTATAAATTGCCTCACCGTAAATTCCACGAGGGACGGATCAAGACATTTTTCCGTGGAGTCGTTGCAGCCCAGGTTCGGTTGAACCAAGGGGCATTGAACGTACCAGATGCAGATAGACCAAAAATCCATCGTCATTTGGGAGTCCACTACAACGAGTTCGAGAGGGAGCAGCCGGAACTCAAAGAATATACTTACGGTGAATTCAAGGCGTTTCACGAGAAACAGGGCATCGACATGTCGTGGTTCACCGTGGAGTTGTGTAAGGAACTCCGAGTCGAATTCAAAGGAGGATTTCAGATGGATGAAAAAGTGAAGGAAAAAGAAGAAGAAGGAAAGCAGTCAATACAAGAGCGCATCGTTCTCTCAGGCAGTCAGTCGTTTGGTAAAAAGCTGTGGGGAGTCCTGATGCAGTTAGGAGGAATGAGCATGAAAACGGAAGAAGTCATCGAGCAGTTGAGCGATGCTCAAACCGGCTTGACCAAAGCGCAATGGGACAAAATGTCCGACGAGGAAAAAGCCAAGGTGAAAGCAACGCTTGAGGCTATTACCTCTGTTATTGGCAAAGAAGAAAAGCCAGCAGAGGAACCAGCCGCAAAGCCCGATGCCGCCGAGCCTCCTGCTTCAACGCCAGAGACGAAACCGAGCGAGCCTACCGGCGAACAGCCGAAAGAGGGAAGTGAGGGGAAACCCGAAGGGAGCGAAACACCGAAGGAAGAAAAACCCGAAGGTGATGAGCAACCCAAAGAGCCGGCCAAGTCAGTGGAAGAAATTGAGAACCTGAAAAAGGAAGTGGAAAAAACTTCTGTCAGCGTCCGTGAGGAACTTGACAAAGTGTCCAAGTCCTTCGATGGTAAGCTCGAAGAAACCACTAAGAAAATCTCGAAGGCGTTAGACGAAGTTGTCAGCAAGAAGTTCAATGAGCTGAAAACTCGAATCGAAGCATTGGAGAAAGCCGGTGGTGAGGGTACGCATATCCCAGGACAAGAGGGCGATGAAACGCCGACTGAAAAGAAGTCGGTTTTCAAAGGCGCACTGTTTGGGAAAAACATTCGGGATAGTTTGAGTTCCCGATAACGGAAGCAATCACTTCCGCTAAGTAGATTCATTAGGAGGAAAAAAATGAAGAACGATCAGTTAATTGAAAAAGCTGTGAGTGCGATTGAGACAAGTGCTTTCCTGAATGGAGGTAAACTCAATCCTGAACAGCAAGACGAATTCCTCGTTTTAGTCCGACGGTTCTCGAAAATGATCCCGTTGGTCCGCAACGAGCGTCTCGACAATCCACGCATGGATATCGACAAGTTGCACATTGGTGAGCCTGTCACGAAGAAAGCCCCTGAAAACACGGGGCCGACCCAAGAGAAGCCCACCAAATTCAATAAGGTTCAGATCGACACCAAAAAGGTTCGGTCTGATTGGCACATCACCACAGAATCCCTTGAGGAAAACATCGCCCGTGACAATATGGAAGATCAAGTCATGGAAGCGATGATGGCCCAAATCTCGACTGACCTCGAAGATTTAGCCATCAATGGTGATGAAGCTGCTTCCACGGGTACGCCGAAAGGTGACCTGTATTCAGCCAACGACGGATGGGACAAACTGTCTGATGACGCCCACATCGTTGACGTTCAAGGTGGATACCTGTCCAAACGGGTGTTTTCGGCCATGCTTCGGCAAATGCCAAAACAATTCCGTAACGACCCCAACTTGAAATTCTTTGTCAGCCGTGGAACCATGGTTGACTGGATGGACTTAAACTCTGACCGCCAAACCGCTACTGGTGATGCGTCCCTTTCGGGCCGTCCGCCTATGCCGTTTGGGTATCCAGTTGTTGAAGTCCCCTTGATTCCCGACGACAAGCTGGTTGGAGTGAACGCTGCGACCGCTGCAATTGTTCTCGGAACCCGTCAAGGTCCGTTTGAAATCGTTGCCGGAACAAATGATGCCATCACCATCGACGTGAACAACGCTGGTGCGGTGGCTGTCATTCTGTCCCCTGGTGTGTACGAAGCGTTTGAAATTGCCGGACAGATCAATGCTGCTGATCCGTCCCTTGCTGGTGTGGCTTATGACGATGGAGAGGGCCGTATTCTCTTTAAGTCTCCCACCACTGGGGTCGCTGCGGAAGTTGAAATTGTGGCAGTTGCCAATGACGCTTACACCACACTCGGTCTCACGGCTGCGGTGACAAATGGTTCCGACGCTGGTACGACCCAGAACATCCCAGAAGGGACGTTCATTTGGTTGGCCAACCCTAAGAACTTCATTTGGGCCATCTTAAACGCAACCCGTGTTCACTCTGAATTCGAGAAGGACTTTGACCGTGTTGAGACCGTTGTGTTCAACCGGACGGATGCCCAGATCGAAAACAAGAACGCATTGGTGAAAGCCATTAACCTCCGCACCCGTGTCCTCTAATCCGTAGGATTTGGAGAGACTTAGGTGATGGACTAAATCTAAATAGGAGGTAGTTATGGCAGGTGAAGAAATCGTCATTCGTAAAAACTTCGCTGAGGCCGGAGCAGGGGTTCCGCCTGAAATTCCTGGTGAGGGCTTGAGGAAAATCCTTGAGAATCTCATTGAGAATCAGACACGGATCAATGCAGGTCTCGGTGTCCCACTTACAGACTTGAACACTTTTGTGTTTGAGGAGTAAGTTAAGTTGTTGGCATACCCGAAACGGGTAAATAGGAGGTTTTATGTCATACGGGAAGTTCTTTAAATCGGTTAATGCGGTCTCTGTCCAAAAGGAAGGGCCGTCTGGCCAAAGATACATCTTTGCAAGGGAGGGGGTGCCGACGAAAGTCGATAACCCGATGGATGTTAAAAAGTTCATTGGTGATTCGATGCTCGAAACCTGCGATGAGCAGGGGCGGCCACTCAGAAACAGGGTACCCACGGGGAAAACCCCGATGAGTAAGATGACAGTCAGCGATGTCGTGACCAAAGAGGAACGTGAACTCGTGGCAGCCAGGTCCGAAAAAACTGAAAGTCGGTCCCCCTCCCCTCTGCAAGATGAGGATGAGGAGCCAGCAAGGAAGCCGAGGACAACGAAGAAAAAAGCGAGGTAGGTGGTGAACCGTGACCTATGAACGTGACGAGGTGCTGCTGAGACGATTGAGCCGTGAATACTGCACGATTCAATCAATAAGGAATGAGGGAGTGACCGTATCCGACTTGTCGGATGATCGGGCCAGAACCCTCATTCGTCTTATGTCAGCCGTGATCGACCGTTTGACGGGTCAATGGTTCGTCCCAGAAGAAATGAGGGTCCTTCGAGATGGTGACAGATCGAGGATCGTCTATCTCAAAAGTAGAATCAAAATCCTTGATGTAGAGCCGAACGGGATTCTCCTGCTGTCACGGGGTGATCTCAGTTCGCTTTCCCCCGAAGTTCTGACCGCCGATGAGTTTGTTATCGCCGACCGTTGGATCGAGCTTACCGATTCTCCTTATAGTTGGGGATCAATTACTGGGTTCCCGAAAGGAATCAAGAATATCCAGATTACGGGAGTTTTCGGTTGGGTTGAGCCACAGTCTGAGAAGATTCAAACCACAACGTCAACGGACATTACGTCGGCATCGGTAACAGTCGATGTGGCGAGTGCCCAGAATTTCAGGGTTGGAGATGTCGTCCTGTTTGTTGATAGCAACGGTAATGCCGCCAGGGTCATTTTGACCTCAGTGGATTACTCGCTCAACAAACTTGGATTCGAGGCGCAAGCAGGACTTCCAGTCACGGTCTCGTCAGGAGCAACGGCGAAAACCTGGGGGCCTGTGCCAGAAGCAATAGCGAGGGCGGTAACGACCCTTGTTATTCAAAATCGTGCCCAGTTATCAAGTAGTTCAACTGTGTCCGCATCGGTCTTGGCCGGCCAGATAAAGTCGGAGACGACTGACAATTACCGGTACGAGAAATTCGGTGAGGAGGCAAAGAAAGTAGCAAGCGACGTGACAGGCTTGGAGTTGTTGGACGGCGTATTGGAGGAATACTCTGCGCCGATGCCTGTCGAATGGTGCTGATGATGGACTTGCCACTTCGATACAACCCAGTTCAAGTGGAAATACTCATCAGGCGAGAAAGTGGGAGATTGGATTCGTCCGTTATACCACTTGTTGTCGTCGATGATGATTTCCGTGAGCCGCAGGGTGCAAAGACGTATGGATCGAATAGTGGCCAGAATGTTCCTGTCCAAACTCAGGCCCAAATCGTTTACCGGTTCCGCAACCAACGGGATCGGCAATTGACAGGGGAAGGTGACAATTCAGATGGTCACCTGACCTTTCGGCGAGATGTGTTTGATGGTCTGGACTCCCCCATACAGAGGGGGGATCGTATCGTCAAGATCGCCGATTTCCCAGTGGATTTGCAGGTCGTTGAAGTAAGGCCAACGGGACATTTGGGTGGAAAAGCACTCTTAGTAATGGTGTTTTTTGAGGAAAACAAGGATCGGGAAGCGTCTATCACAGGATAGAGGGCTGTATATTTAAGCCAGGAACGTCGAAACCACTTCCCCCCATACCTTGATCCCCAAAAAACCAAACAGGAGAGAATATGGCCGGTTTGTTTGGTGATTGGCAAAAGATCAGGAACTTTACCAATCCAGTCATAATGAAAGAGGTACTCGACGCCGAGTTCAGTTCTGCGTCTCGTAAGAGCGCACAATTGGTTCGGCGTAATATCGTTTTGGGCCTCCGAAACCAGAGGAAAGAGTGGAAACCTCTGGCTCCCTCCACGCTTGCTCGTAAAGCCCCCAAGGATAAGATTTTGATTGACACGGGTGAAATGATGCGGTCTGTTACTGTCATTGAGATTAACCCGACGCTGCACTTCATTGGTATTCCGAAAGGGAAGTCAAATCGTAAAAAGAAAAACCGCCCTGCGGTGAAAATCGTTGAGTATGCCAGGGTCCATGAGTTCGGAGAGGCAACGAGAGAAGGGAAGGGAGCCAAAGTCGTTAAGCGTCCTTTCATCAATCCAGGATTCGAGGAATCGCTCGGCGATATTGTCAACAATTACAATCGGGCTGCTCAGATGGCAGTCATAAGATTAACGAGGTGAACAATTATGAGCGAGATTATCAACAGTTTAAGGCATAGCTTCTTCCAGAAAATAACGGTGCCGGCGACGGCCACGCCTTTTCCGAAGGAGTATGTTTTCGGATTTATCAGCACGGGAATCCGTCTTGAAAATAAATCGGCGAACGTCATTGAGTACAGTTTTGACGGAAAGAACGTCGATGGTGAATTAGCGGCCAACCAGATTCAGCAGTTCGAGCAACGAAGTGAGGGTCGTATTTTCCTTCGTAGTGCTGCTGGTGGAGAGATTGTGCATGTGAGTGCATGGTTCAAGGACAACGAGTAAGGTGATGTCCGGTGACCGTGGATCACATCAAATTTCTTGAGTCGCTTGTTCATGGGGATTTATCTGGTGAGGATTTAGTTCGCCAGTATTTTCTCAGGAATGGGGGCGTCGGCTTAAACAAATTTTTTCCATTCTTGGGAGTTCCCACGAGTGGAGTGATCCTTGAAACAACAGTACCGAATACGAAGCATTGGTTGGGGCGTTTCCTTCATGCCGGCGGTATCAAGTCCTCGTCTTTTCGGATTGATACAAAGAAACCGAATGAAGGCTCGTTCACGACACGGGCTGTCCTGATGGTCGCCGGTAACGATTCAAAGACGTTGAAACTCTTTGGAAAGGATTTTGAAGAAGGCGAGGTCATTCAAATCTACTGTGAGAGAATGTGCGGTGGAGTCCAGGATGACAATGTGGGCGGTACGTTCGTGATCGAGGAGCTTAAACTCTAATGCCACCGAGTCAAAATAGATGTCTTGATGATCTGATTCGTGAGGTACTCGACAGAAAGTTGTCGGAACTTTCGTTGGGTGGCGGTGGAGTTACGTTTCCACCGGTTACGAGTGAGCGTCTCCATGCGGAGAATTTGACAGTAGCGTCTGGTGGGCAAGTTACAGTATTGAGCTACACGAACGGATCAACGAATCTTTACATGGATGTTCTTGTTGTCGAAGGAAACATAGATGCTTGTTGGGAGATGCACATTGAAACAGTCAGGAAGTCGAGATTTAGGACGGATCAAATGAGTGGGACTCAAGTGATCCCGATGGGGCCAGGGTCGATCTTGGCTCCGAACGAAACGGTCGAGATCAAGGTGGAACATTTCTTCGGTTCCAACTGTGATTTCTCGGCCACAATTTTTGGTCACAGAAGGTAAGGAATATGGGGAATGATTTAATACGGAACGATGGTTCACAGGGTGGAGATATTATAGATCGTATTCCTGAGTTAAAAAGGAAACGGTTGAAAATCAATTTGTCTGAAAAAATCTCGCAAGTCAAAGGGTTGTTGGTTACGATTGAGAGAATGAAGACCGTAGAAATGAAAAGTATTGAATTAAAAATAGATGTGCTGCATAGAGAGATAGATGATCTGTATGGGCAACTTGGCGAAACGCCTCCCAGCAAAATTGTTGACGCAGAAATCATCAATTCAAATGAGGAGGTTTAGCTATGGGAACTGATTTCAGAGCTGGACAGCGGATAAGGATATGGGATGGAACCAACGACCGTGGTTTCACAAATGCCAATCGTCTTTTTATTGGACTCGGTGATGGTTCACAAGAATTATCCATCGCCGTTGTAGACAGTGCGTATGGTGCTACCCCAACAAGTTTGAGGGTATCCGGCAAATACGAAGCAACGCCGACAACGTATGCGGATGGTGATGCAACGCCGTTGCTAACAGATGAGAATGGGAAGTTGATTACCGTCACTTCTGTTTCAATACCGTTCTCGTATACAGACGATTCAGCGTATGTACCTGGCACTGATAAAGTCGGTGCTATTGGTGCGATGGCTGATGAGACGGCTCCTGACAGTGTGGATGAGGGTGATATCGGGATTCCGAGAATGACCCTTGACCGTAAACTGTTAATTCGAGTTGTTGGATCGACCGATGCCAACAGGCTTGAAATTGATAGTAGTGGAAACATAACGGCCAATGCTGCGGAAGGCAAAGTGGATGATGCGGCTTTTGGAGTTGCAACTGACAAAGTGATTCCGATGGGAGCTTTGGCTGACGAAACTGCGCCGGATTCTGTTGATGAAGGAGACATTGGTACGCCCAGGATGACGTTGGATCGCAAATTGCTGATCCGAGTTGTTGGTGCGGACGATGCAAACCGTCTTGACATCGGAAGTGATGGGGCTGCCCTTACCAACGATAAAAATGTTAAGGCCGATGACGGAGCGTTTACTGTTGCGACGGATAAAGTGTTTCCGATGGGTGCGATTGCCGATGAGACGGCACCCGATTCTGTCGATGAGGGTGACATCGGTGCCCCTCGGATGACGCTTGACCGGAAACTATTGATAAGGGTTGTTGGAGCAAGCGACGCAAATCGACTTGATATCAGCTCTGCCGGTGCTGCTGCCATAAACATCACGCAAGTTGGTGGAGTTGCTCACAGTGAACTGAATCCCGTGTATGTTCAAGTTGTTCGTGGAACCACGAGTGGTATTGAGTTCCATAGTCATCGGGATCAGGACGTGAATAAGGATGCGACTGATAACCACGATGTTACTGTGACCACTAGTAAAACAGCTCGTGTTGTTGGGTTTGTTATCACGGCGTCCGGTGCGACAAAGGGAACGCTCTCTCTTGGTCCCATTGCGTCGTTGGTACAAAAATATGTGGCGTTCACGTCAGGTGCGTCGCCGACATGGTATCAGCCGATTGATCCGCCTCTCGAATTGGCGGAAGCTGGTGGGACTGAGACTATCCGGCTGGCTCGTCGAAACGACGACAACCAGACACAAGGTATTTACTCGACGATTGTTTACGTCGAATTTTAATGGTTTGAGCTGGTGTGGGGTTTGCTTAATGTGAGCCTCACACCAGCCGACTAAAACAAGGAGGCCCGAAATGGGAACAGATAATAAAAGAGATGGTGATGCGTTAAATCAAGGAAGGAAATTGGATACTGTGAATCAGCAAGTGGTTGAGAATAAACCGACAAGAGAAGCGAACCAAAGAACGGATGCAAAACATGTCCGTATGCCCGACGGAACAACCAGGCGTGAAGTTCAGTATGTTCGTGGAAACGAATGGGAAGTCATGTGGACTATGCTCCAAACAATCAATTCAAATTTAGTTGAGATTCTCCATATAGGGGAAGATTTGCGTAACGTGTTTGCTCCACACTTGGCAGCTCAAAAGGCGCAGAAGGCAGCAGAGAAAGCGACACTGCCTGTACCACCTGCTCCGGCTCAGAGCGAGCCGCAAACACCAAACCAATAAGGAATAAATATGGGAAGCGATCTAAATAGAGTTGGTGATCTTGAAGTAAGGATTGTTGATAAGATAACGCAGGTAACTGCGGAAGTCCTGCTTGGTCGGTTGTTGAATTTGCCGCCGATAGCGTTTCATGCTGAGAAGGATCAGCTTTTTCAGTTGTGTTGGGAAACAGACGATCTTGATTCAAGTGAAAAAGATTTGATACTTGTCCGTAATCCAGACTCAAGTGGAAAGCAGTTGAAAATTATTAAGGTTATTTTCAACAACTACGACTCAGTAAATTCCTTGGCGAATTTCAGGATTTACACGGCACCGTCAATTACGAGCAATGGAAGTTCTTTGACAGTGTACCCATGTAGGGAAGGAGCATCGCTTCCATCGAGTGTTGTTAATGCCTATTACGAGCCGACTATTTCGTCAAGAGGAAAGAAAAGGTACTCAGGGTCAACAAGCGGTGGAGCGTTAAGCTCAAACGCTCTCGTTATTCCAATAGACAATGGGTTAATTATTGATCCAGGGTACGACCTGTTGATAACAGGACAGGCCGATGGAACGAACAGGGATGTTTCAATAACCTTGTTGTGGGGTGAAGAATAATGCAAATCATGAATGTAGAGACCTGGGCCGAATTTAAATCGCTGGTAGCGTCAAAAGTTATGATACCTCAGTATTCTGAAAGTTCCACAAAATATCATTTGGTTGCACCTGAATCGGGGATTCTTTTGTGGTCCTATGTTTTATTGAAAGACGGTGGAAGTGATGTAACAGACTTTGAAAACAATTACAAGTCATCGTGGAATAAGCCGCTTGAAATCAGACCAGGTGTTGATAAGCCAATCAGGGTCGCTTCTTCTGCTCAGCCGTTGGCCACAACGGAACACTGGAAAGGGTTTCATGCGACGAACGACACTGACAATGAATTCACGTTTGATATTGTTTTTTCGAGTAACGTCTGGCTTCGTGGTGGAAAGGTGTTTTCTTCGGATATTAAGGAGGGGGACAGAATCAATGCGAGCATGGTGCTTGTTTCTTCTCCTACGACTGTTGTTCATGCGGAAATTTTGAATGACGTTGGGATGATTCCGAATGTGCCGATTGGATTTGAAAGTGCGGAAAGTCTGCTGATGCCGACGGCGGTAATGCTGAGAGTCACAGTGACCAAGCAGGGGTCAGAAATATCGACCAGGACAATCCATGCGATTTGTTCTTATTTCCAGCCGGATTCGTGAGGTGAATTATGTGGAAAGGATTTAAGGAATTAAAAACTGTGACAGCATGTTTGATTATTCTTGCCACTATTGGATTGATCGGATGGGATGTTTATGTTGCGTGGAACGACTTGAAGGGAGATACGATTAGTGAAATTACAATGGGATGGGCAATGCACAAGCCGTTCATTCCATTTATAACAGGGATCATCATTGGGCATCTGTTGGTCCCAGGAACGATAAAGAGTTGGAAGGAAAAACTCATAAAGCAACTGATTATGTGGCCGATTGTTGTTGGCGTATTTATTTGGGACTTGATGACTCCGCCGATTCCGTTTTTGATGGCACATCCGTGGGTCATGTTCTTGGCCGGTGCCCCACTTGGAATCTTTTTGTGGAAGCAAGACCCTGAAATATCTGGGGTGAAATAGTGACTCATATTTTCAATTTGATTTTTACGAACGAGTTTACGTCCCTTGATTCAACGTTGGTAACGTTGAAGCACGGGACTCGCTTGCGTAAGGTGGATGAGAATGGAAATGCAGCCGTCAGTGAAGGGAAATATGGGTCCGAAGGGATTGCGGTCACCAGGGAGTTGAAAGCCACTGGAAACACGGGATTTCTTGGGTTCGAGGCCGATGCCGAAATTCCATCTGGGACTCAATTGTTGTTTGCACTATCGAACGATGGAGGTACGACATTTTATTGGTACGACAGTGGGGCGTGGGTCGCCTCGACAGGTCCAAATGATTTCAACGATCCGACAACTGTTGATGCAAATATCGAGACGTTTCCAGTCGGTATTAAGCGGTATGTGGTCAAAATTAAATTTGTGGCCAATACGAACCGGACAGCAACGCCGAGGTTGCAGAAAGTCCTCTTTCATTACAATGTCCGGTACAACTGGGTCGAGGATGTGAAGCGGAGTGTCAAACGGTACTTGGATAATAATTTTCGGGTTCCGCTTGAGGTGGCCCAGATTCTTTCTTCCACGACGGATAAAGTCATTGTTAACTCAAACTTCTCCGTCGAAACAGTCGAGGGTGTGTTTAACCTTTCGGTTGATCCAGGGCGTACCACAGATTTATTCCAAAGTTCAGCCGTTGTCCAAATCGGGGCCGACAAAGACGGAACTCCCGTTTACGGAACTGAAATAACGATGAGTTCTGCCCAGGCAAATGGGAATATCATCGAAGTTCAATTTCTTGGATCATCAAAAGTATACATTGGTCAGGCCGATTCAGACATAAAAGTGACTGAGTTGCCGGCCATTGTTGTTGTGATCGACGCTGCAAATAAGAGGATGCCACTTAAAAGTGGGACGAAAAACGTCGAGAGAAATCTGGCAAACAAGAGGGCGTTCAAACGGGAACCTGAAACCGAGATGAATGTCCCTGTTACGTTGCGATGTCTCTCGTCACTTGAGGAAGCGTCTCTTGCGATGGTTCATGAAATGCAGCGAGTTTTCGATACGGATGTTGTCGATATAAAGTCGGAAGCCACAGGTGAAATCTATTCAGTTTTGGATTTTGCACCGTTTACGGCAGCCGATGTGACAGCGGATAGCTTAGCGATCAAGGACGTGAACCTCACTTTGTTTGCCCGTTTCTGGGCCGGAGATGCGGTTCAATTGCCGATTGCAGAAATCCTTGGGATCAATGTCGAATATCCGTATGTGTTCGATGCCACGATAGTGGCGAAGGAATCAGGCCGTCTCAATTCGGAGGTAGCCAATGCTATCAATGAGGAAAAGGGTGAGACGGGATAAATTTATGGAGGTGCGAAATGCCCGAAGATAAAACATACCGACTGAAAAATATCAGGAAAACGATGATTGTCATGGACTTGAACAGTGGTCAAAGCCTGATACTGTCTCCGCAGGAGATCAGTCGAGAACTAACTGAGAGGGAGATTCAAAGCGTTCCGGTGCGAAAGCACATCGGATATAAGAACGTCCGTCTCCTAAAACAGTAATAGGAGCTAAATTATGACTGAAAGATTACGTCCAGGTGTTTATGTAGAGAAGGACTTTTTCGCCCCCCCGACATTTGAAGGAGTAGGGATATCGAGTGGCGGAATGGTCGGAGTCGCCAAAAAAGGCCCGATAGATAGAGCGAGACTCGTTTCGAGTTTCCAGGAGTTCGACAGTCTTTACGGTGGGTTGTGGCGTGGTAATTACCTTCCGTTGGCTGTTCGAGCGTTTTTCGATAACGGAGGCCGACGGCTTTACGTTTCCCGTATTGTTGGATCGGGAGCAGGTGAATCCACGAAGAACCTTGATTCATTCAGTGGGTCCCCGACAATCCAAGTCGATGCCGCAAACCCAGGAGCCTGGGGAGATAGCATCAGCTTGAGAACGATCAAGGCACAAACCACATTGGCTGTTGATCTCGTGACAGCAGCGACCGAAGCAGAGCTGACATCCGTTCGTGGAATCGACGTTGGAGACCAGGTTCGGATTACAGACGGGACGACCACAGTTGATGTGTTCGTTGTGTCTGTTGATACAGCGACGAAAAAGATCACGTTCCAGGCTGTTACTCTTGGAGCGACGATCACAGCCGTTGGGAGTTCAGTAACAACGTCAAGCCGTCACAAAGCGTCTACCACACTAGATGAAGTTCTGGTCACTGGTGCGACCCAGGTGCGGTTAGTTTCGACTCGAAACATTGTGGTTGGAACCAGGCTGTATGCCGATGACGGAACGAACTCGGTTGAGTTTGTCGTGACCGGAGTAAATGGGAATGTTGTGACAATGGCTGCGATAACATTGGCCGGAAGTTTGGCCGTTGGAACTGCCGTTGTTTCCCAGGAATTCCAGATCGACGTGTTCGATGCCGGCGTTCTTGTTGATTCCCATGAATTCCTGTCGTTGGAAACAACGAACGAGGAAGATTATGTGGAGACTCGATTGTCTGGTGACGGAAATGAATCTGATTACATCTTCGTGACTGACCTTGCGCTCGGTGTTGGCCAGGTTGACCTTCCGGCTCCTGTTGATGAAGTGTTTTTGGCCGGTGGAGCCGATGGTGCGACCCCGACCGACAATGACTTCATTGGGTCGTCTGCTGATCCGAAGTCCGGTATTTATTTGTTCGACGATGTGGACGATGTGAACTTCATTTCCACCCCAGGTGTTACGGCTTCTGCTGTTCAAGTGAACGGCGTCGCCTACGCCGAGGGTCGAAAGGATGTCGTTTATATCATGGAAACTCCCGAAACCGTTGACACGATTGAGGAAGCAGAGGAGTATCGAGTTCGGACGCTCAATGTGGATTCGAGCTATGCTGCTCTTTACTGGCCATGGCTCAAAATCAACGATCCAGAATCCGACAATGCCATTATCACGGTCCCACCGTCTGGTGTGGTCCAGGGTATTTGGGCCGATGTCGCCATTCAGCGTGGAGTCCATAAGGCTCCGGCTAATGAGCGTGTTCGGAACATTCTCGGCCTGGTGACAGATGGGAAGGCCATTGATTTCGATGTGGCCCAGGACATCCTGAATCCCATTGGGGTCAATGTGATCCGTCCGTTTCCTGGACGTGGAGTCCGAGTGTTCGGTGCAAGGACTCTGTTCGGAGTTAAGGACGGTCGTCATTACATCCATGTGCGTCGGACTCTCAACTTTATTGAGGAGTCAATCCTTGATAACTCTCTGTTCGCCGTGTTCGAGCCGATAGACGAGGAATTGTTCGAGCGCATTTCAGTGGCGTTGACAAACTTCTTGTTGCAAACGCTACAAAGTGGAGCGTTAACACCGAAGGACGATCCTGAAAAGGCGTTCTTTGTAAAAGTCGATGAAGAAACGACGACCCAATCGGATCAAAATGCCGGTCGGGTAAATGTCTTGGTCGGAGTCAACATCGTTGGAACTGCGGAGCAGGTTATCTTTAAGATCACTGCCTTCGATGGTGGCCGACTCGTCGAAGAATTGACCTAATCAGGAGGTAATGTCAAATGTCAAT
>Ga0180433_10004518_pt1 | contig 19467 bp, 27 predicted proteins | sample SS_ome_8_FD_132980 | JGI IMG/M metagenome (GOLD analysis project Ga0180433, IMG submission 132980) | Hypersaline lake sediment archaeal communities from the Salton Sea, California, USA - SS_1_D_1 metaG | ecosystem: Environmental > Aquatic > Non-marine Saline and Alkaline > Hypersaline >... | reverse complement strand
AGAGATTTGTTATCTTAGGGAGGTAGATAAAGATGGCAAATTAGTTAAAATGAAAAGTAAAATTAAAAATGGTAAGAAGATATCCTACCTTGTAGATCCTGATGGAAAGTTGTGGCATAATTTGTATGATGGTAGGTTTGGATATATTATTAGTGGACACAATGCACAGAAAGATGGTGTTCCAAAATTCTTTAATTATTCTTGTAACATAGACACGGCTTGTTATCATACTGGTAAGTTGACTGCGCAGATGTTTGATAAAAGAGGAAAGGGTAAATTACATACATTTGATGGTAAAATAAGATTTCCCGATTTAGAACAGATGCAAAGGGATATGGCAAATGGACTGGTTTGATTGTGCATAAGGTTGTATATTTTAATTATACTAAAAAATAGTGGATGGTATTATGGAGATTATCATACAAAGAGGAAAAACGGTTAAGCTAGAAGATTTGCCGGAATATTCCATCGCGCTTGATGGTTTTGTTCAAGGTCCGCAAATTGATCCTGAAAATAACAGATATAGCTTTGATCATCATGGTAATTGTTTGAGATTTTGCACAACAGCAGCTTGTATGCAGGCGTGGACAGCAATATTGTTAGGATTGGATCCACAAGATTATACTGTTTATATAAACGATATTGATGCTGATGTATGTATGGCGGTATGGTGTTTGAAAAATCCCGATAGATGTGCAGAGCCATTAGTTAAGAAACTTGTGGATGCTATAGGTATAGGAGATATGCATGGAGGCGCTTTCGGTTTGAATGGTATGTTAAAAACGGTAGAGTGGATATCAGCACCCGAGACAGATTCTAGACGCAATGAAGATTATTTTAAATTGTCGGACGATGGGCTTAAAACAATTCTAGAATCAATTTTGCACAGGATAGATTTGTATGTTAATGGAGAGTCATCAATAGAGGTATCAAAACAATCTGTGCATGGTGATTATAAAATTCTAAGAAATGAAACTAATTGGGTTATGGCAGAATCACAAGACCCTCATGCTTTTGCTTCTTTGTATAACGCTGGTTTTGATAGGATAGTGTTAGTTAGACCACAGGAAGATGGTTCTAATGCAATTAGTATTGCAAAGCGGAGTGATTTTATTAATGAGTTTCCGCTTAGAAAATTTTATAGGGGTTTGAATAAATTTGAATCCGGATGGGGCGGTGGTTCCACAATAGGTGGGGCTCCGAGAAATTCTGATGGTTCTAGATCTAGAATGTCTTTAGATAAGATAGTCGAAGTTATAAATGATTGTATTGCTGGTAAAACAATAAAGGCGGAGAAGGCAACTAAAAAGACAGCTAAAAAGACAACTAAGCGTTCAACATCTAAGGCGCCAAAGTCTACAAAATCACCTTCAACAGATAAAGATAAAACGTAAGTATGTCAAATCTTTACGAAGATATATTTGAGTATTTGGAATCAGCAAATAACTCTAGGTCAGTTAATCTAAAGGGGCTTGATGAGTTGGTTTATAAAGTTCACGCCTCTACAGATTTGTCTAAGGAAGCTTCTGCTATTGTTGTGAAATTGTTTTTTCAAGAGATACGAAACATTATGCTGCGTGGCGAATGTGTTGTATTAAGAGATGTTGGAAAGTTTTATATTTCTAGTCCAAAATGTTCTGGAAATAAAAAACAAATATTTCCAAAATTTAAACCATACCAAAAATTAATAACAAGGATAAATAATGGTTTCTGATGATATGAAAGAGAAGATGAAGACTGCACCATCTAAAGTTCTTGCCGCTCATGTAGTTCTTTATCGCGGTTTAAAGATGGAAAAGGAATTGGCTTTGTTGGCTATGCATGAATTATCTAAGAGAAAAGTTGCTGGAGATGATTTTGATTTTGAGGCGTATATTAAAGAAGAATTAGACAAGCTGCCAAAAAGAACAGAAATGGACTTGACAAATGTGATGAAGGGTATTAATATAGATGGTATCATGAATATTGTGGGTAACGTAACCAAACAAGGAACAGATAAATGACAGATCCTTTGACTACCGAAATTGTGAGGCGAATATTTTTGGATATCGGTGTTACAGATGGTCCTACATTTGGAAAGTTAGGAATAACCGAATCTTGTTTCTTGCTTGATAAGAAAATGAAAATCAGGTATGATAGTGGTGATTTGGAGCACAAGATGTATGCGGGGCAAATGAAGCTGGATAGTTCATTACTTCGGGGGTTGTTGGTTGATTTAACGGTAGATGATGTTGTAGAGTTTGGCTTTGTATTTAGGATGGACGCATTGCCTATACATGGTATGAAAATAACCTACGGTGATGATCTTGCTTATAATTTCATCAAGTTATATGATGATGAGAAAAAGAGTTGGGTCAATGCTAATATGTATATGCAGGCTATGATTCTGGCTAATTTTGAGAGAATTACTTCTTGGGGTATTCTTTGGGATAACTCAAAAGATATTGATGATTTATATCAAGCTATTATTAAAATGATTGTGTGATTTTATATTTGGAGGACATATGTTTGAGCAGTTCATGGCTGATTTTATAGCCAAATGTGTTGCTGATGGTCAAAATACTCCAGCAAAAATGTGCGAGTGTGCTGAAGCGGAAGCGTCATTGCTAGAAAAGAGAATTAGAGGCATAGAGGCCTTACGTACTGAGCAGAGTTATTTAAGGACTATTATTCGAAAATTGGGTGGTAGTAAACAAATTCGCAGGTCTAAAATACCTACTGTAAGGGTTGATGCGTCTGTCTCTGAGGCGGATTTAGATCCATATACTAGGAAGTTATGTGTTGATATATGTAGTTATCTTGAAAATTTTGGTGACAAAAAAACTGCACGTGATGTCATGGACTCTGTAGCAAGTATTAATGAGCATAGTTCTGTATATCTTGCTATTAAATGGTTAGCAGATAAGGGTATTCTTAAGAGGGATGAGAGTTCTTACGATCATCCAGTTATTATTAGAGGGGATAATTGGGAAAAAAGACCCCGGCAAAATGATGAAGACGGTAAGTAAAAATAAACTTGTAAATATTATATATGACCGGCTAGATGGAACGATACCTAAGTTAGTGATTTATGATGTGATAGATATTATTTTGGATGATTTTATCTTGCGAATTAGTAACAATGAATCATTATCTATAGCTAATTTTGGCACATTTTCTTCGTATGTACATTCTGGACATAAGGGAGTAGATGTAAGTTCGGGTCAAGAACAATATGTGAAAGATTTTAAATATGTGAAATTTATTCCACATGATAGTTTTACAAAATTCATTGAGCAACGTAAAAATAATTTCAAAAAGAAAGGTTAGAATTGGATATGAATAACGAACAAACAACTGATAAGTCGAAGAAACGTGGAGCACCGAAGGGCCGTAGGCCGGTTGTGTGGGTTTGTTCTGGAGTTATTAATTCTAAATTGGTATCAGAGCGCTTTGTAGTTAAGGACCAAGCGCCAGATTCGTTAGATGGTAAGTTTCCAAAAGAAATTGCCATTGATTCCTACAAAAGAAAGTACGGAATCGATCCTGAGGTTACGTTTGGTCCTTTTTATGATAAGAAAGGTTTGTTAGATAGAAAGATGGTTCGTAAGCGAGGCTCTATATGTCGAAACATTGCAAATATTAGGTTAAGCAAAAGGGACCAAAAAAATGCAATCTATGGGGGTTGGCATGGTATCGTAAACTTTTTAGAGAATGATGATGATAGAGCATTTTTTGTATTTTTACGCGAGGTATCTCCAGATCCTAAGAAAGACAAAAACACTCCAGCACCTGGTACGGTTCCTATTTCTGATTTGGAATTTTATGATAATTCCACGAGCGCTGCGTCATAATTTTGAAAATAAAAATAGCAATATAATCAATTACTTAGGATAGATGATTATAGTTTGGCCATATGCTCTATAGCTAATTATATCGCATATTAGTATGCCCCCGATGATTTATGAAAATACCGACAATGGTGTGGTGAAATGTGATATATATTCTAGACTTGTACAGGATAGAATTATATTTTTGTGTGATGAAATTGATGTAAAGTTGGCAAGTGATACTATTGCTATATTGTTATATTTAGATCGTCAAGACCCTAAAGAGGATATTACAGTGTATATAAACTGTCCTGGGGCATCATTGTCGGATGGTTTTTTTGCAATATATGATACATTTCAATATATTAGCGCCCCCATATCAACGATATGCGCTGGAGAAGCTTGTTCCGGAGGTGCTTTTTTATTAGCTGCTGGTACTAAAGGAAAACGATTTGCTTTTCCAAACTCTCAGATAATGATTCATAACGTTCAAGTATCTGAAATTTCTGGAAGTAAGATAGAGGTGGAGGCTGAAATTAAGCGATTGAAAGAGTGGAATAAAGTATTATTAGAAGTATTTGCCAGGCATACTGGAAACACTTTGGCAAAAGTTACAGAGGATTGCGCCAATGACTATTATATGAATGCTAAAGAGGCGTTAAAATATGGTATAATTGATCGCATAATTAAGCCTAAGAAAGTAATACCCAGATTAAAGGCGCGGAAAAGTGCTAAAGTAAAAAGGTAATATATTTAACCTACTATATTTTTAACATATTGGTATGATGGATAGTTATAAGAAATCAACTGATGTGGGCAATGATTTATTAATCATCAAATCAGTAGCATTTAAGCAAGCCATGGATAATGATTTTGAAGGTTTAGATAAAAAATCTTTAGATGAGTTATATGATGATTATGCTAAAATAGAAGATACAGTAAGGTTAATCAAGTCTAATAGTAATGGTTTTAGTCCTGAGTTAGTATCAGAGGCGTATTGGTGGGGATCTGATATTTGGCACAATATAAGCTTGCGAGGGATGCCAAAGAAAGAGCGTGTGCTGCGTTTGAATATGATGCGTTTAGCTTCGCATGGTGTAGGCCAATTGCAAGATATAGAGCTTATATTAACCTCTAAGGATTCGAATAATATTAAAGCATCTGCTAATGCATTGTTTAGTTGGGCACAAGGTTATTATACTGAATTCTTAGTAGGTAATCTAGATAAGTATAGGAGATTAATAGAGATTAAAAGTTTGGATTTAGGTGGGGATATAAAGGAAAATGACAGAAAGGACGAAGAGCAAGAAAGTCAACATAAAGCACCTAGGCCCGAATCACCAGTTAGTGAACAGAAACCAGAAGCCGATGGTGAAAATATTTTAACTGAATATTTATCTCAACCAGCATCTGATAAACATATAAAAATATTAAAAAGAGTGCATGATAGGATGCAACGGTATCATTCTGGTATTGTATCTTTTGTTAATAAATCAGACAAAGTTGATTCTGATGCAAAAGCAAAGGTTACTGAAATTTATGATGAGTTATCTTCTCTTGTTGCTAATTTTTTGGTAGAATATGAAAAGGAAGGTGGTAAGATTACAGAGGGTGATTATAAAAGAATAGCAGATGTTGGTAAAAAGTTTATGCCAGCATTATATGCCGCATTAGTTCCCTCGTATAGCGAAATTACTGAAAAAACACCGTTGGAAGATATTTATAATAAATTAATTGTAAAACAAGAAGATGTACCGCAACCACCATCACCATCATCATCACCAGAGTCTGTATCAGAACAAAAGCTGGTTCAACCACCAGAAGAAATGGATACTGAAGAGGAAAAGACAGGGTCTTCAGATAATGATATTGAAAAGATATCCCATAGTGTGGCCAAAAGATGGTTGCGTAGAAAGCTTTTGCAATTACGCTCAAAAGGTATAGAAGATGAGATAAGACTTAATGCCGCAAAGAGTTTAAATGAATCGGCCAAAGCGTTAAGTCGTGTGGTTAGTGTACTAAAAGACCGTGATGCAGATCTCAGCGAAATAAATACAAGGATATCTATTTTTAATAAGAAATTAATAGAATCTTTAGAATATATGAAATCAGCGGCTCGCTCATTTTATTATCGTCACGAGGGTGGTCCTGAGGAAACTGGTGCGAAGAAAAATATTCAAAAGACTTTATGGAAGACAGAGTATGATAAAGTTATAGGTGATATATCTGATTATTTTAAATAAGGTGAAAATAATGTCCGATAAGATATACATAAATGGAAATGAATTTAATGTATTGGTTGCTGTTACAGAAAATGAACAGCGCAAAGGATTAATGCATCGTTCATGGCCACCACCTATAATGATATTTCCTTATAATAGAGCTTGGCCGAGAAAATTTTGGATGAAAAATACTCCATCACCATTGGACATTATTTTTTGTAATAATAAAAAAATTGTAGGAATTTATAATGGAGAACCATTATCATTAGAAAATGTGGGACCTAACGAACCTACGGATTTGGTTATAGAAATGCCAAAGGGTTATGCATCTAAATATGGGATTGTAGAGGGTGATGAGGTGGAGATAAAATATTCTCTTCAAACTTTAGCGAGAAAATGTAATTGGTATTGATTTTAATTGAAAAGTATTGATTTTACTCTCAGAATGGTTATACTGATCGTATAGGCATTTGAATGAGAGGTTGCTATCTATGGATATGGTAGGATCATTAAATAAAGTATTTGATGGATTTAAGATTGATGCCAAATGCATTGGGGCGATTAAGCATAGGCATTTTTCTTTTTATGATGTTGAATTAGATCCTGGTTGTCGTATTAGTAAGATTGTAAGGTATTCTCGTGAAATTTCTATTGCTATGCGAGTTAGTACTGATTTTATTGTGAAACCTATTCCTGAGAAAGGTATTATAAGATTACAAACAACTAATTCAGCGGCCGATGTTTTACATTTTGAAACGTTGTATAAGCGCTCACTTGAAAAGAATGGAGAGCCGAAAGGAACATTGCCGTTACTTATTGGCGAAACTGATGAGGGCAAGGCGATGTGGGTTGATATGGCCAAATGTCCTCATTTGTTAGTTGCCGGTAGTACTGGTTCTGGTAAATCGGTATTTCTGCATAATTTAATTGCCAATGTATCAAAACGAAAAGATACAAAGCTATTTTTGGTAGATACAAAGAAAGTAGAGTTTGGGGCGTATAGTAAGGATTTGTCTTTTAAAAGATTAATTAGTTATTGTGCTACAGATTATAATTCAGCCTATGCTATGTTGCGGTATCTTTATGGGACTATGGAGACACGATATAACATTTTGTGCGATGCCGGTCTAAATAGTATTGAAGAAAATCCAAATATTTTTCAAAAGTATCTTATCGTTATTGATGAGGCCTCTGATTTGCTGTTACAAAGACCGGATAAAGAATTTGAGACATTGCTAACTCGCTTAGCGCAAATGGCTCGTGCCGCTGGTATTTATATTGTACTAGCAACTCAAAGACCTTCTGCCGATGTTTTAACTGGTTTAATTAAGGCTAATTTTCCCGCAAGGCTAGCGTGCAAAGTAACATCTAAAATTAATTCTAGGGTTGTATTGGACTGTCATGGCGCAGAAAGTTTGGCGGGACGAGGGGATGCCATATTTAAAAATTCTGTAGTTGATCATGCCAGATTGCAAATTGCATATACTGAGCCAAAAAGAATTATTGATAACTTTAAGTTGATAACTTTAAGTTGATAACCAACTAACTAGTGAGTCTAGATGCACGAAGAAAATATAATTAATGTAATTTATAATAATGCTCCAAAAATGGTGATGGAGGATGTTGATCAAGCGCTTATTGATCGTGTTGTTTCTTATTATGACAATCGTATTGTTTATTTTGCTAAGCAAACTTATTGTGATAATAAGTATGATCGTGTTTCATCAGTGGCAATTGAGGCTTTTAAAGAACAAACAAAACAAGAATTGCTGTCGGCATTGAATACTTTTATTTTCACCAAACAGCATTGGCGAGATGGTAGAAATTTAAATTCTTATTTAATAAAAACGATTAGAAATTTATCCAGTAAAATAAAGCTGGATAAGGATGCTATAAAGCGAGCCAATGTATTGGTATGTCCGTTGTGTAAGCTGGTTGGCAGAAGAGAGCCGCTTGTATCTGAGTCTAGATTGTGGCGGTGTTCCCATTGTTCATCAGAGGCCGAACGGATTTCAGATGAGATTGGGAAAGAGAATGATGCTAAATTATCATATTTGCAGGGTTTATATATTCAGCACAAGGCTTTTTCCCTTCATTCTAGGAGAGGTTATAGATGTCCAGAGTGTTCCAGGTTTATTCCTCATTCTGTAACGAAACAATATGGGGCAGTATGTCCTTATCATGATTGTATGTTTTTCGGTAGTATAGATGGTTTAGAGCCGATGAATCACCCCGTAGGATCTTTCGCCCGTAAAGTTACCAGTTTAAATGTAACAATAAAATCTCAGGATAATTCTAATAATAAGGTTTATCAGGATATTTTCAAGTCCGATGATATGTCTCCAGAAGATTGTTTAGATATACAAGCTAGAATTAAAGAAGAGTATGAGGTTTTATTATCAGTAATCAATGATCAAATGGAGGCTATAAAGCGAACAAATTCTGAAAGAACTATGACACAGAAGTTGTTAATGTATAAGGCGTATAAAGTTATGCTCAACAAGTATCCTGAGGAGATAATATCGTATTTGGTACATAGAAAGCAGCAATCTGACTTTCCAATTCAGTCCAGAATATTTCAGGAGTATGTTAAGTTAATGGAGAACTACTTGCCATTTACTATTAATAAGGGAAATGAAAAAATAGATATTGTTTCATTAACAGATCCTGATTTGTCTTTATTTTTGGGTGTAAGTAAATTTGGAGCTAATGTAAATTATAACCATATTATTCCAAATAAAACAAAAGAGACATATGTTGGCGGCAGAAAGTTTAAAGATTATGGGCCTTGTTTTATTGGCAGATTAATAGACGTTATTGATAATAATACAAATCAATCTATTCTGGATAAGGTAAAAGAATATAGCTTTGTTCAAATTATTATGGACGAATCTGTCGAGGAAGATACTCCTGTTACAGTAACCCATTTTAGAATACCATCTCATTATGAAATGGATAGTCTTGTTTTTTTACAAAGAATAAGGCGACAAATAGTTGATAGTGTTTATTTTAGATTAAATAATAAAAAAAGAGAAATTGGGGATAATAAATGAATAGACGTGAAAGAAGAGCTGCTAAGAGGGCGTTGGGTGGACGTGATGATGCAGAAACTCCTAATGCAAATAATATGGGTAATATGACTAATTTAATTCAGGGATTATCCAATGCATTTAAAGGTCAAATGCCAACCGATGAATCTGGAAATGTAAAAATTCCTCCGTGGTGGCAGGTTTATACTCCATCGCCAACGGTAGAGTTTAATTTTGAGGATTTGATAAATTTTGCCAAATCTGGATTGTATACACAATGTTTAAGTGGTGGAGATGCTGTTCTTGAGTATTCTTATGAAGGATCTGTCGAGGATAGTAAGCTTTTAGATTTGGAAAAGTTTCAAGAACACTTGGAGGGAATTGGCGCAAAGTTGGTGTATAGAAAAATTGATGATAGTATTAGTTTTAATTTTTCGACAAATAATCATGCTTTTTTTGCTTTCGAGTCTGGCGCAGTGTCTGTAGAATCTAATGTTAATGTGCTAAAAATTATTATTGTTACTAGGGACAAAGATAAGTATGAGGACTTGCAGGATTTATTAGGTCGTATTTCTGAGTATGATGAGGAATTATTTAAATGAGCAAATGGCGACCAGCGTTGTCTGGATGTTTGTATGTTGTGCCAGATATACATGGTTCTGCCGCTATAATGCAAAAAGTGTGTGCTCGTATTTTACCCCTTCGTAAAACATCGGGGATAAAAGATAAGGTTGTTTTTTTAGGAGATTATATAGATAGACATCAAGATTCTCACAAGGTACTTGATATTATGGTGTCGCTAAAGAAAAAATATGGCGACGAGATTGTTTGTTTGATTGGTAATCATGAATTATTATTATTGGAAGTTTTAGATTTGGCCAAAGAGAGTTTATCAAAATATAAATCTTATTTTGCTCAGGACTCTTATCATATGTGGTTAACCAATGGTGGAATACAAACATTATGTGGATATCTTGATCGGGCCGGAATAAAAACAGATCCATTTCAATTTCCAAGAAATCGTATAATTGATTTGATTCCAGATGAGCATTTGCAATTTCTTGTTAATGATTTGGTGCCATATTATTTATTTAATGATTATATTTTTGTTCATGCGGCTTACAATCCATTAATTCCTATTGACGAAGTTCCGATAGACGAATTAGCTTGGGATCGCTCTATACTTGATTTTGCTAAAACTAGATTGCGCAATGGAATGTCATTACCTTGGGATAAAACAATTATAACTGGGCATAATAATTTTAATAATAAACCGTTTATTTGTAATGGATATATGATGTTAAATTGTGGGGCGCCTAAACAGATGTTGTTGGTGGAGTTAAATTCTATGGAATCATTTATGGTATTTGCAAATAAAAATAGAATGGTTCGTTATCATTTACAAGAAACCGAATTAGCTAAACCAAGTTTTAAGAGAGTAACGTGAGCTGTCTGTTAATTGTTCTAATGATTTTCTAATTTGTTTTGTAAATTTTGGAAACCGATCAGCCAATTCTTCAAATAGTACCCATTGTTTATTTAATAATTTGTAGCAGCGGTAATATGAGCATTGAGCTATATCGTTGTAATAATTAGAAGATGCATTTTTTAATAATGTTGGATATATACTTTGTATGAAAAGTAATTGATCGCCTAGCTGTTGTAGTCGTTGAAAATTATGTTCAATGTTTGCTTCGGCATATTCTATTGTGATGCTAATTTTTGATAAATCTTGGTCTATATTTGGTTTGGAAAATACGCCTATAATATATGATTTTGTATTTCTATGACAATCTGGTATATCTATTGTTTTGTCAAAGAAGCTTGTTAAATCTTCTGTGAAATAATATGTCATATATAAATGTAATTTTATTATAATAAGGGTGTTGGATGGCGGTATAAGTATGAGTGAAAAATCTAAAATTTTGGTAATTGTTGAGTCGCCAGCAAAATCAAAGACTATTTCAAAGTATCTTGGCAGTGATTATATTGTTAGGGCTAGTTATGGTCATATTTTTGATTTGGCGACAACTGGAGTTCATAATTTAGGAATTGATATTGATAAAGGATTTGTTCCTAAATATAAAATAAGTTCCGATAAAAAAGATAAAGTTGCATCTATAAAGAAAGCGGCGCAGCAATGTAGGGCGGTTTATATTGCGGCAGACAATGATCGTGAAGGTGAGGCTATTGCTTGGCATTTGGCCGAATCATTAAAGAGTATAAAAGTTCCTATTCGTAGGGTTATTTTTAACGAAATTACTAAGTCGGCAATAAAAAAATCTATTCAATCCCCCGGTGATTTGAATGCGGATTTGTACGATGCTCAGCAAGCTAGGCGTGTTTTAGATCGTATAGTTGGATTTTGTGTATCTCCTATATTGTTTAATAAATTTGGAAAAAATTCCTCTGCCGGTAGGGTTCAATCTGTAGCCGTCCGGATTATTGCGGACAGAGAACAGGAAATAGAAGATTTTAAACCTGAGGAGTATTGGAATATAACTACTGATTTGGCTAAACCAAAAAAAACAAAGGATAGTTTTACGGCAAAATTAATTAAAAAAGTTACAACAGAAAAGGTTGCCAAGAAAATAAAGGGCGAATTGGATAATGATACATATGTTGTTTTTGAATTAGAGGAAAAAGAAAAAAAACGCAATCCATATCCCCCACTTATTACATCAACATTAGCTACAACAGCTGCGGGACGTTATAAATTCTCCACCTCTAAAACAATGAAATTAGCCCAATCGTTATACGAAGCGGGATTGATTACATATATGCGGACAGATTCCGTAAGATGTTCAAAGGACTCAGTTTCTGCATGTAGGGATTGGCTGGGTAAAAATGGTCACGATTGTCCTACTAAGTCAAATGCATATGCGTCCAAAGGAAAGGCGCAAGATGCTCATGAAGCTATTCGTCCAACCGATGTAAATGTTACGCCTCAGAATATTTATAAAAACAATGATGAACAGAAAATTTACAGACTAATCTGGGAACGTTTTATCGCTAGTCAGATGAAGCCTGCCGTTTATGATTTTGTTAGTGTTGTGGTTAAAAGTTCTAGTGGCCATCTATTAAAAGCTAGCGGACGTACATTGAAGTATAAGGGTTGGCTTGGTATAACTGGGGATTTTGAAAATGAAAAAAATGATGATGCAAAAATCCCACAATTAAAAGTAGGGGATGAATTAGTGCTAGTGCCGCCAAAAGTTAGTGCTGAACAAAAGTTTACCCAACCACCACCACGTTTCAGTGAGAAAACGTTAATTAAAGAATTAGAGAAGCGAGGGATAGGCAGGCCATCAACATATGCCTCTATTATGAGCAAGATAACTCAACGGAATTATGTTGAGAAAAAATCAAACATGTTTATACCAACGACACTTGGGCGTCAGGTGGTTGGCGATTTGGTTAAAAATTTCAAATTCATGAATATAAATTATACATCTAATTTAGAATTGGATTTAGATAAAATTGCTGACGGCCATCTAAAATATAGAGATATGTTAGATGGTTTTTACAGTTCTTTTAAAAAGGAGCTTAAAAAGGCTGTTCTGTCGGAGAGCGAAGACTATGGCTTTAAGTGTCCGAAATGTGGTGGAAAAATGATATTAAAACATGGCAGATTTGGTTTTTATTTGGCATGTTATGATTATCCAAAGGATTGTAAAGGTACAATTAGTTGTAATATGGTCGATGGCAAGCCCGAGCCAAAAGGAGATGTAGCAGAGATTGCTGATGGTGTACAATGTCCCAATTGTGGTTCTAATATGGTTAAAAGGAATGGAAAGTTTGGTCCATTTTATGCGTGTGTAGAGTATCCAAAATGCAAGGGAACTAGAAAAGTTCCGTATGGTAAACAGTGTCCGAAGTGTGGATCAGAGTTGTATGCTACAATTTTTAGAGGAAATGATTTGTTATTTTGTATGGGATATCCTAATTGTAAATATTCTGAGAAATTGCCAAAGGGATCTATTCCAAATCCACAAACATTATGTAAGGGCAAGGTACCTAAAAAAATAAAGAAAATACTAAAAAAGTAAATATATAAGTTTATCGAGTGCAGCTTAAGTTTTGATATATACCTAAATTAGGTGTGGTGTATTAATAATTTTCATTGGAGTAAATATAAATGACTAAACCAACAAAGTTTGAGGAGCTAAAGCCTTTTTCACATTTAGAGGTAATTCCATATGACGGATCTAAAGAGGCGTTTGAAGATGCTGTTAAAAGATGGAAATCAATGGTGCAGAAGTCTCAAATTCTTAGTTTGTATAAGGAAAAGCAAGCTTATGAAAAACCGTCCGCTAAGAAGAGGAGAAAAAAGAGGGAAATGATGGAGAGGCAACGTGTTGCTGAGCTTAGAGAAGAGCAGATAGCAAGTGGAGAATGGGAAAGACGTCAAAAGCGAAAAGAACAGAAGCGTAAAAACAGACATAATAAGCGCACTATGGAGAATAAGCACGATGAGTGAAAAAGTTATAAAAAACAAAGCTAGGGCTTTTTATAGTCGTTTAAACCAACAACGAGAACCATATCAGCCCGAATATGAACGTTTAAATATAGAGCCGACTCATTGTATGGGTCGTTCAGAATTTTCTATGTCTACAAATAGACCTGTTGCTTCTGGTCGATATCGTAAGACGGCTCCTAAATCACGACAACATGAGAGCCCAACATTTAGTCCTGAGCATATGCCAACATCGGTTAGTTCTGATCATGTTTGGAATAATGTGACAGGCACTGTAGGTGAAGATGAAAGTATAAACAACCAGATGTTTAATTACGATAGCGTACCATATGTACCAAGGACTACTGTGGCACCAACAGAAATGGAAGAGCCAGAAGTTTATCAACCTAAATGGTTAAGCGACCGGCCGAATGATCAACAGATGCTCAGCTCGGAAAATTCTAGGATAGCTGAAATAGAATCTGTAGCTGATGGTGAATATTGTATAATTATACACGGCGATGTCATATATCAATCATCATCAATTGACGACATTGAGCATGTGGTTGAAATGATATTATACGAAAATCAGTCCGTAACACAAGATGAAATAAGTGTTTTTAAAAAGATGAGGCTTAAAGTTGGTGTTTGTGTTTCTGATTAAAGGCGGATAACATGGGGAAGGAAAGAAAAGCGACCGAGGTTTTATTAGAGCTTGAGGCGAAGATAGATAATGCCTTAAAGTATATGCAGACAATTGACCATAATGTTAAATTATTGCATAATTATATTATAGGCAAAACAAGCAAGCCCAAGCCAGAGATTGAGGAGTCTCAGAATGTTATAAAGGCTATTCCATCTGACAATGAAGAAAAGAAAACTCAAGGACAGCCAACTGTTGAGAGTTTTGTTCAGGTTTCCGGAAGTAATGTTAAAAAGCCGGTAAAACCAAATGCAACGGATATGTCTAGTAAAAAGATAATGGTATATCAAAAGGTTGTTTATGATGATGCCAAATATGTTATTTTAGCGAAAGTTGAAGTGTTTGATGAGTCTAAAAATCTGGCATCACAAACTAAAACAGATATGACTGGTAGTTGGAGAGCTGAATTAAGGCCAGGAAAATATTCAGCTCATATTCTTAAAGGAGGAACATCAAATAGACCGGTTGTAGATAAGAGGTGTGAGTTTGTTGTAGAGCAATCTGATAAACCTATTGAGTTGGAAATATTGAGGGTATAGATATGAAATTATATTTAGCATCATTTTTAGAGTCAGAAAATTTTGGGCCGGGAAGATTAATTGGTATAGCAACGGGTAGTAAGCCTGATTTTTTAGAAGTAGAGGTTATGTTTCCGCATTTAATTCCAGCGCCTGAGTTGGATAGAAAATATAGAAGTATGATAACGTCAAATCAGGTTGAAGCATCCAAAATGTTTGTTGAGCAATTTTCTGAACAATTGGATAATTTTGTGAAAGACGTTATAACTAAAGCAAAAGAAAAAAACACTGATCCTATTGCTATTTTGCCATTTAAAGAGGGAGACACTTTAGCTTCTTGGGAGAGAGCGAAATATAGGAATTATAGAAATATGGTTGCTGAGGCGCTCAAAAAGCTAGGGTATGATGTTGTTTTAAACTAATTATCCGAATATGGTAGAAACAAAGAAAATAAAAAAAAGGCGAAAGACAAACGTAAACACCTCAGATAATGATAAAATCCGTGCATTCTATCATAAGGATAAAAAGATTTTAGATAAAAATAAAAAGATTAAACAATTACAAGATGAGAGAAAAATTCTTATAGAGGATATTAATCAGTTAGTTAGTTCTTTTCAAGATAAGGCAATGGTTCCTACGGATGATATGGACAAATGGTTACATCAGTTACCGTTGAATTCCTTGAGGGATTTGGCTGATTTTGAACTTGGTAATAAAAAGGATTATAATTTATTTATATTACATATGCGTTCTCAATTTAGAAAAGATAAGGATGATAGAATTGAAGATCTTTCTAAACTAAATAGTGAAATATTTATTGATCAGGTTGATGTATTATTAGATAAGATTGAATGTATACAGAAAAATTTGGATTCTGAGAAAGACGAAGATTAAAATATGGCAAAATTTAATTCGATTGTGGCTGATCCTCCTTGGTCTCTGTCTGACCGCCTAACTATGTCTAAAATTAAACGAGGGGCTGAATCTCATTATGACGTTCTTAGTGATGAGGAATTGATGAAGCTTGATGTTGAAAAGTTGGCGGCAAATGATTCTGTGTTGGTATTGTGGGTTCCATCTTCTAAGCTTCAGTCTGGATTAGATGTTATGAAAGCCTGGGGTTTTCGTCAGACTCAAACATTTATTTGGGTTAAGACCAAGAACGAACCGCTGTCGCCTTTACAAAATCTTATTAAAGATTTATTTAAGAAAACATTAAAGGGCTTGTTTCCATCTCTAATTCAGGGACCGACCGTCATTATGGATTATGTTAAGAGTACTATTGATAATTTTGATGTTAATGAAATTCTTACGATGAATATGGGCAGATGGTTTCGCCAGACTCATGAGATTGCATTGGTTGGAGTTCGTGGAAAGATTTATTCTAGATTGGAAAATAAGAGCCAGCGATCTGTTTTGTTTGCTAAAAATTTGAAGCATTCTACAAAACCAGATGAGCTACAAGATCGATTGCTTCTAATGTTGCCGCCAAGTAATGGAAATCGTCATGTTGAACTATTCGCTAGGCGTGTAAAGCCTGGAGTTACTTGTGTCGGATTGGAATGTCCCGCAACTCCTGGGGAGGATATAAGGGATAGTATTTCCAGATTAATTAAGCAATAATTATTATGAGCAAAAAAATATTATTATTAAATTCCACTTATGAGTGTATTTCATTTGTTTCTTATAGGAAGGCTATAAAGCTAATTGTAAAAGACAAAGTGGATATTTTAGCTCAATGGAATGAAGATATTGTATGGGGTTCTGGTAGAGATAAATATCCGGCCACTTTACGCATGAAGTATTATGTTCCAAGGTTTTTCAAAAGAAGGCGCTGCAATCGTACTGGAATTTTACGTAGAGATCAATATATCTGTCAATATTGCGGTAAGGTTGGCAACCCATCTAGTTTGACTATAGATCACATTAAACCAAGATCATTAGGAGGTATAACGACATGGGAAAATTGTGTAACCGCTTGTTTTGATTGTAATAATAAGAAATCAAATTATCCATTGAGTAAATCTGGGTTGAAATTATTAAAACAGCCGCGCGTACCAGTGGTGACTGTAAAACACGAATATACCCTAATGAAAGAGCCTCATGATGATTGGAAGAATTATATAGTATAATTATTAGTGTTTGGTCCAATCTACTTCATAAGATGGACCAGTTGGTTGTGTTGGAATGTTCTGTTCTGCGAGATCTTCAACTACATCAGCCATTTCTTCTGTAAGTTGTTGTGCTTTTTCTGGTTTTACTTCGGTTATTTCTGGCTCTGTACTTGGAGTTATTTGTATTTTACCCAAGGCGCTTAGAAAATTATCCACATTGAATCCGTGTTTTTTTGCCTCTTGTGCACATTTATAAGCCCAATTAATATCACTTTGTTTAATACCTGCTTTTTCTTTGTATAATAAATTATAATAAGCGGCTTGCTCTAGTGCTTTAGCTGCTTCTAGAGCTTCTGGTTCGTAAATTTTATCTCCGCTTTGGCGAGCTAATGACATAATTTTTTCAGCTGCATTAACGGCTTCTTGAACAGCTTCAGATGCGGCAGTTTTTTTAATTAGTCTTTTTTCGAATTTTTCAGCTAGCTTAAAAAGTTTTTCAAATGCCATTTTTAATCTCCAAGTTTAAACATACCCAATATATTCACATATATATGATATGAATGATAGATTTTCTGATCCTAGGCACAAAAAATGGGCCAAGGCGGTTAAGGCTAGGGATAATTTTACTTGTCAAATATGCGGAAAGCAAGGGGTATATTTAAATTCACATCATATTTATTCATATGATACTTATGAAGATAAAAGATTCGATATAGATAATGGAATTACATTATGTTCCTATCATCATGAAATTTTTCATAGTATTTATGGTGCAGGAAATAATACGGGAATTCAGTTTAAAGAATATGTGAATATGTTGAGAATTATAAAGAAAATAGCCGCAAAGAATTTTAAATATAAGTAATTATATGTATTATAATATATATTAGTACAATATAGTTTATTTTGCTTTATAGGATAACAATGTTGGATGTTGCATCATTAGGGGCTGGCGCGGTTGTTGCTTTGCTGATATTATCTACAGTGTTTGCTTTTTTGCTTAAATGGCAAAAAACTAAATATCAGACTCAATTACAACAACCGGATAAATCAAAGTCAAATCTATCTTTATCTCCTGATGATTTGAAAAAAATGTTTAATTGGACACAGGAAATGTATCTGTGGCATAATAAGATGGATGAAGACGGCGTTCCTGTGTGGTATGTTTCTAGGGCGCACCTTCGAGCATTACAAGAAATACAAAAAACATTAGCTGCTTTGCAGATGATTTCTGAAGCGCAAATTCGATTATTGGAAAAAATAGATGACAGATTAGCCGATCAGAGGCGAGTGTATTTAGAGGATCGCATGTCAGATATAAATGTAGAAAAGATAGAAAGTCGTATTAAAAGCGTGTCAAAATAATTATTTGTTATTAGACGTGATGAATATTTTGTTACTTTTCGAGATGTGCGGCTCGATACGCATACTGAAAGTATTATGTTAGATATTCCAGAATTTAAATTTTGCTTAGAAGATAATATTCAAACTTTATGTGAGGAACAGAATGAAAAATATGGCTTTGATTATAAGCCTAATGATTTTGTTCCTAAAAAAGCCGAAGAGTTATCTACTGGTTGGGATGTAAGGTGTGCAGCTCCAGATGGAATTGTTTTAATGCCAGATCGATATATTATGATTCCTTTGGGTTTTAGGATGTTTGCACCTGATGGTTGGTGGTTAAAGTTAGTTCCTCGTTCCAGCACGTTAATAAAAAAACATATTCATGCGTTATATGGTACTATAGATGAATCATACGAGAATCAGCTATTTTTCTGCGGACAATTTAGGCCGGATGCGTATGAGATCATTTCCGCAAATCGCCTGAAACGAATCGAGTTTGGTACAAGAATAGCGCAAGTAATACCAGAACGTCGGCAAGAAATGGTATGTAGCGTTATTTCAAAAGACGAATTTAATATACTGTGTGTGGGCCGGAATGCATCTAGGGGCGAGGGTGGGTTTGGTTCGACAGATGAAAACGATAATCGGGGTACAAGTAATGGATAAGTTAACGCTAGAAGAACTGAGGAAAAAGGTTAGTGAACATTTCGAATTATACGAATCATATAAAAAATTATTAGACGCCACGGAACAAGCAGAAAAAGCTAAACAAGAAATTTCTCGAATAGAAAAAGAAAAAGAAAAAGGAAATGGCAAATTAAAAAAATCTATAGAAGAAAGCTCTGTGCCAGTTGTATCATTGAATCGTAATGATAGTTGTGATTATTCAGATTATAGTACAACAATTGGTTTATGCACCAAAGTTACAGTTTATAGCAAAAAACATAAAATAAAGGGCGGTTATAAGCCGGTCAGGAAAGCGCAGGTTTTTATTAAGGTCCCAGGCTCTAATGATACTAGAACTAAGGTTTTTGAGCCTAAAGATTTGGATCATGAGAAGGAATTTGAACGCCTAAATAATAAGCCTATTTTGTTTGCATATAAAAAGGGCAAGAGACATGAGGCCAAGAATATTCATGATGTGGCTACAAATATTAGTGGTGGTTGGAAGTCTTTATATAAGCCTGGATTTTCATATGCAATTAAAGCTACAGAACCAGTTTCGTTTGTTCAGGTGGGAAACTCTGCCGATCTGAACCCTACTATTCATGT
>Ga0180433_10004517_pt1 | contig 19474 bp, 17 predicted proteins | sample SS_ome_8_FD_132980 | JGI IMG/M metagenome (GOLD analysis project Ga0180433, IMG submission 132980) | Hypersaline lake sediment archaeal communities from the Salton Sea, California, USA - SS_1_D_1 metaG | ecosystem: Environmental > Aquatic > Non-marine Saline and Alkaline > Hypersaline >... | reverse complement strand
TCGACCTCTATTTTTTCTTTTAAGAAAAAACAAGTTGGCTCTGTGAAGCAGGAACCAGTTTCTAAATGCTGAATTAATCAGGGTTTAGGATGCACGGTAATTTATTGCCGTGAGGATGTCACGGGAGACGGGGCAATAAATATAAAAAAGATATTCTATGTATGTTGTGGTTTTGTTTTGGTATATAACTGCAGTGTGTTTCCTATGTTTTCTCTGTATGAAAAATTTATACAGGCGCAAGAGCGCAAAAAGCAGCGTAGGCGTTTACTTGAACACGTAAAAAAGGTGTTGAGTGGAACGTTTAAGGGTGTGGTCAGAGAAATATATATTAATGGACCAAATAGAGGGCGCTATAGGGTGGATATATATGGCCGCAAAGGTGAGGTCATCAAAGATGTTATTTGTGATGTGCTAAAAAAAGGTTTTGCATGGTTTGGGCTTAAAAAAAGGGAAAGTGGTATAAGACAAGAAGAAATTCATGTTGGAAGCGTTGTGGGAGTGCAATTTAATACGCCTGGTAGGGCTGATATTGTTGAGATAAGAGGGTCAACAGTTCAAGAGGAACGGGAAGTAATTGAGCAGTTAAAAAAAACAGAGCTTAAAGAAGATATCAAAGAACGAATGGCTTTTATGCTTGATGAAGGAGCTCTAGGCGATAGAGTTGGCAAAATAAGCCTATTGTTTGAAGGTTATGAGTTTAGGTATCCCAAGCTTCCTATTTACGAACTTCCTAAAGAAAAAATATTGCTCAAAAGACGAAAATAAAAAATGCAGGAGAGAAATGAAATGCAAGCCTCTTGTTTTATTTCGAGTGTTATCAGTAAAATAAAGCAAGTTGGAGATGCTTTTTTGTTTGCTTAGTAAAAGAGTTTTTTTAGAAAAGGAGAGTGGGAATTTTTGATTTTTTAAAGTCGAGATGAAAGTGACTATATGATTGTAATTAAATACAGTTTTTTAGAGGAGAAAATAATGAGTATAAAGAATATATTTTATTGGTTTTTTATTTTAATTTTAGTCTATAGTTCTATTTTTTCAATGGATTCATATAATAAGTTTTTGTTAGCACAAAAGGCCAGGAGGTATAGGCGTGTAATGAATCAATTAAAGGAAATGTTGGGTAATACTTTTAAGGGTATTGTTCGACAGCTATTTACATGTGGTCCAAATAAAGGAAGATTTAGAGTTGATATAGATGTTGATGGAAAAATTTTAAAAGATGTTATGTGTGATTTGCCAGAAAACAGATTTAGATTTTTTGGGATTATAAAAAAACAAAGGGTAAACAGAGAAGATATTCATGTTGGAAGTATTGTTAGAGTGTCATTTAATAGGCTTAGATGGGATATCTTGGATGCTAGAGGGCCTACGGTTCAAGACGAGCAGGAGATGGTAGAGCGGTTAAAAAAACAAGAATTAGCTGAAGATATAAAAGATCGAATGGCATTTATGTTAGAGGAGGCTGCGGCGCGGAGTAGGGTTGGCAAAATAAGCCTATTTTTTGAAGATCAAGAGATGAAATATCCCAAGCTTCCTATTTACGAACTCCCTAAAGAAAAAATATTGCTAAAAAAGCGAAAAGAAGCAGTAGAAGAGAAAAAGGAAGTAGAGGCTTCTTGTTCCATTTTGAAGGTTCTAAGCAAGTTGTTTTTGCTTAAAAGGTAGGGTTGTTTTTGAAATAACCCTTGATTGTTGGTTTTTCAGGGCTCTATCTGCTATCCTAAAAATAAAGGAGCAGGGAGTGTTGTAATAATTTTAATGAATGGGGGATTCCATGAAAAATAAATCTTGTTAGGTATAACTATAGGTCTTCTTAGGGCTAATGGCTTTTTGTTGGGTATGAAAAAAAGAAAAGACTTAGTTCTTTTTTCTTAAGATGAAGAAACCAAGAGAGAGTTAGGTCTTTTAAAAAAGAAGTATGAATCATTGATAAGACCTATCAGTGAAGCTCTGCGTGAAACTCGCAAATAAATGAGTGAGCTTCTAGAAAAAGCAATTGATATAAAATATGAGATTTGTGAAGAAAAAATGAAAGTTCTTATGAATCAGGAAGATAGGTTTAAGAAGCAATATAAGAAGAATCAAAAAAAATATCAAAGGTTTTTATTCGAGATTAGCAAAAAAGCTTCAGAAGATGAAAATAAAGGGGAAAAAATGAAAAAATTAATTTTGTTATCTTTGATGATGAGTTTATTTGCATCAAGTATGCTATTCAGTAGTAATAGGGTTAGGGATGAAATTAGAGCGCTAGAGTGGGAATTAAGTAGGAAAGAAAACCAGGAGTGGAGACTTCAAAATAAAATAGAGGAAATACCCTTTATGTTACTGATAGCAAAGATTGCACAGGATGTTTATGCTAACCAGAAAACTGATTTGAATTTTTCTGAGATGCTAAAAATTCAAAAATTGGAAAAACAGCAGTTAAGAAATCAAGTAGTCTTTGAAAAATTAGTTCCTGTGTTAGGCAAGCAAATAGAAAAAATTAAGCTTAAAATTGAAGATTTGAAAAAAGAATTGAAAGCAGATGCAAGAATTAAAAAGTTGAAAAGAAAACTAAATAAGGCGGAAAACAGATAAAAAAAGAACCGCCCGAAAAAGGGCGGCTCTTTTTTTGAATATCAAAGTGTATTTAGTACATTCCTGGCATGCCGCCCATTCCGCCCATTCCTGGTGCGTGGGAGTGTCCTGCAGGTTCTTTCTTTTCCTCAGGAATTTCCGTTATAGCAGCTTCTGTTGTCAGAAGGAGCCCTGAGATTGATGCTGCATTTTGGATGGCTGTACGGGTAACTTTGGCAGGATCTATGATGCCTACTTCAATCATGTTAACGTATTTGCCATTTTTTGCATCAAAGCCAGTGTTTTCAGATTCTTCTTTCACCTTATTGACAACAACAGAGGACTCTTCTCCTGCGTTTGCTGCAATAATGCGAAGAGGTTCTTCAAGCGCTCTTTTTATAATCTGTGCGCCAAGGACTTCATCGTTTTCAAGTTTTAAATCTTTTAATGCGTCTTGTGCTTTAAGCAATGCAATGCCGCCACCTGCAACAATGCCTTCTTCGACTGCTGCACGGGTTGCATTAAGTGCATCTTCGATTCTGTCTTTTTTTTCTTTCATTTCAACTTCTGTTGCTGCACCAACTTTGATGACGGCAACACCGCCTGCAATTTTTGCAAGACGTTCTTGAAGTTTTTCTTTATCATAGTCTGAGGTGCTATTTGCAATGTTCATCTTGATTTGAGCAACACGGCCTTCAATAGCTTCTTTTTTGCCTTGGCCTTCAATAATTGTTGTATCATCTTTTGTGATAACAACTTTTTTTGCTGTTCCAAGATCTGATGCTACAATGTTTTCTAATTTGAGACCAACGTCTTCAGAGATTAGTTTGCCACCTGTAAGTGCTGCAACATCTTCTAGCATTGCTTTTCTTCTGTCGCCAAAGCCAGGGGCTTTAACAGCAGCAACGCTGATGGTTCCGCGAAGTTTGTTTACAACTAATGTTGCGAGTGCTTCACCTTCAACATCTTCAGCAATTATCAAAAGAGATTTTCCTGATTTTGCAACTTGTTCAAGTAATGGAAGCATGGCTTTCATGCTGCTGATTTTTTTATCATAGATCAAAATAAATGGATCATTAAATACAGCTTCCATTTTTTCTGGATTGCTTACAAAGTATGGAGAAAGGTATCCACGATCAAATTGCATACCTTCAACTATATCAAGTTCATCTTCCATGCCTTTTGCTTCTTCAACTGTAATTACACCATCTCGACCAACTTTTTCCATCGCTTGGGCGATTTGACGTCCGATTACTTCATCCGAGTTGGCTGAAATTGTTGCCACCTGTTCAATTTCTTTTTTGCTGCTCACTGGTGTTGAATTTGTTTTGATGTTTTCAACAACAGCTGTGACAGCTTTGTCGATGCCGCGCTTTAATTCCATTGGATTTGCGCCAGCAGTGACGAATTTATTTCCTTCTCTGAAAATTGCTTGAGCCAATACGGTTGCGGTTGTTGTACCGTCACCAGCGATATCAGCTGTTTTGCTTGCAACTTCACGCACCATCTGTGCGCCCATGTTTTCAAGCTTATCTGCAAGTTCAATTTCTTTAGCTACAGAGACACCATCTTTTGTTATGGTTGGGGCTCTAAATTTGCTTTCTATAACAACGTTTCTGCCTTTAGGTCCTAGAGTAACCTTTACAGTATCTGCAAGGATATCAATACCCTTACGCATTTTTTCTCTAGCATCTACGCCAAAAACTATTTTTTTTGCAGGCATAATGCGAATCTCCTGACGATATAAAATGGACTAAACTTATTCTTCAACGACTCCAAGAATTTCATCTTCTCGGATTATAAGGTGATCATCACCGGTATCTGTTCCGGCATATTTTCCAAAATAAACAATATCCCCGGCTTTTACTTGCAGTGGACTTATTGTTCCATCTTTGGAAAGACGACCATTTCCAACGGCTATAACCTTCCCTGTTTGTCCTTTTTCTTTTGCAGTATCAGGTATGATAATTCCGCCTTGGGTTTTTTCTTCAGTTTCTAGTCGCTTAACCAAAACTCTATCATAAAGAGGGCGAATTTTTGGTAGCATTTTTACTCCTGTAAAAATATGAGGTTAAACATTTTACTACGTTAACTTCACAATACAAACTGCTCCAACTTTTTATACTTCTATTATAAGAAAAAATATAAAAAGATCAACATATTTCTTTATAGTAACTGACTAAGATTTTTTGTTGAGATATACTCAGCTGTATCTATAAAAATGCTTTTTATCTAGTGTTAATGCGCAGTTAGTGTTTGCTGTTTTTAAATTGAAAATATAGCAAGCTTTTTTTAAAAAAGATTATTCAGCTTTTTCATCCTTGCAGGTTTCATCTTCTGCGTGTTCACAGTCTTGGCAAGATCCTTGACAGCCACCTTCTTCGGCAGCTTTACGTGCCAAGTCTTTTACTTTTTCTGGTGTTGGCTGATATAGATCGAAGATATTGCCTCCTGGGTCTTTGATGCTAATCATGATACCATGAATAGCTTCTACAGGCTCGCCCAAGAACTCAAAAGAAGCTTTTGTTTCTTCATATTTGTTCTTAAGGTCTTCTACTTCCATCACAACGCCAGTGCGTCTTTCTGGAAGATCTTGCTCTGTTGGGGCCAATCCTATTAAAACGCCATCTTTTTCAAATTCAGCCCATTTTCCTTTTAGGTGGAACTTAGGATTTAGGCCGAGGTTTTTATAGAATTCTACTGATTCTTCAAAGTTTTTTTCTGGTTCCATTAGAATTATCATATGGACTTTTTTTACAAGAGACATTCTTAGCTAGCCCTCTAAAATACGGAATTAAAAAATAATAACAACTGAGTCTATAGTGTAACATATTTGAATTATTCGACAATTTTTTCAAACTATAGTTGAATAAGAAGTGAGGTTATGTGGATAAAATAATGTATTTGTTATTTTTATATGGAATACTAAAAAAGGAGATTGCTTATGGCAAGGATTTTTCCATCTCTTATGGCTGCAGATTTGATGAACATGCAAAAAGAAATAGAGCATTTAGATCCACATTGTGATGGATATCATTTGGATATAATGGATGATCATTTTGTTCCGAATATAACGTTTGGTATAGATTTTATTGATTCGGTAAATAAGATAACGGCAAGACCACTGTGGGTTCAACTGCTTTTGGATAATGTTGAAAAATGGGTTGATAAAATTGAGCTCAATGCGAATAGTATTTTGACTTTTCATATTGAATCAACAAAGGATATTAGAAATCTTGCAGATCGCATAAAGAAAAAAAATATTGTACCCAGTATATCAATAAATCCAAATACGCCCGTAGAGAGAGTTTTTCCTTTTCTTGATGTAGTCCATCATGTTGTTGTTATGTCGGTCATACCAGGCTTTTCTGGGGCACCTTTTTTGCCTGAGTCGATAGAGAAGGTTGATGCGCTTGTGAGTTATTGTCAAAATGCCGGGATACAATGTACGGTTGCGATGGACGGTGGGATAGGAGATGAAAATATTGGAAAATTAGTATATAGGGGAGCGGAAGATTTTGTTGTAGGGTCTGCTATTTTTTCAAGTAAAGATAGAGTCGATACTATTAAGAAATTATATGAGTTATGTAAGAAAGAAGAAAAAAGTATAAGGGAAGTCTGCGGTAGAATGTAAGAAAGAAAAAGGTGTGTGAACATATGTTCACACACCTTTTTTAGTTGCTTTTATTGACCGCAACGTCCGTTTGAACAAGTCATGTTTTGCCCAGAAGCCTTAGCTGAAGCAGCCATTGCTGCGTACATAGGATTTGAGCTAACAGCCATTCTTTTAGGTTGATTTGTTCCTGTTGTTGTTGATGGTTGTCTTGGTTGTTGAGTTACTCTTGGTGCTCTTGGTTGATTGTTTGCTGTTTGATTGTTGTCATCTGCATCTGTTTGTCCAGGAGTTTCGTGTTCATCTTTTTTTGAAACTTTTCTTGAAATATAGTCATATAATTGAGCTATTTTAAGAGCTTCAAGTGCAGGACTTACAACTTTTGACCAGTTATTTTTAACTGTGTTCCAAGTTGTTTTTGCAGCTGAATTCATGCTTGGATTATAAACACATCCAGCACCTAAACCAGCTAAAGCGGTTGCACCGGCGATTTTATATTTATGTTTCCAAAGTTTGCTTACAATTCCTGCTTCTTCTTCTTCTTCGTTTTGTTGTGACGGATTTGGGTTATTTAATACTGGCTGTTGGTTGTTGTTTTCGTTTTCTGTTTGTTCTTCGTTACCTGTGAAGCGCTTGTAGCCTTTATAGGCTCCATAAGAACCTGCTCCAAGAGCTGCTGCTGTACCAATAACTTTAGCTTTTCCGTAACCTTCTTTGTCATTCCATGTATCAAGCATGAAATCTTTAACGGTATTATAACCTGATGTTAAAGATGAAAGAATACCAGAAGCTTTAGATTCTGACATGTCAGCTACTGTATCGTTGCCCATAGCTTTTATTGCTGATGGTTGTAGCGCAATAGAGAGAATCAAAGTCAAAGCTAATACTTTTCCTACTGTTTTTTGTCTCTTCATAAGAGATCCTCCATTGAAATGGGTTAATAATAAAACTCTATCTCATGCTTCAACAACTACAACGCAAGTATTTTTTATGTGCCTTTCACAATTTTTATTACTTGGTTGTTTGTATTACATTCAATCCTATTTTGTCTATTACTTTTAAAAGATGGTCTTTCTATATTCCTACTTTTTAAAGTATTCTTTTAAAAGTAAGTAGAATATTGTCGTGGAAAATACATTTCTCCATTGTTAAAAACCGTCATAAAAATCAAACAAACTTCTCCATTTAAAAGAAGTGCTATTTTTTTCTTAATCTAAACATAAGTTATAAACCATATTAAATATAAAATTTTTACAGTCAAATGGGGGGGGTAAATTTGGAGTTTTGCGCTTAAAAAAGACCAAAATATTCTTATTTGCATTATTTGGAGGGTCTTTCCATGATTAGGCATTTTTCATAAGTTCAAATAGAATTTGATTGGATTTTGGCTTTTTTGGAAATTTTGAGTAAAAAGGATAAAAGGGTAGGATGTTTGATTATATCTTGGCAAATAAGGTAATAATCTATAGTATAACTAGCAGTCGATATTGTGTTCTGAATAGCTGATTGGAAGCATGTTTTTAGCGGTTTAACGTAAGAAGGTTTTCCCATGAATAAACAAAAGTTTTTAGTCGTAGTTGCCCTGGTCATTTTTTCAATTTGCTCTGAGGGTGGGGCAATTGAGCGTTATGATACGCTTGGAGATCAGGTGGTTTCAACAAGCAATTTGTTGCAAGTTGTTGCAAAAGCTCCTGATGATGTTGAAGTTGAAATAAAAGAGTGGTTTCTGCAGCATCCTGACGCATATGAGGTATTAATTCGGCAAGATGGATTTCTGCATGATGCTGGATACCTATATATGAAGGCATCTAATTTTTTTGATTATTATGAGGATGTTTATAATTGGGGGTTGATGAATTATACTTTTCAGCTTCCAAGGACTCGTTATTTACTAAAAATTAGTAGTGCGTTAGTACGATTTAAATATACGGCATCTCAGTTGGGATTGGGCTGTAGTTGGGGGTATTGTTTCCGGTGGATGAAAGATTATAATGGAAAGATTTGTATGCGCTATAGAGGGCTTGATGAGGATAGAGTTAGGTTGCAAGAATGTTTTAAGTTATGTTGCTCAGAGCCTTTTTTGAATCAAAAACCAAGCCCTGATCAGCTACAAGGGCTATGTAAGATGGTTTGTGGTGTGTTTCCTCATTCAACAATACGATTCTATCTTTATGAAGCACTTCTTGAAAAGTATTTTCAAGAGGATTCAGCGTTCAGGCCTCAAACGTTTCAAAAGGCGTTTGATATGCTTGTATCAGCTGCTTATAAAATGGTTCCCGATTTGTGCTATAGAAAATGTGATATTTTTGGTCATAGAATTGGGGATTCATATACTGCAGCAAGTAGGGTCTTTCATAGTTGTCGGTTTGCCCAAGCTATTGATGGGTCAGGTTTGCATAGATTAGAAAAGCCTCCTACTTGTTATATTTGCAGCATTAATGATGAGCGGCCTGAATCATGTGAGGATAAGGACATTCTTTTTGTGCAAAGAATGTTGGATAATCACGAGCCTCTCAAGTATTATTTGGATAATACGTCTGAAGGTCTCGATGCTATTTTTGATCAAGAGACAACGTTGCAGTTTCTTGCTGCGGCTAAATATGCAGGTATTTGGGATATTACAGAGGATAATATCTTTATTAATTGTTCAACGGGAAAGGTTACCTTTATTGATTTTGAACATGCCCATGATACTACTGAGCAGGAGCTCTTTAATGTGAGTAGGAAGCGGCGAATCAAAAATTTGTGTGATGTAATAGCAAGATGTTTGAGGTTGTTCCCTCAAGATTCTATTCAAGAGAGGGCCATTTTACAATTTGTTGCGCAAGATGAAGATATAGATATGGATATGGTGCAGCGGGAAGCTCCGATGGCTGCGGTAGGGATACAGATGAGTCCGTTGGGGCGATTAATGGGATATGACGATTTTATGGGTGAGGATGAGCAATGTGTTCATCTTAGAGGTGCAGTCCTGCGAGAGTTGCAAAAGCAAAAGAAAAAGTCGAGTGTTTCTCAATTTTTCTCCCATTTTAAAAGGATATTTTTTTAACTAAAATATTCGATGAAATATTTGTTTGTAATGCATTAAATAAACGTATCTAGTATTATATAAAAAAGGCCTCTGGTTTTTCCAGAGGCCTTTTTTATCAATCCTATTAAGTTGACTAATTTGGCAAATAAGGCTTATAGCAATGTTATGGTGTTACAATGTTAAACCAAAGATCAAAAGTATCTAACATATTCATAAATTCTTTGAACTTGCTTTTATCTCCAGTGATTTTTATATCGCCGGATGCTATTTGTTTATCTATAGAACCAGGTTTGAGCATCATATTATTAAATGTCTTTCGATTCATTGCTATTGTTACATCAGCTTTTTTATCCAGCTTATTTGGTGTATAATTTAAGACAGAGTTTTCTACTGTTATCGCGTAATTTTTATTTGTATCTGTGAGTTTAAGGTTCATACTTATTTTTTTATCTTTAGCTTTCTCGCTATTTAAGCGTACAGAAAGATAGTCAAGGAATGTGTCAACGGGCATTGCCCTGATTGTATCTGGGCTAGCTGTTGTCATCGCCATTTGTGTTTTAATTCCTTGGCGTAATTCTTGAGCTCCCATTAAATAGGCGCAACGCCATGGGCCAGATTCTGCTTGATAGCCAAGTTGTTCTAATGCATCCGCTTCTAAACTACGTGCTGCTTGATTTTTTGGATCTGCAAAAACAACGTGGTTCATCACTTGGGCGACCCAACGGTATTCCCCTTTTTTATATGATTTGCGGGCTTTTTTTATAATCGCATCAGCGCCACCCATAAATTCGACATATTTTTTTGCCGCTGACACTGGGGGAAGAGGGTGGAGGTTTGCAGGGTTGCCGTCATAGAATCCGAGATATTTTTGATAGACCGCTTTGACGTTGTGATTAACGGTTCCGTAATAGCTGCGGTTAAACCATTCTTGTGCTAGCCCTTTTGGTAGTGTTATCATTTCAGCAATTTCTAACATGGTATATCCTTGGTTTGCCAGGCGTAATGTTTGGTCATGGAGATATTTGTAAACATCGCGTTGTTTCTTGAGGAAATTGATAACATTTTTTTCTCCCCATCGTGGCCAGTGATGGCTTGTAAAAACAGCATCAGATTTGTGACCAAATAATTCAATGGCTTGATTGATAAATTTTGACCATGCAAGAGCATCTCTTACCTGTGCTCCGCGTAATGTATAGATATTGTGCAATGTAGAAGAACAATTTTCTGCCATCCAGAGTGTTTTAAACTGTGGAAAATAGGCATTCATTTCAACTGGCGCTTCTGTGTTAGGTGTATATTGAAAAATCATCTTTATACCATCAATGGTAAGCTCTTGTCCCGTTTTGCCGATACTAATAGTTGGTTTTATTAAAGTAATTGTTCCCATGGAATTTGTTTTGCCAAGACCTGCATCAACTTGACCCTTTGGACCCTTTGCCAAAAGCGATCCAAACATATACATAGCTCGTCGGCTCATGACATTTCCTGCAATCACATTTTCACTGACAACAGATTTCATAAATCCTTTAGGTGCGACAATTGCAACTTTTCCATCTTTTACCTCTTTTTCTGATACAATACCCTTTACGCCACCATAATGATCAGTGTGGCTATGGCTATATACAACGGCAACTACTGGTCGTTTTCCTAGATGCTTATTAACTAAATCTAGTGCGGCTTTTGCGCATTCTGCAGAAACGAGTGGATCGAGGACAATCCAGCCTGTATCACCTTGAATAAATGAGACATTTGAAATATCATATCCGCGAACTTGGTATATGCGATCAGTAACCTTATAGAGTCCGTAGTGCATATTCAAATTTGCTTGTCGCCAAAGGCTCGGGTTAACGGTTTTTGGAGCATCTGCGTTAGGGATAATAAAAGAATAATCTTTTAAATTCCAAACCTCTTTTCCTGCTTTGTTACGAATAATAAGATCTTTAGGCCGGGCAATAAAGCCGCGTTCCGTCAATTCAAAATCTTTTTTATTTCCAAATGGAAGGTCGTTTAAAAATGTTTCTTGTATAAGCATTGTCGTAGGGGTTGCATCTTTTTTATCTTTATTTAACGTAGAATATGCAATTCGTTGTTTGAAGAAAAAAATGCCAATAACTATAATTGCGAGAATAGTTATTATCAAAAAACGCATGTTTTTTTTCATTATAATCCTTTTATAATTTAAAATAACTTTATAAAAGAAATTTTAGTAACTTTGTGTTTTATAAGTCAATAAAAACAAGAAAAATTCTTAGATGTGTTAAAAGGTTGTGTTAAAAAAATTAAGATGTTAATGAAAAATAGCGTCTTTTTCCTACAGCATTGCTTGTAACCAAGTTTTCATTTAGAAGGCCTTTTAATATGCGCTTAATGCGATCGGGGCTTGCTTTGTAGGCATCTTGTAGTGTGAGACATAGGCTTTGTAGGCGTTGTTTTTTATGTTTGAGTAATTGTCTAATGATTTCCCCTCTAATTTGTCGATCTGATCCTTCAAACCTTGATTGTTTGTTATAGATTTTACTTTTATTGATTGGATTAATACCCTTTGATTTAAGCATTGCACCATAGTCGGTGATGGCGTAATACCAAATGCGAGGTGATGACCTGTCGAGTGTTTGTTCTGCTAAAGAAAGAAGTTCAGTATCACTGATATTATCTTTGTGCGGAAGAAACATGTAGATAAAAACAACTCTAATATTGGTTTCAACAAATGCCGTGGGTAAGTTATATGCAAAAGCTGCGATGGATGCAGCTGTTGCTACGCCTATGCCGGGGAGGGTTTGCAGTGTTTTTACGTTAGTTGGTACGTTGCCATCAAACTGAGAAACAATCATTTTTGCACTCTGCTGTAAGAACTTTGCGCGTCGATTATATCCAAGACCTTGCCAAGCTTCTAATACGTCATAAAGGGGAGCATTTGCCAGGGTGTCAAAATCAGGAAAACGTGTAAGAAATTCTTTATATTTTTTTTCAACCCGTTTGGTTTGTGTTTGTTGGAGCATGACCTCTGAAACAAAAATATAGTACGGATTTACTGTCTGACGCCAAGAGAATATGCGACCATGTGTGTTGTAGTAATCGTAGATGATCTGTTGAAATTTCTTTATTTGTGTTTGAGTGAGTTGCATTTTTTTTCCTGCGTAAAATCTTTAGTATTTGGGCTTTTTGATAAAAATCTCCTTGTTTAATTATATATTTTTATGTTTTTCCTGACAAGGTTTTTTACTTTTGGTATAGCTTGTTTTTTGATGTTGTTTTTGGCAATAAAATAGATTGAAAAAAGAATGATTTTTTGCCTTTGAAATGATTTTAAAATAGCTAGAATAAAGCTGCAAAATACGATAATGTTATGAGCAAGAATTCATAATTATAGTTTTTTAACGGTAGGAAAATCATGAGCAAAGAAATAGAAGTAAGAATACAGGCGGACAAGGTAGTTGTTGATAAAGCAAAAGCATGGTTGGAGAAAAATGCAAAATATGTTGGTGATATTCACCATGTTGAATATTATTTGAATAAGCCGGCAACCACCTTCTTTTTTAATGCTCCGCAAGGGTATAAAGATGCGTTGGATTATCTTCGCATAAGGCTTACCAAGAAGGGTGATTCATTTTGCCTGAAAAAGTTCCATGTCGATCCTATTGAAAAAAGAACTTTGTATTGTGACGAATATGAAGTTGATGTTTCAGATGGTAGAAAAACATTAGAGCTTATGAAGGCCCTTGGATACACCGAGCAGACACTGATGGAGAAAAAAAGGAAAATATATACCTTTGATTGCTTCGAGATCGTTATTGATGAAGTTAAAAATCTTGGTATGTTCATGGAGGTTGAATTAAAAAATGAGGTTGCAAATGCTCGGATGGGTGTTCAGATTATTTATGATTTTTTAAAGCTAATTGGTGTAACGAATTTTAAGTTGCAAACAAGGGGTTATGTTAGCATGCTTTGGAATCCAAGTTATGATTTTGGTACAGAGGTTAGCTTGTAAAATTCTAATTAATCTTTTAAAACAGAAGGATCTTTGGCAAAATGCTGGTAATCAACATAACCTTTGCTTTGCATCCAGCTACCTCCCCAGTCCCAACCTCTTTTTGTGAATGCCAGATGACAAGGATCCCCTTCTTTTATTAGTCCCTTTTTGTTCTGTTTGCGATCTAAATATTTTTTGCTTTCTGGAGGATAGATTTTTTCACCTTTTTGATAAGGATTTTCAATTGGATTAATGTCTATTGCTGTGCCAAAAGAGTGGTTTGAATATACATCTGTTCTTCCTGTAATATATCTTTGACAGAGAGCACAGCTATTGTTGTCGCCCATTGATAGGTCATCGTCTGCATTGTAGTCATCTATTAACCTTATTTTTTCAATTGGATAGCATGCTTTGCACATATCTGTGAAAATACCAATAGCATCGTCGACTAGCTTTTTATGGATTACCATTGGGCCTATATGATATTTTTTGTCAAAACCAAAATGAACAATGTTTATATACGCTAAATTTTTAATGCCGACACCTATTTTTTTTGCTATTTCTGCTTTATATGATTTATCCTTGATTTTTCTTTCTATTTCTTTGGAGATATCAGTTGCGTATGCAACAGGTGTTTCAAGGTTGTTAATTAAAAATTTTGCAATTTTGTTTTTACCTTTTTTGACGCTATAAAACAAAAGCTTGGTATGTTCTTTTTTTGTTAGCTGGTTGCTCGATAGAATTTCTTTTGCCTTTTCTATGCGGTTTTCTTTGATTAGCTTTTTTAATGTAATATGGAGATCCTTTTTTGAAATTGGAATGAGGCTTTGTGTGAGGATTAGTCCGAATATTATATATTTTTTCATTAATTTTCTTTCTTTTTATAAAAATATAATAATCCTTAAAAATAATAATAACTTTTAGTTTTTTTTAAAGTCAACAATTTTTAAAAAACAAATCTTGTATAATAATGGTGGCTTGATATACAATGTTAGCAATAATTAAATTTCTTATATTTTCAAAGGATTACTATGAAATATCTTATGAAGCTATTTATTTTTCTATTCTTTTTTTCTTTGCAAGCAGCGCATATTCATGATTCAGTTATGGTAGATAAGCTTGCCCGGTATATTTCTGTTTCTGATTGTGCATTGCAAGCATTATATGCAAAGGCATCGGATGTAGAGTGTGACGATATAAAATTCACATCTCGGTTATCTTTTAATCGGCCATTATTTCAATCTTTTCCAAAGTTAGCAAACAAGTTGTCTCATATAGATTTAGGCGATCTTCCAACTTCTGTGCAGAGGATGGAATCATTGGGTAGTACAATTGGTTGTACCAATTTATATATCAAGAGAGATGATAATACTGGTAAAAAAATGAATGGAGGCATACGTCTTTTTGGTGGAAACAAAATAAGAAAATTAGAGTTCTTATTGGCCCAAGCATTACAGTTGGGGAGCAAGACCGTAATGACTATTGGTGGAGCAGGGTCTAATCATGCATTGGCAACGGCCGTGTGCGCAAGTGCATTAGGGTTGAAAAGAATATCTATTTTGGGACCTCAGGAGAATAATGTAATCGTGAAGCGTAATCTTTTACTTGGAAAATTTTACGGAGCAGACTTACAGTATTTTAAACGTTGGAGAGATTGTCCTGCGGGTATTGCCGATTTATTTTTTAAAGTGAAAGAAAAAGATGGAGTATATCCTTACTATATTACCGTTGGAGGCTCTAGTCCCTTAGGTGCAGTTGGGTTTGTCAATGCGGCATTTGAATTGAAAGAACAAATTCAAAGTGGGTTGCTCCCTGAGCCTGATTTTATCTATGTTGCATGTGGTAGTATGGGAACAACAGCGGGCCTTATTTTAGGATTGAAAGTTGCCGGGTTACAAAGTAAAGTTGTTGCGGTGCGTGTTGGTAATAGTGCCAGTGTGAATAAGATTATTAATTTAGCCAAAGAAACAAGTCTTTTGTTGCATGAATACGATGCAACGTTTCCATTGCTTGAAATACAAGAGGATGATTTTATATTTGAAGAAGACTTTTTAGGGTCCGGTTACGCGCAACCTACGCAAGAAGCTATTGAGGCAATGCGATTAATGAAGAATCATCATGGCATAACCTTGGATGGAACTTATTCAGGTAAGGGGTTTTCAGCGCTTGTTGGGCATGCCAGAGACAATCTTTTGCAAGAGAAAGTTGTATTGTTTTGGGATACCTTTTGTGGATACAATTATGATGAGATTACCTCTTGTGTAGACTGTAAAACATTGCCCAAAGATTTGCATTGGTATGTAGCTGAAGCGTAACAGAGTAGGAGTGTCGTTGTGAAGGAAGCATTACTCATATTGCCGAATCAACTTTTTAAAAAAAATCCTGGGTTGCAAAAAGGGCGAGAGATTTTTTTGTATGAAGAGCTTCACTATTTTACGGTATTCAAATTTCATAAGAAAAAATTGGTATTGCTCAGAGCTGCGATGAAACATTATCAGCAGATGTTAGAAAAAAAGGGATATACGGTAACCTATGTAGAGCATAATAAAAAGATAAACACCAAAGGATACAAGCTTTTTATGCTTGATCCGGTTGATCATGCAATGGAAAAAAAGTATAAAGCAGAGATTATCTCGACGCCCGCTTTTTTAAATACACGGGAAGAATTGTTTTCTTTTTTTGAAGGAAAAAAGCGGTATGCAATGACCCCGTTTTATATTGATCAAAGAAAGAAACGTAAGATTTTGACAAGAGGTGGAAGGCCCGTGGGAGGCAGATGGAGTTTTGATCCTCAAAATAGATTGAAAATCCCAAAAGGAATGAAGACCCCTGATTTCCTTGCCATAAGACAAAATAAGTATGTAAAAGAGGCCATAGCATATGTTGAAAAGCATTTCGGTAAACATTACGGGGATACTGATGATTTTATTTATCCCGTTACCCATAAAGATGCAGAAAAATGGCTCGATGACTTCTTGAGTCGTAAATTGAAAGACTTTGGGACTTATGAGGATGCAATGCTGCAAGGGCAGCCTTTTCTTTTTCATTCGCTTCTTTCACCGCTGATCAATATTGGATTATTAACGCCGCAGCAGGTAGTTGAAAAAACACTTGCATATGCTAAAAACCATAAAGTTCCACTCAATAGTCTTGAGGGTTTTATTCGACAAATTATAGGGTGGCGAGAATTCATGTGTGCTATATATTTACTTGAAGGGAAAAAAGAAAAGAGGTCAAATTTTTGGAAGCATAAACGAAAGCTTCCAAAGCCATTTTATACAGGGCAAACAGGTGTTTTTCCCATTGATGATGTTATCAAAAGAGTTATGAAATATGCCTATTGTCATCATATTGAGCGTCTCATGGTTTTGGGTAATTTTATGTTGCTTAGTGAAATAAAACCAAATGATGTGTATAAATGGTTTATGGAATTATTTATAGATGCCTATGATTGGGTGATGATTCCAAATCTGTATGGTATGAGCCAGTATGCTGATGGAGGCACGATTACGACAAAGCCATATATCAGTAGTTCTAATTACATACGCAAGATGAGTGATTTTCCAAAAGGTGATTGGTGTCAAGTATGGGATGCGCTCTATTGGTATTTTGTTTATAACCATAAAACATTTTTTAAAAGGGCACCAAGAATGGCAATCATGTGGGCCTTATTAAAACGTATGGATAAAGCAAAATTAAAAAAGCATCTAGAAGTAGCTAAGAAATATTTGGCTAAGTAATTTTTTCAGGGGAATAGATGAATAGATGGTTATTTCTTTTTTCTTTTTTGTTTCTGATTTCTGTACTAAATAGTGGTGCAACGCAGTGGGCCATAAAAAGGTTAAAGACATTAACGCTTGAACAAAAGATTGGTCAGTTATTTGTTTCTGCTACGGTGGTGAATCCAGATATGGATGATACTAGAATAGTGAAAATAGTACATGATATTGATCAAACATCAATAGATGTGCTTATAAAAAAATATCATATCGGAGGAGTTCTTTTTTTAGGCAAAACGGTTACCCCTCAAGAGCAATTGCTATTTACCCGTAGATTGCAAAAAATAACCAATATACCTCTTTTTATTGCCCAAGATTTGGAATGGGGTTTGGATATGCGGTTAAAAAATGTTCTGAAATTTCCTCATAACATGACGCTTGGTGCAATACAGAAAAATGATTTGATATATCAAATGGGAAAAGAAGTGGGGAGGCAATGTAAACTTCTTGGGGTTAATATTAATCTGTCGCCTGTCGTTGATGTTAATAATAATCCAAAAAATCCCATTATTAATAACCGATCATTTGGAGAAGACAAAGAAAATGTTGCTCAAAAATCAATTGCATTTATGCGAGGGTTACAAGATGTAGGTATTATTGCATGTGCAAAACATTTTCCTGGCCATGGAGATACTGATGTAGATTCTCATTTGGATCTTCCCAAAATTACTCATAATGCAGAAAGATTAAAAACGCTAGAGTTATATCCATTTGCAAAAATAATAGAAGCAGGAATAAAATCAGTAATGATTGCCCATTTAGAGGTGCCAGCACTGGAAAAACGGTCTGGTTTACCATCAACGCTTTCTGGTTCTATTGTTACTGACCTGTTGAAAAAGGAGATGGGCTTTCAAGGTCTTGTAATAACAGATGCCCTTAACATGAAGGGGGTCTTAAAGAATCATGAAGTAGGAACCCTCGGGCTCAAAGCGCTACTTGCAGGCAATGATATATTATTGTGTCCATGGGATACGCCAAAGGCAATCGAACATATTAAAACGGCAATACAAAAAGGGATTATTACAGAGCAGGAATTAGATGCTCATGTTCTTAAAATTTTACAGGCAAAAGAATGGTTGAGGAAAAAGAAGGCGCTTATGCTAGAGCAAGATGTATCAACTGAAGCTTTTGCAAGGAATCTTCATACACCTTATACGTATGAGTTGCAAAAGAAATTATATCAAGATGCTATAACGGTGGTCCGTGATGATAAAGATTTACTTCCTCTTGTTCAAAAAGTACAAGAACCAGTTGCATGTTTGTATATCGGAGAGAAAAAAACAGATGATTCATTTGTAGTTGCATTGGAAGCATATATGCCAATGAAAAAATATTGGTTTCCTTTACATATAGATTCCGCAGATGAACAAGAGATGGTACAAAAAGTAATGCATGCATTACAAAATTATGCTACCGTTGTTATTGCAGTACACGGAATGAACAAATATGCTCATAAAAAGTTTGGTATAGCTTCATCTACGTTGCAACTTATTAAAACAGTTGCCACTCAAAAGAATACCATCTTAGTGCTCTTTGGAAATCCGTATAGCTTGCCGCTATTTGATTCATATGGTATCTCTTCGGTTGTTCTGGCATATGAAGATAGACGTGTCGCACATGAGGCTGCGGCATGTATTGTTGCAGATGATGTAGAACCGAAAGGAAAGCTTCCAGTTTTATGTGATTTTATTCCATCAAGTTAATTGAGATTTCATGGGTAAGTCCAATATTATTACAATATTTAAATTTTGCAGACATATATTCTATAAATCCATATAAATTATGATCTTCTACAGGGATCTTGAAGCTTTTACGTTCTGTATCGACGATATAATATTTGATAGTTTCTTTATTTTCTTTTTTATAACCTAATATTATATTATTGTGACCGTAATCAATAAAGCCTAATGGAAGAAGGTCGTTTTTAATATTAGAATCAAAAAATCCAGATTTTGGGTGTTGATCCCCTTTTTCAATTTTTTCAAAGTATATGGCAGCATTTTCAGGAACAAAATGATAACTTGGAAATTGAGGATTATAAAAATCTAATAGAACCTTAATGTCGCTTAAATTTTCTACAACTATTTTATAGTTTGGAACATCGTATTTTTTTTGTAAATATTCTGAGTCATCGATCTTTTTTTTGAGGTACTTTGCTCCCCATATTCTTGTAATTTTTGTAAAAGGGCAATCGTGATACTTGTCTTTGATTTTTTTAAATTCTTTTTTGGTTATGATATTGTTTTCTTTTAAGATTGCCATAAGTTTTAGTTTAATTTTTTGGATCATTTCATCGAGAGTCATAGCATAATGAATGTCGCCAAAGATAAATGTTGAAGGGTGCTTTTCTAGTTGTTTGTTGAGGATGCCTTGATTAGCTTCGCATTGCTTGCAAATCTCAGTAGTGATCTTGCAACCTTTTTTTACACACAACAAATTGGAAAATTTATCTCTTTCGTCGGTGAAGCAAATTTCAACGCGCCTGCCTGTTGTTTTTGATGTTTAAGCTGTTCTTGCTCTTCAAACTC
>Ga0180433_10004516_pt1 | contig 19474 bp, 21 predicted proteins | sample SS_ome_8_FD_132980 | JGI IMG/M metagenome (GOLD analysis project Ga0180433, IMG submission 132980) | Hypersaline lake sediment archaeal communities from the Salton Sea, California, USA - SS_1_D_1 metaG | ecosystem: Environmental > Aquatic > Non-marine Saline and Alkaline > Hypersaline >... | reverse complement strand
TTATCACTTTCAATTTCAACATCAGCTTTTACATAAATATCTTCATCTATCTCAAAATCTTTATTTTGATACACCATAAACATATCATAATTTTTTCTAGAATCTTCATACCTTGTTTTAGATGATTGATAATTAGTGTGATTTTCTTTTATCTTATAAATTGTTTTATTTTTTTCTATATTTTCAATAATATAATTCCACAAAGCTTTAAATCTATCACTATATGCAGAACATACAAATAAAGAACTAGTAAAACTTGAAATGGTAGAACTTCGTTTACCTTCTATAATGATTGAATTTTTTCTATAAAAATATGTTTTAATATCGTCAAAAGAAATATTACTAAAATATCTATCAATTCCATTATCATAAATCCAAGAAACTAACCAACTAAAAAAACCTAAAATAAATGTAGTAAGAAATGCATCTACTATTGGGTCTCCAGTTTTTAAATTATTAAATAATATCATTCTTGTTACATGTCTTGTAGAAGATTCAATTGAATCCATAAAGGATGATCTAGGTGGTTGCATTTTACTAAATAATTTAAGTAGTTATATTTAAATTATTTTGTTATTTATCATTATCTCTCTAGAATGCGCTGAAATAAGTCGTAGTTTTCATAAGAAAATGGAATAGCAAACCAAAAACCACACTTATAAATAAAAATCCATTTAGATTATAATTTCCATCACTTGAGAATAAAAATGGCAAATAAGTATAAAAAAACTTCTTAAAAAATGGCAATTGAAATAAAAAATATAAAACAGCTAATAATAATGGTGTCTGAATCTCATTATACATATCATCTAAAGAAGAATTCATTTGTTTATTTTTTTTATAATTATTTACCATATCTGATGTTTGTTCATAATTTTTAATGTAATCAGTGTGTTGTTGAGGAGGTGGTGGGACATAATTTGGCATAACTTGAGGATCAGCACTCAAGCTAGATGTGTTCATTGGTATATCTCTAGATGGTAACTGTGTTGCACCAGCTAATGTTGCTTGTTGTAATCCATTTACAATTTGGCTAATAGTGGTTTGGTCAAGTGTCATTCCTGCTGATTGCGCTCCAGATGATTGTTGCATTTCTTGTTGAATGGTTTCTTGTGCGTTTATAGTAATATTATTCCCACCTACACTTCCACCGCTGACAGGATCAGTTGGTAAATCTAAAATACTAGTTGCTTCGCTCATAATTATTGTAAAGAATGATTGCTTACAATAATTACGCAAATATCCACCTTTAGAAAAGATTGATATTATTCAAATGTAACTATTTTTGAATTTAAAGAACATTTAGTTGCTATAGGTACATATTTTACACATTTTCCATTGTTTCTATAAATTTTATCCTTAAATTCATCTAAAGGTGGAGCATGAAAAATAAGACAATTGTTGTCTTTACAAACTGTTCTAAATAATGATGCTAAGCCTAATCCAAGTAGGATTGACATAATTATTTTTCCTCTTTCACTATGTAAAAATTTTCCAAAATGGATCTGCATTTATATTATATTAATAGTAAAACTTTTTCTTAACTTTGTATTGGAATTTTAGATATTTGACTTTCATCTTTTGGACAGTCTACTATTCTTTCATCAAAATAAAAACAATTTTCAGCTTTATCTTTAAATAAAACTTTGTCTACATTTTCTGGACTTGGATAAATGTAAATTGTTTTTATTTCAGGTCCTAATATATAAATAAAAAAAAGACCTAATGCAAAACTTATTAAAAATATAGGAATAGAAATGTAATTTAATATCATATAATTAGATTAGAAAAAACCTCTACCAAAATTTACTTCTTGTTCAACCAATTGATTCATTGCGTCTATTAACATATTATAATCCTTTACTTTAGTTGTTGGGTCTTCCTTATAAAAAGTTAAATAAGTTTGTTGGAGAGATTTTCCTAATTTATTAAATGCTGTATTATAAATTGAAACGCCGAAATCATATTGTCCATTTGGTAATTGTTTTGGTGGTATAATTAAATTTGGAGGAGTAGTTAATCTACATCCATTAAATTGTCGACCTTCTTTTTGTCTAGCATTTAAACATTTATACATAAAATCTTTCATCCAGTCTATATTTAGTTTGAATTCTGTTTTTAATTTTGGTGGTAATTTAGACCATAAATTTTTATATTCTTCCAAATGCCAATCTATTCCGTCAGGACCTTGACCAATAATTGGTTCATCGCGAGGTATTTCCCCAGTTGGTCTTGGTTTACCAGGTTCTTGAATTTTTATTGTAAACTCTTTCTTTCCCAAATAATCATTCTGGTCTAATTCATCATCATCAACAATTATAAGTCCTGGTTTTTTCTTTTTAGCAACTTTAGCTTGCATACCAACATTATATTTTATTACTTTATCAGAATACCCAGTAATTCCTATATCTAAATCAGTATATGTTCTTTGAATTAATTTACAATTATTAGTATAGTCATCGTGGTAAACAATATTTTCACTATATTTTAGATGTCTAATTTTATCTAAAAGTGGCTTCAAAGTTGTAAAATAAATATTGGCTGCATCTACTGCAAATTGTGCATCATCATTTTCATTCATTTTTTTTATACAATCTTTAATTTTATTAATATTTTCATAAGATAATACAAGTGCATCATCTAATTCTATTTTTTTATCAGGATTTTCTACTATTTTATTCCATTCATTCAAATACATTTCATAAATAGATGTTAAATCATTTATATAACCCTTATTTAAATCAAAATTTTCCAATGCTTTTTCAGTTGTTATAAGTCCAAATAATAATTTATTTTTTTCATCAATAATTTTATTTTTATATTCTTTTATTTCTTCTCTTATATTATTCATTAATTTATCAACAGGTTCTATTTCACCTAAATGAATTTCGATATCAAGATTACAAGGATCCGCTAAATCTCCACACGACGCACTTAATTTTCTATATGCAGATGATTTATCAGTATCGGGATTATAAACAATTGAAAAAATTGTTCCCTTTTTTGATGGGCGCTTACAATTTATACATTTTGGTCTTAACTTTAGAAATTCAGAGCGTTTCTCTCTTTTACTTAGTGTTGGATTATTTATTATCTTCTTTTTATATACATTAACATCAATTTCAAATTTATTTTTTAATTTAAAATATTCATTTAATGCATCTTTAGGGCTTGGTATTTCTTGAGTTGACATTATATATAATATCTAATAATATATTTTAAAATCCAGGACGTGAATGAATTATATTATATTCATTTTCCCAATGTGGTAATCCTGTAATCAATTCTTGATGAGCTCTTTGTTTTGCAATTTGAAAATTTTTTATTCTCTCTAAAATATATTGGTGTTTCTCTTTATTTTTTTGTGCAATTTCAACTGGCGTTAATCTTCCTTTATATTTATAAACAAGTATACCCCCTAAAATCAATAAAAAGAAAATAAACATACCAATATTAAAAACCATATTATGAAAATTCTCTCTAATTATATGTGATTGTTTTAGTGCTTGGTTTAAAAAATATTTTACTCCTGGTTCTGTTAATAAAGGTTTAGCTGGTTCTTCGAAATTCATAATATTTATAGTTAAAATTATAAATTAAATTATACATATTATCTATATGGCAAATTCATACTTAAATATTGTTACATTTTTATTAACTACATTATTTTATTACTTGGCATTGAAACCTGCATTACCTTACACCTTATATAGTAATAAAGAAGAATATAAGAGTTACATAAGCAATAGCTATATGTATTTAGCTATTTATTTGTTACTTGTTATTGTAATTCAATTTATGGTAAATTCCTCTATAATTGCATCAAATTGTGGTGGAAATATTACTGAAAATATGGGAGCAGCAGGTGTATTAACATTTTTACCTTGGATTCTTATTTTTGGCGTATTACTTTTAATATTAACTATTTATCCTGGTTTTAAAAGTGCATTTGCTGATGTTATTGGTTATTATTATGTATCTGGTCCTTCTACTAAATTACTCACGGAATTATTAGTTAATAAAGATATCGAAAAGAAACTATTAGATGATCCTAATATGACTCCTCAAAAGAAAGAAGCACTCGAATCTGCTGCTGATGCCATTATTAAAATATGCGGTAACACATCAATATTAATAAATCAAATAGTTCCAAGTAATTTTGACCAGTATTGGGGTATTTTAACCCCTTTAATGAAAGATAAATATCAAGCAGGAGGCCCTGAAGCAGATAAAATGAAAAATGATTTATTTGAACTTGTAGTTACAAGAGATAATGTTGGTGAAGCTATGTGGTATATATACACTGGTTTATTACTTACATCTATTGTTCAGCTTAAGATAACAAATCGCGGATGTACAAGTAATCCAAAAACTATGGAAGCTAATTATCAAAAATTCTTAGAACAAGAGCAAACTGCTAAAGAAAAACAAGAGTCAATACAAACTACATACACTATAACAAATTAAAATTTATTAGATATTAAAAATTGATTTAAAATAATAACAACGACTAACAATACAAAATTTAAAATGAGCGATAGTTGGGAAGACTGGGAAAACGATAATTATGAGATTCATGTTTTAAATGTTCCAACGGTGGAACGGTTAAAACGATTAGAAGAGCAGAGGCTAATTGAAGAAGCAGATGTTGAATTAGCTAGGGAGTTAATTGGCAACAATATAAAAGAGGAGGAGGATTTGGTATACGAAGAGCTAAAACGCTTAGAACAGCCTACAAAATTTACAAATATTCCAAATGAATCTTTGAAAAAGTTCAAACCAAAGAAGGCAAATAATAAACAAAAAGAAAATGAAAAAAAACAAAAAGAGTTATCTAAAAAAATAAAAGAAGCAAAGGCAAAAAAATTAAAAGAAAAAGAATTATTTGGTGAAGCTGAGTATGATGACGAGTATGCAGATTATGAAGACAAATTTTATTAAAATATTTTATGACTATTAACATAATACAAAACAGCTAAATAACATAAAATTCCGAGTAGCAATGATAATAACCAAATAGGTAAGATAGTTTTATTTTTATATCCAATACCAAATTCACGAATACTTCCATCTCTATTATAAAAGCAAGCAGGTTTCATCATTTGAATTGTGCCAAAAATAATAACAAATAAAATAATGGCTACAAGTGTAATATTTTCTCTAATAAGTGTTTTATACATCTAATATATAATTATAAACTATTTTTTATAATTATATTTTTCTAAAATGTTAAAATAGTCAACTTAACTATCAAAATCTGCATAATCTTCATATTCTTCTTCTGGAGCATCTACACCATCGAAATATCCGTCATAGTAGTTATCACCTAAATGTCCCATATCATAAACATCTTCCTCTATTTCACGGTCAATCTGTCTTTGCTCCAAATATTCATCACGTAAGATATCAATATTCTCATCAGTAGCATCTTTATTTTTCTTTCTTATTTTTCTCTCTGCTTTTTCCATTTCATCCCTCAATTTTTGTTCGTTAACGTCATCATAATAATCGGCATCATATATAGTTAAGCCTTTTTTGAGTGATTTGCTATAATCATTCTCAGTTCCAGCTAATTTACTAATTTTTAATATAGTATCTATTTCTCTTTTTTCATCAGTCATTGCTTTCAATCTATCTGTAACCATGTCTTTCTCTCTCTCCTTTAATTTGAATATTCTGTCTTGTATATCTTCATATGTAATGTCTATTATATCTTTTTCATTTCTAAATATATTCATAAATGCAATTAATAGTTCAGCTGTTTTTTGTTTTAGTTCTCTTTTATTACCCATAACAATTCTTGTATCTTGTTCTGAACGTGTGCTCATTATTAAATCGTTTCTAGTTTCAAGATCTTCAATATAATCAACAGAAAATAAATCTGCGACATCGTCTGTTTCTTTAACTTCAGTTACAATCATACTATCTTGGTCTGCTAATTCTATATAATTAATTAAAACACGAAGCAAGTAAAATTCAAATAAATATCTACTTGTTCGTTCATCGATTACACCGCGCAATATTCTATCACCAATTTTAATAGTTGAAAAGCATGGAGTAGATTCAGCTAATCTTATAGCACTTGTACCATTCGTTTGTATATTAGTTAATATTTTTAACAATATAGGAGTGCCATAAAAGGGTTTTAAGTTTTCAAAATATTTAGATATCTGGGTTTTAAGTTTGTTAACATGATTTTTAGAAAATCCATAATAACTAGGTATATTAGTGTTATCATAATTAACTTTATTTAATACTATATTTGGAAAAACGCTAACAAAATTTTCAATAAATGTTTTATAAAAATTTGTAACATTATACATTGTCTCATTTGATATTTTAATATTCTCATTTCTTGTAGAATTATCATAATTCCAATTAGAAAAATTATTTAATGTACTGACAAATTTTCTTATAGATTTTGTGGTAATATTTTTTCCGCTATTTTTTTGCACAAATTGAATTAGTTCTTTTATCATATCATTATTTGTTTTATTCAAATAGTCATTTAAATTTTTGACTTCTTTAGTAGTTGCTTCAGAAGCAATATCAAAAGTATCTATAGCATTTTTAATTAAATCTCTAAAAGATTTCTCAATAATTATATTTTCATCGTGTTCCTTTTCCATAGCTTCTAATAATTTACTTAATTTGGCAACACACGAAATTACAGGGTTATCTATATCAATATGTACTATATTCTCTCTACTTATCAATTGTATAAGTCTTAAAAATTGTTCATTTGTATAATTTCTTCCATCTTCTTTCAACTTTTGTATAATACGGTCAATGCTATCAGATGGATTTATAAGCGTTGATTCTGGTTTATCCGTACATATCGGTAATAAATCTTCTGGTATAGGTAATAAAGATTTAAATTTACAATAAAATATAAAAGCTAAGTAGATTGTTTTTTCATTAAATGTGTTTGATATAGGTGGATATATATTTTTAGTGTTAATATCACTGTAAAATAATATTGGTTCAGTGTAAGCTCTTATATCATCTAATATGTTATTAAGTCGTGTAACAATATTGTTAAATTCAATGATATCTTTGTCTCTGCTAGTAAAATAATCAATGGTTGGTTCATTTTCTTTACTGTCACAACAAGAATTTTCAAGATAAGGCTCATTATTTGCAGTATGGAGTAAAACTCTATGTTTCTTAACAATATCTTGTATTCTTTCCTGAATAGCTAGAGAGAATTGAATAATTTTTGACTCGATAACCAAAATCTTTTCTCTCTGTTTTTGTGAACCACTTCTTAATTCACTATCTAAAGTTTCTTTGAACCCTTGTGAAATATTTACTAGATGTCTTATCTTAAATGGAAGAAGAGGCGGAAGGAAATCCGACCATTTGGATATATCGTGTTCTGCAGGTATTTCAGAAGGAGGAGCTGTTAGAATATATTCAGTTTTTTCTGCAAATTTTCTTTGAACCTCAGGCAATCTAATAAGGTAAGTATCTATAGCAGATTTAATTCTAGCTTTTATTTTTTCTGCATTTGTTTTCTTTAATACATTCCAAGGTTCACCGGAATCTCTAATATCATATGTTACACATGCCAAATAAGTTAAACTACTTAAATCAGCTTGACCATCAAATGGGTATCCTGTAAATGAACGAACACAACCCGGATGTGTTTTTCTTGTTTTAATTGATGGCATTATGGTTTGAATAGCTATTAAATACATTCCCAAAGTATAGTATAAGAGAGATGTATTAAAAAAATCTCTGTATGATGGCAAACTTATACCCTTTTTTGATGCTTCTCTTATTTTTTCTTTATAATCACTTTCGGATTCAACAGTGCTTCTAATAGTGTCTGTAACAGCATTAATTATAAACTCTTTTTGTGTCTCAATATTTATACCCATAGCAATAGAAAGTGCATTAACTATATTATTTATCATAACAGCTTCCAGTGTAACATATTTTATAGTCTTTTCAGTTGTAGATGCCATAATTTTATTACCAGCATCTTCTTCCATAACTGCTCTGGATGAAACCTTAAACCCATCTTCAAATCCTTCTTCTACATCAAAATCTGCAGGACATATTGGCCAACCGGTATATTTATCTGTCCACCAATTACTATCATCACTGCTTTGCCCAATGCGTGATTGTATTTCTTTAAGTTTTTTAATATAACTATATTGTGATGTAATAAATGCATTTGCTAATTCTTTCTTAAATGATGGTATTAAACGAGCACCTGTTTTAACACAATATAACCAATGTTCTGTTTCTAGATTACCATCTATAGAGAATCCAGGAATATAAGTTCTTGTAAATTTATCACAAAATTTAATAATATCATATTGTTTTTTTGTAAAATCTTTTTGTCCTAATATAATGTCTAATAATTGAGAAAATGGCGATATAATATGTTCTTGATCTTTATTATCAACATTAACACCAATTTTATACTTTTGATTATTGTATTTTAACATTGAATTTGTTTCTATTTTTGATAGGATTGGCATTATTGACATAAAGTATTCATATTGTTCTTTAATATTCTTTTCAAATTCATTCTGTGACATTTTATATTTTGTATCAAATTCATTGATAATATCCTTAAGGAGTGAATTCTGCAAACTTAATTCAGATACTTTCATACTCTCGCAATCATCATCAGTTTTTGTTGGAATACTAATACATTTTTCTTGTAAATCGCAAATTATTGACGGCTCATCTGTAACCAAATTCTCTTTTATAAGTTCTTTATCTAATACCCATTTATTATCTTTACGTACATAATAATCAGATTCTTCTTTAATATAGTCAATGGCACTAGAGTGTCCTTTATATAAAATCGCATATTGACCATCAATTACTTTTTTAATTCCATTAACTAATGTATCTGCCAAATAAGTTGCTTCAGATTCTGACATTTTATTTTTCTTTATTTGATCATTTATTATATGCTCTTTTAATTTGTCAGTAGTTAAATTAATTACTTGCTCTGCATAACCTCCTTTTTTACTATCTTCCTCCATTATTCCATAATTTGTTTTATCATATTTTCTATCAAAATAAATAGTTTTATCATTATCATTTTCCAATTGTTCGAGAGAAGTATATAATTTTGCGATTACAGTTGTTTTACATTTATCTGATTTTTCTTCATTTTTAATTTTTTCATCGTTATGTTTCTTTTCAATATCAAAAATATCAGATACATCGTGTGGAAACATTAGTTTTAGATTATCATAACCAATTCTAGATGTATATAACCTTGCATAATCTTTTATTGTTAATCTTCTTAACATTTCTGAGTTAGTTAATTCATCTGTATTTTCAATACCATAGCCTAATTCAAATATATCATATTTAGCATAATTACTTATTACATCAACTACACTAAATGCTTGCGATTTTAAAAGAGGTATTTTTTTTATTGTTGCTATGATTTTAAAGATTCTAGATAGCTCAATCATATTTTTGTTGTATTCTGAAATTTTTATATCAATAAAATTCATAATCTCTTCATATTGTTTAAATGTCAAATCGTCAGTATAAATCATAAAAGGCTCTAAATAAGACACTACTTCAATAATTGAGAGTTTGCCTGTTATATATTTTTTCATTAAATTAAATATAACTCTTGTTTTTGGAACTATTGTATTAACAAAATTTTTATAAATATCGTTTTTGGTTTTACCCTGTAAATCTTCATAAGCTAAATTTAATGCGTAATTTCTAATACCACTGACAAATGTTTCTTCATCAAATTCAATTTTCATATCAATCGAGTCAACAAATGTAGTATTTATATTTGTCTTGTTCTTCAATAGTTGCCAATAATTCAAAAATATCTCATTCAAATTTGCTCTAGAGAGAATATCAGAACCTGGCAAATCAATCTTTGAAAATCTAATTGTAGCCTCTGGCAATGTCATAATTGATTTAACTGATAATAAATCATTATTAGTCATAGGAACTCTAATAGTTGTCATTTTTGCACTGGTAAAATCAGTTGCTTCTAATTTTGTATCACCCAAGTTGTAACGTGTTATAACAAATCGTCTATTTCTTATCATATTTTTACTAAACACTGATGAATACATATCACTTAAGTTATCAATAATTACATTTATATTGTCTTTTACATCTTTTTCAATAATAATTTCATTCAAATTTTCTTCATCAACTTGATTAAATGGTGTAAAATAACTATTTAATTCTGTATACAATGCTGAATATTTATTACTTTCTGCTGGTAAATTATCTGAATAATAACTCTTGAATAGTTCATTAATATCGGTTATGTCTTTAGTTAATTCTAAGTTAATAATGTCATTATTTTCTTCATCAATATTCTCAACATCATATATTTTTTTGATATTTTTAACTACAGGTAATATCCAATATAAATTTTTATTAAATTTATTTAACCATTGTTGAAGTGGTTTATAAGTTGCTTCTTTTACAAGAACACCCTCTACGTTACCATATTGGTCAAAAAATGAGAATTTCTCTCTTAGTTGTTTAAATCTCTCAATCATAATATGAATATTGTTCAAAACTCTTGGAGTTCTTTGTGCATTTGGAATTGTAGAGAGAATGTCATCTAATAAATCAGCAACTTGTTCTTCAATACTATATCTTTGAGTTTTACCAGATACATCAATATACTGAATAATAGGTCCAAGTTCTTCATCACCGAATTTAATCTGATCAGCTTTTACAATAAATTCTCTCAATTGATCTTTTACGTCTTTAGTTGGAACAGCTATTTGAATTTGTTCTGTAGGCACTATTTTCTTTTCTTCTTCAAGTTCAGGAATTGCTAATTCATCCTCTTCCAAAGATTCAATAATAGGTTGTTTTAAAGGTGTTGCAGGTTTTTCTCTAATTTCTATATTTTCAATTGGTAAATTCTCAGGAATACCTTTATAATCAAAATTAATGTATAAAACATCTCCATCAGTTGTTCTAATTTCAATCATATCTTTTTCTAAATTTGTAATCTCTCCAGTTATGATTACAGGAAAATCCCCGCCAAAGTAAATATTAATCCATTTTCTTGGAAGAAGACCGTTTTGTCTCGCATAACTGGGTGTATCTGCTCTACTAAGTATATCAATTTGGGTGATATTACCATCACCTAAAATACCATCTTCGCTAATTTTGAGTTTAACTCTGTTTAATGTATCAGTATTAATTAAATAAGTTTTTGATTTATCAATATAATCAATAATAAATATTTGATTATTAAGTATTTCATTAACAGGATTAACGATTTGAATAACATCACCTAATTGAAGGTCTAATTCTACATCTTGTTTCTCAGTTTCTTTTTTTGATTCTTGTTCTTTTTCTTGTTTTCCTTCAGACATTGTTCTATAATTATATTAGATATTTTTATACTTAAGTATAAATCAATATAAAATATAGTTTAAAGACAATTCATTAATTAAATATAATGGCTAATATGAGCAATACATTTAATCTATCTACTATACCTGGATTTTTGGCTTTACTTAATAATGATAATAATGGAGCTATTCCAAATATACTAAAATTAAATAAAATCGAGTGCCGTTCCAATAATTCCATTTATAGAGTTATTAGATACGATAAAGATTTATTATGTTTTGACCTAATTCCATCTTATGGGTTATGTCGTTCTGTAATTATTAATAGTGACAATAAGGTTGTTGGATTTGCACCACCAAAGTCTATAAATGCGGATACATTTATTCAAAAATATCCTGACAATAAGTCAGACGACTCTATTGTAGCAGAAGAGTTCATCGAGGGCACCATGATTAATGTCTTTTTTGACCCAAGCATTGGTATCACAGGTGGATGGGAAATTTCAACCCGTAATACAGTAGGTGCTACTTCTAGTTTTTATAAGTCACAAAATGCTAAGACATTTAGACAAATGTTTATGGAGGCTGCCACAGAAAACAAATTAGATATCAACAAATTAGAAACTGATATGTGTTACAGTTTTGTTCTTCAACATCCAGAGAACAGAATAGTTGTGCCATTTTCTAAGCCACAATTATATTTGGTTGGTGTCTATAAAATTGAAAACAAACCAAATGAAATTATTGTATCTAATTATGATGTATTTGAATACAAGCACTTTTTCAGCGAATTAGGAACATCTGTTAAGTTTCCAGAGGAATATAAATTTGACAGCTATAAAGAGTTGGTTGATAAGTATGGTTCTATGAATACATCTTACGATATTGTTGGCGTTGTTATCCATAACAAATTAACAGGTGAACGAACTAAGATTAGAAATCCAGTATATGAACAAGTTAGAAATCTTAGAGGTAACCAACCCAAGCTACAATATCAATATTTATGTCTAAGAAAGGAAGGCAAAGTTAAGGATTTTTTAAAGTATTATCCTGAAAATAAAAAGGAATTTTCTACCTTCAGAGACCAAGTGCATTTATTTACAAACACTCTTTATGCCAATTATGTTGCATGTTATATTAGAAAGGAAAGACCCCTAATTGAATTTTCTGAACAATACAGAACCCATATGTTTAACATTCATCAACTTTATATGAATGAACTTAGAGAGAAGAATTTATTTGTCACAAATACTGTAGTTCAGAAATATGTAAATGAATTGCATCCATCACTTTTGATGTATTCTTTGAACTTTCAAATGCGTAAGAGAAATGTTGATATAATTATTGCTGATAATTAAAGTTAATTTAAAAAAATAATATTTTTATAATTTATGGATAATAAACAAAAGTTAATAAATTTATTTAATAAATTTTTAAGTGAAACAAAAGATGATTGGAATTATATTACACCAACTGAATTTTATACTAAATATTATAACAAAAAACCCTTTATTCTTGATTTAAGACAAAAAACAGATTTTGAAAAATTTCATATAAGAGGATCTACTAATATATTTTGGTTAGATTTAATGAAAAAAGATAATTTAGATAAATTACCAAAAAATAAAACCATATTTTTGATTTGTTATGTTGGTCATACAAGTAGTCAAGCATTAGTTTTACTTAAAATGCTTGGATATAAAGTTGTAGCGGTTAAGTTTGGATATGGTAAATCCCCTGTTTTTGGTGTACCTGTTGCAGGTTGGTTAAATTATAATTTTCCAGTAGTATAAATACTAAATTAAAATACTAAATACCCATTTTTATATATTCATTAATTACATCTCCCAATTGTTCCCCCAAACACCCCACAAATTCCATTCATCTAACAAACCACCCGCCGTCAAATTTGCCGGTTTAGGTGCGGTGGTTTCTTCTAAATAACTTAATTTTTCCTCATTACTTGTATCATTATTCTTCAATTTGTTCAACAATTTCAACTTGTTATATTGTTCTAAAAAGTCATAATGCTTTTCTCTATATGTAGACGGGAAACGATTGTCAAATCCGGATCCCTTCCCCGCTGGATAAATACTACTCAACTCATTATTACGAGTATATTGAAAGACAAATAAATAACCAATTAAAGCAACCAAATTCATTTTGGAGTGATTGTGAATGAATTGTATTCTCCTTTTCGTTAAAATAATATTTCAATTTTTTTTTAATAATTTATTTACACGTCAGATGTATGATAGAACAATAGTCGCGTGCTCCTGTTGTCTGCTGCGACTCGGTCAATGGAATGGTTGGCATAGTGTTAGCGAATCGGTTGGTGATTGTGTAGAGGAAATGGTCGGATTACGGGGTATAGATGACACAGTATTTCTCTCTACTGTCTAATTATAATTTAAATATTGGTAAGTGTATTTTGTTATTTTATAAATTATTTTTAGTGTTTGATACACAAATTGTAAATAGGAAAAATTGATTTACATTTTGCATAAGTTTTTACACCTTTGGACATTTCACACGTTAGGAAAATGCTGATACATTATTTTTTAATTAAATAACGATCGCAAAATAAATTATCTTGTTTAATATACTTACCTTCATTTGACAATACATATTCAGCAACATAAATATATCTACCTTTACAATTATCATCGTCATTTAATCTTTCGATTAATCTACCTACAAAAATAAGTGCTTCTTCCAAATCATCTGCCATAATTCCTTTTTTATCTGGGTCTGGTTCTCCAATTGTAATTAAATAAGCAGTTTTGTTTAATGACGTTAAATTTAATAATTTTTATATAGTTTTCATATATAAAAATTAATCAGCGTTTTAGATGTCCAAAGGTGTAAAAAAAGTTAATATTTATTGTTAATTTATTTTAATTAATTTATTTATTTTAATTATTTTAACGCGGAACTAGCTTTAAGAATTCCTTGCTAATTTTTCTATAAACTTCAATTGAATCAGCGAGACATTCCTTAAGATGTCCTTTGATAGTAGAAATTTCAACAGGTTCTTTGTATGCAGCACGGATAATGCTATATGAATCGTGTGGATGCATCATCTTAAATCCACAAAATGTTAACATATGTGTTTCCCAAAATTTCTTAAGCAAGAAATATTCAATTACTTTTCCGATTGTATAGTCCTCATTCTCAAGAATAATATCAAAACAATTTTGCATTGTGTTATCAGATAACTTAATTTCTAACTCATCTTTGTCAATTATCGAATCCATATTTCGTAATTTTTCCATCATAATTTTACAAGACATCAAAAGCAACTCTTCATTAGTATGGATCCCAATAGTTTCTATGACAAAATCAAAACTATCTTTCAAGAAAATGCGCTTTCCCTCTAAAAGCTTCCAATTTGTTGCCTCAAATTCAATTTCAGATTCCTTTTTACCTTCATCTTTCCATTTTTGTTTTAATTTTTGTAATGTGGCCTCTTGTACTGCAGAATCAATTGTATTACCATATGAACATGTAGATACAACATTATATGCGGCATCTTCCTTTGCCGTTCCGATATCAAATTCACAAGTTAACTGAATTGTCTTGGCCGCAATATCTTCGGATGGTCTAGCTTTTAAACGCACAAAATCAATAAAATCACCAGTAATATCATTTGCTGGGAAAATTTCACGCATTCTATCTGCGGGCAAAGGCTTTCCAGATACTAAATCTTTAATTACAAAATTCTCAGTAGTTACATACATAGTTGTATCTGTATTATTCTGAACATTAACCTCAAGAATATAATTCTTTAAAGGAAATTCTTCTACATCTTTAATATGAATTGGAATACAACTTAAACGGTGTTTAACAATTTCATTATTTAATCCACAAGTATTTGTAATAATATTACATTTATTTTTATCATTTGGTGAGACTCTAAATACGATAATTGGAATATCAGATAAAATAATTCTTCTCAACGCGTTAGCAATACTTACATTTACTCCACTTAACGTAAATTTTAATTCTTCATCTTTCGGTTCAGTATGAATTTGAACACGGGGAATAATTGAAGAATCTGCACTTGAATAAGTCATTTGCTTACTTTCGCTCATTATATCTATTATATCTTTATATTTAAATTAATAATTTAATTCATTTTTTTTTTAAATGAGTTAAATATAATTTTTGATTAACTAAGTATATATTAAGATGAGTTGCATTTTATATTATAGTAAATATTGCGATGTCTGTAAAAAATATTTACAGCTTTTATCCAAAACTGATACTCAAAAAGATATTCATTTTATATGCATTGATAAAAGAGTAAAAGAATCAAATAATAAAACATATATTATTCTAGAAAATAGTCAGAAGATAATATTACCTGAAAATGTAACTAAAGTTCCTGCTTTATTGTTATTAACTCAAGGATATCAAGTATTATATGGTGAACAGATTTTGCAACATTTAAAACCACGACAACAACAAGAAGTTAAAAATGCAACACAAAATAATATGGAACCTATGGCTTTCTCTCTAGGTGGTGGAGGTAGTTTTGGTGATGTTGTTTCTGATCAATATAGTTTCTTAGACCAAGACCCTGATGAATTACGTGCTGAAGGAAATGGTGGAATGAGACAAATGCATAATTATGTTGATTTAAATACTGCGTTTAGTGGACAAGTTTCAAATGCTGGTAGCGGTGGAGATGAATATAACACTACTATTCGCGGAGCAAAGAAAATGGGGGATGATGCTTCAAACCAACAGATGGAAGAGAGAATTAGAAAAATGAAAGAAGAACGTGATGCTGATATTCGTTCTATAACAGGAAATAGACCACCAATGAGTTTTTAAAACTAGCTTTAGTTATTATGCAGTTTATAAGTATATGAAATTGTAATTCTATTGATTCTATTAGAATTAAATAAAAAATTAATATATAATATTTAACAAAATTAATTTAAAAAGATATAATGAAAAATAGATAATGTCAAACATCTTAACTGCGTTCAATGACCATTTTCTCGAGTTTTTAAATGATGTCCAAAGTGTATTTCCAGAAGATGCAGATATTTTAACTGCAAAAAATGCTTTAACTGCTATTAGAAAGGCGAATCCAAAGATGATTGTCAAAATTTGGAAGGCATTCATTGCCGAAAAATACAGAGAACAAATTTTGGCTGGAGATATCGCATTCTTTATTGATAAGGATTATGGGTCTGACGTATCAACTACTCAAAATTCAGATAAAATTATGGACTCAATTAATCGTTTGAGAGAACCAATTAGAAATATGGGACCAGATAATCAAGCAAAAGTTATGAAGTATATTCAAAATTTAACTAAATTATCTGAATTATGCGAATAATTTTTTATATTTTAGAAATATCAATTAAATTTAATAATTTAATATATATTTTGTTATAAGTTTGATTTAAATAATAAATAAATATATTAAATAATATGTCAGAAACTTCAGTTCCAGATGAATTTATAAAAGTTATAAGAGATTTTGTAGGCGATTTAAAAGTAACATTTCCTGAGTATATTCCGTTTATTGATAAATGGTGGAAGAGTAAAGAACACTTTAACTATATTGATGAAGAAGAGGATAGAAACGCTGCTTATGAGAAATCAGAAAAGAAATCAGCAAAAATATTGTTTGATTTTTGCAAGAAGAAGTTGCCACCAAGATTTTTTGATGTTTTGTACCAAAATGACGATATGTTTAAGGAAGAATCAGAAATCGATACCGAATTTTTTCCAAAGATTCACTTCAAAAACTTATGGCAATGTGACATTTCAGATAAGACACGCGAAACTATCTGGAAATATCTACAGCTTATGTTATTTGCAGTAGTCGGTTCATTAGATAATAAGGAAGCATTTGGAGATACTGCTAAATTATTTGAAGCCATTAACGAAGATGAATTTAAGAGTAAATTGCAAGAAACTTTATCACAAATGCAAGGATTGTTTGACGGAAGTGGAAATCCAAGTGAAAATTTAGGCGAAGGATTGAATCCCGGTGACTTGCCAGACGCTGAGCAAATTAATGAACATATTACAGGTATGTTAGACGGCAAAATAGGACAATTGGCTCGTGAAATTGCCGAAGAAACTGCCACCAATTTGAACATGGATTTTGATGGCGCAACTGATATGAAAGATGTCTTCAATCAGCTTGTCAAAAATCCAACCAAACTTATGGGATTAATCAAAACAGTTGGCGATAAACTTGACACTAAATTAAAGTCAGGTGAATTAAAAGAGTCAGAAATGATTCAAGAGGCAACGGAAATAATGAATAAGATGAAAAATATGCCAGGAATGGGTAATATTCAATCCATGTTAAGTAAGATGGGTATGAGTGGATTAGGAGGCTTAGGTGGAAAGGTGAATACAGGTGCAATGGAAGCCCAAATGAATCAGCGTTTAAAGATGGCAAAAACTAAAGAGAGAATTCGGGCAAAAGCAGAAGCAAATGCGTTGAAAAGACAAATGGAACAAGCACAGGCTCAAACTCAAGTTAAATCAGAACAAAAGCCGATGGCTGATGAGGAACTTCTCAAGATATTTGGTTCAAGTGAAAAAGCAGAGAAAAGTATGCGTGGAACCAAACCACAACAAAATCAACAACACACTTCAAACAAAAAGAAGAAGGGAAAGAAATAAAAAATAAATAATATATATGTCAGATATTCAGATATATTATTTAATACCACCCCAACTAAATAAAGGATTAGAAAGAATGAGAATAGATTTAAGTTTAATTTTGCGTCAAGAAGATAAAACAATAACTCAAGTATATAATGAAGTAAAGGCAAATCCAGATTTTTGCAGAGATGAATTAGGAATAAATTACAACCACTTTGTAAGTCTTGTATATTCAGATATTTCAATATATGCTTCATTAAATAGTGAGCAGGATTATTAGCATTTATGTTTGTAGAGAGAGAAGGAAAAAAATATATTTTATTAAATGGACTATGTTCGCCAGTTAAATATGGAGGTAGAGGTATTGGCCAGGAATTAGTGAACACTTTAATAAGAGTAGGAAAAGCATTTGATATAGATTTCATAAAACTAGATTGTAAGGGTGATAAATTAATGAACTATTACAAAAAATTTGGATTTGTAGTAACAAATAAAAAACATCTTATGATTCTGATGACTCAGATGATGAAGATGATGGGCATCCATATTATAATATGAGACTGAATTTATCAACAATTTCAGGTGGTAAAAAGAAAAGAAGAACATTTAAAAGAAAATCAAGAAGAGAGAAAAGAAAAAATACAAGAAGAAAATTAAGAAAATAACACCAAAAACTTTTTTAAAAGATTTATATATATATAATGACAATTCAATTTTGGTCCAATGATCCTACAATTTTATTTAATAAGGAATATATTTTTGAGTTATGGCCTACTGCAAATATGTGCTATGAGCAGAAACTTAACTCAATTTCAAGATTAATTATATTATTGACAATTTTAGGATATATTTTAACAATGTCAAAAAGAGTTTTAGCAGTTGGAGCTTTAACATTATTAGTTATTTTTGTTTTATATAATATGCGTAAACAAAAAATAACAAAAGACATGTTAGAAAATTTTGATGTCAAAGGAAATGAAGTAACAGGAATGTTTGATAATAAGCCAAAATCATTTGTAAATCCAGTAACATTGGATGCAGTATTAAGAACAGAATTTAAAGAGGGTAATAAAAAGAATCCTTTTAGCAATGTTTTATTAACTGAGATAAATAGTGATCCAGAGAGAAAAGCAGCCCCTCCTGCATTTAATGTAGATGTAGATGAAGATATAACTAAAAATGTTAAAAGAACAGTTCAAATGCTAAATCCAGGTATAAAAAATACAAATAAGCAATTATTTGGTGATTTATGGCAACAATTTCAGCTAGAACAATCGAATCGTGTATTTTTTAGTACACCAAATACTCGTGTAGCAAATGATCAAGGGGCATACGGACAGTTCCTATATGGTTACATGCCCAGTTCGAAAGAGTCTGAACCTTCTTCAGCCTTAGCAAGAGTTCAAGACAGTTACAGATATACTTTATATTAAGAGCATTATTCATAACATTTTTTATTTCCTTTATTATCATATATCCAAAACTCAAAATTATATCCTAAT
>Ga0180433_10004514_pt1 | contig 19486 bp, 19 predicted proteins | sample SS_ome_8_FD_132980 | JGI IMG/M metagenome (GOLD analysis project Ga0180433, IMG submission 132980) | Hypersaline lake sediment archaeal communities from the Salton Sea, California, USA - SS_1_D_1 metaG | ecosystem: Environmental > Aquatic > Non-marine Saline and Alkaline > Hypersaline >... | reverse complement strand
GCTGTAAGTGGCGCCAACAATCCAAAAACTGTATCAGATGTTCCCAAAATAATTTTATTTTTTTTCAATAATTGAATAATACGAAAGACATCATCAGAGCTCGTCCAAAAAAGATTCAACTTTTCCATGTGAAAATTCCAAACTGAAACATTATTCTATGTGTAACATTACCATTTCATTGACTACAAACGCGAAACGCCTCTCATAATCGCACCTTTAGTTATTTTTAGTTTATAAATAATCTTGTCCAATTAAAACAGTATAATTTATTGATTGACATTTTTGAAGAATAGATTATAGTTATTAACAGTCATGAATCTTGGTAGTTTTTGTTTTTTAGAGCTATTAACACACACTATAACTGCACCAAAAATTATCATATCAGAAATTTTAAACAACATTGGCTACAATAGGAGGAATGAAAACAACGCCTATGCGCTGTTATAACTTTTAACGTCGGAGATAACAATGAATACCAAAGGCACGCAAAAATCTACGCAAAAAGGCATTGTTTCGCCTGGTAAAATCAGAAATTATAATGAAATCATTGAATTTCTTGATAAAAACTGGACAGTCAATGTCAATGATAAAGATCTTCGCTGCATAACAACTCTAGAAAAATCTTTATCCAATCCATCAACAAAAATGGATATCGTTTCTGTTTCAGGAACAAATGGTAAAAGTCTTACCATGAATTTTGCAGCACAATTACTACGTGAAGAAGGTCTAAATGTTGGATGCATCTACGCTCCACATATACTAACCTACAATGAGCGTATCACCATTAACAATGAAACAATTGCAAACAAAAATTTTACAGAACTTGGCAACGAAGTAATTAATGCTGCCCAAGCCGCAGGATTAAAGCCTAATAGTTATGAAGTTCTTATGATGATGGCTCTATCATATTTTGCGCAAAATAATGTCGACGTAGTGTTAATTGAAGCATGCAGCGAACATACTGCACCTCTTTCAATATGCACCTCCAAAATTGTTGCTGTCACTCGTGTTGTAAGTGATAAAACCTTGCCTGAAGGAACAATCCCTCAAGACATGATCAACGCAATGCTCAGCACAGTAAAAGAAGGAACATACGTAGTATCAGCAGACCAAAGCAAACTCCATCTTCAAAAAATGCTTGATATAGCAAAAGAAAAAGGCGCAAATTGGGCAATGCCTATTCGCAAACTTGCTCAATTAAGCTATCCGTTCGAACAACTTCATGGAAGATGTGCAGCTCTTGCAGAGCGTATTGCTGACATTTATATCAACACATTTGCAAACAAAAATGCAATCGTCGTAAACCAAAGTTTAATTGCAAAACAAAAAGGACAACGTGGACGCCCAACATTAGAAGCAAAACGACAAGCAGAACTTAACCCAAAAAGAACCGTCGAACAGTTCTGGAAAGAAACAGAAAATAATTTACCAGGGCGATTCCAACTACTTGATAAAGAAAAACCAAGTATTTTGTTAGATAATGCAAATAATCTTGATGCCTTTAAGAACTTATTGCTCGGCATCCGGTTGCTTCATTATCAACGCCCATTAAAAGGCTTGACCGTTATCATCGGTTGCAATAATCCTGACCTTGATGTTCTTGAATTCTTGAAACTTTTACGTTACTTCTTCAAAAAAACATCCGGACAAGTTATTGTATGTCCTGTAAAAAACATGCCTTATGACAACAATCGTTCTTCTTGGGATGTTGAAAAAATTGTTAATGAAATCAAGAACATGAAAATAAAAGCTAAAGCAAGTAAGAATTTTGCTGAAGCATTCGATATGGCACAAAAAAGTGTAGATGAACGCCACGGCTTAGTTGTCGTTACCGGTTCATCCGCATTAATTAATGAATACTGGGAAAACAAAGGTATTCGTAAACTATAGGCTATTATGACAACCTTGATTTATCCTTTATCAATCGGCCTTGTTTCGGGAATAATCTATGGCCTCTTGTTTGTTGCTCAACAAACAAGAGGCCATTCTCGTGTTCTTTTTTCACTTTTTTCATCGCTACGAATCATAATTCTTTCAATTATTTGGTTTTATCTATTGCCCTGGAGCGGAATCAATTTTATACTAGTATTGATGAGTTTTAGTTTAACCTTTTGGGGTTCAATTTTTATAGGGATAAATCGAAATAAAAACCATGGAAGATTTTGATCTAAGTCCTGATAATATATGGAGGCCGCTGACCTGGCTAGGCATCGAGCATCCTTTTTTTAGCATTGATCGAACAATAGTTTTGCACACATGGATTGTTCTGCTAATTCTTCTAGCCATCATTTTTTTCGCTCGATATTCATTGAAGCGAAAAAAAAGCTTTTCATATTTCTTTACAACAAAATTCGTTCGCATGTTTATGGATTTAACCAATCAAACATTAGGAGCGTTCTATTATAATCATTTTGTATTTATTACAGCCATTTTTATTTTTATCTTGCTTTGCAACTCTGCGCCGGCAATCCCCTGGCTGGAGGAACCTACGCGAGACATCAATACCACGCTGGCATTAGGCATCATCTCCTTTGTATACACTCAATGGTATACTGTAAGGGCCCACGGAATGGGGTCATACCTAAAGTCGTTCTTGGCGCCAATATTTGTAATGTTACCGCTCAACATAATAAGTAAAGTATCAAATATTATTTCGATATCATTCCGCCTTTTTGGCAATATTTATGGTGGTTCTACAATTGTAGCAACATACTCAAGAATGATTGAAGGGTCTGTAGTTCGTGAAACAATTGGTCTCTTTAGCGGTTTAAACTTTATTATCTTATTCTTTTTTGGAATCTTTGAAGGATTGCTCCAAGCATTCGTTTTTGCAATGCTTTCATTAACATACTTATCAATAGCTCTTCAAAAAGATGAAACTGTAATCAAGGAAACAAAACGATGATTGAACTTGCAGCTTTCTTTCATTATATCACCGTCGCTTGTGTCGTTGCCTTTAATTCATTAGGCGTCGGTATCGGCGAAGGATTAACAAGTGGCGCAGCAGTTGACGCTATCAATTTACAACCGGAAGCAAAATATGAAATTTCTAATACCGCAATTCTAGGAATGGCACTTATTGAAACCGCTGCAATTATGGGTATCACAATTGCATTCATTTTGCTACTTGGTAACAGCCTAACTATTAATCCTTTGTATGCAAGCATCGCAAACCTTGGCATAGCAATCGCTATTAGCCTCCCTGGTCTTGCAATAGGAATAGCATCGGCCTTACCGGCACGAGAAGCGTGCCTTGCAATTGCACGTCAGCCACTATTCGCACAACGAATTAAACGATTTATGCTACTTACTTTATCAATTAATCAAACACCGATAGTCTTTGGCTTTCTCATAGCTCTCGTTATAAATGCTCAATCTAGTTCGGTTTCGATGCTTTCTGGAGCTATCAAATATCTGGCAACAGGAGTTTGCATAGGCATCGGAAGTGTCGGTCCATCAATCGGATTAGCCCTTTTTTCAAGAATAGCTTGTCGATCAATCGGAATTAATAGAAAAGCCTATAACAAATTGTTTTCTTTCACTCTTATCAGTAATGCAATTGTAGAAACACCTATAATATTTGCATTGGTCGTTGCAATTATGATTCTTTTTACCCCTGCAAAATCAAACCCCGAAAACATTCTTTCTTCAATCGCAATGATATCAGCTGCATTATGTATGGGAATCGGAACAATTAGTGTAGGCATAAGTTCTGGCAGAACAGCCGGAGCAGCATGTCATCAAATAGCAAGGAAACCTGAGCTACATTCCGCCTTGTCTCGCACAAGCATGTTTGCACAAGGATTAATCGATACATTTGCAATATATTCACTTTTAATCGCGATATTACTAATCCTATTATTATGAGGAACTATGAAGCGCAAAAAGGAGATTTACGTTCTGCACATAATAACAAGACTTGATCTTGGAGGTGCACAAAAGGTTTGCCTCGCTCTTTTTAAAGGATTACGCAACCACGGAGTGTCAACAGAACTTATTTCAGGAACAGGAGGAGAACTAGCATCATTGGCATCATCCATTAACGGAGTACAGCTTCTCAAAGAATTTCGACATCCAATTTCTCCGTCAGGAATTTTGACAGATTTGCATTGTCTTATTCATATGATTTCTATTATCCGAAAACTAAAAAAACAACATCCTCGCCTTATTGTTCATACTCACAGTACCAAGGCTGGAATTGTTGGTAGGTGGGCGGCTTTCTTTGCAGGCGCAAAAATACGTATCCATACGATACACGGTTATGCTCTACATCAATATCAAAACAAAATATACAATTCTTTCATTTACATCATTGAATTGATGGCCAGTTTGGTGACAAATCACTTTATATGTGTTTCATCAATTGATGTTAAACGAGGCATGCATTATTTTCCACGCTTTCGTAAAAAACATTCAATTATTCGAGCTGCAATTGAATGGAACAAATTTCATCAATCAAATTATCATGGAAACCATTTTCCAAACGAATCCAAACCATTTATATTCGGAACGGTTGCAAGCTTGAAACCGGGGAAAAATCTGTTTGAATTATTACAAGCATTTGAATATGTACACAATAACAATCCACAGACTAAACTTGAAATTGTCGGTGGTGGAAAGCTCCAAAAATCACTAGAAGAATGGATTCGAAATCACAAGTTAGAACATGCCGTAACTCTTTATGGCTGGCAACATGATGTTTTACCAATTATGAAACGCTGGCATTGCTTCAGTTTTAGTTCATTATGGGAAGGCTTGCCGTGCGTCGTTGTCGAAGCACGTTTATTAAAACTGCCAGTTCTCAGTTATATTACAGGCGGAATTCCCGATGTCATCAGTCACGGATCAAACGGACTATTATATAAACAACGCGATTGGAAAGGTCTGGCAAACGGTATGCTTACACTGAGCAAAGATACAAAACTCTACAAAAAGCTCCAATCACATAGTGATGAACTAAACGATTTTAACGACCAGCACATGATTAAACAGCACATAGAACTTTACAAAGAGTTGGTTAAATAGTAATTAATCATTTTTTTCCAACAGGCAAAATTGCAAGCGGCACTTCATTTTTTTCACCACTATTAATTATTTCTTGCACACGTTTTTCAATAAATCCTGCAATGAAACATGTCCCTAATCCTAACGATTTTGCTTGCAAATAAATATTTTCAGCCGCGCATCCAACTTCCATATGCACATACTGATCTGCATTTGAACCGTATTTATTGCGCATTTTTTCATAAGTTCCACAAATTATTATTAATGCTGATGCTGTCGCTGCCCACATCTGTGAATAAGCAGCCTCAGAAAGTTCTTTACGCTTATCACCATCACTTATTTTTTCAAGTGCATTTTTCTCAACAATATACTTGTACACACCACTAGATAAACCCTCAACATTTCCCACAACAACATATAATCCTAAAGGATATAGCGCTCCTGCCGATGGTGCCGCACGAAGGCCCCGTTGCTTATCTGTTATGCCCTGCGCTCCCCATAATATACGAGAAAGCTCGTTGAGAGTTATTGGCTCGTCTTTATATGAACGAACAGAACGCCGTGCTTCTATCGCGCGTTCGATACTATTCATTTGATTAATTTCAACTGAATCTAAAAAAAATAATTTCTCTTTTGTCGCGATCATACAGCAACCTCCTATCATTATGGTGATAATATATAGAGAAAAAGATTTAATATTTTGTACTTTCATATAAACTCCAATTATATTGAATAATTTTTAGAGGTAAACAAACATAGTTCATATTCCAAAAGAATATTAATTTAGTCAATTAGTAGACCTAATTCATGACAGTATTATTCAATTATGTTAGAATACATATCTTAAAACAAAACAAGATTTATCCTTAACAAAAAGGAATATCATGCACTACAAATCACTGTTGGAAACTATCGGAAACACTCCACTTGTTAAACTTAATCTAAAAACAAACGCATCCGTTTATGCAAAACTTGAACACCTTAACCCCAGTGGAAGTTTAAAAGATAGATCTGCCCTGCACATGATAGAACAAGCTGAAAAAGATGGTTTGTTAAAACCAGGAGGCACAATAGTTGATGCTTCTTCAGGAAACTACGGAATTTCTTTGGCTATGATTGGTGCCATTAAAGGATATGAAGTTATTGTTTGTGTTCCCGATAGAACAAGCATGGAAAAACAACAAACAATAAGAGCCTACGGCGCACGTTTAGTTGTATGTCCAGACACTGCTGATATTGATGATCCATCAGGTTATCACACAAAAGCAGAAAAATTACATCGTGATATTCCTGGTTCATTTATGCCAAACCAATATTCAAATCCTGCAAATGCCCGTGGCCACTATCAATCTATGGGGCCTGAAATCTGGAAACAAACAAATGGAAAAGTAACTCACTTTATTGCCGGCGCAGGAACATGTGGCTCATTAGTCGGAGCAGGACGTTATTTAAAAGAACAAAACCCAAACATTAAAGTTATCGGTGTTGATTCGCCAAATTCATTCCGCTCAACCAAAGGAAACCCAAAGCCATATAATATTGAAGGTATTGGTGTAGATTTAGATTCGGAACTTCTTGATTATTCTGTAATAGATGATTTTATAGAAATTTCGGATAAGGATGCTTTTTCATTCACACCGCATCTTGCATCACGAGGCATTATGGGTGGACTCACAAGCGGCGCAGTTGCATGTGCAATAGAAAAATACAGTGAACATTTAACTGAGAATGACTATGTGGTTACTATTTTCGGTGATTCCGGTCGTTCATATTTAAGCAAAGCTTTTTCTCACCTTATGCCATCAGACAAACCAAAACATGCTCCTGCAAAAATAATTGAAAAAGAAATACAAAAAAAACTAAGCTGATTCTTTTAGATTAATCAGATGCATAAAGGGCAAACTTTATGCATCTGAAAGGTTTTGTATGTTTATAAAGTTCTTCCTCATTTCCACGGTTCTCTGTTTACCTGCCTGCCTCGATACAAAAAAAAAAGCTGAACATATAAAAGTAATAACCGATCCAAAGAAAACAATTAGACCTTCTAAGATAAATGTTTGGCCAATTGAGAGGATTCCGATGATACAAACATTTATCAACAACCACTTGGCTAGAGGTTTTAACCCTGCCGAAATTCTGGTCATTTTTGACGTCGACGAAACACTGCTTGAAAACTATGCCATTAAAAATAATCGTGAAAAACAACTGCTAGCATCCAGCCTATTTCCCCACATTGCCAACAACATTCTTATTAAAAACATTCCTGATTATCTCGTTAAAAAAATTGGCATTAATAATATTGATATTAATAAACCTGACAATCTTTTAAAATATGTTGATAAATCATTAATTGACACCACCGTTATAAAAACATTAAATATAATAGTTGATCTATACAACAAGGGCCTTTTAAACACGAAGGCAACAGAACTTCATATAGGTAAATTTATTCAAAGCCTACAGAAACGCGGAATTCATACCATGGCACTAACCGCTCGTATTGCAGCATTAAAAGAAAAAACCGCGCTACAACTACAAAATGCCAAAATCAATTTTTCCGACAAAGCAATCTATGATAAAGAAATTAAATTTATTAATAAACACCATTCCTTCAGTAACGGCGTACTTTTTTCAGGAATCGATAAAGGGAAGATACTCTTAGAGCTCCTTCAAGCCATTGACTATTCTCCAACACTTGTAATATTTGTCGATGACAACGCTCACTTCATAGACAATGTAAGAAAAGCTCTTTTGAAGAAGTATCCTAATGTAATATTTTATGGATTACACTACATATTTAAAGCAAAAAATGAATTTGACTCAGAATTGGCAGAATCATTATTAATAAGTTCGTCCGGAAAAAAATGGTGGGCACTTGATAATTCGAACATGCCAATTGGAACAAAAAAGGAATCTTCTAAACAATCTTTACAGTAAAAAAGCACAATCAAAAATTAATTCGCTGGCCAACTTTAAAAACATGAAGCTGTTTTTTAGATAATTTATTATTTTCTGACCATAATATATTAAGCCGTTTAATTGACAAATCAAATGGTTCCGCACCAAAATGAAATGTACCCCAATGCATCGGAATAAAATGTTGCGCCCCCAGATCGCAAAATGCCTTAATTGCATCATCGGCATCCATATGAGCGTCTTTTAATAATGAATTTGGCTCACAAGGACCAATCGGTAGCAGTGCAATATCAATATGAGAGAACTCTTTCGCAATATATTTGATATGCTCAGAATAAGTCGTATCACCTGCAAAAAATATTGTATAACCATTGCACTCAATAATCCAACTCCCCCAGAGAGATGTATTTTTATCAAACATTGCGCGCTGAGACCAATGAAATGCAGGCAAAAAAGTACATTTGATAGAAACATCAGAGTTATCAATTTTGTATTCTTTTTGTTCCCACCACATAAATTCATTAAATCGCTTGAAGCCTCGATTCCTAAACCACTTGCCTAAACCAGATGGAATAAAGATCATAGGATTATTTCGCTTTTTGAGATAATTAAGCGTCGACTTTTCCATATGATCCCGATGATTATGAGATATTAAAACATAATCAATATGGGGCAAATTGTTCCGTAAAATACCTGGAGGCAAAATCCGTTTAAAAAGAAGTGATGCATTACCAAAAATTGGATCCAACAAAATATTAGTATTGTCAACTTGAATCAAAAATGTTGAATGACCAATCCACGTAATAGAAAGCTTCTTACTTTTCTCAACGGGATTTTCATGCGCACACCACTCAGAAACATCTCTGAACAAATGACGCACCCGATATTTAATTGAAGAAAGCAGCATGTAAATGGTATTGAAGAAAAATCCTGAATGAACTTCATCCTCAATATTATAAAATCGATTATGTTTTCTATACGGCTTATACCGTTCTTTTTTATTCTTCATATTCAAAACAAAAAACCCCTACCCAGACAGAACGCCATGGATAGGGGAAATGGAGGTTATCATGATCAACATTGATGCATTACAATAGTAAGTATAAGTCAACCAATCTGAAAAATCAAATTTTTTTCGAAAAAAATATTTTGTGTGATTGTTCAATTTTATCATTACTTCAAAACATACAATATTTTACAATTTTATATTCTATTAGACACACTGCCAAACAGTTCCGCATATGATTTTACCATATTATTAAAATAAAAATGAGAATGCAACGTTTTCTTTGCAGCAAGAGACAATGTTATTCGAATATCTTCATTTTCAATTAATGGAATAAGCGCCTCTCCAAAATTATCATTCGGCGTCACAACTATACCATTTTCACCTGATTTTATTACAGGATGCTCCCTGCCATGATTCCCTACAATACATGGCAAACCAAAGCTCATTGCCTCCAACAAAGCAATTGATATTCCTTCTTTATATGAAGGTAAAACAAAACAGTCAAATAGTAAATAATATGGCATCGCCACTTGATTAGATATTATAACAGCATAATCCTGCAGTCCGATTTCTTTTATTTTTTGCCTGAGGAACTGTTCCTGCGGTCCTGTTCCTACGAGAACAAAACGAACATGCGAAAACCTCAAAATAATATCTTTAATTTGATCCACAAATAAAGAATAATTTTTTAACTCAACCAATCTTCCTACAGAACCTATTACAAAATGATCTTTGGATAAATTCAAGTCCGCCCTATTTTTTCTTAATCGCATTGCAAGTCTGTGACACCGCCCAGTATCAATTCCATTAGTAATAACTTTTACAGCTGTATCATTAATAACAGGAACATACTTTGCAGCTGAAGATTTAACTTCATCTGAGACGGCTATAAATAAATCTGTTTTTTTTGTTATACATCGATCTAATAAAACACGAATTTTGCCATTAATGCCGCTATTATTATGCAATGCGCACACAATTGGAATCTTTAGCATATGTGCAATGAGCCTTCCTGCAAAATTTGCTACCCACAACAACGAGTGAATACAGTCGGGGCTTAGTTTACGTAGCAACAAAAAAAGCCGTATAAAAAATAATAAATCATACCGAAATAAAAATCCTTTAACATTATAAACAGAGACTCCCAGCTCTTTGATTGCATCAGCGTTGAAACCATCATGAAAACATATCACACTCTGTTCAAATTGATAACTACGCAAGTCATCAACAAGATTAACCAATAATGTTTCCGCACCACCAACTTTAAGGCTTGCTGTTAAATGAACAATGCGCAATGGCCTATTTTTGCTCTTTTTTTGCATGCTTAATCCGCAAGTTTTTTTTATCAACCTTTCCGGTTGCTGTAAGTGATAATCGTTCAGTTCCACATACAAATTGACGCGGCACTTTGTATGCAGCAAGATGCTGCATGCATAAATCTCTCAATTTCTTTTCAATATTGATAACCTGCTCTTTAAGCTGAACATATGCAACCGGAACTTCACCTCCAAGATCATCCTTCTCACCAATTACACCGACAAAGATCGCCTGCGGATGTGTTAATATAATATTTTCAATTTCCTGCGGATAAATATTAAGCCCTTTATGAATAATCAAATCCTTAATACGTCCACTAATTACAAGTTTTCCCTTTTTGTCAAAATAACCCAAATCACCCGTACGCAGCCAGTTATTTTTTAGGACATCATTTGTCAACTCGGGAGCACGATAATAACCAAGCATAACATTATCGCCACTTACCCAAATTTCGCCAATTTGTTCACAACCAAGATCTTTTCCATCTTGATCTTTTATAGCAACATTAACACCGATTAATGGTTTGCCGACAGTACCAGTTGCCTCGATAACATCATCCATTTCAACAGAAATAACCGGCGATGTTTCAGTAAGGCCATATCCACTACAAATTTTACGACGGTAAACTAAACTAAATGCAGAACGGATTTTATCTGGTAATGCATCTCCTCCCGAAAAAAAATATTTTACAGATTCAAGAGGCGCATTTCCCATAAGACATAACACACCATAAAGTGCGGGCACACCCAAAAATATGGTCGGATCATACTTTAACCCTTCCAACATAGCCCGCCGATCAATACGGGGAACAACAATTGCCGTACAAAACATCATTATTAAAGACCACACACACGTACTTTGAGCAAAGCTATGAAAAAGCGGCAAAACTGCAAATCCTCGTTCATACCCTACAAGACCAAATCGAGCAATAATCTGAATAACATTAGTAATGGCATTTTTAGAACTGAGCATAACACCTTTTGGCATACCAGTTGTTCCAGACGTATACAAAAGAACTGCCATTTCTTCAAATGGTAAAGCATCAATCTTTTCGTCAACAAACTCCTTTGGAACCTTCCCCTCAGTTAGCAAATCGTTTTCCGTAAGAACCGGTGGCAGATTTTTTATATTGTGGTATTTTATTTGTTCCAAAAGTTTAACTGATGAAATAAAAAGCGATGGTTGAGCATCTTCAATAATATGAATTAATTCATGTTCTTTTAAAAATGTATTTAGCGGAACAACAACAGCACCTGCTTGCAAAATTCCAAAATAACCAACATAAAACTCAATTGAATTTTCAAAAAAAAGAAGTACCCGATCCCCCTTCTTGACTCCCTTGCTGCGAACAGCCTTACTACATTTGCATGCATAATAATACAGTTCACGATAACTAACATGACGGCCACGATAAATTAATGCAACTCGACGAGGATGTTTTTTTGCCGCTCGACGTAAAATTTGGCCAAGGAACATAACTTTTTCGTCTACAATGATTGACCGATACAAATCATTGTAAATCTTTTGTTCACTACTCATGCTCTATAAACCCTTTTTAACATGATGCTTTTCTGTTCACTCAATTTCATTAATCTTTTCATCTGCCTTTTCAGCAAATGTCAAAACAAAACCATTACAATCTTGCATTGAAAATTCTCTCATTCCATACGGCTTGGAGTGCAATTCTTCAATAATTACATCTTTACCTTGTAACGATTCATAAAGATCGGCGACGTTATCCATTTCAATATAAAGAGTCAACGAACCTCCGGCCTCTTTATGTTCCATAATCGGAATTTCTCTGACAGAACTTTTACGTGACTGAAACATAATTTCAATATCATCACGCTTCATTAATGCCCATGTTATATCTTTATTTCCATCATTGCCAGGAACGGTCATTGTCAATTCAAACTTTAAAAGTGTACGATAAAATTCTATCGTAGCGTTCACTTCGTCGACAATAAGATTTGGTGTAATTTTTTTGTATACCATAAAATTCCTTATTTATTTTCTTCGTAGACAAGAGCACGAACAGGACATGATCTTACCGCAGCTTCTATTTCTTTTTCGTAGCGATCAAAATCAACATCCTCCTTAACTTTTGAAACATTGTTGACCTTGAAAACGTGTGGGGCTAAAGCCTCACACAACCCGCAGCCAATGCATCCAGGCAATATTTTAACTTTTTTCTTCATCATCTTTAGTTCTCCGAAAATAGACCTGCGACAAATGTTCAAACATCATGTATACTAACGTATGTTTACAATCATGGAAAGAGGATAAATCGATTGGATTTCATGAAACCATTAAATCAAGGTATTTTAATTTCCGTAGAAGGAATTGACGGATCAGGCAAAAGTACCTTTGCACTTAATCTATATAACAAACTTATTGCAGAAAAAATTCCAACGGTCTTGACAAAACAGCCCGGAGGAACAAAACTCGGTGTACAATTACGTAATATATTACACGAACGCCCATTTGAAATTTGCCCGAAATCAGAATACCTTCTTTTTGCTGCAGATAGAGCTCAACATATAGAATCCATTGTACAACCGGCACTTAACAAAAATAAAATTGTTATATCTGATCGCATGGGTGATTCTTCTGTTGTTTATCAAGGATATGCTCGTGGACTTGATACAACAAAAATAGAAACGATTAATCTTTGGGCAATGAATAATATTAAACCAGATATCACTTTTTACATTCAACTTTCACCGGAACAGGCAATACAAAGAATCAAACAACGAAACCTGGCGCTAACATCCTTTGAAAAAGAAGGAATTGATTTCATAAAATCACTAGTTTTGGGTTTTGAAACAATCTTTAAAAAACGATCAAATGTAATTTGGCTTGATGGCACACAATCGCCAAAAGAACTTACTGAAAAAGCATTTAGCAGTCTTTCTAAAATAATTGCACAACAACATGAGTAGCATAGAAAAAGATAAAATTCCACCAGCTCAACTCTGGATTGGATCACACGAAGAATTATCTGCCAAAACTGAAGAATTTCTTCAAAAACATTTTTGCACTCATAATGCATGCGGTATTTGTTCAACATGTCGTCATATTCGAGAGCGACAATTCCATTCAGCAATTTGGCTTTATCCAGAAAAACGATATACCCTTGATCAAATAAAAACTATTTTTGAAACAATATCATTTGCACTTGCAGATGATCAAGAATTCTTTTTTGTTATACAAAAAGCCGACTGCCTAACAACGGCATCCTCAAATAGCCTTTTAAAATCTGTTGAAGAACCTCCACGAGGATATCACTTTATTTTTTTGGCCGAACGAAAAGATCTCATTTTACCAACAATACGATCTCGTTGCACAATACAGACACATCTAGTATTAACAACCGAACATGAAAAAGAAAACTTATTAGCTTTTTTTAAAGTAGACTCAACGCACAATTCAGTTGAATTTACCAAAACGCTTGATTCTTTAAAACCCAATGAACAAGAAAGCACTGAGCTGCTCAACAACTTATCAATTTACTGGATGAACATTACAAAAAAAGCAATCATCGATCGCGACAAAGAAACATCTATGGAAGCTACACGTAAATTTAATATAATAAAAAAAGCATTACTCAAGCCACCAATGCCCGGAAGCAGCAAAATTTTCTGGAAAAATTTATTTTTAGCCCTGTCATAATCTATTCAAATGGCCTATCAAAGATATCGAAAATAATTCTAGCTTTTATGTATAAATCATCCACCTTTAATTACGGCCAGAGGAACAACTCGCGCAACCTTACGCGCCAAACCGGCACCATCAACTACATTAATAACATTATCAACATCTTTATATGCCATTGGCGCTTCTTCCGCAAGACCGGAATCAGATTCACAACGAATTATAATTCCCTGTTTTTCTAAGCGCTCCCGCAACTCTGATCCTTGAACCGACTTTTTTGCCTGTGTTCGAGACATACGACGTCCAGCGCCATGACACACGGTACCAAATGTACGTTCCATATTTTCATTTAAACCTACTAAAATATAAGAGGCAGTTCCCATTGTTCCCGGAATAAGAACAGGCTGGCCTACTTTTCGATAAACAGATGTAATCTCTGGTCGCCCTGGACCAAATGCCCTTGTTGCACCTTTGCGATGAACTAGCAATTTTTTCTCGATACCGTCAACATAATGCTTTTCAACTTTCCCCATGTTATGTGAAATGTCATATATTGTTGTAAGCCAAGCATTTTTTCCTAAAACTGATTTAAATGCCTCTCTTGTCAAATGTGTTATTACATGACGATTGGCCCAACCAAAATTTGCAGCAGCAGCCATTCCATTATAATAATCACTACCGTCAGGAGATTTAAAGGGAGCATAAACTAATTCTCGATCCGCTAATTCAATTCCAAAATCTGGAATCTTGCTCATAAAACGACGAACATAATCAGTACATGTTTGGTGTCCAAGCCCTCGAGACCCACAGTGAATCATAACAACAACCAAATTTTGTCTTATTCCAAAAGCTTTTGCCACTTTTTCATCATAAATTTTTTCTACTTTTTGAATTTCGAGAAAATGATTTCCGGAACCAAGGGTCCCAAGTTGATCCAGCCCACGTTTTTTGGCACGATCTGAAATCATTCCAGGATCGGCATTTTTCATGCAACCGCCCTCCTCACAATGCTCAAGATCGTTTTCAGTCCCTATTCCTTGCTTGACCATATAAGCAGCACCATCACACAAAACTTTATCAATTTCTTCAAATGATAATTTAAATTTTCCGCCTTTTCCGACACCAGAAGGAACATTATGAAAAACTGCCGTTGCAAGTTTTTGCATGTGAGGACGCAATTCTGTTTCATCCATATTTGTAGATAAAAGACGAACACCACAATTTATGTCATAACCAATGCCACCAGGCGAAATAACACCACCCTCATCAATTGCAGTTGCCGCAACACCGCCAATAGGAAAACCATAACCTTGATGTATATCTGGCATTGCAAGCGAATATTTTTGAATACCGGGTAAAGTTGCAACATTTACAAGTTGTTCCAATGATCTGTCACCAAGAATTGATTTCATCATAAGTTCATTCATATAAACCTGAGCTGGAACTCTCATATCAGGCCTAAACGATTGTGAAATTTCGTAACAAAATTCATTTATTTTTACTAAATCTTCACGTGTAATTTCTTTTTTCATAATCTTACTGCTTTCAAAAATTGTTAAATATCAAAAACAATATCTGTCATCAAAAAACCACCTTCTTTTTTCACTTCAAGATCATGATACGTAACAGCTTTAACCTCAACAACATCAAAACCTGTAATTTTTAAACCAAGCAAGGTTGCATTGATATGTTTATCATCAATTTCATGAATCTTTGCATCTAAATAAGCTTCGTTATGTATATCTGAAAGATAAAGGGCTTCAGACAAGAAATCGACCAATAATGACTCAATATCAAATGATGAAACATCAATATCTCTTTTTTCAGGCAAATCATTGCAAGCAAGGCGATCTTCAACACGTTTACATCCAATTGCCTGTGGACCAATAGCCTGAAACATCCCCATCAACGCATTTTTAAAAAGATCCGATAGATTTTTTCCATAAACACGAATTTTTATGTCTGCTGTATGAGGAATCAACTCAAAATCTTTATTCATCAGAAATCATCCTTTTTTAATACAATTAGATCTAGAATAGCACAAAAAGAATATCCGCAGTAAATGTTTCACACTATATAAAAATATTTTACAAACAACGCCAAGGCAGTTTGCAAAAACAAAATTAATAAGTTTAAAAATTAACAATTATTGACTTTTTTGCAATTAAAACTATATCTTAAAAATAAGAAGAATAATAATCTTTAATATTTCTTAAAAAAAGGGGCGGAAATGAAGGGAAAAATTGTTTTTGAGGCTCTTCTGATTATACTCGGTCTATCAATAACAAATATTCATAGTTATACGCCGAAGTTTTTTAATGATACAGATTATGTAGTTATGATAAAATTTCCGGTGCAAGCAGCTATTGATATGGACTATGTACTTGTTCCTCCACAATCCAAATTTGAATATAAACTACCAGCAGCTAACTTATCTCAAGGAATTAAGATACCTCATATAATGATTCCATATGAAGGTATGACCGTTAAAGTATTAAATACTAAGGAAGAATTAAGTGACAAAAAAACTGGGGCATGTGGATTTACATACACACTTCGAGCTATCGTAGAGAGTGAACCTGGTTTAATACAGGGAACTATCAAACCTAAATCTGTAAAATTTGAATTAGATCGCAAATCCTGCGGAATTATCGGTGGGACCACAAAAAGAAGTAAGTCTTACGATTTGGCTAAGACACCAAACAAATTCACTCCCATTGTTACGATTCCAACGAATTAATACATTTCTGTAATATCTATTACCAATGAGAGGGAGTTTTTTCCCTCTCATTGGTAATTTTAAAAAAATGTCCTATTACATGTTTCATAATTAAACGGACATTCTTTTAAGCCAAAAAAATCGAAAAAAACTTATAGAATTGCTTAATTTTTCATAAAATTTACCACCAACTTGTATCATCATGTATAACAACATTATGATTTTTAAAAAGGATCTTATGAAAAAAAATTTACATTTTATTTTTTTATTCTTTGTTCATTCTTCAAGCTTAATTGCATGGATGATCACAATGACAGACAAAAAGACTTTGATGCTCGACTTAGACTGTTAGTCGCAAAAACTGTATTAGAAAATGCCAAAAAAATTAAAATGTAGGTACTAAAACGAATAAAAGTCCAACGCTCACAACAAAGCAACTACACAAAAACACGAAAACTTCACGAAATTCAAATGATGATAAACTTTTTAATTGTAAGCTCACATCAACAATCAAAAATCATAGCGAAATCAATATGTCCCCAAGCGGATAGTTTTATATTACTTCCTGATGATCCGACAATTTATCAAATATGCCAAATAATAAAAAAATAAAATCATGTTTGCAAAAAGGATAATATGTTACCTATCTAATGAGCAGAACTCATGGTATCCTAAATAAAAACAAATATCTCTGAGAAAAATATGGCAACAGCAATAAAAAACCTTTTACCAGATGTCTTCAAAAAAAAAGCTTGGAAATGTGATTTATTACGAAATTGGAATCACATAATGGGCCCGCTATGCAAAAAAGTTCGCGTAGAAAAAATTCTTGATGACACACTTGTCTTAGGTGTTACAAACTCATGCTGGATGCAAGAACTTTATCTTCTATCTTCGCTCATAATTAAGACTATTAATCAAAATCTAGATAAACCACGCATAAAACAGATACGCTTTAAAAAAACGGGCACTTATAAAAAAGCGCAAAAACCAATAAAAAAGACTCTAAAAAAGAAAACTATAACTCCTCGCATAACAATCAGAGAAAAAGGAGCTCTACAACATATTAAGGACCCGGAACTGGCAGATGCGTTGGAATCTTTTTTAAAGCGTTGCTATGGAGATAATTAATGAAGCAAACCTTATTTTTACTTCCGCTTATTTCATGTACAATTTTAGCGCAAAAATTAGTCCATAATCCGAACCCTGAAACACAAAATTTACATCGATATATGTGGGCAAATTACAACCATTCCGGAGGCAAATTAAGCGAAGCACAAAAATGGTATGATACAATTTTTGCAACTTCAAATCCATCAATCAATAACTATAAAGGCTATCTTTCATTTTTAAGAGATACGAACAACTATTCAAAAATTATCGAACTCATTCCAACACTCGATGCACACAAAACACTCAAAGAAGATCCCGCGGTGCAACTGATCATTATACAAGCGCTTGAAAAAACAGATCAAAAACAAAATGCTGTTGATAGACTTATTGATGCAAATAACTTACACAAGGACCATCAAGAGTTAGCGTTTTTTACGGCAAATTTGTATGTACGCAGAAAAGAACCGAAAAATGCTCTGATCGTAATTGATAATTTTTTAAAAGAATGCACACAGCGCCCCAACAATTTTATTTTCTATTTTCTTAAATCCCAAATACTTGTCCAGCTTAATCAAGTTGATCAGGCAATCAAACACCTCAACCAATGCCTCGGCATGCATCCTAATTTCGACAAAGGATGGCTATTCTATTCAATGCTTAACGAAAAACAAAATAACATTGATAATGCAATTAAGGGATATATAACATACTTAGAATTAATTGGTGGAAACAAAGAGGTAGAACGTCATTTGATTCAACTTGTACTCAAACAAAACATGCTAAAAGAACCGCAAAAATCAATATCAATTGATCCTTCAGCACTAAAACAAATTGTAATCCTATTTCAACAGAAGAGATATCAAAAGGGACTTGAAGAACTACAAGAACATATCAATAAAAAAATTGGTCAAAGAAAAGCAAATATCAAACACAATACTACATTCACAATAAATGAATACAAAAAAACACTGCGGTGCGTTCAAAACAAATTAGATAAAATGCTAAAGATTGATAAGCTTACTATTGCACCAATTTGCCATTATCCTGATATTAATGCATGAAAGCACATACATGAAAAAAAAATATATTTGTTTTGTTGCGGGCAGATCCGGAGGACATATTGTTCCTGCTCTGACTCTTGCGCAAGACTTAAAACATGAAAATCCTGAAAACAATATCATCTTTTTTTCAACAAAAAGTGGGGTAGATAAAAGCCTTCTTCAAAATCATCAAACATTGACTCGCTGGATCCCACTTAATCTTGCTAATTTTCCACGAAAAAAATTATATCGATATCCTCAATTTCTATGGCACTTAACGCTTACATTTTTCAAGAGTCTTTTTTACCTAATTCGCTATCGACCAGAAAAATTAATCGCCATGGGCGGCTATATCTCAATACCCGTTTGCCTTGCAGCATGGATACTTCAAATTCCCCAAGAACTTTTTGAACTTAATGTTATTCCAGGAAAAGCAACAACCTTCTTAAAGCCATTTGTTCCCCAAATAGCTATCTGTTTTAAACAAGCAAAAAAATACCTTCCAACAGCAAAATGTTATAATGCTCCATACCCGGTTCGTTTTCCATCACAAACACTAAAAATACCACGAAAAGAAGCGCTCGCGGCAATGACCTTTTTAACTGCACGCTCAACAATTATGATTCTTGGCGGATCTCAAGGATCTGCTTTTTTAAACAACATTATAAAAAAATGGATAGAATTAAATCCTGCATATCATTCTAAAATTCAAAT
>Ga0180433_10004513_pt1 | contig 19500 bp, 20 predicted proteins | sample SS_ome_8_FD_132980 | JGI IMG/M metagenome (GOLD analysis project Ga0180433, IMG submission 132980) | Hypersaline lake sediment archaeal communities from the Salton Sea, California, USA - SS_1_D_1 metaG | ecosystem: Environmental > Aquatic > Non-marine Saline and Alkaline > Hypersaline >... | reverse complement strand
GAACCCTTTGACCAGCCTGTTGCCGTGGGTTATTCCCACTTCCTCAAACTGGTGCACCTGGTGGATGACAAGATCCACGCCCGCTCGACCGGCCCATACTCCCTGGTCACCCAGCAGCCCCTCGGCGGTAAGGCCCAACAGGGTGGTCAGCGTCTGGGTGAGATGGAGGTGTGGGCACTCGAGGCCTATGGCGCCGCCTACACCCTGCAGGAACTGCTCACGGTCAAATCCGATGACATGCAGGGCCGCAACGAGGCGCTCAACGCCATCGTCAAGGGCAAGCCGATCCCTCGTCCTGGGACTCCGGAATCGTTCAAGGTGCTGATGCGAGAGCTGCAGTCCCTTGGTCTTGATATCGCGGTCTTCACCGATGAAGGCAAGGAAGTGGATCTGATGCAAGACGTGAATCCCCGTCGCAGCACCCCCAGTCGTCCCACCTACGAATCACTCGGGGTTGCGGATTACGACGAAGACTGACGGATCCGATGTTCACACCGACAGACCGTTCCTTCTCCCTTAACCGCCCATGACCAACAGCAACCTCCGCACCGAGAACCACTTCGATTACGTCAAGATCACGCTCGCATCCCCCGATCGGGTGATGGAGTGGGGTCAGCGCACCTTGCCTAATGGCCAGGTGGTGGGTGAGGTCACCAAGCCTGAAACCATCAACTACCGCACGCTGAAGCCCGAGATGGACGGGCTGTTTTGCGAAAAGATTTTCGGACCGTCCAAAGACTGGGAGTGCCACTGCGGCAAGTACAAGCGGGTGCGCCACCGCGGCATCGTTTGTGAGCGCTGCGGCGTGGAGGTGACCGAGAGCCGGGTGCGTCGTCACCGCATGGGTTTCATCAAGCTGGCTGCTCCGGTATCCCACGTTTGGTATCTGAAAGGGATCCCGAGCTATGTGGCCATCCTTCTCGACATGCCCCTGCGGGATGTGGAGCAGATCGTCTACTTCAACTGCTATGTAGTGCTCGATCCCGGTGATCACAAGGATCTCAAATACAAGCAGCTGCTCACCGAAGACGAGTGGCTGGAGATCGAAGATGAGATCTACGCCGAGGATTCTGAGATTGAGAACGAGCCCGTCGTGGGCATCGGCGCTGAGGCTCTCAAGCAGTTGCTCGAAGACCTCGAGCTCGAGGCCGTCGCTGAGCAGCTTCGCGAGGAGATCGCTGCCAGCAAGGGCCAGAAGCGGGCCAAGTTGATCAAACGCCTGCGGGTGATCGACAACTTCATTGCCACCAATGCCCGTCCGGAATGGATGGTGCTGGATGTGATTCCGGTGATTCCGCCCGATCTGCGCCCGATGGTGCAACTGGATGGTGGCCGTTTCGCTACGTCCGATCTCAATGATCTTTATCGTCGTGTGATCAACCGCAACAATCGCCTGGCGCGTCTCCAGGAGATTCTTGCTCCTGAGATCATCGTTCGCAATGAAAAGCGGATGTTGCAGGAAGCTGTGGATGCCCTGATTGACAACGGACGTCGGGGTCGCACCGTCGTTGGTGCCAACAATCGCCCACTGAAATCTCTCAGCGACATCATTGAGGGCAAGCAGGGGCGCTTCCGTCAGAACCTTCTCGGCAAACGGGTCGACTACTCAGGTCGTTCTGTGATTGTGGTCGGTCCGAAGTTGAAGATGCATCAGTGCGGTCTTCCCAAGGAAATGGCCATCGAGCTGTTCCAGCCATTCGTGATTCACCGCCTAATCCGCCAGAACATCGTTAACAACATCAAAGCGGCGAAAAAGTTGATTCAGCGAGCCGATGATGAGGTGATGCAGGTGCTGCAAGAGGTGATCGATGGCCATCCAATCCTGCTCAACCGTGCACCGACGCTGCATCGTCTTGGGATTCAGGCCTTTGAACCCAAGTTGGTTGATGGGCGAGCCATTCAGCTCCACCCCCTCGTCTGCCCTGCCTTCAACGCCGACTTCGACGGTGACCAGATGGCTGTGCATGTTCCCCTGGCGATCGAGGCTCAGACCGAAGCGCGCATGCTCATGCTCGCCAGTAACAACATTCTCTCTCCTGCGACCGGTGATCCGATCATCACGCCGTCGCAGGACATGGTGCTTGGTGCCTACTACCTCACAGCGCTACAACCCGATCAGCAACCCGTTGCTTTCGGCGATCGCTCCCGCACCTTCGCAGATCTTGACGATGTGATCCATGCCTTTGAAGACAAGCGCATTGGTTTGCACGACTGGGTCTGGGTCCGCTTCAACGGTGAAGTGGACGACGATGAAGAACGTGATGAGCCCATCCAAAGCGAAACCCTCGGCGATGGCACCCGCTTTGAGCAGTGGAGTTTCCGTCGTGATCGTTTTGATGAAGACGGCGCCTTGATTAGTCGCTACATCCTCACAACCGTCGGCCGTGTGGTGATGAATCACACGATTATCGACGCGGTGGCGGCCACCTGAAGCCCTTCTTTCGCAACGTCTGTCTCCTTATCCTGATCCGATCGCGCTCATGACCTCCACCCCCTCCAAGTCTCGCAAGTCCTCCAGCAAGGCCTCCAAGGCGAAAGCTGCAGCTGCCACGACCAGCTCGCCGGCGCTGGCGAAAACGCCGCCGCCCTTCCGCAATCGGGTGGTGGATAAGAAGGTGTTGAAGCAGCTCGTGGCCTGGGCTTACAAAACCCATGGCACCGCTGCCACGGCCGCCATGGCCGACCAGCTGAAGGATCTGGGCTTCCGCTATGCCACGCAGGCTGCCGTTTCCATTTCGGTGGATGACCTCAAGGTCCCCGAAGCGAAGCAGGATCTGCTCGGCCAGGCGGAAGAACTGATCACGGCCACCGAGGAGTCGTATCGCCTCGGTGAGATCACGGAGGTGGAGCGTCACACCAAGGTGATCGACACGTGGACCGAGACCAATGAGCGTCTGGTGGATGCGGTCAAAAAGAACTTCAACCAGAACGACCCGCTCAACTCGGTCTGGATGATGGCCAACTCCGGTGCCCGCGGAAATATGTCACAGGTGCGTCAGCTGGTGGGCATGCGCGGTCTGATGGCCAATCCGCAGGGGGAGATCATTGACCTGCCGATCCGCACCAATTTTCGTGAGGGACTCACGGTCACCGAGTACGTGATCTCGTCTTATGGAGCACGGAAAGGCCTGGTGGACACGGCTCTTCGCACCGCTGACTCCGGTTACCTCACCCGTCGACTGGTGGACGTCGCTCAGGACGTGATCGTCCGGGAAGACGACTGTGGCACCACCCGATCGATTCTGGTGAAGGCTGAAGACGGCCGCTTCGGGAGCCGTCTGGTGGGTCGTCTGACCGCCGCCCAGGTGGTGAGTGCGGATGGTGAGGTGCTCGCTGAGCGTGATGCTGAAATCGATCCGCCGCTGTCCAAGCGTTTTGAGGCGGCCGGGGTGGTGGCCGTAAGTGTGCGGTCGCCCCTCACCTGTGAGGCCAATCGTTCAGTCTGCCGTAAGTGTTACGGCTGGGCGTTGGCCCACAACGAGCTGGTGGATCTCGGCGAAGCCGTTGGCATCATTGCCGCCCAATCCATCGGTGAGCCGGGAACCCAGCTCACGATGCGCACCTTCCACACCGGAGGCGTGTCCACCGCAGAAACCGGTGTGGTGCGCTCCACACTTGAAGGCACGGTGGAGTTCGGTGCCAAGGCCCGAGTGCGCCCCTACCGCACACCCCATGGCGTCAATGCCCAGCAGGCTGAGGTGGATTTCACGCTCACGATCAAGCCCAGTGGCGGTAAGGGCAAAGCACAGAAAATTGAAGTCACCAATGGCTCGCTGCTGTTCGTTGATAACGGCCAGGACATTCGTTCCGATGTGACGGTGGCTCAGATTGCCGCCGGTGCGGTGAAGAAGAGCGTGGAGAAAGCCACCAAGGATGTGATCTGCGATCTCGCCGGTCAGGTGCGCTACGAGAAAGTGATTCAGCCGAAAGAGGTTACGGATCGTCAGGGCAACATCACACGTAAGGCCCAGAGGCTGGGACGCCTGTGGGTGCTGGCAGGCGATGTGTACAACCTGCCTCCCAACGCCCGTCCGGTTGTGGAGGCTCGAGCCCAGGTGACCGATGGGCAGGTGTTGGCCGAAGCAAGTCAGGCCAGTGAGTATGGCGGTGATGTGCGCCTGCGTGACTCCCTCGGTGATTCACGCGAGGTGCAGATCGTCACCACGGCGATGACGCTCAAGGATTTCAAGCTGCTGGGCGAATCCACCCATGCCGGTGAAATCTGGCATCTGGAGGCCAAAGACGGCACCCGCTATCGCCTGAACACGATCCCCGGCAGCAAGATCGGCCATGGTGAGGTCGTCGCTGAGCTGGCAGACGATCGGTTCCGCACGCAGACGGGCGGCCTGGTGCGCTTTGCGCCCGGCCTCTCCATCAAGAAAGCGCGTTCCGCCAAGAACGGCTTCGAGGTCAACAAGGGGGGCACCCTGCTCTGGATCCCTCAGGAAACCCACGAGATCAACAAGGACATCTCCCTGTTGATGATCGAAGACGGGCAGTGGATCGAAGCCGGCACCGAGGTGGTGAAGGACATCTTCAGTCAGACCGCCGGCATTGTCACGGTGACGCAGAAGAATGACATTCTGCGCGAGATCATCGTGCGCAGTGGCAGTTTCCACCTCTGCTCCGACAAGAAGGCGCTGGAGCGTTTTGAGGGTGACGGTGTGATGGTGAATCCCGGTGAGGCCATCGCCAAGGGCATCAGCAGTGAGGCCATGGTCTTTGTTCAGACCGTGGAAACTCCAGAGGGCAAGGGTCTGCTGCTGCGGCCTGTTGAGGAATACACCATTCCCAATGAAGCGCAATTGCCCGAGTTGTCCCATGTGAAGCAACCCAAGGGACCCCACCTGGGGGTGAAAGCCTCTCAGCGTCTGGCGTTCAAGGACGGAGAACTCGTGAAGTCGGTGGAGGGCGTGGAGCTGCTCCGCACCCAGCTGATGCTCGAAACCTTTGACACCACGCCGCAGATGACGGTGGATGTGGAAGCGGTTCCTGACAAGCGGTCCAAGACGATTGAGCGCCTCCAGCTGGTGATTCTGGAAAGCATTCTGGTGCGGCGGGACACCATCTCGGATTCCAGCCATGGCTCGACGCACACCGAGCTGCAGGTGGAAGATGGTCAGTCGATTAAAGCCAGCGATGTGGTGGCCACCACCCAGATTCTCTGCAAACAGCAGGGTGTGGTGCAGATGCCCGAGGAGCTGGATGGTGAGCCCGTGCGCCGTTTGATTGTGGAGCGGGAGGAGGACACGGTGACCCTCAGCACCACCGGCACGCCCACCGTCAGTGTGGGGCAGCGCATCGTCGACGGCGACGAGATTAGCGCCGGTGAAGCCGCTGGCTGCTGCGGTGAAGTTGAGGCGGTTGAGGGGCAGTCCGTGACCTTGCGTCTGGGGCGTCCCTACATGATCTCGCCCGATTCGGTGTTGCACGTTCGTGACGGTGATCTTGTGCAACGGGGCGATGGACTCGCCCTGCTGGTGTTTGAACGTCAGAAGACCGGCGACATCGTGCAGGGTCTGCCCCGGATTGAGGAATTGCTGGAGGCGCGGCGTCCGCGCGAATCAGCGATTCTCTGCAAGAAGCCCGGCACGGTGGAGATCAAGCAGGGAGAAGACGATGAATTCACAACCGTCACGGTGATCGAAGCCGATGATGCTGTGGCTGAATATCCGATTCTTCTCGGTCGCAATGTGATGGTGAGCGACGGCCAGCAGGTCACGGCCGGTGAGTTGCTCACTGATGGTCCGATCAATCCCCACGAATTGCTCGAGTGCTTCTTTGAGGATTTGCGCAGTCGTAAGCCTCTGATGGATGCAGCCCAGGAGGCGATTGCCAATCTTCAGCACCGTCTGGTGACGGAAGTGCAAAACGTCTACAAGTCTCAGGGTGTGTCAATTGACGACAAACACATTGAAGTGATTGTGCGTCAGATGACTAGCAAGGTGCGTGTCGAAGATGCCGGTGACACCACTCTTCTGCCGGGTGAGCTGATTGAACTGCGCCAAGTGGAAGACACCAATCAGGCGATGGCGATCACCGGTGGCGCTCCGGCCGAGTTCACCCCGGTGCTGCTCGGTATCACCAAGGCCTCCCTTAACACCGATAGTTTCATTTCTGCGGCCTCCTTCCAGGAGACCACCCGCGTGCTCACTGAAGCAGCCATCGAGGGCAAGAGTGACTGGCTGCGCGGTCTCAAGGAGAACGTGATCATCGGCCGCCTGATTCCTGCCGGCACTGGCTTCAGTGGCTTTGAGGAGGAGTTGCGTGCCGAGGCCGGCCCCCATCCCGACATCCTCGCGGAAGATCCGGCCGGCTATCGCCGGATGCAAAACCTTCGTCCCGACTACACCGTGGAGATGCCGGCCCCATCCACCACCAATGCCTCTGCGGTGCTGGATGATCCCAGCGATGAGGATCTGGAGGCGACCCGAAGCCGCCACGGCATCGATGCATCCAGTAATTTCGCCGCCTTCGCTCGCCCTGTCGGCGACGAGGAGTTGGCTGAGGAACAGGTGGTGGATGCGGAAGCGGTGGAAGGTCTGCAGGAAGAGGGGCTGCTCAGTGATGAGTGAGCCGCTCTCCTGCGGAGCCCACAACCGAGCTCCTGCCCCGTCCAGACTGGTGGTTGCGCCGCTGACCAGCCATGCTTGAGCCTTCACGAAGCCCAACGCGGCGTCTGCCCCGTTACGGCTTTCATGGTCATACCGAGAAACTGAACGGCCGCCTCGCCATGCTCGGGTTCATCGCCCTTGTGGCTGTGGAGTTCAAGCTCGGGCATGGATTGCTGATCTGGTGAGTGCTTCGCTGCGGCCTGACACCTTGCTCGGACGCAGTGCCGAGGACCTCGAGCAGTGGGCCGTTGCCCAGGGGCAGCCGGCCTTTCGCGGTCGGCAGTTGCATGACTGGCTCTACACCAAGGGGGCCGAGAACTTTGCTGCGATCACCGTGCTGCCCAAGGCCTGGCGTCTCGCCCTCGAGGCGCAGGGGGTCAGGATCGGTCGCCTGAGGGAGCAAGAGCGGCGTGTGGCGGCCGATGCCACCACCAAACTGCTGTTGCAGACCGATGACGGTGAATCGATCGAGACAGTCGGCATTCCTACTGACCAACGACTCACGGTCTGTGTCTCCAGCCAGGTTGGCTGCCCGATGGCCTGTCGTTTCTGCGCCACCGGTCAGGGTGGGTTGCAGCGCTCTCTGGCGACCCACGAAATCGTCGACCAGGTGCTCAGTGTTCGTGCGGTCATGGATCGCCGCCCTTCCCACGTGGTGTTCATGGGGATGGGCGAGCCCCTGCTCAATATCGACGCGGTGTTGGGGGCGATCCGTTGTCTGCACGACGATCTCGGCATCGGGCAGCGCCGCATCACCGTGAGCACGGTGGGGGTGCCCCGCACCCTGCCCCAGCTCGCCGAATTGGCGATGGCTCGCCTCGGCCGGGCCCAGTTCACGCTGGCGGTCAGCTTGCATGCCCCCAATCAGGCCCTGCGGGAGGAGCTCATCCCCACCGCCCACGCTTACCCCTACGACGAGCTGCTGCAGGATTGTCGCCATTATCTGGAGCTGACCGGGCGACGAGTCAGTTTCGAGTACATCCTCCTCGGTGGTCTCAATGACGCTCCTGCCCATGCCGAGGAGCTGGCCGACCGGGTGGGTGGTTTTCAGAGCCACGTCAATCTGATCGCCTACAACCCGATTGAGGAGGGTGACTTTCAACGCCCATCACCAGAGCGCATCAATGGGTTTCGGCGGGTTCTGGAGCGCCGAGGCGTCGCCGTCAGCCTCCGGGCCAGTCGTGGGCTCGACCAGGACGCCGCCTGCGGTCAACTCCGCCGTCGCTCGCTCTGAGCGAGATTCAGGTGTCATCCCGATTGGGATCGAAGGCTCCCCGCGGCAGCTGCTCTCGCCAGGGCGCCACGACCGTGAGCAGCAGCAGCGAGGGCATCGCGGCTGCGACCGTGAGGCCGAAAAAGCTGCTCCAGCCCACCTGAGAGGCGATCAGACCTCCCGGAGTGGAGAGAACGGAGCGACTGAGGGCATAGATCCCGGAGAGCAGGGCGTACTGGGCTGCTGAAAAGCGCGGGTTGCACAGACTCATCAGCAGAGCCAGGAAGGCGCTCACCACCATGCCGCTGCAGAAGTTCTCCACACTCACGGCGACCAACAGACCCTTGAAGCCTCCTCCGAAACGGGCCAGAGCCCAGTAGGCCAGATTGCTGAAGGCACCGATCACGCCATACACCCAGAGCGCTCGGTTGAGGCCAAGCCGGGAGAACCAGGCGCCGCCCGCCGCCGTGCCGGCCATGGCCGCACCGATCCCCCAGCCCCCCTGAACGGCCCCGATGGTTTCGGGCGAAAAGCCGCTCTGGATCAGAAAGGGCACCGCCATCAGCCCCAGCAGTCCATCGGGCCAGCGATAGAGCATCACCAGCACCAGGATCTGGAGGGCCCGTCGTGGTCCGGTGCGGCCGAGAAATTCACGGGCTGGCCCGAGCACGGCTTCGCGCAGGTTGGGCACGGGATGGTGAATCGCCTGCAACCGAGGCGCCAGCACGGTGATCGGTGCGATCACCAGCATCAGAAGGCCGGCGGTGGCGAAGGCGGCCTGCCAGCCGAAACGGCCGGCGATCAGGAACCCACCGGCGCCGATGAACAACATCGCACCGCGATATCCAAGCGTCGCCGCCGCCGCTCCTCCTCCCCGTTCCGCCTGAGGCAACAGATCGGTTCGATAGGCATCCAGCACCACATCCTGGGAGGCGCTGAGGATGGCGACCCCCAGGGCCGTGAGTCCGATCGTCAGCACGACCGCCTGCGAGGCGCTTGGCTGCAGACGGGTGAAACTGAGGAGGCCGATCCCCAGGAGCACCTGCAGCAGGGCCATCCATCCCCGCCGCCGGTCGGGCCAGGGAATCGCCCAGCGATCCATCAACGGGGCCCAGAACAGCTTCAGGGTGTAGGGCAGCTCCGTCAGCCCCAGCAGGCCCACCATGGCGACGGGGACACCGCTGGCGGTCAGCCACCCCTGCAACAGGGTGCTGATCGACATCAGGGGCAGCCCACTGGCGAAGCCTTCCACCCCGACGGCCAGGATGCGGCGCCAGGCACCCGCCTGTAGTGCCTGCGACGGGGGCCGTTCGCCAGTGCTGACGCTCATGCTGCTGCTCGCTGTCCGCGCAGAATGGTCGAAAACATTGCCGCTGTGTCCTTTTTTCGCACCACCCTGTTGCCCGTGCTGATCGTGGCCCTGTTTGCTGTAGCCCTTTTCGCCGTGAGTGCCCGCATCTGGCTCCCCGGCGACATGCTGGCTCCGGCCCCGATCGGCTGAGATTACGATCAGCGCCATGGCTGAGCGACGCACTGCAGACGCTGATGACGGGTTGGCCAACCTGTCGATTGATCCCGATGTGTTGGCGCGTGAGTTAGCGGCGGAGCTCCTCGGGGACCCCCTCGACGACATCGATGTCGAAGACCTTGAGGATGATGCGCTTCACATCGCCCGAGAATGCGATGAAGGCCTGCTCTGGCTTGCGCAAGGGCATGAGCAGCGTCTGCAGGGTCTGAGGGTGTTCTGTGAACACCGGGATCCCCGGTCCGTACCTCTGCTCTTGCCACTGCTGCGTGAGGCCTGTCCGGTGGTGCGCATGAGTGCCGTGTACGCCCTGGGACGGAATCCCTCGCCACTGGCTGTGGTCTCACTGCTGCAGCTCTTAGAGGTCGACAGCAACGCCTATGTGCGCAAAGCCGCGGCATGGAGCCTGGGGAACTACCCCGATGCTCCCGTCCTCAATCCCCTGATCCGTTCCCTGCAGGTGGATGTGGCCTCGGTGCGTCTGTGGGCCTCCGTGTCCTTAGCCGAGGCGGGCATCACCTCACCCGCCAAGGCCGATCTGGCCGCAGGTCAGCTGCTCATCAGTCTGCGGATCGACAGCGAGCCGGTGGTGCGCAGCAACTGCATCTGGGCGCTCGGTCGTCTGGTGGATCAATTGGTGGAACCGCGCCGCGCTGATGTGGTGGAAGCTTTGGTGAATGCCCTGCTTCACGATCAGGAGACGTCGGTGCGTGATGAGGCCCGGACGGCCCTGGAGCAGCTCGAGAACCCTGACATCCTCGAACGGTTGCAGACCTTGGTGGACGAAGGGTTGCTCTGACCCAACCGGACGAAGCCGGATGGCGTTGAAGCCTGCTCCTGTTACAGCTGAGCGTCAGCCCGGGTTGAGTTTGCCTAGCATCCTGGCTGCCATGGTGATGGTGCATGCCCCAGCGCACACTCCGATTCCGGATCCATGCGGATGGTCGGGTCGAAGAGCGAGTCGAAGGAGTGGCGGGTGAGGCCTGCCTCGCTCTCACGGAACGCCTTGAAGCGGCACTTGGCTCGGTGGTGCGTCGTGAATCCACCACTGAGGCCTACAGCACCAACGCCCAACAGATCCAAACCGTCCCTGTCGAGCACGTCTGATGTCCCACTTCAGCACCGTCAGAACCGAGCTCCGTCAGCGTGAACCGCTGATGGCTGCCCTGCGCGATCTGGGTTACGAGCCGGAAGCCGGGTCCCGCCCTGTGCGCGGCTATCGCGGCCAGACCATCGACGCTGACCTGGCAGTGATCCTGCAGGATGGCGGCGATCTCGGTTTCCGTTGGAATGCGGCGACCGGGGCCTACGAGTTGGTCACAGACCTCGACCTCTGGCGCCAGCCCGTGCCGGTGGAGCGCTTCCTCTCCCGGCTCACTCAGCGGTATGCCCTCAACACCGTGCTGACGGCCAGTACGGATGAAGGCTTCACGGTGAGTGAACAGCGCAGCTGTCAGGACGGTTCCATCGAGCTGGTGGTGACCCGTTGGGACGCCTGAGCCGGCTTGTCCTCGGTGCCCTCTTCGATCGAGCCATCGGCTGCCTACCGCGCCCCGGTCACTGCTCCTGAATCACGCAGCGGTCATGAGCCGCTGCTGGGGGGAGCGCTGCGGGAGAAAGCCGTTTGGGTCGATGAGGCCGTGTGTATCGGCTGTCGTTATTGCGCCCACGTGGCTGGTAATACGTTTGCGATTGAACCGCGGCTCGGACGCTCCCGCGCGATCCGGCAGGACGGCGACAGCACCGCCTGCATTCAGGAGGCGATCGACACCTGCCCGGTGGACTGCATTCACTGGGTTGCCTTTGAGGAGCTTGATGCGCTCAAGGCCCGCCTCGATGCCATGGAGCTGCTGCCGATGGGGCTTCCTTCGCCGGCGCGCCCGAAGCGTCAACGGCCCCGAGCCTCATGAGCGACACCGTGCGGTGCCATGCTCTGCCCACTCGCCGTTTCGGCCGGACGGAGCTGCCGATGCCGATCCTCTCCTTGGGAGGCATGCGCTTTCAGCAGAGCTGGACCGATCTGGCCGCTGATGCGATCACGCATGCGTCGCAGCAACAACTGGAGGCCACCCTGCGCCGCGCCGTGGCCTGCGGGTTCCACCATGTGGAGACCGCGCGCCATTACGGCAGCTCCGAGCGTCAGCTGGGCTGGGCGCTGCCTCAGGTGCCCGATGCGGAACGGATTCTGCAGACCAAGATTCCCCCCGGGGAGGATGCGGCGGCCTTCGAGCAGGAGCTCAGCCTGAGCGTGGAACGCCTGGGCGGTGCCCGGATCGATCTGTTGGCCATCCATGGCATCAACCGGCCGGACCACCTGGAGCACACCCTCCGCCCCGGTGGGTGTCTGGAGGTGGTCCGGCGTTGGCAACAGCTGGGCCAGGTGGGCCATGTGGGGTTCTCCACCCATGGACCCACCGATCTGATTGTCGAGGCGATTCGGACGGATGCCTTCGACTATGTGAATCTGCATTGGTATTACATCCGCCAGGACAACGAACCGGCGATCGAGGCGGCAGCGCAGCACGACATGGGGGTGTTCATCATCAGCCCCACCGACAAAGGCGGGCATCTGCACACGCCATCGGCCCGTCTTCAGGCGTTGTGTGAACCGCTGCATCCGATCGTGTTCAACGATCTGTTCTGCCTGCGGGATCCCCGCGTCCATACGATCAGCGTTGGCGCTGCTCGCCCCGATGATCTCGACCTCCATCTGGAGGCGGTGGCCCGGCTCGATCAGGTGAATCAGCTGCTGCCCCCGGTGGAGCGACGCCTGGAGGATGCCGCCAGGCAGGCCCTCGGATCCGCCTGGCTGGAGAGCTGGCATCGGGGCCTGCCGCCCTGGGATCAGACGCCTGGAGGCATCAATGTGCCGGTGCTGCTCTGGCTGCATGGGCTCGTCGAGGCCTGGGGGCTGGAGGGCTATGCCCGCGCCCGCTATGGCCTCCTCGGCCAAGGCAGCCATTGGTTCCCCGGTGCCAATGCTGATCCGCTCGACCAGAACGTGTCGGAAGCGGAGTTGCTCGCTGCGGTTGACGCCAGTCCCTGGGCTAGGGAGATCCCCTCCATCCTCCGGTCTCTGCGGGCCCGGGTGGGTGGTGCCGTGAGCGAGAGGCTGTCCAGCGCCTGAGCACCGCCGCACCGTCGTTTGTCGTGGTGTCAATCCGCTGAGGTGCCAAGAGGCAGCTTGGCAGGCATCCCCACGGGGCGCGGATAGGTGGCTGGACAGGTCGCCAGCGGACGCAGCCGCAACAGGTGGCGCGGTCCTTTGTCGGCTGGAAGGTCGCGTTGTTGACAGGCCAGCAGGCTGGCGTTGAGCGGCTGCAGGGCGTTGCCGAGTTGGTGGGCATCGGCTTCGCTCCAGCGACCGCGGTAGAGCAGCGCTTCGCCGTCCTTCTGCAGCAGAGGCACCAGATATTCAGCTACCACGGGGGCGGAGGCGACGGCCCGTGCCATCGCCAGGTCGAAGCGGCCGCGGCAGGCGGGATCCTGGCCCGTGCGCTCAATCCGTTCGGTTCTCACCTGCACCCGATCAGCCAGACCAAGGCTGTCGGCCATGGCCATCACTGCGGCGGTCTTGCGACCGACGGAATCGACCAGGGTGAGCCGTGCTCCGGGAAGGGCGATCGCCACCGCCAGGCCGGGAAAGCCACCGCCGGTTCCCACATCGATGCAGCGCAGCGGCGTCTGCGGGGCTTGAAGTTCGTTGAGCAGGGGCCAGAGACTATCGAGCACCTGGGCCACCCAGAAATCAGCCCCCTCCACCAGGCGGGTGAGATTGACGCGTTGATTCCAGCTGCGCAGTTCCTCCTGCAAGGTGACGAACTGCTCCAGCTGCTGGGGAGACGGCGTCCAGCCGAGGGCTTGCCACAGATGGGGACCGGGACCGTCAAAACGGGACGGTGTCGCCATGGCGTTCCGTACGGCGGTTCTCCCTAGGATGCCTGCCGGTGGAAGGCTCTGAGCCGGGCGTGGCTGACAACCGGACCCTCTACGACGTGTTGGCTGTGCCTCCAGAGGCCGATTCCGATACCTTGCGCCGTGCGTTTCGCCGCCGCAGCAAGGCGCTGCACCCCGACACCACCGCATTACCCCAGGAGCAGGCGGCACGGGAGTTTCAGCGACTGTGTGAGGCCTACGCCCAGCTTGCCGATCCGGTGCAGCGTCGCCGTTACGACGCGAGTCTGCAGGCAACGGTCCGCGTGGCCCCCGTGCCGTCTACCGATGCCGCCTCTGCGGATTCCGGCTGGGGGAGCGTCGGCGTGCGCCGCCCTCTCTCGGGAGGGGAGTGGCTGTCGATTGTGATGTTGGCGGCGGCTCTGTTGCTTTGCCTGCTGCTCGGTGTGGGCGGTGCCTGGCTTCGGGGTGTGGAGCTCCAAGTGGCGCCGAGTTGGCTGCAGCAGGAGCAGACTTGGGATCAGTTGGAACCGCTTTCCCGACGTGATGACCGCCCTGCCGCCGGGCCAGACCCCTCTGAATCAGCATTCCCTGCGCTCTCTGGAGCTCTGGTTGGAGAGCCTGGGGGCCAGCCGCAGCGGTGACGATCCCTGCGTGTGGCGTTGGCATCAGCCGGAGTGGTCGGCGGAGATTCGTCTTGAGCAGGAGGATCTCTGCGTCCGTTGGCAGGCCTCGGGCCATAGCTCACAGCGAACCTTCCCCTACGGATTGTCCCGTTTGGATGTGGAGGCGGCGATGCGTGCCGGTCCCTGATCGGGGCGTCATGATGGGCGCGTTGATCGGGCCGATCGTCATGGCCGCAACCACAACCTCCTCGCGCCTGTCCAAGCGGTTCATCACGCCCGCCGCCCGGTTGGCGGGCACAGTACGACCTCTGGAATCTGGCGTCGTCGGACGGCGAGATAGTTTTGCTGAAGGCCTCTGGGCCTCGATCAAGGTGCGCTTGGAAATGGCCGGTTGGTCACCGTCCCAGATCGACCTGATCCATGAACAGCTGCGCCAGGGCTGGACGCTGCCGATGGCAGTGCGGCATGTGGCCATGCGCCATGGGGCCTGTCCACTGCGGTCCAGGCCTCTGGGCTGACCGCTTCAGCGGCAGACTTCGCTCCTGTCTTCGGAGCTGGTTGACAGCGGCCCACAGTTGAACCAGCGGACCAGGCCAACCTCCACGTCGGTGAACAGCACCAGAATGCCGCCGCAGAGAAGGATCACGGCCACGGTGGCCCAGGTCTGGCGGCTGGTCATGGCAGGGGGTGCTGTCAGAGCAGAAGTCGCTCGAACTTAGGCCCCAGCTCCTGCCGGTGCCATGTGTCCTGCAGGCTGGCGGCATCGAGAGGATCAAGCCTGGGCATCTGGGCCAACACCGGAACACCGCCGAACCGTTCCAGGGTGCGCGGGTTGTCGGCATGCAGCGGGCCGTTGAGGAACAGGCCAAGCACCGGGATCGAGCGTCGCTTCAGCGCTTCCAGGCTCAGGAGTGTGTGGTTGAGCGTGCCGAGTCCGCTGCGCGCCACCAGCACCACCGGCAGTTGCCACCGTTCCAGCTGATCGATCTGTAGCCAGTGGCGATTGAGGGGCACGTGCAGTCCCCCAGCGGTTTCGATCACCAGGGGGTGGCCGTTCGTCTCGGGTGGCACGAGGCGGTCCGGATCGATCGTTTGCGCTTCCATCTCGGCAGCCCAATGGGGAGAGACGGCCGCTTGAAAGGCATAGGCCTCCGGCAGCTGTCGTTCCAGCGGCAGCTGGAGCACAGTCGTCAGCCAGGCGCGATCCCCCCCCTGCTCCAGGCCGCTTTGCACCGGTTTCCAATACCAGGCCCCCAGCCCCTGCACCAGCAGCGCGCTCACCACGGTTTTGCCCACATCGGTGTCGGTTCCGCACACCACCAGTCGGGGTGCACAGCGAGGGCGCTCACTCATCGCTGCAGCAGCAGGATCTGAATCGTCCAGGTCAGTCTTAACCGTCCGTCGGACTTCGGGACGGGCCAGTGACGGCTCAGCTGTCGCCAGGCCCGCACCCCCAGCGGTTCCACCGGGGTGCTGCCGGCTCCAACGCGGCGCATCGGTCGAAGCAGGGCGGTCACGGTTCGGGCCTGTGTGGTGAAGCGATGCAGGGACCGGTGCCGCACGGCTCTGGCCGGGACAGCTTCGAGCAGGCTGGTGGCGGTTGGCAGAGGCAGGGCGGTGCAGGTCTGGCCGGATGCACTGGCTGCCTGATGCCACTGCCGGAAGCTGCCGTGCACCGGCAGGGCAAGGGCGAGCCAGCCGGCAGGGGCCAGCGCCTCATACCACTGCTGCATGCGCAGGCAGGGATCGTCGAGCCAGTGCAGGCAGAAGCTGGAGGCCAGCACCTGGGGACGTTCAGGCCAGGGTGGGAGCCCCTGTTGCAGGTCCCACGTCAGCGTGTCTTGCCGCTTGCTCTGGCGCGCCAGCATCGCTTCGCTGCCATCGAGGCGGCCAACGGACTGGCCCGGATGCAAGGTTTCGAGAGCATCGGCCAGCATCCCCGTCCCCGCCCCGAGATCCAGCCAGCGTCCCCGTTGCAACGGTCGGCGTCGGCAGAGGCCGGCCAGACGCCAGGCCACGGCCCGTTGCAGTTCAGCATGTTCGACGTAATGAGGCGCAGCCCGGTCAAAACGCTGCAGCACCTGGTGTCGCCAGGGTTGCTCTCCGGGGGAGAGCTCCATCACGTCCACGGCCCCGTCGCCGGCGGAGCGTCCAGCCAGTGCTGCACCCGAACCAGCAGGTCGGGCACCAGCAGAGCGTGGCCCGCATCGTGCAATGTCCAGTGATCGGGGGGGCTGTCGAGATGGCCCTGAAGTCGCTCGAGCAGCTCCAGACGGGCCTCCGGCGCCACAATCGCATCATCCGCTGCGTCCACCACCAGCACCCGAGCCGTCCTGGGGAATCCCGCCGGTAAACCGCTGGTGTGCAGCAGCCGCAGCAGGTCCTGATCGAGGCGTCGCCGCCCGTCCGGGGTCAGCCCTGTCTGCAGTGGACCCGGCGGCAGGGCCGAGGCCGGGGCGGGCAGGGCCGCACGCGCCAGAAAGCGTTCGAGCATGGCTCGCTCCCCATCGCTCCTCAGGGCGTTGTGCATCCCCATCAGGGCGGCGCGCAGCGGGCGACCGGCGCTGCCGGCTGGCACGAAGCGGCCGAAACTAGTGAGCAACACCACCTCCGTGGCACTGCCGAGAACCTCAGCCTCCACGAGATGGGGGCCCAGGGAGTGGCCGATCACCACCCGCCGCGTTGCGGTGCATCCAGTCGTCTCCTGCCAGCGGGGCCGGACTGGGAGGGAGGCTCCATAGCCCCGTTCGCCACTCTGCCAATGCCAGCCATGCTGCTCGAAATGGCGTTGCCATGGCTGCCAGGCGGAGCTGTCGCCGCTCCAGCCGTGCATGGCGATCACCTGATTGTGCGGTGGATCAGCCACACGCAAGCGCCTTCAGCAGGATCTCCAATGTCTCATCGCTCTGGCGGCGATGCAGCACCAGGCGCAGCCGTGCCGTTCCCTCCGGCACGGTGGGTGGCCGGATCGCCACCGTGAGCAGTCCGGCCTGCTCCAACTGAGCCTGGAGATCGAGGGCTGCCTGGTCATCGCCCACCAGCAGTGGCAGGATCGGCCCCTGGCCGCCCGGGCGCTGCCAGCCGGCACTCTGGAGCCGGTCTCGCCATTGCTCGCTCCGGGCCACCAGCTGCGCACCCCATTGGGGGTTCGCCTGGATCTGGCTGAGCGCCGCCAGGGCTGCCGCCGCCAGGGGCGGGGCCAGGGCCGTGGTGTAGCGGAAGGCGCCGCTGCTCTGCAGCAGCGCCTCGCCGAGGGCGCCATCACAGGCCAGAAAGGCACCCCCGCTGCCGAAGGCCTTGCCGAAGGTGCCGCTGAGCATCGCCACCTCGCGGAGGCCATGGGTCAGCCCTCGCCCCTCGGGGCCGAGCACGCCGAGGGCATGGGCCTCGTCCACCAGCAAGCGTGCTCCGTGCTGCTGGCAGAGATTCAGCATGGCCCCCAGGGGCGGGCTCGTGCCCTCCATGCTGAACAGGCTTTCGGTGACCACCAGGGGCGGATGCCCTTGGTGGTGAGGTCCACAGCCCTGCAGCCGTCGCTCCAGGGCCTGGAGGTCGTTGTGGTCGAAGCGTTTCAGCCGGGCGCCGCTGGCGCGAACCCCCACCAGCAGGGAATGGTGAATCAGCCGGTCGGCGACCACGGTGGTGTGCCGGTCGGCCAGGGCGGCGATAGCGGCCAGGTTGGCCTGGAAGCCACTGGGGAAGAGCAGGACCCGCTCCCGGCCGAGCCACTCGGCCAAGGCCGATTCCAGGCGGGCATGCACCGGCCTGCTGCCGCTGATCAGACGCGATCCTCCTGCGCCGACGCCGCTGCACCCCAGTTCGTGCTGGGCCGCGGCGATCAGGGCGGGGTCGCGGCTCAGGTTCAGATAGTCGTTGCTGGCCAGATCCACGAGCCCGGAGTCGCTGTCATGGCAGCCTTCAACCTGCAGGCGGCTGCTGCCGGGCGGGCTGGTGAAGCTGCGCAAGCAACGACGACGGGCCGGAGGGATCGACATGACGAGCAGTCTGGCGATCACCGCGGCCTGCAGGATGGCGTGTCGCCGCTCCGAGCTCGTGTCGTCGTCCCCATCGCTGCCGTCGCTGGAGCGTTTCACCCTGTTGTTCCCGCTCTGGACGCTGCTGGCGGCAGGGCTGTCGTTGGCGGTGCCGGGCTTGTTCGCCTGGGTGGCGGGGCCTGTGATCACCTGGGGTCTTGCCCTGATCATGCTCGGCATGGGGCTGGGGCTTGCCCCGGCTGACTTTCGCCGGGTGCTGGTTCGGCCCCGCTCCGCCTTGATCGGAGTGGCGTTGCAGTTTCTGGTGATGCCGTCGTTGGCGGCCCTGCTGGCCTGGGGCCTGCGCTTGGAACCCCCGCTGGCGGTGGGGTTGATCCTGGTGGGATGTTGCCCCGGTGGCACGGCCAGCAACGTCGTGGCCTTGATCGCCAGGGCTGATGTGGCCCTTTCGGTGGTGATGACCAGCCTGAGCACGGGTCTGGCGGTGGTGCTGACGCCATTGCTCACCAGCCTGCTGGCTGGGCGCTATGTGCCTGTGGAGGGCTGGACCCTGTTGATCAATGTGCTGCAGGTGGTGCTGGTGCCGGTGGCACTCGGTGTTGCCCTGAAGCAGGGGCAGCCGGGGTTGGCGCGGCGGATCGAACCGTTGATGCCGCCCATCGCCGTGGTCGCCATCGCCTTGATCGTGGCCGGGATCCTGGCAGGCCAGCGCGAGGCGTTGCTCAGTCAGGGCGTGCTGTTGCTTCTGGCCACAGTGCTGCTCCATGCCGGCGGCTTCGCCTTAGGGCTCTTGGTGCCGGCCCTGCTCGGTGACGGGGCGTCGTCACGCCGCACGATCAGCCTGGAGGTGGGGATGCAGAACTCAGGCCTGGCGGTGGTGTTGGCCCGGGCGGGTGGATTCGCCAGTCCGCTCACGGCCCTGCCCGGGGCGATCTCCGCGGTGGTGCATTCGCTGCTCGGCAGTGCCCTGGCGGCCTGGTGGCGGCGGCGTCCCTAGAGTCGCTCCTATGGCCGAGATCGACACCCTGGCTGCTGAGCCCGCAAGCGTGGGGTCGCTGGATCCGGCGCAGATTTTCCCCTTCCCCCTGGACGGGTTCCAGCTGGAGGCCATCGAGGCCCTCAATCAGGGCCATTCCGTGGTGGTGAGTGCACCGACAGGATCGGGCAAGACCCTGGTGGGGGAATACGCCATCTATCGGGCGATCGCGCATCGCCAGAAAGTGTTTTACACCACGCCGCTCAAGGCGTTGTCCAACCAGAAACTGCGCGATTTCCGCGCCCAGTTCGGGGCGGAGAACGTGGGCCTGATGACCGGTGATCTCAGCGTCAACCGGGAGGCCTCCATCGTGGTGATGACCACCGAAATCTTCCGCAATATGCTCTACGCCGAAGCGGATGAGGATCCGTTGGCGGATGTGGAGGCGGTGGTGCTCGATGAATGCCACTACATGAACGACTCCCAGCGGGGCACGGTCTGGGAGGAGTCGATCATTCACTGCCCGCCAGCGGTCCAGTTGGTGGCCCTGTCGGCCACGGTGGCCAATGCCGGTCAGCTGACCGATTGGATTGAGCGGGTGCATGGACCCACCCGTCTGGTGCTGAGTGATTTCAGGCCGGTGCCGCTTCAGTTCAG
>Ga0180433_10004512_pt1 | contig 19503 bp, 17 predicted proteins | sample SS_ome_8_FD_132980 | JGI IMG/M metagenome (GOLD analysis project Ga0180433, IMG submission 132980) | Hypersaline lake sediment archaeal communities from the Salton Sea, California, USA - SS_1_D_1 metaG | ecosystem: Environmental > Aquatic > Non-marine Saline and Alkaline > Hypersaline >... | reverse complement strand
GAGATATGTTCCAAAAGAGATTAGTGCAGCTAGAGGGCCGGTTGATGACACTGGAACACAGGTTGCATGTTACATTGCAAATCCATACATTACAGTCCAGATTGATGATGCAGGAGAATTCGTAGTAAGGGACGTCAATGGTGGCGGGAATGCTCGCGACACTGAACTGTATGTTGCTGCAAGCGGAGGCCACTGCGAAGGAACAATTGGTGATGTCAATGACGGAACAATCTTCATTCATACAACCAGAACATCATCGAATTTCAGCTACAGGACATATACCAGTCCTGGGCAGGTTGTTGAGTTCGACCTGGCAGGTGGAGACACCTCATGGGAGAATGGAGGGGTGTTGGTCCTTGCAAATGCAAGCGATATCGACGCGGCAGAGAGTTCTGAACTGATTGCAGAAACAGAACTTGTCGATGCACGCAACGGTCCGTTTGATGGTCCTCTGCCAAGCATGGTTCTTGCTCTTGTTGAAGATGCAGGTCCTGAATATGCAGGCTATGCGGACAAAGTACTTATCCCAGTTTGGATAGATGGAACAAGTTCAACCTTCAGGGAAGACGTCAGCGACAGAGGAGGATACATCGCAAGAGTTGATGAGTTCCCATATATGTTTGCAGGACCTGTTGAGAGTTCCACAAGCAGACCGACACTAGCTGAGGATGGATTTGTAACAGAAAGAGGCTCTGTCGTAACCAGCATAACAGACACTACCTTTGTTGTGTATGTTGCTGAGAGAGTAGTCTTCAGCCAGTATTACCTAACTTCAGTTACCAGGTAATCCTTTTTTCCTTTTTATTCTTGTTTTTTCAAGCCTACCAATCCCATTTTAAAGATTAAAGGGTAAACAGATTCTGAGGTGGGATAATGGTAAAAGTGCTAATGATTATCGCGCAGAAAGGCTTCAGGGACGAAGAGTACCAGATACCCAGAGAAATCATTGAAAAAGCAGGCCATAATGTGAAGGTTGCCAGCCTCACCAGAAGCAAGGCAACAGGCGCTATGGGAGCAGTTGTACAACCAGATATGGGAGTGCACGAAGTGAACCCAGACTACTTTGATGCCTATGTCGTTGTCGGAGGACCTGGAGCAAAGACCCTGGCAGGCAATCAGGAAGTAATCAATCTTCTTGAGAGGGCAAACCAAAAGGGAAAGAAAGTATGCGCCATCTGCATTGCTCCAATGGTACTTGCAAAGGCAGGTGTATTATCCGGAAAGAATGCAACTGTCTTCCCTGACCGGGAAGCAATAGAAGAATTAAGAGCAGGGGGAGCCCTATATCGGGATAAAGACGTAGTAGTAGAGGATAATGTAGTTACTGCAAACGGCCCTCAGAGCGCTGATAAGTTCGGAAGGGAAGTCGTTAAACTGCTTGCTGTATAGAATAAAGAAAAGTTCATGATAACATAGAGGGAACACTATGATTACTATCAAACATGAAGGATGCATCTTTTGTGTTGGCTGCTCGTCAGTCTGTCCAAAGAATGCAATCGAAGCTGATGGGACCAGGATGAAATTCTACCCTGAGAGATGTATTGACTGTGGCCTTTGCGTAAAGGTATGCCCGGCAGGCGTAATCTGCCTGAAAAAGGACAAAAAGGAGGGAGAGCAATGAGCAAATACGATATGATAATCATCGGCGCTGGTCCAGCTGGAAGCACAATGGCAAGGATTGCAGCCCAGGGCGGGATGGAAGTCCTTGTAGTTGATAAGAGGAAGGAACTTGGAATTCCAGTTAGATGCGGAGAAGGCCTCGGAGCAAGAGAGGTTATTGCACAGGATTTGGACATTCCAAAACAGTGCATCTCAACTGATATTTTCGGTGCAAAAGTAGTTGCTCCAAACGGAAAGTCCATCGAGTGGAAGGATGATACCACAACAGGCTGGGTGCTTGAGAGGAAATTCTTCGACAAATGGCTGGCAGAAAAAGCTGTTGAAAAAGGAGCAAAGATTCATTCATATACCAGAGCTACTGATTTGATTATGGAAAACGGCAAGATTGCAGGTGTGAACCTATCCCACGGAGGGAAAGAGCCATACCAGGCATATGCACCGCTCATCGTTTCTGCAGAAGGCATGGAATCCATGATTGCAAGGAAGGCAGGATTCAATACGGTGCACCAGCTCTATGATGTTGATACCTGTTACCAATACGAGATGAAAGAGTACGACCATGAGAACCTGATTGAGCTCTATTTCGGAAATGATATTGCCCCAAGGGGATATGTCTGGATTTTCCCAAAGGGAGACAAAAGGGCCAATGTAGGCATTGGAATTGGTGGACTCCTCACCAATGGAGACAAGAATGGAATTCCTGGAGCAGACCCGAAGATACTTCTTGATAAATTCATCAAGAATAATGAGCAGCTAAAAGACGCAAGCACGCTCATGGACTTTGGAGGCGTTATTTCAGTCGGAGCTCCGATAGATGAATTTGTCCGAGATAATTTCCTGGTTGTTGGAACTGCAGCAAAGCAGGTAGACCCAATCCACGGAGGTGGAATTGCGCTTGCAATGGAAGCTGGAGTTATGGCTGCCGGAGTGGCACTCGATGCTCATGCAAAGAAGGACTATTCAAAGGAAGTCCTGATGCCATATCAGGTGAAATGGAAGGAGACTTCCGGGAAGAAAGTTGCCAAGAGGCTCTTGCTTCGTAAGGTCATGGAAAAAGTCACTGATGATGACCTGAACCACATCTTCAATACGATTACAGACAAGGATCTTAATGAAGTAATGGAAGGAAACTTTGCCGGCCCTGTTGCAAAAGTAGTTGGTGGAAGGCCTCAATTGCTTGCTGCTCTTAGCGGACTTGTCGCCGGAAAGAAATAGCTGCCGTAAACTTTGATCTTGGCATTAACGGGGAGTGGTCTTTCATTCTCCGAGTCATTTTCTTAACTACTGACATTGCCATATCGCGTTCAACTCTTAGAGATTGGAGCTGCAAAGTGGTTGTGCTAGTTAGTTTATCCTCCATTCTCTTATCATCATGAATCATCCTTGCAATAGCGGCAAGTTTCTCATCGGCGCACTTTATCATGAGGCTTCTGATGCTGGAATTATGTTCATGTTCTCGATTTAGATATCCTTTCTTTCTGCAGAGCTCAAAGAAAACCCTGTGAGTTATCAGTTCATAAAGCACTTCAAGAGCATTTGCGCTAAAAACTTCCTGCCTCTCAGAAATTAAATCCTGGAACAGATGTCCGGTCTCTTTTAACAGGACGATTTCCCCGCCAAAATATGCATCGAAATGCATCTCAGGAGCCCTCTGCATCCTGGCATCTGCTTCCAGTTTCCGAAGGAAAAATGGGCATAGCCGAGTATCAACAATTGAAGGAGTTGGAGTATTTTCACCAAGGAACATATGGTACTGGTCCCTATCTAGAAAGGCTAGCATAAGATGCAGCTTTCGGTTTGCATCATGATGATATTTTCCCTCATAAAGAGCAATTCCGCCCATTTGTCCCTTTGCTTGTGATAGCCACCTGTAGAACTCGCTCTTTGGAACTCCGGCATTGCGTGATAGTTCCCCGATAATTGAGGTTAATTTCTCTGCCGCCTCATTTGCATCTAGCCCAACCGGGTTCATGCATAGTGTTGAATCAACTACTATTATCTCCCGCCTCTTAATCCACTCATCCATGAGTATAGGGTGATAGAAAATGCTTAAAAAGGGACTTATGTGGGAAAAACCACTGATTAGGAAGCAACTAAAAAGCTTATCCGGGAAATTACCGATGCGAAAAGGAGAGGCTTGTTATGGCAGAAACATTCACTGATGAAGAGAGGAAACTATTAGCACCATTTGTTAGCAACTTTGACAAACCGGTATTCGTATTGCGCAATCTTCCAGAGGTCGTAAAAGGCGCTCTGTTCTCCAGATACAGCAGAAGCACAAAGAGCCTGCGTCGGACCTTGCTTGATGAATTTATCAAATCAGACATTGGGTTTGCAGATGTAACTGGAGACGTGAGCACAGATGATGCTATTGCAACTGACAAGGCTGAGAAGTTCTATGACAGAGTATTGGTCCAGTACGGTGATGATTCAGTAGCTGAACTTGCAGGAGCGCATATTGCACTAGAAGACATCTCAATTGTCGCAACAAAGATTGTGGAGGATGCAAGACTTGGACTATCTCCTCTTGAGAAATCAACAAGATATGTTTACTTCGACCAGAAAGTAGATGGAAAATACAGATTCTACAGGGAGCCAACGCTCATGAAATCCGAATTTGCAGAAGAATATGAGCAGACATGCAACATGCTCTTTGATGTCTATTCCTCACTGATACCCAAAGTCTCAGAATATGTCAAGGGAAAGATGCCAAAGGATGAGAAGATATCCGACAGGGTCTATGAAGCAACAGTCAGGGCAAAGACCTGCGATACATTAAGGGGGTTATTACCTGCATCAACTCTCACCAATATGGGATTCTTCGGAAACGGAAGGTCATACGAATACCTAATAACAAAGATGTATGCAGAGCCACTAGCAGAGATGAAAGAACTTGCAGCTTCAATGCAGAATGAACTAAGAACAGTAATCCCTTCATTTGTGAAAAGACCTGATAGCGAGCATGGGAAGATGATGCAGGACTATTTCTCAAATGTCAGGCAGGATATGGAACAAAAAGGAGCACCTCTTGGCAATGACACTGACAATACTGATGTCAAACTTGTTGATTATGATAAGGATGCAGAAGAGAAAATCCTGGTATCTGCACTGTATCCTTATTCTGGACTGACCATGGAAAAACTAAAGGAGAAAATCAGCGGCATGTCTGATGAGGAAAAAGCAGCCATTCTCAATTCCTATGTTGGGAAGAGAACAAACAGAAGGCACAAACCAGGAAGGGCATTTGAAGAAGCTTATTACACATTCGAAATCTGCACCAATTTCGGCGCATACAGAGACTTGCACAGGCATAGAGTATTGACACAGCAAAGACAGCTCCTTGGCTGCACTCTTGGAGCAACGGTGCCCCAGGAAATAACCAAATCCGGTCATGTTGACGAATTCGTAGATGCCATGGAAGCTGCTAGGAAAGTATGGGAGAAAATCCATGCCAGATATCCAAAGGAATCCCAGTATGTGGTTCCGCTTGCATACAATATAAGATGGCAGATAACAATGAATCTGAGGGAGGCATTCCATTTCTGCGAACTGAGATCAGCAAGGCAGGGACACATTGATTACCGGATAATAGCTCAGAAGATGTTTGAAGAGATGCAGAAGGTGCATCCTAATCTGGCAAAAAGCATGAAATACATGGATATGGACAAGTATGAGTTCGAAAGATTGGAGGCAGAAAAGAGGATAGATAGAAAAATCGAGGAGCTGGAAAAGAAGCATGGCTAAGATATTTGTAACTGGAGCATCAGGAAGGCTTGGAAGATTACTAATTCAGAAACTAGAGAATGCAATACCCCTTGTTCGAAAGCCTTCTCGATTACCAAATGAAATAGTAACTGATTTTTCGACAAAAGAGCTAAAGAAAATACTTGCTAATGCAAGTGCAGTAGTGCATCTTGCAGGTTCCAGAGACTTCCTTGACATGAAAAAAGCAAGAGAAGGCAACGTGGAACTAACAAGAAGAATACTTGAGGCAATGCCTGACGAGGCCAAGATAATATTTGCAAGCTCAATATCGGTTTATGGAAAGAAGATGCTGCATATTCCAGCAGATGAAACTAGCAGGGCAAATCCTGATACTGCTTATGCAAAGACAAAGCTTGAGGCAGAGGGAATTGTATCAGAGCATCCAAATCATGTTATTCTTAGGATTGGTCCTATCTATGGCCCTGGATTCGAGGAATATTTCAAAGTGCTGCGTATGCTTGAAAAAGGCAGGATGAAGATAATCGGTGATGGGAAAAACCGGATACCATTTGTCCATGTTAATGATGTTGTCAATGCAATATCAAATGCAATTGAGCATGGAGACGGAATCTATGTGCTTGTTGGTGAGTGTCTTAGCCAAAGAGAAATCTATGATTTGGCATCTTCAGAACTTGGAGTTGAGCCTCCAAAGAAACACATGTCAATAGGCCTTGCAAAGGCTTTTTCTCAGTTCGAATTATTCAGAACCACTTATTTTGGAGGAACTCCGAAATTCATACCAGAGGATGTTGCCGTATTATCAAGCGACCGAGCATTCAATTGCACAAAGGCCAGGGAAGAGCTTGGATTCTCCCCAATTCCACTTGGGAAGGGAATCAAAGAGATGGTGAAGCTCCACAAAGGACTTATAAAAGTTAGCTAAGTGGTAGTTGTGAGGAGAGAACATGCGTGCAATTATTCTTTTGCTCTTAATATCATTGGCCTTTACAGGAAGCGTAACACAGACATATTATCAGACAGTAAGTGAAAGCGGCAGTTCAGTTATATCCCAGGAGCTTGACGCAACAGTAATTATGCAGTTTATGCCAGATGGGACAATAAATAGTATGCAATCAGCATGCCTTCTTGATGAAGAGCTCTCCTGCTCAATCAATGTCAATGACAATATTATCCGCACATCAAGGGAATTCGAGGCTGATGGATACTACTACTCATTCGAAGCAGAATATGAAATCCCGTATGTTGATTACACGCTAACAGTGAACAAGGTTCCAAAGGATGTCTTTAGCAAAGCTATTGAAAAGATAATTGTTGAGGCAGGAATTCCGGTCGAAGGGGGCAGTAATCTAGTCCCAATAGATTTGACCGATAAGGAATCTGGCCGCACACTCTCTTCCCAAATGGACAATTTCAACCTGGATATCCTCTATATCATGGAAATGCCAGGCGGAATTACAAGTGCGCAGGCAGGGGAACTGAATGGTGAGATTGCAGGAGAGGCAGCAACATTCAACCTGCGGGAAGTATTGGCTGATTCTGCTCCAATTGTAGTTAAATCCAGGCAGATAAACTGGCTCTATCTAATTGCAATTGCAGGCATTGTGATTGTGATAGTTATGGCAGCATCATTTATGAGAAAGAAAAGGCGCATGCCAGCACCACAGGTGAAAGACACAAGGATTGCCAGGCCAAGACCAGCCATCAAAAAAAAGGTCGTCAAAAGACGGAAAAAGACCAAATAGTTTATTTTATAAGAGCCCCCATACACAGTTTCAGCAATAGTTATAGGTGAATTTTTATGAGTGGTATTGTAGGCTATGGAGCTTATATTCCAGTTTACAGGATAAAGACAGAAGAGATTGCAAGGGTGTGGGCAGAAGAGCCAGACCGAATACAGAAGGGTCTTGGAATTCTTGAGAAAGCAGTCGGAGGCATCGATGAGGATGCAGCCACAATCGCAGTTGAAGCTGCCAGGAATGCCATGGCAAGGGCAGGGGTGAACCCCGATGAACTAAAAGCACTGTATGTCGGAAGCGAATCACATCCATATGCAGTAAAGCCAACTGCCACGATAGTTGCAGAGGCAATCGGAGCAGCACCCAACCTGACAGCAGCAGACCTTGAATTTGCATGCAAGGCAGGAACCGCAGGATTGCAGATGGTCCTTGGAATGGTTGACGGAGGGATGATAAAATACGGAATGTCCGTCGGTGCCGATACTGCCCAGGGGCGGCCAGGAGACGCATTGGAATACTCTGCTGCATCAGGCGGAGCCGCATTCATAGCAGGCCCTGACAATGAGGCACTGGCAAAAGTAGAAGACACATTCTCATTCACAACAGATACTCCTGACTTCTGGAGAAGGCAGCATGCCGATTATCCATCACATGGAGGAAGATTCACAGGAGCGCCCGCTTTCTTCAAGCATGTTAGAGGAGCAACAGAAGGGCTGCTAGAAAAAACAGGGACAAAGATCTCTGATTATGATTATGTCGTATTCCATCAGCCAAATGCAAAATTCCCATTGCAGATGGGAAAGAAGATGGGAATTCCAACTGAGAAACTGAAAACCGGTCTGCTGACTCCGACTGTCGGAAACACCTATTCTGGAGCTGCAATGCTCGGTCTGACAGCAGTCCTTGACGAGGCCAAGCCAGGAAACAGGATTCTGGTAACCTCATTTGGTTCAGGAGCAGGAAGCGATTCATTTTCCATAACCGTAACTGATAGGATTGAGGAAGCAAGGAACAAGGCACCAACAACAAAGAACTACATGGACAGAAAGAAGTACATCGACTATGCAACATACCTCAAATTCAGGAGAAAACTGAAGAAATAGGCAGACTCTATACTTTGGTTTAAATATATATACGTTTTCATATATATCCATAAGTAGTCTTAAGGTGTCCAACATGAAGAAATTATTGCTACTGGCAGTACTGATTATGTTCGCATCTGTTTCCTTTGCAGTTTCAGATGCTGAACTGAATGCAGATATAGAAGTTGAACTGGTGCAAACAACACCGTCGGTGATTGTAGATGATACTGAATTCACAGCACAATTGCTCTTTACAAATACCGGAGATGTCAGTCACACGATATCGTTTTCCATAGAAAGTTCTAGCATATTCTCATACATTAGCGGAAGGGTATACTATAGCGATATTAAGATAGAGCCTGGAGAATCAGTTAATTATGATGTTAGAGTATATGCAAAAGAACTTGTTCTAGCCTCCAACCCATTGAAACTTGGGATTAGAGAGGAAGACGCATCAGTTATAAAAACAGTCTTCATAACCGGAAGCCTCGAGAAAAAATACATTGATATTACCATGAGCAAGCCGCAGATGGTTTCAGATGATGAGATGGAATTCAACCTCACGCTGGATCCTTCCGAAGAATTCTACAATGTCCATCTGAATTTCGGCTTATCAGGACTTCCCATGATGATAGCAAATGATGATAACATGAAAATTGTCCCCGTACTCAGCGAGAGGATGGACATACCAATAACACTTGTATTTGATGATACTGCAACCTCCCAAATATATGAGGTTGACATAAATACAACGGCAAATGATGCTAGCAGCAATGGATATTCAAGTGAGACACATCTTTCATTAAAACTTGAATTCCCAGACAAAATAGCCCTTGGCAAGGTGACCAGCACTCCCCAGACACTGCGAAGAGATACGAAAAACAATGTCATTAACGTTGAGATTGCCAATATGGGAAGCGACCAGGTAGAGAACCTGGAGGCATCTTTTGTAATTGATAATCCTGGATTTACCTCGACATTCTTCGGCTCTGAATCAGACTTCCTTGGGACAATTGACCCAAAAGAGAGGAAGGAAGCAGTCTTCAAACTGGATATCGATGATTCAGTGGAATCTGGAATATACGATGCTGCAATAGAACTTACATACTACCATCTTGGAGAGGAAAAGAGCAAGACCCTTCCAATTGATGTGAGCGTGCAGAAACTGCCATACTTCATAGTGAACCAGACAAGCACTGAAAAGGATGATAATGACTATATCAGCTTCTTTGTCACTAACATAGGTGATGAGTGTGAGAGCGTTGAGATAACCGGATTGACAAGGAACCTCCCAATTAGCTGGAAACAGAATGCAGATAAGGCAGCCAAACTGAGCGAAGGAGAGACCAAAGAGTTCAGGCTGCAATTATCTTTCAATGAACTTGCAACTGCAAAGGAATACGGAATCCCAGTAAGAATCAGGTGCGTATACAACCAGGAGCCAGTGACACAGGAAGAGGAAATATATGTGGAGAGCAAGGGAAGGGAAGAGAACATCCTGCCATTCCTCTTGATTGGAGGATTCCTGATTGTGCTCTTTGTCCTTGTTGGCAAATATTTCTTTATCCCGAAAAAACAAGGCTGATGCAGACATGCGTGCACTAGATCGACTATCAGACGGAGTAGGGAAGGGACTAGAAAGGGACATACCAAAGTATGCCGCGTTTCTTGAAAAAGAGCGAGTTCTGCTCTTCCTGCTCTTTATGATTTTTATTTCATTTATGGCCTACAATGCCATAAATTTGAAAGTAGACTCATCGCAGAAGTCATTCTTCTATGAGAATGACCCGATAATACTGCGAAACAATCTGGTAGATGCCAATTTTAATTCGGCGGATGCCATGACGATTTTCATCCGTATTGACAAGAGCTCAACAGAAATCGACAGAGTTGAAGACGTTCATGATCCGCAGGTAACAGAATACATTGCCACAATGGCAGAGAAGCTCTCGGATAAGGGATTTGTAGATACTGTTGCAACTCCAATTGAAAATCCATACCTGATTAATCCTGAAGGGAGCAGCGCACTGATGCTCGTCTATGCGAATATAGGCGATGATGATATAATTCTGGGAGAGAGAACCGGACAGATTCAGGAAGTAATTGACAATACGAAAACTCCAAGCGGCATAAAGACAAGTGCTGGCGGAAGCCCGGTAATTTTCTCAGAAGTCTCAAAGCTGCTATTCCAGGACCTAATTGGAACAGGGATTGCCAGCCTTGTTATTATCGCAATATGTGTTCGGCTCTTCTATGGCAGCAACCAGATGACAATCATAAACATATTCCTAATTTGCTGTATCCTAGCTTCCATTTTCGGTGCAATGAACCTTATGGGCGTCCCACTAAACATTGCAACTGCATTAATTGCAGCACTAACTATCGGAATCGGTGTTGATTATACACTGCACCTTCAAAACGGATTCCTGAGAAGCTCTGGAAGCAGAAGGGAGATAGTGACCCAGACACTTTTGAATATCGGGCCTCCGCTGTCCATGTCATTCTTCACTACCTTCATCGGATTCTTCTCCCTATTCTTTGCCGGCTCTGCAGTAATGGAGGACCTTGCAATTGCAACATGCCTTGGAATCCTGTTCGTTTTCTTCTACAACATAACCTTGACCCCGATCCTCTTCTTCATATTCGGGCTTGGGGATGCCCCTCTCAAGGAGGAAGAGAGAGAAGTAAAAGAACCTTCGAATATATCAAAAGAGCTCCATGGAAGGCTCTATGATATTAGCGGATTCATAGGAGACCACACTGGAAAATTCCTGGTTATTTCACTTTTGTTTGTAATTATTATTGCTTCTGGAACGGCAATGCTCAAGACGAAGATGAGTTATTCTGATTTCATTCCGTCTGATAACCCAATAGTAGTTGACTTGGTTGAGCAGGGAGATGCATTTCCGGGCTCTTCAAACAGCATGAGCATAGTGGTACAGGCAAACGATGTTCTCGAGTATGATGTGCTAAAAGAAGTAGATGCATTCGAAAAACGAATCCGGACCCTTGAATATGTGGAATCCGTGGATTCTCCAGTTGATGCAATCAAGATGATGAATGATGGGCAGATTCCAGAGAGCAGGGCAAGGCTTGAACACCCAGGAATAGGAAATGACATTACCATGATGAGGATTTCTGTTGGATATTCCGGCCAAGCGGCAATCGATGAGGAAATTCTTATCGGGCAGCTCCTTCCTGCAATCGAGGATGAGTTCCCGGAAAAATATGAGACATATTTCACAGGAAGCATCTCATATAACGTAGGGGAAAGGTCAACATCTGAAGAAGGCTCTGGAGCAGTGACATTGTTCTCCTTTGCCCTTATATTTGTTGTTTTGGCACTGTACTTCCGCTCTGTTGTAACAGGAGTGATGATGCTAATTCCAGTAGCGCTTGCACTGGTATGTACCATGGGACTCAATGGATGGAGCGGAGTTCCATTCTCGCAGATTACATCATCAATATTCGGAATAATTATCGGAATTGGTATTGATTTCTCGATACATACTGGTTCCGAGATAAAGAAGCTGTTGAATATGGGAATTGGCTATGTTGGTGCAGTATCAGGCTCGCTAAACCATCTTGCCAAACTGCTGTTCCTAACTTCCCTGACAACCATCCTTGGTTTCCTTTCAATGAGAATTGCACAATTAAGTTTTCTGCGAGACCTTGGAGTGTCCCTTGCTTACGGAATCATGCTTGCATTCTTCTTCTCAATGATTGTATTGCCAGGCTTAATTATCGCAAATGAGAAGGTATCATCCAAAGTGCAAGAGTTAATTGGAAAAATAAGAAAGAGGATATGGCATTAGATTACTGGCTCACTCTCTTGCAAACTCCCATTGCATCTGCCGCTCCTTCTGGCTCAAGGTCTGTGCATACCCACCCAGGAGGACAGCTGAATCCTGCAATTCCAGCGCACTGGCACTCTCCAAAATGCCAGTTGCCGCCATATTCATTGCACATTTCCTCTGTTACTGCGTTTGATGTGTCCACTCCAGATGGCCCAAGGCACCCAAAAGAGAGAACCAGTAAAACTCCAAGAATAAAAAGTTTCGATTTCATTTTAGGACTGAGCGCAAGGAGATAATAAAATTATAATGGAAGTAAGAACAAAAAAAATAAAAATTAGCAGAAAGAGCTCCATACATGAATGGAAAAAAGAAACGATACACTGTCATGATCCGTGAGAACTCCCATTTTATGGATGATGAAGGAGAGTACAAGCACGGAGATTTCAATAGTTGCGAAGAAGCAGTTGCAGCATGCAAGAAAATTGTGGATGAATACTTAGAGGAATATGGAGGCACTGCCAAGGACCTTTGGAAAGCATATACCATGTATGGCTATGATCCATATATCATATCAGATGATGAAAAATGCAGCTTCTCTTGCTGGAATTATGCAAAGAAACGATGTGAGGAATTAGAATCCAAGTAATAGGATGGGCCTGCCGAGATTTGAACTCGGGACTTCCGCGGGAGAATTCCCTCTACGGCTAACTCAGACTGTCTAATATGATTTGTATTAGAACGTGTCATATAAGACCGTCGCTCTAACCAGGCTGAGCTACAGGCCCGTTTGTTAAGGAAATTACTGATAAACCGTTTTAAAACCCTTCTCCGGCCTAATAATAACCATGTACAAAACCCTTTCCGGAAGAGAAGTCTCTGATGCGCTCCTAATCAACATAAAGAGGAGGGTAGAGAAGCTGGAAAGAAAGCCGATGCTTGGGATTGTCCTTGTTGGAAGTGACCCGGCATCACAGGTCTATGTCAATATGAAAGTGAAAAAGGCGGCAACTGCAGGAGTGAAAACACAGCTCCACAGGCTGCCTGAGAGCATCAAGGAGGAAGAATTGCTCAAGCTTGTTGATCATCTGAATAAGGACAAAGAGGTTGATGGATTTATTGTTCAAGCTCCTCTCCCAGGACATATTGACGGGACAAAGATAATCGAGGCAATTAAAACTGAGAAGGACGTTGATGGATGGACATCTGCCAATATGGGAGCTATTTTCCTAAATGCCAAAAACAAGGATATCTTCGTTCCTGCAACTCCAGCTGGAGTTATGTGCATCCTGGAATACTACAGCGTGCCAATAGAGGGCAAACATGCAGTAGTTGTCGGAAGGAGCAATGTGGTTGGAAAACCTCTTGCAATGCTGCTTCTTTCAAAGAATGCAACTGTTACAATATGCCACTCCAAAACTCCTGATATTAGCAAATACACCAAAGAAGCGGATATTGTAGTTGCAGCAGCAGGAGTTCCCCAGATGATAAAGGGGAGCATGATAAAGAAGGGCGCCTACGTCATTGATGTTGGAACAACCAAGGTCGGGCATAAGGTAGTTGGAGATGTATTGTTCGACGAAGTAATCAAGAAAGCGCACTGCAGTCCTGTTCCAGGAGGTGTTGGGCCAATGACAGTTGCAATGTTAATTAACAATACGCTTGAAGCAGCTGAGAGAAGGAAGTAGTTATTCTGGTTTTGGATATTTCTCGTTTATTTCTTTGGTATTCTTCATTATGATTTTGTGAATTCCAGAGCCATACTGCATTGCCTGTTTTCTCCTTTTGAGTACGAGTTCGGGAACTCCCAGCATTTTGGCAGCTTCTCTTAGGATTGGTTTTTTGAGCTCACGGTCAGCCATTCGCTCATCTAATGGAACTGAATGCATGAAATCTGCAAGCTTCCTGTTGTAGAGAGGGAATCTGGCTTCGATTCCGTGTTTTCTGCAAATTCTGCTAATCCAGTTAATTTCGCGCTGCTGCAGAGTCATGAATTCCTCTTTGAGAAGGGATTCCAGATCATTGCCTTCATCCTTGTAGACGAAATAGCGCTCATAGCCAACAAACAGTTCTTCTGCGGCAGCTCCAAAAAGTAGCACGTTGTGGCCTTTCTCAGCCGCTCTCTTTGCAACTGCCCACACAGGAACAAGGATTTCAAGCTTGAGCAGTTCCAATGGAACAATAGAATATACTTTTGAATAAGCATCCATGATGTCATCTTTCTCCATCACCACTTCTTCAAGTGGGAGATTCATCATGGCAGCGACTTTCTTTGAATATTCCAAATCAGGGCTTCCGCTCATCCCAGCAGAAATCAATTCAACTTCGGCATCCTGCTTTGCCAGTTGTGCAATCAGCGTCGAGTCGACCCCGCCAGAGAACGAGACTGCAACGCGATCCTCAAGCTTCTCGGCAACAGACGCTCTGAGAAGAGAGGCCAGTTCTGGAATCATTGAATGGAATTGCCGTAGAAAAGGATAAAAAAGGAAGGTAACAAGTGATAGCACTACATGGGCCCGTAGCTCAGCTTGGATAGAGTGGCGCTCTCCTAAGCGCGCCTCGGAGAATTGGCTCCGGAGAAAGGCGATGGTCGGGCGTTCAAATCGCCCCGGGCCCGTTACTCATTTTTTGATGATTTTTCAATTTAGTCAGATCTAAAACTGAAAATATACATTCTTTTATAAACATGATGTTCAATTAATTATAACATGAATGCAGGCACGAATGCCGAATCAAAAGCAATCAATTACAGGCGAGTTATGTTGCAAAGAGTAGTTGATTTATCTCAAAAACATGGCGGAATCAAAAGGATACCTGCAAGGATATTAGAGGAAAACGGAATCGATTTGACCAAAAACAAAGGAGCAACACAAGTGATAATCGCGCTTCCTGATCCTGAAGTGATGCAAAGAAGAATTGATGAATCTCTTCCAATTAAACGACCTGCACAAAGAGAAGTTGAGTCATTCAAACTAGCCCCAGAGCCAACTCCGCGTGCAATAACTCAAAGGCCAGCAACCATGGAGGATTTCTGGATTGAGCAGGGCTGGTATAGGATTGACCGAAACGGATGGAAATTGATCAGAGCAAAATGGAATGAAGATGATGAAGTTAGAGTGGAGGCAATAAGGTTCTTAGTTGAACAAGTTCTGCAAAAAGACCCAAAAGATGTTACATTTGATGATTTTAGAAAAAATAAATTGGGCGGAGTACTGGGCAATTATTACTCAAATAGTCCATTGAACGCAGTAACAGAGGCTTATCCAAAGGAAGACATCCAACCCTGGGAGATGCCTAAAACCCCGCAAGGATTTTTTGATGAAAAGGAAAATAGAGTTGCTGCAATTAGATGGCTTGTTGAGAGATTAGATAAAGACCCAAGGGATTTGACTAGTGAGGATTTCCACTCTAATCGATTAGTTGGATTGTTCAAACATTATTCTGATAGCCCGCACGCAGTAGTAGTAGAGGTATTTCCAAATTTAAACATTAAAGCTTGGGAGATGTTGACTACCCCAAATGGTTTCTTTGAAGAGAAAGGAAATAGGATTGCTGCTGTGAAATGGCTTGCTGAGAAATTAGGCAAGGACCCGAGGGATTTGACCACTGATGATTTCTATTCTAATAGACTGGGAGGACTAATGAATATTAATCACTATTCAGGAAGTGTTTATGCAGCAGTTTCTGAAGTATTTCCAAGGCAAAACATAATGCCTTGGGAGATGATTACAACTCCTATGAGATTCTTTGAAAAAAGAGAAAACCGGATAAAGGCTGTGAAATGGCTTGCCAAGAAGTTAGATAAGGACCCGAGGGATTTGACCACTGATGATTTCTATTCTAATAGAGTTACCGGGGTTCTGAGGAATAGCCAGGATAGCATCCACAAATCAGTGGATGAAGCATTTCCAGAGCAAGGAATCAAACCGTGGGAGATGACCGTTACCCATCCTGGATTCTTTGATAAAAGAGAAAACCGGATAAAGGCTGTGAAATGGCTTGCCAAGAAGTTAGATAAGGACCCGAGGGATTTGACTGTTGATGATTTTACTATGAATAGATTAGGAGGGTTGTTTTGCCATCATTATGCAAGCAGCCCATACAAAGCAGTTACAGAAGCATTTCCAGAAAAGGAGGTTATGCCTTGGGAGATGATTGTTACTCCAAGAGGATTCTTCGAGAGTAGGGAAAACAGGGTTGAAGCTATCAAATGGCTTGCCAAGAAAGTGGGCAATGATCCAAGGGATTTGAATACTGATGATTTTACCATGAATAGATTGGGAGGGTTGATGAACCACTATTCAGGAAGTATTTATGCTGCAGTTTCTGAGGCGTTTCCAGAGCAGGGAATCAAACCTTGGGAGATGAATGTCACACCAAGAGGGTTCTTCGATAAGAAAAGAAATTGTGTGGAAGCAGTTAGGTGGCTTGCCAAGAAATTAGATAAAGACCCAAGGGATTTGACTAGCGATGATTTCTATTCGAACAGACTTAGTGGCTTGATTGGCGAGATGTATAATGGCAGTCCTTATGCCGCAGTGTCTCATGCTTTTCCAGAGCAGGAAATCAGGGCATGGGAGATGGCAAAATCCCCAACAGGATTTTATGAAAAGAAAGAAAACAGGATTGAAGCTGTTAGGTGGCTTGTTGAAAAGGTAAATAAAGATCCAAGAGACCTAAGAGAAGAAGATTTCATTTCAAATAGGCTATATGGATTGCTAGCTTCCAAATACTATCTGGGTAGTCCGCACAAGGCAGTATCAGAAGCTTTTCCAGAACTTAATATTCACCCTTGGGAGATGGCAGTTACTCCAACAGGATTCTACAAGAACAGGAAAAACAGGATTGCAGCAATAAGATGGCTTGCAGAAAAATTAGGAAAAGACCCAAGAGAAATTACGCAAAGAGAATTCATAAGTAATAGACTGCATGGACTTATTAACAAATACTACTCAGCAAGCCCATATGAAGCCCTACTGGAAGCAGGTTTGGTCACTCAGGAAGATGAGAGATATATTAGAGGGCGAAAATGCGGAAGCGCCACTTAAAAACAAGAAAAAGGACGCTTTAGCGCCCAATTGTCCTTCTGAATAGAATATACAGTACAACTACTGCAACAAATCCAAGAGCTAGCATCACAAATGCAAGCGACTCGAAGACTGATTCTTCAGGACTTGGTTTTGTTGATGGCTTTGGAACATAGGTTGATTCAGGCTCTTCCTCTTCTTCTGGCTCTTCCGAAGCAATAGGAACAACTTCTGGAACCTCTTCTTCTGGTTCAGCCTCAACTTCTTCCATCTCTTCTTCTGCTTCTTCTACCTCTTCATCATACTCATAGTGGCCAGGAAAAACCTGCTCTTCGCCCTCACCACATACAACTTCTGTCGGGCAGTAATTGGGCATTGTCATCTGGACACATTCAGCTCCCATTTCAGAGGCAGAAACAACAGGGCATTCTGCAACATTGCCATCAGGCTCATAGAAAGTGCTTCCGGCACCTGGAACAGTTGAAACTACCTTCACAACATTGCCAAGGCAGATGAATACTGCTTCCACGTTCTCTCCGCGGCATTTTTCTGCAGCAGTCTCCTGCGCCCAGCTCTCACCTGCATCTCCAGAAGTTACTATTGCAGCAAATGCAGTAGAAGATAGAAGAATAATAAACATGAAAAATCCAGAAGCTTTCATAGAAAACACCATTATGAAAAATGCATCAAACCCAATATAAACGCTATGGCTGGAGCCATTCTATCTCGAAATAGTCATATTCGCTCCCTGGCAGGTCAATCCGCTTGATTACGTAGTAGGTAACCGAGCTCTCCCGATCTGAAATTGCCATCATCATCTCAAGTCCGAAGTGGTCGCACTCTGATAATGCCTTTGCAAGTTCATCCCCGCTGATATATACATCTTCAGTCAGGGAAAACATCAGGAAGCGCGGTACACCCTCTTTTGGAGTTTCAATTCCCCCGCTTTTCCTGTGATACAGCAGGAAATCCAGATGCGGTTTCCTTGGACTGGATTTCACCTTCTTTCCCGGAATTGCAAGTATGAAGGTCTTCTTCACGCTGTGGGCGACCCTAATTGCACGGGCCCATTCTGAGATTAGTAGCTTATCCTTTCTTGAGAAGACATGGATTACATGCTTTGAGTGCATCCATTCCTTTTCCTGGCGGACTGGAGACGCCCCTGGGAAATAAATCCTGAAGTGGGTTCCGAATTTGAATCCAGTCTTAACTACATAGCCCCGGAGGCGCCAGTCCTCATAAACAGCATACAAATCATCGAAGAACTTCATTCTTTTTCTAGCTTCTTTTTGCACATCTGAGAGAGTGGCACTTCGAAGCGTCATGCCGCCATGCTTCATTAGGAAAATAGTTTCATAGACATCCAGTTTTGAGATTCTTCCCCTGTGAGCTGCCTTATAAGTTCCAAATTGTCCAAGCCAGTTCTGCTCATAGAGCTCTTTTCCAACCCGATCATCATCCACAGTTGTCAGCAAATCCCCTGGAAAGAAAAATCCTTCGAAAGCAAACTGGGGAAGCTTCATCTTTGCCTTTGTATATTTTTTTAGAGCAATTCTGCCATAGCTTCCCTCAGCCTCATCGACCGGGCGGAGAATTAAGCCCTTATCCCGCCAGTCCTTGTAGGTTAGATATCTTGCAAGAAGTTTTTTCGTCTTGCTGAAAATTGATGCCAAATCATTGAACGTATAGCTGTTTCCAGCAGAATCATAGCACTTGCCATTTCGAATATCCATGACATAAAGCGCTTCCTCTGGAGAGAGGTAAATTATTCCCTTTTTCATCTGGCCGTAAAAACCGTTCTGCAACGAAGTAACATCAGATGGCTCCTTTACAGACACTTGACGCTTTTTGCGGTCCAGCTCAAGTTTAATCATACAAATCACTTAAGCGGAATTTCCGTATTAAAGAATATCGAGGTGAATCAATATAAATGCTCCTCCAGCCTTTTCCACCAAAAACCAATAGGTTTAAATATATCATTTACCACCAATTATAACATGAATACAAGGCGAGTTCGCAGAAGTCCTGATATAGAACAGACACGCGCAGGTTTCAGGAAATTACCTGGAAATATGCCAGTAGTCGATGCCATTTCCCCAAAAGGTCCAAAAGTGGATATTCTTCTTCCAGATAATCAAAAATCCAGAGCCAGATATAAAGTAATCGAGGAGATTGGCCATGGAGGAATGGCAACTGTTTATTCTGCAATCGATACTGAAACAGGAAGAAAAGTGGCTGTGAAAATTTCAGGAGGAGAAAAAGAGAACACATTCATGATAAATGAGATTCAAAGGCTCCAGGAATTAGGAGACAATGACAAAACTGTCAAGCTGCTAGATTATGGAAGAGAGGATGGCTGCTGGTTTGCAGTTCTTGAATACCTAGGGGGAAAGGACCTGGATTATTTATGCAAAAAAAGCGGAGAACTAATTCCCTGGGAAAGAACGCAGACAATAGTAGTGCAACTGTGCGAGGGAGTAGAGGGCATCCATGAGAAAGGGATTATCCATAGGGATTT
>Ga0180433_10004510_pt1 | contig 19506 bp, 18 predicted proteins | sample SS_ome_8_FD_132980 | JGI IMG/M metagenome (GOLD analysis project Ga0180433, IMG submission 132980) | Hypersaline lake sediment archaeal communities from the Salton Sea, California, USA - SS_1_D_1 metaG | ecosystem: Environmental > Aquatic > Non-marine Saline and Alkaline > Hypersaline >... | reverse complement strand
TTTGTAGTAATAACAATGCCGGAAACGGGAAGACCCGGCCCTCCGGATTATTGGTCAAAAGCAGCAATATAAGGAAAAGATGGTTGAGGAAAAAAAATTCTATACTCTACAGGAAGCTTCAGGGATGCTGGGAATCAGCGAGGACGAGCTGATCAAGCACATAGACAATAAGGAGATACCGGTTTTGAAAGTAGGCAGGGCTTTGAGGATCAGCGGGGAGAGTATTGACAGATTTCTGGATGGAAGCGGGGAATATGAAGATGAAGTTGATGATGATTCCCTGGAAGCGGGACTGGAGGAAGTTTTTTCCGAAGACATCATGGGCCAGGATGAGGAAGATATAGTGAAAACAGGTGAAGCAGGGCTCAGGCTCAAAAAGCTCCAGGATGAATGTGAAAAGCTTATTAACAAAAAACAGGAACTGGAAGAAGATATAAATTATCTTCAAATAGAATATGAAGAGTTCAGGACAAAGATAAAAAAGCTGGTGGTGGAAGAGCTCAAGACATTCCTTAAGAAGGTAGATAACGGGAAAATAGACCTGGAAGAAAGATCTTTTAAAGAATAATAAGCATAGCCCGGAAATGAATATAGACAGGATCACAAAGACTCAGCTGATAAGAAAGCTTGTAGAGCAGCACAGGAAAATTCAGAGTCTGGAGAATAGATCTTCAGATAGCGGAGAAAAAGCCCCACGGCACATCATAGACAGCAGCGAAAGCCTTTTAAGGACCAATTCCGTAGGAATAATCACTATCAATAAAAAAGGGATAATCACTTCCTGCAATGATGCGCTGCTTGAATTTTCAGGATATAAAAGACAGGACCTTCTGGGAAAATATTTTACCAGAAGGGTGTCAATAAGCACTAAAGACATGCAGAGGTATGCCTCTGTTTTCAGGGATATACTGGCCGGCCGGGAGTCCGAACCTTTCCAGATAATGCATGAGCTTAAAGACGGGACCCGCAAGTATGGTGAAGTTTTTTTTGGCCCTCTTATGGATAGCGATCTGGATATTGCAGGCTTTAAGATAGTCATCAGGGACATTACCCGGCAGAAGCAGCTGGAGGAGAAGCTCAATGGCCCAGACGAGAAAATTGAATCATTTATGGAGTCATCTCTTGATGGTATGGTAATCCATGATAATGGGACTATTGTCAGGGCAAACAGGGCTTTTGCGGAGATATTCAATTCGGGGAACGGCAGTCTCCAGGGGAAGCATATACTTGAATTCATATGGGAGGACCACCGGCAGAGATTTGCCCAGAGGATCGAGAAAGAAGATGTGCAGACTGTCGAGATAATGGGGGCTAAGAGCACTGGCAGCAGAGTCTATCTGGAGACCTCAGGTGATAAGATAATATACAACGGCAGCAGCCTGCGCATGGATATTTTCCATGATATCAGTGAATTGAGAAGAGCAGAAAAAAAGATAAAATATCTTAAATTCCATGACAGCCTGACAGAACTTTACAACCGCACCTATCTTGAGAAAGTGCTGGGAAATGTTTACCGGGAAAGAAGTCTTCCCCTGAATTTTATAATCTGCGACCTGAACGGCCTGAAGCTGGTAAACGATGCTTTCGGATACAGGGAGGGAGACAAACTCCTTAAAAGGGTGGCCAGGATATTGAAGTACTGCGCCAGGAAAGAGGATATAGTAGCCAGGTGGGGAGGAGATGAGTTCTTCATCCTTTTGCCAAGGTCAACTGCCGCCGAAGTCGAAGATGTAGTGTATAAAATAAGGAATATATGCACCAATACAAGGGACCAGAAGATACCCCTTAACATATCGATCGGAATAGCCACCCGCGCTGACAGCAGCCAGGATTATCGGGAAGTGATAAAAGAAGCTGAAGATAATATGTACACCAATAAGCTTTTTGAGCGGAAAAGCGTCTACAATTCCATACTGGCATCCCTGGAGAGGATGTTGTGGGAAAAGAGCCACGAGACAAAGGAACATGCGGAAAGGCTTAAAGGTCTGATAGTGAGGCTGGGAAAATCAATAAACCTGCCCCAGAACAAGCTGGACGAACTTGTCCTGCTATCCACACTTCATGATATTGGCAAAGTTGCCGTACCGGACAGCATACTGCTCAAAAAAGGCAGGCTGAACGACGAAGAATGGAAGATAATAAGGCGCCATCCTGAGATCGGATATAATATTGCAAAATCCACACCCCAAATAGCTATTGTGGCCGATGATATACTGGCCCATCATGAGTGGTGGAATGGAAGCGGCTATCCCCAGGGACTAAAGGAAGAAGATATACCTATAAACTCCTGCATAACTTCCATAGTCGATGCATATGATGTCATGATCTCGGGAAGGCCTTATAAAGAGCCTATAAGCGCCGAGGCTGCCCGGGAAGAATTGAAAAGGTGTTCGGGCATACAATTCAACCCTCTTCTTGTGGACAGGTTTATCAATTGCTGCTGATTTCAAATGTTAGATTCTCAGGATCCGTTTACCGTGATATGATATGAAAAAACTGGTAGAACTAAAGGATGTAAATTTCTCCTATAACGGGACCCCTGTGCTTTCAAATATAAACCTGGATATAATGGAAAAAGATATCATGGCAATAATAGGTCCCAATGGCGGGGGAAAAACCACGCTTTTGAAGATAATCCTGGGGCTGGTAAGGCCTTCCAGCGGCAGGGTGCTGGTATTTGGATCCAGGCCCGAAATAGGAAGGAAGGATATAGGCTATCTGCAGCAGAACCCCGGTATCGACTTTGATTTTCCCTTAAGTGTATTTGATGCTGTACTGATGGGAAGATACAGAGGCCCCTTTAAAAGATACGATAAAACTGACCGGGATGCTGTATTCAAAGCACTTGAACTGGTTGATATGGATGGATACGCAAAAAGGCATATAAGCATGCTTTCGGGAGGACAGCTGCAGAGGGTTCTTATCGCCAGGGCAATATCAAGGAAACCAAGACTCCTTCTGATGGATGAACCCCTTTCAAATATCGATCCCGGCACCCAGAAATCAGTGTATGGACTTTTTAAAAGACTTGCTGATAAGATGTCAGTTGTATTTGTTACTCATGACATAAGCGCCGTATCCGCCTATGTGGAAAAGGTGGTATGCCTCAACGGGAGATTATATTATCACGGCCCCAAAGAGGGGAGCCTGGGCAGGCTGGAGGATGCGTATGGATGTCCCATAGAGATGATAGCCCATGGTATTCCCCACAGGGTCCTTAAAAGCCATAGCGGGGAATAGGAAGCAGGTCATGCCCGATATCCTACAGTATGCATTCATGAGGAATGCCCTTATCGCTGCCGTCCTGGTAAATATCATATGCGGGATTGTGGGCACTTATGTAGTAATAAAGAGGATAGCGCTGATCTCTGGAGGCATATCCCACGCCGCTTTTGGAGGCATCGGGCTGGGGTATTTCCTGGGGGTAAACCCGGTTTTGACAGCAATACCGTTTAGCCTGGCAGCTGCTGTGGCAATAAGCCTGCTGGGTACGGGAAAAAGGATCAGCCGGGATACTGCCATCGGGATATTCTGGGCTTCAGGCATGGCGCTGGGTATTATTTTTATCGGTCTTACCCCTGGATATGCTCCCGATCTTTTTAGTTATCTTTTTGGAAATATACTCACCATACCTGTTGTTGACCTGTATATTATGGCGATCCTGGCAGCAGCAGTAATAGTCCTTGCTTCTTTATTCTACCGGGAATTGTCTGCAGTATCATTTGATGAGGAATTTGCGGCAGTGACCGGCATACCCCACAATGCCATAAATACACTGCTGCTAATAATGGTCAGCCTCAGCGTGGTGCTGCTTATAAGGATCGTAGGCATAATACTGGTTATAGCGCTGCTTACCATACCTGCAGCCATATGCCGGCAGTTTACATATAATATAAGGAAAATGATAATAAGCTCCATAATAACGGGTACGGTGCTGACCCTGGGCGGTCTATGGCTGTCATATATCCTTGACCTGGCTTCGGGAGCAACAATAATACTCCTTTTGTCCTTTGTGTTCCTGCTGTCCTTTTTGGCCAAAAAGGCTGCGGTAAAGCTGGCCGGCAGAAAATAAGGCATTATTATTTCTGCGGATCCCGGTATAATAGCCGGATAATACTTCCAAAAATTCATTTTTGTTTTTTCTGGATAACCGGTCTCGTTGCTTTTGCCTCAAAGTTCAATTTTCTTTTTTTCTATCACAGCTATACAGGCTTCCACTATCCTGCTGTCATACAGGCTGCTTTTATTATCTATTATCTCATCTATCGCCCTCTTGATGCCCAGGGCCGGGCGGTAGGGACGGTGGGCAGTCATAGCCTCAACCACATCGGCTACAGCAAGGATCCTGGCTTCGATCCTTATATTTCTTCCTTTTATACCTCCGGGATAACCGGAACCATCCATCTTTTCATGATGCTGGCTGACGATATCCGCTATGGACCAGGGAAATTCTATGTTCTTCAGGATATCATAGCTTACAACGGGATGGTTCTTGACGATTATAAACTCACCTTCATTGAGCTGGCCGGGCTTGGCCAGTATATCATTGGGAACTGATATCTTTCCTACATCATGCAGGAGACCTGATACATATATGCCATCGATGATATCCCGGGGCAGTCCTATCTCCTCAGAAATAGCGCTTGCCAGCAGGGCAACTTTTTTCTGATGTCCTGAAGTATAGGGGTCTTTTATCTCGCTCATAAGGGTTATGGCATCTATAGTCTCATACAGTGCTTTCCGAAGCTGTTTTGATGTATTCTTAAGCTCTGTCTCAAGCTTCAGGCTCCTTGCGGGGGCGGTAATATTCCTGGCTGTTTCCTCCAGCAAATCTATTTCATGTTTGCTGATATATTTATCCCGGGAATAGATATTGATAAAGCCTATAGTACTTTTATCGTACTTTAAGGGGATCACTGCTAATGAACCAATGCCGTTTTTATCAAGCACATCGGTGAGCGGGGGAGAGAAGTTGTCTTTAATATAGTCATCTCCAAAGACCTTTTGCCTTTTCCCCCGGCAAGGTCCAGGTAAAATACCTTCAGTATCAATGGATAACTTTATAAGTTCTTCAGCATATTTATTGCCTCCGGCACCGGGAAAGTAAAATGCTATAGGGTCGAATTTCCCTGTACTGCCGTTTGCACCATCAGCAATACCGATCCAGACCAGCCTATAGCCGCCGAGATCCAGGATCTCTTTGCATACTTTCCTGAATAGGGAAGTGTCTTTCCTGCCGTGTGACAGAAGTCTTTGTATGCTGTCTGTTAATGGGCCATTTTTTTGTATTGAGCCGCTTTTTGCCATTGTTATCGTATTATGATATATTGTATTTTAGTATTAAGTTATTATAAAATATATTAATTTTTAGTATTTACTAATATAGGTTTTTATCAAATTATATAATCTTTGTCAATTAAAATAGTTATGGGCATAAATATAGGGGGTAAATATATCATTTGCTATTTTATTTGAAGTATTATAGATTATATATACTAAAATTTTATAATTTGCAGAGAGACGATTATGAGAAAAAAGAAATATTCTTCAGAGATAGGTATAAACGGGCTAAACAGCATAAGCAATCTTGAAGCTGACATCATGAAAATAGTTTGGGAGAAGCAGGAAGCCACAGTCAGGGAAGTCCATGAATCAATGCTGAAAAAAGAAGTAGCCCTAAAGGACAGCGGTTTTACCCCCTACACGACCGTGATGTCTACCATGACCCATCTGGCTGAAAGGGGAGTACTGACCCAGAAAAGGGTAGGAAAGACTTTTATATATACCGCAGCCATGGATAAGGAGGAACTCTCCGGAAGCCTGATAAAGACAGTCGCCAGTACACTTCTGGAAGGTTCTTCCAGGCAGCTTATATTCAAGTTCCTTTCCGGCGTACAGAGATTATCAAATGAAAGCGTGGAAAAACTGATAGAAAAACTTGACGAAAAGAAATAATCCCTGTTTTGCTTGCAAAAAGTAGATTTTATATATATAAAGTTTGCTAAAAGGAATTATTCATGTTTTTTTTAGATATTATAACAAGATATGTCTTGCCTATCATATATAATAGTTTTGTTGTACTAGTCTTAGTACTTTTATTCCTTTTTATATTCAGGATAAAAGATTCCAATATACGGATCCTTTTCTTTTTCCTGCCCCTGATAAAGCCGTTTGTTATGATATTGGAGAATGTGGATACTTCCAGGTTATTCGAAATATATGAGGGAAGATTTTCCGGGGTAAGGATTCCTGACCCCGCGAGATTGCTGAAATTTAACACCAACCCGATAGAAAATCTTACAGACCTGAATATCAGGATAATGATAATAGTGATTTCAATGATTATTATGTTTTTAATAATGCGCTGGATAGCAATTGCTTTGTTCTACCGGAGGCTTTCCTTTGAAGATAAAGTCAGCAGAAGAGAGATACCGGATATCTTTGAGACTATTGATGATTATACAGAGAAAGCTAATTCCAGAAAACCAGAAGTAAGCCTTACTCACAGGAATTATATCTCCCCTTTCGTAGTTGGTGTCAAGAGATGCATCCTGGTGCTTTCACCAATGCTTATAGATGATCTTAAGCCGGGGGAAAAGGATGCCCTTATAAAGCACGAACTCTCCCATATTAAGAGACGAGACGGACTTATCGGCTGGATAGCCCTTATTTTAAGGGACCTTAATTTCTTTAATCCTTTTGCCTATATAGCATATTACCTTATTCGAAGCGAGCAGGAGAGGGCCTGCGATAAGCTGGTCCTTAGGTATTCTGATACATCGCCATTGGAGACAGCCAAAAATATACTGAATTCCATCCTTAAGCTTCGCAATATGTTAAGTTCCCCAAACAATACATTGCCGGTGGGTGGCTCACCCTTTTCTCCCATTGGGTTTATAAGTTATAAAAGGCTTGATAACAGGATAAATGCCATTACCAGCACCGATATATCCAGGTTATATATGAGGATAGTGCCAAAGATATTAATGTACATACTTTTTATTATCCTGCTTATCATGCAGGTAGCATATACCATAAGGATAGGGGATACGATAATTTTTCTTAGATGATCAATACAGTAAGAAGATATCACACTGATAGCCTGAAAAATTGTAGCAATCTTGAAGTATTATTGAAAAATTAAAAGAAAGGAGGAAAGGACTTGATATCAATAAACAAAACAAAAGATCTATGGAACAGAGACCCTGAATTTACTAAACTAAACAGTGACATCGGGCCTCTTTGCTGCTGGTTCTGGTGCTGGTGGGTAGGCGGCGGATGGTAGACCGCGGATATTAGAATAATGAGATTATGCTTTACCAGAGCAAATATAATTACTGTCATAGGCTGGATGAAAAATATACTTTCATCAATAATTTCCTTACCGGAGCGCTTGACCTTATAGAAACAGGGATATGGGAAGATTTGCTCGGTGGAGATTCCAGCAGAGGAGATCTCAGCCCTCTCTCTGACCTTATAGAGAGAGGGTACTTCTATAAAGACCCTCTTGAAGAAGAACGGCTGTTTGAGAAGCTTTTTAAAAACTACCAGAAGAAAGCTGGCCAAAGACCGGTCAAATATGTATTATGTCCCACCTACACATGCAATCTTAGATGCACCTATTGTTTTGAAAAGGATCTTCCCGAAGTTCCCAGCCGGGATATGGATGAAAATATGCTTGAAAGTGCATTGGAATCCATCAAAGCGGTATCCAGCAGGATTGACAGGAAAATATATGCGGTAGAGCTTTTTGGAGGTGAACCTTTACTCCCCAGGAACAAAAATTCGGTGGCAAAGATCCTGGGATTTGCAGCTGAAAAAGAGGCAAAGGTAACAATTGTCACCAATGGCGTTTTTGCCGGCGATTTCATAGATATACTTGAACCGGTAAAGTATAATATTGAGATGCTTCAGATAACCATTGACGGTCCGGGATACATCCACGACAAAAGGAGGAAGACCCCCTCGGGAAAAGGAAGTTTTGATCAGATATCAAAGAGCATAAGCGGGCTTCTGGATGCGGGTATAAACACCAATGCCAGGGTGAATATCGATTCAGAAAATATACAGTATCTGCCGGAGCTGTATGAATATATGAAAAAAAGAGACTGGGTTGGGCATCCCAATTTCAGGACCAAACCATCGCTGGTCACCGACCACACAACCCTTGAGTATATAGACCCGATCATACCGGAAGACCTCTTTCTTGATAAACTCCTGGATGTCTATGACAGGCATCCTGAGCTGGAAAAGACTTTTGGTTTTTACAGTTTCAAGCCTATCCGCCATATAATCGATATATTAAACGGAGCGCCCAATGTATCGCCCCGGTTTTTTAACTGTGAGAGCAACCTGCTGGAATTATACATATTCTGTCCCGACGGAATGGTATACACCTGTCCTGAATCCATAGGGAATAAAGATCTTTCTATCGGAAAATTTTTCCCGGATCTCGAGCTGTCAGAAAAAAAGATGGACATATGGCGAGGCCGGGACGTCATGAATATGGAAAAATGCAGGAGCTGCAGCTTTGCCCCCATCTGCGGCGGAGGATGCCCGCTGTCTTCGCTCCTTATATCGGGAGGAAGGGAACCTGTATGTGAGAGGTTTCAGGAAGTCCTGGATACTTTCCTGAGACGGAGGGGTGATATGATATTGGATCAGTTTACAGGATAAAAGTCCCGGGCACACATTCTTTTGATATTATCCCTGCCATTTTTAATTTTCCCCTGATTCTAATAGAATCTATTATAATAACATCAATATCAGGTAATTGGTCATGGGTCAGAGATTAAAATATTTTGAATCAGGGCAGGGCCTGGCCTGGCTCCTTATAATAACGGGAGCACTGTCTCTCATTGTCCTTATAATACTGCTGGTATCCTCCCTTATATACAGGCCTCCGGCAGATACTGCCGCCCTGAAGTATTTTGATCCCGGGTTCCTGGCAAGGGCAGCCCGGTATAACCGGATAAGCATGATAATCTCAGTCTCTGTAAGAATTACCACCTGGCTTTTTATGGCGGCAGCAGTGTGGGCGGTATGGAGATATTTTTCAGGGGCCGGTCATGTCCGCTTATATATTGCTGCCGGTTATATAGCCCTTTTCTATATATTGCTCAATATTATCATCCTTCCTCTCAGCTTTTACCGGGGTTATGTCATCGAGCACCGATTTGGCCTTTCCAATCAGTCTCTGGGGATGTGGTTTTCCGACTTTGCCAAAGAAAAGGCAATAGACATAGTCATCTCGGCAGCGGCATTTACCGGCCTGTATGCCCTTATGACATATTTTTCCCGGAACTGGTGGCTTATTGCAGCTTCGGTTATGGCAGTCTTCATAATAATCGGGGTGTACCTTTTTCCGGTACTGATAGATCCGCTTTTTTACAATTTCAAAAAGCTTGAGGACCAGGAGCTGAGGCAGGATCTTCTTGAGGTAACCGGCAGAGCCGGTATCGAGGTAAGCGACATACTCATAGCCGATGCCAGCAGGAAGACTGTCAAAGCCAATGCTTATTTTACCGGTTTTGGCAACACCAGGCGCATAGTACTTTATGATAACCTTGTTAATGATTTTACCAGGGAAGAGAGTATAAATGTGGTGGCCCATGAGGCGGCCCACTGGAGGTATTTGCATATAATAAAGAGCATAGCCATTGGGATCTCTACTGGATTTCTGGGCCTTTTCTTGCTAAGCGTTATTCTCAGGCGTACCGGCCTGACGGGAGATCTCAGGGCCATCTTTATAATAATACTACTGGTATCGTTTATCACTTTTTTGTCAGCACCGCCTCAAAATATCCTTTCCAGGCATTTTGAAAGGCAGGCTGACCGGCTGGCCCTGGAGATAACCGGTGGATATGAAGCTCAGATAGGACTTATGAAGAGCCTGGCAGAAGCCAACCTGGCAAATGTCGATCCCCATCCTATCATACGCGCAGTACTTTACTCCCATCCTCCCATAATAGAGAGGATCCAGGCAGCAGAGATGCAAAAACCTTAGAAGCTTTAAGCTTTCTTTAAGGTAGCCGGGATATAATCTTTTAAAAAGGCATATTGCCTTATCATTCATATGGAGGAAAAATTGCAGATACTATTGACGGGAGCTTTTGGCAATGTGGGATTATATACCCTGAAAAACCTGCTGGAAATGGGTCATAGCGTAAAAGTCCTGGAGCTGGACAACAATAGAAACAGGAAAATATACAGGCATCTAAAAAAAACAGATCCTGGTGCAAAAATGGATATATTATGGGGAGATATAACTGATAAAGACCAGGTAAAAAGTGTAGCAGCGGGAATCGATATAATAATACACCAGGCTTTTATTATCCCCCCTGTTTCTGAAAAGAAGCCAGACTGGGCCTGGGAGATAAATGTAGAGGGTACCAGGAACCTTATCAGGGCAGCCAGGGAATCCCGGACCGAACCCGGTATCGTTTTTACGTCCTCAATATCCGTATACGGAAAGACCCAGGACCTGGCTCCTCCCAGGAATATTGCCGAAAATGTACAGCCCACTGATAATTACTCTCATCACAAAGTAGCATGCGAGCATCTTGTAAGGGTCTCCGGACTTAAATGGACCATCCTGAGGCTGGGAGCAGTCCTGTCGCCGTCACTTTGTGAAATGGACCCTCTGCTTTTCAGCGTGCCCCTTGATAACAGGATAGAGCTGGTCCATGCTGCCGATGCCGGATATGCCATAGCGGCCTCAACAGCCAGTGACAGGGTCTGGGGAGGGATACACCTTATAGGCGGGGGAAAAAAGTGCCAGATGATGCAGAAGGATTTTATTGCCAGGGTCCTGGAAGAGGTAGGAATAGGGATGCTCCCGGAAGAAGCATTTACCAGTGCACCTTTCTATACTGATTGGATGGATACATCTGCCAGCCAGGATATACTTGGCTACCAGAAAAGAGACCTCGATGATTTTATTTCTGATATAAGAAAGACGCTGGGCATAAAAAGATACCTGGTAAGGATGGTAAAGCCGGCGGTCAAATACTGGCTTCTAAAAAAATCGCCATATCTTGCCCGGAGGACAGAAAGAAAGAGACCTACCGGAAAGATGCTCAAAGGAAAAACTGCTACGGTTGTGTAACATATATATAGTGTGGGAAAACATAATTAATTATCATTTCGATTTTTTATGGCAGAGCAAGCTCCCCTTTTTACGACACAAAGACCAGCCTTGTTCCCTGAAGGCTTCTTGTATTAGTAATACTATCATGTACAATAATCCCATAGAGTCAGAATTTGCTTAAAAAACAGTTTTTTAGGATATAGAAGATTACATTTTTTATAAGGGAAGGTAATAAATGTCATCAAAATACGTTATAGGCCTTGACTTCGGCACCGACTCGGTGCGCTCTGTCATAGTGGATGCAGAAGACGGAAAAGAGATATCGACAGCCGTATCCTACTACAGCCGCTGGAAACAGGGTAAATATTCAGATCCTTCAAAAAACCAGTTCTGCCACCACCCCTTAGACTATATGGAATCCCTTACAGCTTCCATAAGAAAAGCAGTAGAAAAGGCTCCGGAAGGAACTGCCGGGGACATAATCGGCATAGGCATAGACACCACCGGCTCCACCCCGGCCCCGGTAGATGCTGACGGCACTGTACTAGCCTTAAAGGATGGATTTAAAGACGACCCCGATGCCATGTTTATACTGTGGAAGGACCACACCGCGGTAGAGGAAGCAGAACTTATAAACAATACCGCACGTTCCTGGGGCGGTACAGATTACACCAGATACTCAGGCGGGGTATATTCTTCCGAATGGTTCTTCTCAAAGATACTTCACACCATAAAAAATAATGAAGAAGTAAGACTGGCAGCATACTCCTGGGTGGAGCTGGCCGACTGGATACCGGCCATACTAACCTCAAACACAAAGCCCCAAGACATAAAAAGGTCAAGATGCGCTGCCGGGCACAAGGCCATGTGGCATGCCTTGTGGGAAGGCCTTCCCCCGGAAGAGTTCCTTACAAAGGTAGACCCCCTACTTTCGGGCTTAAGAAAAAGGCTTTATAAAGATACATATACATCAGACATAAAAGCAGGAGGCCTGGCCCCGGATTGGGCGGAAAAACTGGGGCTTCCTTCCGGCATTGCTGTCACCGTAGGCGCCTTCGATGCCCATATGGGGGCAGTGGGTGCCGGTATAAAAGAGGGTACATTCATAAAGATAATAGGCACCTCCTGCTGCGATATTGCAGTATCTTCCAAAGATACCATAGGAGACAGAGCCGCAGCCGGCATATGCGGGCAGGTAGACGGATCAGTAGCCCCCGGCCTTATAGGCTTTGAGGCAGGACAGTCCTCCTTCGGGGACGTATATGCCTGGTTTAAGGACATCCTTATGTGGCCAGTAGAGAACCTATTGACTGAAAAGACAAAGGCCTCTATTGAAGACAAAATAATTCCAGGACTTACAGAAAAGGCAGAAAAGATAGATCCCGAAGATACCGGACTTGTCGCCCTTGACTGGCTAAACGGAAGAAGGACGCCCTATGCCGACCAGAAGCTAAAAGGGGCAATTTTAGGACTATCGCTGGGAACAGATGCCCCCGCCATATTCAGGTCACTGGTAGAGTCTACCGCCTTCGGCTCAAAAGCCATAATAGAAAGGTTTAGCCAGGAAGGTATAAAGATAAATGAAATAATAGCCATAGGCGGCATATCCCAGAAGTCGCCCTTTGTCATGCAGGTACTTTCTGATGTACTTGACATGCCGGTAAAGGCGGCACAGTCCTTCCAGGCAGTGGCCCTGGGGGCCGCCATATTCGGGGCAGTGGCCTCGGGCTATTACCAGGATATAGGAAAAGCCCAAAAAAAGATGGCAAGCCCCATAAAAGCAACCTATAAGCCTGACAGTAAAAATGCTTTTACCTATAAAAAGCTCTACGGGCTCTACCGCAGGCTGGGAGACAATACAGAAGACATCCTAAGGAAGCTGTGAAAGATTACCCAGACATACTTAAACAAAAGGTATATGAAGCCAATATCAGGCTTTCAAAGTCCGGGCTTGTCACCGGCACCTTCGGGAATGTATCGGGCATAGACAGGAAAGAAGGCATCATAGCCATAAAGCCCTCAGGCATACCCTATGAAGACCTCAGGCCAGTTGACATGGTGCTGGTGTCCCTGGATGGTAAAAAAGTGGACAAGGACTCACCAAATCCCTCATCAGATACCGCCACCCACCTGGAGCTTTATAATAATCTTTACTCCATAGGGGGAGTTACCCACAGCCATTCGCCTTATGCGGCAGCCTTTGCCCAGGCAAAGACCGCCATACCCTGCCTGGGTACCACCCATGCCGACTATTTCTACGGGGCTGTGCCGGTCACAGGGGTAATAGAAGACAGCTGCATAATGGGCGAATATGAGAAGGAGACGGGAAAACTTATAGTAGAGACATTCAATAACAGGGATCACACAAAGATGAAGGCCTGCCTGGTAGCCTGCCATGGCCCCTTTACCTGGGGCGCTGATGCGGACTCTTCGGTGGAGGCTGCCATAGCACTTGAATATATTGCCATGCTTGCCTACAGGTCCATAGTCATAAACAGTTCCGTCAGTGACATAAAGAAGACCCTCCTTGACAAACATTACTTAAGGAAGCATGGAAAAGATGCCTATTATGGGCAGGGTGAAGATTAAACATTCCAAAGAAACATTTAAGTCTTTTCCTGCGCCTTATCTATAGTTAAATTAATATTTTTGATATTAAGGCATTAGTCTTATAGAATTATTATATTGATAAAGAGTGCGGAGGCATCATGGAAAAGATACTTACCAGGATAAACCGTATTTCAGCATATATACTTATAGTTCTTTTTTTACTTATCCTTATAACAGGCTACAGGCAGGTAGGTTATTTTACATTCTTTAACAGGGGCCTGGCCAATTCCCTGCACCAGGTATACCTGAATATCGCAGGCCTGGTAGTGGGTGCTGTACATGTGCTTCTGTCCATCAGGAGAGCCCTCATCAGGAACAAGATAAAGGGGATATATATAAATATTATCCTGGCCCTTATCGGCATAGTTGTGGTAGGCGGCTTCTCCTACTTTACTTTTTCTTTAACTCGATAAAAAGGTTATTATGAAAAGAAAACTGACAATAATACTTGTATTTGCTTCACTGGCAGTCCTTCTTGGTTTTTTCATATATTTTATAGCACAAAATGAGTTGTCCAGGGCAGCGGCAGATGATGATATATTTGTCCCGGAAGATATCGATATCAGTACTATAGAGGATGATGTTGATTTTGCCATGACCATACCCGAATACCAGATAAGGTTTTCCGGCCTTCTGGGTGAAGATATGACAATAGATTTCCTGACTATCCTGGAAGACCATATGGATATGGTCGAAGTATTCGATGCTTCCGGTATCCGTACCGATGGAGAAGAGGTCCAGGAAAGCTTCACCGGCCTGAAAGTGAAGCACCTCATCGACGGACTTGATATACTGGATGAATCAAGGAATGTAATAATCTATGCCACAGACCTCTATGCAGCCCAGTTCAGCCTGGATGAGGTCACCGGGGATGATCTATACCTGGTATGGAAGAAAAATGGCCAGTACCTCAACCCCTCCGCAGACGGGATAATCAAGATAGTTGCGGATGAGGGTCCCACCACAAAATGGGTGAAAAACCCGGTATTATTTGATTTCATAGCCGGGTTTAGCGACCTGGTGCCGGAAGCCGATGATCTTGGCAGCACCGATATTGATTTTATCTCCCAGCAGAATTTCTTTACTCTTTCCCTGGGGTTTATTCCTGACATAGATCCAGGGGACTGGACCCTGGATGTAGGCGGTCTGGTGTCTGACCCCTTTGAGCTGACATATGACCAGATAATGGGCATGCCCAGGGAATCTGTTTTTGCCACCCTGGAGACCATATCTAACCCCCAGGGCGGAAGCCTGATAGGCAATGCTGTGTGGACCGGAGTACCTTTTAGCCATATCATGGAAATGGCCGGGCTTGATGAAAACGTGCTGGAGGCAGTCTTTTACTGTGAAGACGGATATTCCACCAGCATAACCATAGAAGAAGCCGCGCAGGAGGGAGTCATGGCGGCATACAGCATGAACGGGAAGCCTTTGGTTCCTGAGCATGGTTTTCCGGTAAGGATGGTAGTTCCCGAAAAATACGGCATGAAATGGCCCAAATGGATAAATGAGATAGAATTTGTAGATTATGACTATAAGGGTTACTGGGAGCAGAGGGGATGGTCTGATTATGCCGGAAGGGACCGTCCCGAACAAAGGTTTGACTGATCTCTGCAGGAAATGGCTTTACTGAACTCAGCTAGTCCAGCTGTATGACGGCACTTCCACTGGCGGAGTGCTTGCTGTCAAAGTCGATCCCATTATCATTCACTGCAAATATAACACCATATTCATTGCCCGGGACAAGCACCCTGTCAAACTCATCTCCCGAATCCAGCGGAATTGAGAACTCATAGACAGTGATCCCGCCATCCCTTCCAGCAGCAGATGCGGTTATATCATTGGTGCCGCCAAGCTCCACATCATCATCATGGCTGAATGCAGAAGTCCCGAAATCATCGCGAATCATCACATCTTCCCCGTCAAGAGCCATAAATATTATATTGGCATCTTTCATGGCAGACTGTGGATCAAAGCCTGCTGATATCCAGCCGGAAGAAACGGTTTTTATTCCGGCAAAAAGCTCCTGGCCGTCATGGCTCCAGAAAAACTCGATCCCGGTGGCATTTTCTGTCAGCGAGTGTATATACTCTCCCGGGTCAATACTGCCGTCAATAACCGGGGACATATCTGTATCAGTACTTTCTGTCTCTGCTGCCATGGTCCCGGTCCCTTCCTCAGCGGTTTCATCAACCAGTTCCCTCTCCTGTGAGGTGCCGGCTGCAGACCCCTGTTCCTGACCCCCCGCAGCCTGAGCACAGCTAAAAAGCAGCATGGGAAGCACCATGAGTATTGCGAATGGTAAAATATATTTTTTAGAAAAAATCATTTTTATCCTTTCAAATATTATGATTTATTATCGTTTATGTAATATTATATTATAAAGGACCTGATTTATCTAAATACCTGTTGTCTGATGCAGGGAATGGGATATTATCAGTATTATGGTTTTGTAAAACAGGAAAAGGAGTGATCATGACTGAGAAGATGCAGATCTACAAATGCGGGATATGCGGAAATATTGTCGAGATGGTTCATGGGGGGAAAGGCGAACTGGTATGCTGCGGACAGCCCATGGGATTATATGAGGAAAACTCAACCGATGCCGCCAGGGAAAAACATGTACCTGTAATAGAGAAGACAGATGACGGCTATAAGGTGACCGTAGGAAGTACAGCCCATCCCATGGAAGAAGAACATTATATAGAATGGATAGAACTGGTATCAGGGGATTTTTCTTCCCGGCAGTTCCTCAAACCGGGAGATGAACCGGAAGCAGTATTCTGTACCAGCCTTGATGACGTTACCGTAAGGGCATACTGTAATGTGCACGGTCTCTGGATATCCCAGGACAAATAAAAGCATTAATAACAGTCCCGTTCTCCAGCCTCTCAGGATTGCGGGACATGGCTGCCAAGAGTTTAATGGAATGGAGTTTTTCAGATGGACAGGAAAGAATTAAAGAAAAATATATATTATGCCGGCGTGGCCGACCCGGAAAGAAGACTTTTTGATGAACTTATTCCGCTCCCGGACGGCACCACATATAATGCATACTTGATAAAGGGCAGTGAAGCCACAGCCCTGATCGATACTGCAGATCCCCCCAAGACTGATGATCTTCTAAAGAATATAGAGGATGCAGGCATGGGGAATATCGATTATATAGTCTCCCAGCACGGTGAACAGGACCATTCAGGTTCAATCGGTGAACTCGCTGTAAAATACCCCGATGCAGTCATCGTCACCAATGAAAAATGCAGGGGGATGCTTATTGACCTGCTCCATATACCGGGAGACAGGTTCATGACGGTAAAAGACGGTGAGACCCTGTCGCTTGGGGATAAGACCCTGGAATTTATCTTCACTCCCTGGGTGCATTGGCCCGAGACCCTGTCAACCTATTTAAAAGAAGATAAGATATTATTTTCCTGTGATTTCTTTGGCTCGCATTATGCTTTTTCAGAGCTGATGATCTCAGGAAATGACCTGGAAAGGGTAATGCCGGCGGCAAAAAGATATTATGGGGAGATAATGCTCCCCTTTGGCAGTATTATAAGGAAAAACCTGGAAAAACTTGAAAGCTGCCAAATAGATATGATAGCTCCCAGCCACGGGCCTGTCCATGATGACACGGGACATATAATGGATGCCTACAGAGAGTGGTCGTCAGGAAAGCTGGCAAATACGGTGGCAATACCATATGTATCCATGCATGGCAGCACCCGGAAGATGGTTATGCATCTTAAGGGTGCCCTGGAAAAGAAAGGCATAAGCGTGGTTGATTTTCACCTGTCAGAGGATGATCTTGGTATTCTTGCTGCAGCCCTCATAGATGCGGCGACTGTGGTGCTAGGCACCCCTACCGTGCTGGCAGGACCGCATCCGCTGGCAGTCTATGCTGCTTATCTGGCCAGGGCCTTAAGGCCTCCGGCGAAGTTCCTGTCCATTGTCGGATCATATGGATGGGGCGGAAAGACCGTGGAGATCCTGGGGGATCTGGCTGCACCCATGAAGGCAGAGATCATCGAACCAGTCATCATCAGGGGATATCCCCTGGAAAAGGACTTTAAGGCTCTTGATGATCTGGCGGAAAAGATAGAAAGGGCTCATAAGGGACTGGGCGATGACCTTAAAAAAGACTGAAAAGGGTCAGTACACTGAAGAAGTTTTAAGGCATTTTCTGGATGGCATATACCGTAAATACCACCACCGCAGTTTTGTCCATCCGGACCCCCTGGAATTTTTATATTCATATGAGGATATAAGGGACAGGGAGATAGTGGGCCTTATAGCTTCCTCGCTGGCATACGGCAGGGTCACCCAGATACTTAAAAGCGTTGACAGCATCCTCTCCCTGATGGGTCCGTCGCCCTATGACTATATAATGAATACAGATATTATGCACCTGAAGGAGAGATTATCGTTTTTTAAACACAGGTTCACGCCGGGAGAAGAGATAGCCTGCCTCCTGTCTTCAGCCCGGGAGATGATCGCCATCCGGGGTTCGCTTAATGCTGCATTTCTTGAAGGCTATGACGACCATCATCCCAGCATACTGTATGCCATGCTTGCTTTCAGTGAAAAGATAAACAGGCTGGCCTCTAATTCATGCTGCAGCCTGATGCCTTCGCATGAGGGGAAAAGCGCCTTTAAAAGGCTAAACCTTTTTTTGCGCTGGATGGTAAGAAGCGATGAAATAGACCCCGGAGGCTGGGAGGGCATACCTGCTTCCAAGCTGCTTGTGCCCCTGGATATACATATGTCGCGCATGTCAGCCATGCTGGGACTGACTTCAAGGAAGCAGTCAGACCTCAAAACCGTGCTCGAAGTCACGGAATCCCTAAAACAAATTGATAAAAATGACCCTATAAGATATGATTTTGCATTGACAAGGATAGGCATCAATAGAATAGAGGAGGATCTCAGGCCGGGATCATAGAAAAATCAAATAGATGTATTTAATAATATATAAAAGATAAGGGGCTGGTGATGAGAAAAAGGATTTTACCAAAATGGAAGTTTATAGCGGTTTTTACCGTTATAGCAGCACTGCTGGTTACCATAATGCCGGCAGTTCTTACAGGAGGCAATTCGGAACAGGTACAGGCATTTGTCAGCAGGTTCTATGTGCAGTGCCTTAACAGGCAGCCTGACCAGGCCGGACTGGAAGAGTGGGTGGGAAGACTGCTTAATGGTTCCAAGACCGGGGCTGACGTAGCCCAGGGTTTTGTGTTCAGTGAGGAGTTTTCCAGCAGTAATCACGGAAATGAAGCATTTCTGACTATTTTATACAGGTCTTTTTTTAACAGGGAACCCGATGCCGAAGGATATAATACCTGGCTTGGCCGGATGACCGGCGGCATGAGCAGGGAAAAAGTCCTGGACGGCTTCCTGAAGTCCCAGGAATTTGCCCAGCTCTGCGCTGCATATGGGATAACGCCCTATGCAGGGGCGCCTGCAGCCGCATCCGGTGCTTCGGGCAGCGGTTTTTCTTCAGGCGGAGCTGCAGGCTTTCATGCAGGACGAAAGGTAAACTTCATAATATGGGGCGATGACAGTGCAGCCGACAGGGCTGGCGGAAGAGTAAGCGGCAGGACAGATACAAATATATTTGTACATCTCAACCTTGATACCAGGAAAGCATACCTGGTCACTATTCCCAGGGATACCTGGTTCGGAGGCAGAAAGATAAACGGATACCACGCCTCAGGCGGTCATGACTATGCAGTATCAAAGTTTGAGCAGTTTGTAGGGGGAAAAATAGATTTTTATGCCATAACCGATTTTGACGGATTCCCGCCGCT
>Ga0180433_10004509_pt1 | contig 19511 bp, 13 predicted proteins | sample SS_ome_8_FD_132980 | JGI IMG/M metagenome (GOLD analysis project Ga0180433, IMG submission 132980) | Hypersaline lake sediment archaeal communities from the Salton Sea, California, USA - SS_1_D_1 metaG | ecosystem: Environmental > Aquatic > Non-marine Saline and Alkaline > Hypersaline >... | reverse complement strand
AGATATGCGTATTGTTTGGATCATTGCGGTTTTTGTCATTGTATATTGTTTCGGATTTCGAGTTTCGTGCTTCGAATTTAGAGCCGCTTCACTTCCGTGGGCATAGCCGATTGACTCTGACCTGGCCGCAGGACCAGGGTTCGTAAACTGCACTGAAGCATCGCATGGCGATGAGTTTTTTCCAAAAAACTCCCGACGGAGAGATCCCTGAAAAAAAAGGGGCGAACGTATCGGTTGAATCGTGCTGAGGGATCTCATATCAACCCATTCCACCGGGTATCAATGCACGATTTCTAAGCGCTAACTTGATACCCCACCGGTAATTTCAGCATGACGGAATGTTTCAAGGTTTTTCCCATCGGCACCATCAAGAAGCATGGTGACCAAGTCACGATTGAGATCCTAAAAGCGTATGAAGATGCCCTCCTGGGGTTGGATCAGTTTTCTCACATCATCGTGTTTTCGTGGTTTCACAAAAACGACACGCCGGAAAAACGGACCATTCTCAGGGTGCACCCCCGAGGCGACAGGGCCAACCCCCTGAGGGGCGTGTTCGCCACCCGCTCCCCGGTAAGGCCCAACCTCATTGCCATATCCATCTGCACGCTGTTATCGGTTGACCGGAATATCATTCATATCGACAAAATTGATTGTTTCAATGGGACCCCGGTCATTGACATAAAGCCCTGCGTGTTGAGAGATGATTTCGACTCAGACATAGCGGTGGCGTGATCCATCGACGTGGGGTGAAATGGTAAAGAGGAAAAATAAAAACACCAGACTCAGTTCAAAAAACCGTGTAGTGGTTGCCGTGCGGGACCTTCAGCCGGGCCGTGAAATCGAAAATGAAGGACTGGTCGTCCAAAACCGAATCCGACCCGGTCACAAGATGGTCACACGAGAAATTCGTTGCGGCGACCTCATTCGAAAGTAGGGACGGGGATCATTTTGTTGATCGGATCGACGTCAATTTATTGACGATTCCCGAAGTCGCGGGGTCGGCATCCGGAGTCGCGCGTTTAAAAGCCCCGTCATTCAAGGCGCTCTCCTGGGCAAACGCATACAATTCTGTGGTATGCAAATTGCAGAACGAAGTGAATCACGCTATCAATGACGACTGAACCTTCAACAGCAAAAACGCCGGATCGCGCGGCTCCCCCACTTAAGACATTGCAGAAGCGACGGGGGACCGCCTCCGGGAAAAAGAGGGTCGGTTGGATCCGTGTTGGAAACTAAAATGACACAAGACGCGTAACACCATGAACGAAGAAAAACCCACCACAGAAGACGCCCGAGCTACAGAAAAGGGAAGCCCTCAGGGCATGGTGAGAATCGGGGATCTCCTGGTCAGAGAAGGATTTCTCAAAGAAACCGATGTTCAAACCGCCCTCTCCGTACAAAAAAAGGAAGCGGAGCTGACCGGCCTTCCCCTGGGCCGGATTCTGGTGAAAATAGAGGCGTTGTCTGAGTCCGGGCTGAAAACCCTTTTGGATCACCCGGAACTGAAAGGGAGTCTGGGTACGCTGGCGGTTGAAAAGGGTCTGATTACGAAAGACCGGCTTGATGCGTGCTTACGAAAAAAAGGCCCTGAGCAGCTCACCGGCGAGGCGCTTTTGCACGAGGGGCTCCTGACGTCTCAGGATCTGCAGGACCTCTTGAGGAAGCAGTTAAATGCGCCGAGATTGGGAGAGCTGGCCGTCCTTCAAAACCTGATCCGTTCCGAGGATCTTGAAAAGGCCCTCAAAATTCAAAAGTCTCCTCGGATTCTCGGAGAAATCCTATGCGACCTGGGGATGATCAATCCTCTGGATCTTCACTACGTTTTGAACAAATACAAAAAACATCTAAAGCTCGGTGAGATCCTTATCAAGCTGGGATACCTCGACAAAGAAAATCTCAACAAGTCTCTCCAGGAACAAAAACACGGTTCCGATTCACTGGAAGAAATCCTGGTCAGGAAGAAGTTGATTACAGATCAACAACTTCAGGAGGCCCTGTCCAAACAGTCAAACATACCCTTCAAATCGCTCGAAGGGTTCGTGTACAGCGATAGGGAAAGAAAAACGCTCGCCGGGATTATCGGGCAAAAGTACGCTGAGAAAAACCTGATCTTACCCATCTCCCTCGTGAACAAGGAATTGACCCTTGCCCTTTTAAAGCCGGAGAACCTCGGCACCGTTCGAGAGTTGAAAGAGCTCTACAGTTATCTCACTATCTCTTGCATTCTGATAACGGCAGGGAAATTCAGCGAGCTTTTTGAAGTACTTTACAGCAAGAAGCTGGGCATCGTGAAATCGACGGAAGCGCCTGAAGAAGCGTCGGAGGATACAGACGCCAAGGGTGTCGATTTCATGCAAATCGAGCTTGATGAAGAAATGGACGGCGAAGATGAAGACGCCCCGGTGTATGACGCCCAGGACATTGAAGCCGAGGAGATGGTGAATTTCATTATCAAATATGGCATCAGCAATGGTGCAAGCGATATTCACCTGGAACAGGATCGAGATGGGGTCAAACTTCGGTACAGAATCGACGGCGTGCTGTCGGAAGTCAATATCGGATGGTTGAGAAAAAAACTTCAAGAGAAAGCCGGTTCAGTGATCTCTCGCGTAAAGATCATCTCCAACCTCGACATTGCGGAAAGACGACTCCCGCAAGACGGGGTGTTTCGAATCAACTATTACGACAAAGCCAGAGGTCAGAAAGCCGACCTGGATTTCAGGGTCGCCACCTGCAAGGGCATTACCGGGGAAAACATCGTCATCCGAATTCTCGATTCCCGTAAAGCGAATGTGGGACTCGAACACTTGAATCACTCATTGCATGTTTTGGAACCGTTCAAGCGGCTCAGCAAAAGCTCGGCCGGAACCATCCTGGTGACAGGCCCCACCGGGAGCGGCAAATCATCGACACTCTACGGAGCGCTCAAATACATCTACGATCCGGCCATAAAAATCATTACGGCTGAAGATCCGATCGAGTACAGCTTTCCGGGCATCATGCAGACCCAGGTAAACACAAAAATAAATTTGACCTTTGCAAGGCTGCTTCGGTCCTTTCTGCGGCTCGATCCGGACGTGATACTGGTGGGGGAAATTCGGGATCAGGAAACCGCGAGAATTGGGTTCGATGCGGCCCAAACGGGGCACCTGGTGTTGAGCACACTGCACACCAATGATTCCGTGAGTTCGATTTCCCGTCTGCTGGACCTGGACATAGAACGCGCTCAGATCGCCTCCTGTCTCTCATGTGTCTTGGCCCAAAGGTTGGTTAGGAGAATATGTCCGGCCTGCATACAGGAGTACGTTCCCGATGAGGCGGAATGGTTTTTGCTGTTTGACGAATACCCGTCTCACCTGAGGTTTTACAAGGGCAAAGGCTGCGAGGCCTGTGGATTCATGGGATTCAAGGGGCGCACACTGCTCTCCGAGGTGTTTGTCATAGACAAAGAAATTGCCAAAGCGCTCGGCACCGGTGCGGATATAGATGAACTCAAAACACTGGCACTCGACGGCGGCATGAAGACCATGTTGGACGACGGACTATTAAAGCTCAGGGAGACGACACTTTCCGAGCTTATCCGAGTGATTCCCCACGATATGTTAGACACATTTCGCATACGAAACCGCGCTCGAAATGCGCCCGCATCCGTATCCGGCACCGGAGCACAAACAGAGGCAGCTTCCATGAAGGAAAATCCCTCAGGCCCCGGCTTTGTCGTTACGGACCCCAATATGGAGTCACAACTCATTGGACGAATGCACGAACAATACGAGAGCTTGGCATCCGACTCGAAAATAGAAAACAAAAACATGGATCGCGCCATATTTGGGGAGTTTATTTCAGAGAGCTTCAACGAAATCCGCTCCGGATATGGTTGCAGCCGGGTGATTTTCAACATTGAAAAAAGTGACGGTAAGATTGACATCTCAGCGCTCCCTGACGGATAAACCGGATGATCAACACTGCGGACAGGCAGTGAAGGAAACGACGTGAATGCCCACCAGCAAGAGATTGGAGCAGAGGCAAAGGAAAGACGTATGAGCAGAACGATTGCCATAACAAGCGGCAAAGGCGGCGTCGGCAAGACCAATATCAGCCTCAATCTCGCCCTCTGCCTGGCCCGGCAAGGCCACCGGACATGTCTTTTTGACGCGGACTTTGGACTGGCCAATATCAACATTCTCTTGGGACTCCAGCCCGAGTATGACCTCAAGGACGTCATCTTCAATGACAAAACCCTGCCGGATATCATCATCAAAACAGAAGAAAATGTCGACATCCTGCCCGGAAGCTCGGGACTTGAAGAACTGGCCGACCTTGACACAGCGCAAATGGAGGCCCTCATTCAGTCCCTTTCCAAAATGGCGGGGTACGATTTCCTGATATTTGACACGTCCGCAGGGATCTCAAGGAATGTTATCACGTTGTGCCTGGCCTCTCCGGAAATCGTCCTTGTGATCACCCCGGAGCCCACCTCCTTGACGGATGGGTTTGCCCTCTTGAAAGTTCTGACGTTAAACGGCTTTAAAGGGGAAGCGAAGATCATCGTGAACCAGTGTAAAACTGCAGAGACCGCCGACCTGATTTATCAAAAATTCAGCTCGGCGGCGATGAAGTATCTCAATCTGGATGTCGGGGCGCTGGGTATGATCTATCCGGACGTACGCGTCGTGGAGGCTGTGAAGCAACAAAGGCCTTTTCTGCTTCTCTATCCCGATACCAACGCTGCCAAATGTATCCAAAAAATTGCGGAGCAACTCTTGTCGGACGCCTCAAATCAGATGCCCGGGTCCGATATGACGAGCTTCTGGAAGCGACTCCTCGACCTGATCGGCGGCCCTTTGACACTGCCCGTAAAGAAAAAAGGAAATAGGGAAACGGGACTGAGTCCAAAAGCAAGAGAAGACGGAAGCAAAGCTCAACAGGCCGCCGGAACATCTCAAGCGGGAATCGCTTCCGGCATGGGGTCTCATGGAAGCGCAGTGGCTCACACCGCCTCAAATCAAATCGCTTCCCAAATTTCCGCCGTCGCTTCAGATGGACAAGCCGAAGCGACCCATTCCAAGCGCTCCGGCCCTTTTGAAGAAGGGGCCTTCATGCCGCTTATGGAAAGACTGATCGGAAGCATCGCATCCGTTTCAAAAGAGATTCAACAGCTTCGCGAGGCCATTGAAGGAAACGGAAACTGCGGCCCCCAGCAAAACGCCTCCGGATCTCCCGGACCCAACCACGCACACACAAAGCCGATCCGTCTTGATTTTGAAGCTTATGTCGAAAGCCGCAACACCACCAGAAAGGAATCCTAAATTATGGTTGCCAATCGCATCGACACGCTGATTCAAAAGGTTGACCAGATCCCGACCCTTCCCATTGTGTCGAATCAGATTATGGGGCTGTTGAGTGACGAAAATGTTTCGATTAAAAAAGTGGCCGGACTCATCGAGAAAGACCAGGCGCTCGCGGTCAAAATCCTCAAGATTGCAAACTCGGCGTTTTACGGCACCCTCAGCAAGGTGAGCACCATTGATCATGCCCTGGTCATATTGGGCCTCAAAGAGGTCAGAGGGATATTGCTTGCCTTTTCCATCCGCAATTTCTTTCCTGACGATACGGGCGAGGGCTTCGACCGCACCCGTTTCTGGAAACACTCCATCATCTGCAGCCAGGTAGCCAAATATCTGGCACGGCATTTTAGAGTCCAGAGGGATGACACGCTCTTTCTCTCGGGCCTGATCCATGACATGGGAAAGGTTGTTTTCGATCAATATTTTCATGACGAGTTCCTGCAGATAATCGACTACGTGGAGTCAAACAATGAGAGCTTCAGCAAGGCGGAAAAGGAGATCCTCGGGATTACCCACTATCAAGTAGCCGCCGAACTCCTGAAACGATGGAAATTTCCTGAAAAGGTGCTGATGAATGTCTTCTATCATCACGCACCGTGGCAGGACAAAAATTACCTGGCGGGATCGATTGTCATCTATCTTGCCAACATGTTCACAAAATTTGCCGGCTACCCGTGCCTCGCATCGGAAAAAAAAGTGAAGATCGACCAGTTCGCCAATTCGAAAGCCATGGACTTCATTGTTCAGAGTGGATTCGATCTGGACCCGGAGACAATCGAGAAGATGATTCATCAAATCAAGGACTATATCGCCGTCGAAGGCCAGGGCATATTCAGTTTTCTGGAGAGGTAAGATAAACAGAAACGGCTTTAGAAGGACGCACCGTGCGGAAGCGTTAGAGGATCGAGTGAGCGGGAATTTTCGTCTTTGATCAAACCTTCTCTGTCACGCCGGAACGATTTTTCTGAAAAAATGCTAGCTTTTGTGAATTCAACTGCCCCAATGTGATCAGAAGCGGCTCATTTCGACGTTGAGCCAATCGAAACCAATTTTTCACCTCCGCACTTAGAGACTCCTCTCCCACCCCTTTGGGAATGCCGCGCAATCCAACTTCATTGTCCATGTTGCCGGAGTTTATGTAGGTCCACAGGTCGTCTCTACGCGATACGATACCGGTATGGCCCCTGGTGGGCGTTGAAAACGAGAGGATGAAGCCCCTGTCGAGCAGCGGTTCCACTTCCTCGAACGTTTTCGCCGCCTCGGCCTCCGAATCTCGAATTCCGGAAATTGATTTGCTGTAAACCGAACGGCCCGAGGCCTGAACGATTCCTTCTCCATTCAAATAGGCGTTTTCGGGTCGCCCCCGCTGCATTGCCATCTTGATAAGCTTCTCCTGAAGCCCGCCACTGCCTTGATATTGAATTCCCAGTTTTTTCAGTCCACGGACCACAAGTCCATAGCAATTGATTTCTTTATAGGGTTTCCCCAAATAAGGGGCCACCGCTTTGACCAGATTTGAGGGAAGGGGTTCCGCTGTCCGTCCATCTTTCGATGCCACCGGGTCGTTTCCTTTTCCGGGCGCCGGCCTTTTGAGTTCCTCACTTTCTGTTCCCCAATTAATCTCCAGCGTTTCGGGATTCAAGTACACCGCGGTGTCGGCTTGAATTCGAGTGAACTGCTTTCCTCGATTTATTTCGGAGTGAATGATGGGCCAGCAGTTTTTTCCATAGACCGGGTGCGCAATCAACAGGTTGGAAACGGTTGGTTGGCTCCGGGAGATGGTGCCCAATATTACGGGGGACGGCGCCACGTTGCGTTCCACGTGGATTTGAGAGTCTCCGGACACGCCGCTTGTTGCGCGTCCTGAGCCGGAACTGCGTTTGGACACCTGCGTGTCCAGGACCTGAGGAAATGCATTCTTTGGTACGGTGTGCCGCTTCACACCTTCCTTATTGACGACTGTGCTTCCCTGGACAAGGCCGGTTTCCATGGTTTCAATCTCCCATTGGGTGTGTCTTGTGAACGCTTTTCCGGTTGACCGCCTCACCCCCCGACCCCTATCCCAGGGGAGCTGAAAGCATGGGATCGCCCTATGGCTTTTCGAGGAGGCTTTCCGGAATTTGTGCGGTGCTTCTCACTTCAATCAAACACCCTCATGAAACGCAACTTTCATGCCACCTTTTCACGTTTGATTTTTTCCAGAGCAATCCGTCTACCGGGTGTTTTCCCCCTTTACAGACGGGAATAAAACGGGAGTTGACGGCACCCCAATCCTTCAAAGGAAGGATTCGTTTCGGCTGTGCCAAATTCTTGGCTATGGCAGTGTCAATAAAGCACTCCACCAACCGTTTCGAAGGCGGCATAAATCGAAAACAACATCGACCGTCGTCCCTCCCAATGATTCGGCAAAAACCGTGTAAAATTCTGCCAGGAAATGGCATCCGGCGGATGGGGACGAATGGTATTTCTCTACATATCCGGTTTGTTTACGGTACGGTTTAGATATAAACGCTTCAAAATATTTGTAAAATTTTATTTTAACTACCTGGCACGATGTTCGCTATCAGCATCATATCTACCCGTAAATGGGATTGGGGAAAGCGGAAAGCCGGGGGACTTAATTTAACCGAAGGATTTTTCGGATTTAGAACTTGACCGCTTAAGGGGATAGCAAAGATTGACAAACCAAATTGATCTGGAAGAAGAGCTTCGCTACCTGGGCCTGCTCGACAAAGCGAGAGAAATCCATTCAGAGCTGGGAGACAGGGCGGTTATTTCATACATAAGGTCGAGCTATCACCTCCTGAGCAAGGTATATCATCCGGATTTGAATCCCAAAAACGCACTGAAGGCAAAAACCGCTCAACAGCGCCTGAATCGCGTTCGCCTTCTGATCAGTCAAATGCCGGATGCGGAACTTGTGGATCTAATCAAGAAGGGAAGCCGAAGCCGGAACCGAACAAAAAAGAAAATATTGGTTGTGGAAGACGAGTTTGGTTTGCAGGACATATTCAGAGACATCTTCCTGATGGAAGGCTACGATGTCGAAGTTGCAGTCAACGGACACAGCGGATTCAATCTTTTCCAACGGTTTGAGCCGGATATCGTTTTGACTGATGTGGTGATGCCGAAGATGAGCGGATTGGAACTTGTGAGAAAGATTAGAGAGACACACCCCAAAATCAAAGTGGTCTACATCAGCGGTTTTTTTGGCATCAGCAGAGTAAAGCGGCAGCTTGATGAAGAGATCTTGAGGTACGGGTATCATACGCTTTCAAAGCCGTTTAGAATGAGCGTTTTGTTGGACTTGGTGGACGGATATCTCAAAGACAAAACCGATGAAGCGACCCGTGTCAACATATTCGTGTGAGTCTTGCCCATTGGAGCGATACCGTTCAATTGTCGGTAAGCAACCGGCAGGAGACGAAAATATAAAAAAACCGGATGTGTGAATCAATCCACCGCTGTTGAGATGAAATCCGACGGGTCTGCAGCGCTGATTTGAAGTATTTCTTATCCGACTTCGACATCCCCTGGGTTCTTTGACAGTATTTCCCTTATCTTTGAGGCCAACTGATTCAGGTTAAAAGGCTTTTGAATAAACCCGTCACACCCCCGGGCGAGTATTTCCTCCGCCTGACTGTTCATGCTGTAGCCGCTCGACAAAAGCACCTTGATTTCGGGATCAATCTCCTTCAGACGGTCATACGTCTCCGCCCCACTGAGCTCCGGCATGATCATATCCAGAATGACCATATCAATTTTTTCTTTTTTTGCGCTGTATACCTCGACGGCGTCTTTTCCACTGCGGGCCGGCAGCACCTGATATCCCAGAGTTTCCAGAAGCTCCCGGCCGACACTGAGAATCATGGCCTCATCATCCACCAAAAGAATTGCCTCCGTGCCCGCCGACAACTCTGCCGGGAATGCCCTTTTTTCCATCACCGGTTTTTTCGATGCCGGGAAATAAAGGCTGAACGTCGTTCCGAATCCCTCCGCTGACTCAACATCAATATACCCCCCATGACCTTTCACAACCCCGTAAACTGAAGCCAAGCCCAGTCCTGCGCCTCTACGCATCCCTTTCGTCGTAAAAAACGGGTCGAATATCCGTTCCAGGGTCTTTTTGTCCATTCCGACCCCGCTATCCTTGATCCGCAACAGGACATAGTCGCCCGGCTTTGGACGATACATTTTGTCGTGCATTTCCTGATCACTGGTATTGCCTGTCTCAAGGGTCAGCTCACCGCCGTCAGGCATTGCCTGCCATGCGTTCACGTAAAGGCTCAAGAGGGCCTGCTCGATCTGTCCCCGGTCTGCATCCATCGCGTGCAGGTCTTCCGCGAGGAAATGATGGATGGTGATGTCTTTCTTGGCCCTGCCGAATGTCTCAGAGGTATCCCGGACGATTTGGTTGAGATTAACGGCTTTGACTTGGTACTTCCCCTCTCTGGCATACCCCAGAATTTGCCTTGTCAACTGGGACCCACTCTGAACGAGCTTTTCAACCGTATTCAATCTTTCGTAATGGGGATGGTCGGAATCAATGTTCAGAAGCATTAAAGAGGTGTTGCCTTGAATGCCCATAAGGATGTTGTTGAAGTCGTGGGCGATACCTCCCGCCAATGTGCCGATGGCCTCCATCTTTTGGGCCTCTTGCAGCTGCGCTTGCATTCGCTTCCGTTCACTTACGTCATTCATAATGACGATCAGGCTCTCATTTTGTTCATGTTTCACGGATAGTAAATTGAGAGAAACCTCCGTGTTGTTCAGCCGCACCGGGGCGTCCTCTGTGATTCTCCGTAGCGCCTGACCTTCGGTGTCCAGCAGGGCTTCAATTCGTCGCCGATCCGTCCCGGAAAAGAGATCCACAAAATTTGAGCCCAACAGCATTTCCTCAGGCATGCCGACCAGTGCGAGGGCGGTTGGGTTCGCATACACGATTCTTGGCTCAAGTGTGAGCTCCAGTATGCTTTCGGACATGTTCTTTAAAATCGCTTCAAAATGACGCTTTGAAACCAGGAGTTCCTTCGTGATCTGTCTCGGAGAGACTTCTTCGGAGCCCAATATCTTATCCGGCAAGCTACCTCTCGACACCCCGTCCGATTCTCCCAGTACGGCAAGCACGTGCTTTGTCATCTTGTCAAACGGTCCTTTGGCAATACATGCGTCGGCGCCGAATTCGACAAAGTCCACCGTTTCCTCCGCAGCGATTGCTGAAAGGACGACCAGATTGACCTTCTCAAGTTCCGGCATTCGGCGAATAATTCGACACAATTTATCCCCACTGATATTCGGCATCACCAGGTCAACAAATATAAAATCCGGAAAATAAGTTTTGAGTATGTCCAGCGCAGAAAGGCCGTCCGCCGCCGCGCGAACTTGATAGCCTTCTTTTTGCAGAAAATTCGTCATGAACTTCAACATGACCGGGTGGTTGTCCACCAACAAAATCTTCTTTTCCATACTTTGCCTTCCCTCGTAACGCGGGTTTTTTATAGCCCTCCCAAACTGATCCGGTTTCTTCCCTGCCGCTTGGCCCGATACAGACATGAGTCCGCCTTGCGAATCATGGCTTCAGGTGTAATTTCCTGATCGGGCGTGTCGGGACCAAAGCCGGTAATCCCGAAACTGGCTGTAATGAGAATCTCCTCCCCTTCCACCGCAAAGGCTCTCTGCGACAATCGTGTGCGGATTCTTTCCGCAGGCCGCCTTGCGCATTGGATATCCGTCTCAGGGAAGACGATCAAGAACTCCTCCCCCCCGAACCGGGCGACCCAATCCACATCATTTCGAATTGTTTCTCTGATGCACTGCACAAATTCTTTTAATACCAGATCACCGGCACTGTGTCCATATGTGTCGTTCACGCTTTTGAAATGGTCGAGATCCGATAATACCACTGAGAGCGGTCTCTTGTATCTTCTTGCTCTCTTGATTTCCTGAGGAAGATGTCCGGCGAGGTACCCACGGTTATAGCACCCGGTAAGCGGGTCGGTGATGGAAAGAATCCGTATCTCTTCGTTGGCGTTCTTTAGACACCTCTCCAATTCCAATATGCGCCTCCCGGTGTTGAGCCGGGCAATCAACTCCGCATGGTTAAAAGGCTTCGTCAGGTAGTCGTCCGCACCGGCTTCCAATCCGGCGATAATGTCATCTTTGGAATCTTTGGCTGTGAGAAGGATAATATAAATATACCCGGGCCACCTATGCTGTCGAGAGAGCCTGCACAGCTGAAGCCCGTCCATTTCGGGCATCATCCAATCCGTCAAAATAATTGGAAAGAATTTCTTGCCGAGAGTATCCAACGCCTTCTTCCCATTTTCGACGGACACCACTTCGTATTCAGCTTTCGTGAGGGTCTTTTCGAGGATTTTTCGTGATACGGGATCGTCTTCAGCCACCAGTATGGGAAAAGACTGTTTCAGTTCCCCTGTCTTTCTCCGGCGACCGCCCAAGGGCCGATGAAAGATGTTCTTCTGCATTGCGTTTCGCGGCATGATACATTTCCCTCGTGACTGCTCCGTGTGCAAACCGGCGGGAAGACCTGAGGCCGCATTACGGCGCAATAAGACCCGCGATGGTGTCGAGCTTACTCCTGAGTATTACAAGAGCGCCCACAACGTCATCGAAGCGATGCTCTCGGGCGTCTGCTTCCATCTTTTTTGCGTGTTCGTGGATTTCCATTAATCCAAGATTGCCGGCAGCTCCCTTCAGAGAGTGAGCCGCGCCCGCGGCCTTCTCTGCATTTCCCTCCCCGATAGCGGACTGAAGCGCTGTCATGTCGGAAGCGGCGGTGTCGACAAAGAGATCGAGCAGTTCCAGGTATTCTTCTTTTTCCAATCCCAGGTTTTCAGCCAAACTTTGAATATTCATATGCCATCCTCTTTCAAAACCCATTTTTTCAGCATGTCAAACACGAGTTCTCTTTTAATTGGTTTGGACATATAATCGTCCATACCTGCATCAAGGCATTTTTTCCGGTCACCTTTCATTGCGTGGGCAGTCATGGCGACAATTGGAATTCGTACGTCGGAAGTTTGCGTCCGAAGCTTGCTTCCTCCATTGCGTTTTTTCTCTTCCCACTTCCGTATTGTCCGTGTTGCTTCCAGTCCATCCATCTCAGGCATTTGAATATCCATGAAGATGAGATCGAACGCTCCCGGGGACTCCGTATATTTCTCCACAGCCTCCTTGCCGCTGTGGACCATCTCCAGTTGATAGCCGGCTTTGCCCAGCATCAGTTTTGCCAGTTTCCGGTTAACCGGATTGTCCTCCGCCAAAAGAATACGGAGGGAATGTTTCATTTTTTCTCGAACGGAGTATTGCGTCAAAATCGGCGGTTGTGTCTCTGAACGTGTGGGCCGGGCTCCCGGTTCCTCCGCCTTTCGCCGATTGGGTTTCTTCTTGCCGGGTTGGCGGTTCCGCTCCGCCAGCAGCTTGTCTACCATCTGGTAGAGCTTTTCCCGACGAATCGGTTTACTCAGAAACCCGTCGAATCCGGCAGCTTGGCACTTTCGAGCGTCCCGTTCCATCAAAGATGAAACAGCGAGAAGCGGAAGATCGGAGAATGGCTGCTTCGAATTGCGTATCTGTTCGGCCACTTCATAGCCGTTCATACCGGGCATCTGAATATCGATGATACAAAGGTCGATATGCTTTTTGTTCTTCCACGCTTTTTCCAACGCAGGCCGGACCGTTTGACCGTTTTTCAAAGCATGGACTCGAGCATGGACCCTGCTCAGCATGTGGGTCAGCATCTTCAAATTGATCTGATTATCATCGACGACCATCACCTTCATTCCGGAAAGGGAGACCGGTGTCATTCGTTCGGATGTCTTTACTTCCGATTTTCCAAACCAACCAGCGAAATGAAAGGTACTTCCCTTTTTTTCCTGGCTTTCCGCCCACACATCGCCCTGCATCATATTGGCGATCTGTTTGCAGATCGACAAACCCAACCCCGTCCCCCCATACTTTCTCGTGGTTGACCCATCTACCTGGCGAAAGGGTTCAAATATCGTGGGCAATCGGTCTTTCGGGATTCCAATGCCGGTGTCCCGAACCCGGGCATGGATTTTCACCTGCGCGTCTGTTTCCGCTTCGACACCCACGGAGAGTTCGATCTCACCCGTGTCCGTGAATTTGGAGGCATTGCCCATTAAATTGCTCAACACTTGACGGAAACGAAGGGGGTCCCCTGTTACATGTGAAGGAAGGTTATCTTCAATATGGCACAGGATCTCTATGGGTTTTGATTGACCGCTCCGGCGGATGAGCTCACACACCTCATACGCGATAAGTTCGGGATCAAAAGCCACTGCTTCGAAGTCCAACTCCCCCGCTTCAATCTTGGAGAAATCCAGTATATCGTTGATCAGAGAAATCAGCGTCTCGCCACTCTGCTTGATGGTCCTGCCATACTCCGCCTGTTCCTCGTCTAATCGGGTCTCAAGCAGCATGTCCGTAAACCCGATGACCGCGTTCATAGGGGTTCGGATTTCATGGCTCATATTGGCGAGGAATTGACTCTTAGCCATGTTGGCAAATTCAGCTTCCTTTGCCATTTCATTGGCACGGGCTGTTTGTGCTTCCAACGCTTTCGTTCTTTCAGCCACTTTTCTCTCAAGGTAAATGTTCTGCGTTTGCAAGAGATTATAGAACTCCAGGCTTTCCAAGGCATTCGCCGTGTTGAGGAGTATAATGGACAGAAGGCTCAGAGACGCATCGGGAATCCTTTGTTTTTGAGCGGGCAACAACCCAACAAACATACCTCTCAACTGTGAATAGGTTGCAATTACATGGAGAAGAAACTGGCCGGAGTGCTGTTTCGAGTCAATAAAAACGCCTCTTCTCTCCCGCAACGCCCAAGAAAAAAAACCCTTGTCAATCATGAATTCCACTTCGTCTTCAATGCGCTGCCGGGACTGACTTGGGTTGCATACGAGCATTGTGAAGTCTGCATCATTCTGATCCGCAAAGTATAACGCGCACACATCAAATGGAATGAGCCGCCGGATTCGTTCTTCAGCCTCTTTCAAAATGTGAGAAACCCCATATTTTTCGTTGATTTTCTCCTGAAAGTCACCCAAAGAAAGCGCCATCTCCAGAGCGTTTTGAATGAAGCGCCTGTTTTCTTCCAAATATTGTATGCGAGCCGAGAGCTGCTCCGGATCAATACCGTTCTTCATGGTTTCGTTATCCTTCCAGAAACGATTCAAGGGCCACCATTTGATGGATCGCCTGTCCAATTGCCACTTGAAAGCTGCTGGTCGAGAGCCCGAGTCTATCCCAAGCCTCACAGTCAAGAGGCGGCACAAGAATTTCGCCACTGCTCCCCATGCCCAAACCGTTGACGATGATGTCCGCCAAATGCACAATGGCGGCTGAAATCGGATCAGGAGCGTTTGAAGGGTTGTGATGATAGAATATGTTACTCTCCAGCGCAGGAGGCAATCTCCACTCCCTCAAGAGGTATTTGCCGATATCGGTGTGTCTGCAGCCCAAATAAATATCTTCCGCTTCGTACAGAAGCCCATTTGAAGCCCTGCACACACGCAACAGATTCTTTGCTTGCCCGGGGAAATACTTGTAGACGATCAGTCTTCCGATATCGTGCAAAAGACCTGAAACGAACAATTGCTCTGTTTGGGGCATGTGCTTGTGGGCAGCCAGCAGTCTTGACATAATGCCACACGCAAGCCCGTGCCTCAGAAAGGAATACATATCCAAAATTTCTTTTGGAATACCTTGGAAATTGGTAATCATGCTGATGCCAAGCGCCAGACTGCTGATCTCTCTTGTTCCGATGATTGTTACGGCCCTGGATATGCTCTCTATTTTAGAAGGGAATCCGTAGAAGGGGGAATTCACAATCCGCAGCAAGAGTGCCGTCAGACTCGGGCTTTTGTTTACCACTTGAGCGATATTGTCCGTAGAGGCGAGCGGGTCAACAATAACCTCATTCAGTTCAAAAACGATGGAGGGGATTTCAGGCAGCTTGATTTCCGTGTTGAGAATCTTTTGTCGCACATCCAACTTGGGATAGTCTCCGGGGATACCGGACTGTTTCGCGGGGATGTCTTTATGAAGTTCTGAGACGCCGTTTCGGCTTCTAAACAATACGGACAGTCTGAATATCTCCTTTATTGCGGGATGATCCGGATCAACATGACAAAAGAACGGCTTTGTTTTTTCTTTGATCTTCTCAATTCGCTCGGGGCTCACATCGGGTTCGGGATTTTCTTCATTTCCGACATTCCCGACCACATTGACTTCCGTCACCCCCCATATTTTAAATATCCTGATATGTCTGGCCTCCAGTTCTTGACCCTTTGCCAGCAGAAGTTTTCCCTTCATATCCTTGACGTCGTCAGCCAGAATCATACCTTCTTTTAAACTGTCTGTTCGCAAAATACCCATTTCTTAAACCTCAGAGGATGGTGTGGGAAGAATAGCGCATGTCACGCGGAATACACGCCGTCATCGGCTACCAACGCACGAATCGTGCCGGGATCGGGCACGAAATAAATCCACATTAATTTCAGAATGTTATATATTTCAGTTAAACATATTCAAGTTAAATACGCCCTAAATTGATTCCAAGTGCTTTGAATTCGTCAAAGTTTTGACTCATTAGTGGGATAAGGAAACCGTGTATCTTATCAACAAATAGCGGAATGACGCGGAATCCAGCAGGCACACCGCATCTTATTGAGATATTAAAAAATAGTGGCGGCGGATGAAAGGAGACATGCGGAAATCACAGTTGCAGACAGGGTATCGGAGTTGCTTGTGCGGCACAGCCTTTGGGTTCGAAGAATTGCATTGACGGGAGTTGAGGCGCCCATTTCATGCCGAAGACGATGGAAGACAGACCCTCAGCGCATTTCCTCCCCCGCCTCGATCCTTCAGTTCGATCCTCCCGTTGTGAGCTTCGATGATCTTTCTCGCCATGGGTAAACCCAGCCCTCCGTCGAAGGTCTTCGCGGAAAGATTTGAATCCATCAACGCATTCCGGATGTCGTCCGGCAATGGTTTTCCGGTGTCTGAAATGGTGACGCATATTTCTCCGGTCCGGGGGACCGGTCTGACGGACATATTCACCTCGCCGTGATTTGAACCGATCATGCGAATCGCGTTTCTCAAAAGTTGCGCGATAACGCTGGCGATCCCTTCCGTATCTCCGGACACTCGGATTGGTTCTTCGGGAAAATCCCGGAAAACTCCGATCCGCTTCTCCCGAAAAAGATCGTCGAATTCCTTGAGAACGCGCTCTATGACGCCTACCAGTTCTATTTCAGAAAAGACGGGCTCATACCCCTTGGCGTATTCCACCATTTCCTTCAAAACGCGCTCGAGCCGGGTGGATTCTTCGGCGATGATTTTTGCGTATTGCCCACCACGATCTTCCTCTCTTGCCTGCATTGCCAGTCTCCTGGCAAAGCCACCGATGGCGAGCAGTGGATTGCGAATTTCGTGGGCCACAGCATCCAGGGTATTTTGTAAAATGTCCTTTCGTCCCTTGGTCATTTCCTCCGACATACTGCTCAAGGATTGGCCATACCGGTTCACATGCTCCAGGAGCCCCTGAAACGAATTTTCCATTGAGGTGCTGATTCGGGCCAGGGCCTGATTCGCCTTTTCCATGACGCCCAGGATATCCGTCTGGGAATCCACTTTTATGCGGAGTTGCGCCGCCAACTCCTCCACCTTGTTAAAGATCTCAGATAACGCCTCATCGATCCGCTCGTGTCTTATCTTCAGTATGTTTTCAGCTTCCTGTTGCAGGCCGTAAAAATCCGGTTCTTCCCCGAACACGACTTCCGTGAGCCTTCTTGCCGATTCTGTGACCTTGCAAAGCGCCGGTCGCTCCGGGCGAAGCGCTTCGGCTCCAAACCATTTCTGGCTTTCCACCAGGTGATCTGAAAATCGCCACCGCTTGAAAACAAGGCCGCCCATTTCTCTGTGATTCACCCCCAGGTTCGCTTCCTCCCACGATATGACCCCCTCCAAGGGTACATTTCCCGCAGGAAATGCCCGCTTCATCTCGGCGGAGGAGATTTCATACAGCATGAGTGTCCCAATCTCCAGAATCAATCCCGCGATAAAGGCTTCCTCCGGATTCACGTCACCTATTTGTGCAGATTTTGCGAAAGCTTGTGAAATGAGGGCCCGGTAGAGTGAAGTTTTCCAAAAAAGATCATAGTCCATGCCCCCTTGCCTTCCCATGGGAAACATATCTCTCAAGGAAATGCTTAACGCCATGATCCGCACCCGCTTGAACCCCAGAAGAACGACCGCCTGGGAAACCGACGTAACCCGTTCGGGCCGCGCAAAAAAAGCACTGCCTACCAACCGAAGGAGTCGGGTGGTCAGACCGGGATCCTCCTCAATAACGGCGGCCAGGTCCCTCGCGGAGCTTCGGTCATCCGCTGCGAGTTCAACCAGCTGGATGACAAGAGGAGACAAAGAGGGAAGCCCCTCCCTCTCAGTCATGCGTTTGAGCAGGTTTGCTTTTTGCTGAATTTCCACGGTCTAAAATCTACCTGAGGATATCAAAATTCTCCTCTTCCCGAAGAACTCTTTCTTGCAGGTGCTCCCTCAAAGCAGAATAAACGATCCGTGAGGCTTCATTGAGTATTTCAGGAAAGATTTTTCTGTAGCCCTTTGTACGCATTTCGGTCTTCAGGGTTTCCCGTTGTACGCGTTTCCCCTCCACGATGGTACCTTCCAATAGGCTTATGATGTTCGAAGGCTCAATGTTATCCGGCAGCTTGAAACCACCCACTATTTTTGCCGATTTCCTCGAAATGGCCTCCAGTTGGAAATCTGATGCTTCGCGTGTGTCGCGCTTCTCCGCGTGATGAAATCTTACTGCGTCACAGATGTCTTTTGGAACTTTAAACCTTCCGAGAACAAGCGCGCCGATTTCGGCGTGCGTCGCACCCAATATCCGCTGTTCCGCGTCGCTCGTCGGGATGCCGTCTGATTCCTTCAAGGCGATGATCTGTTTGTGTTCGTCCCCAAAATACACCGCAATAACCAGTTTTCCGATGTTATGCAGGATTGCGACCGTGAACAGATTTTCAGGTTTTTCATAATCGAGGATCTGCCCGAGAACCCTTGAAACCGCTGCACAAAATTGCGCTTGTCTCTGGAATTTGTCGAAACTGAAATGTTCCAAGCGTTGGGTGAAGTGATCGATCAATATGGATGTGATGAGGATGTGTTTCATCTCCCGGTAACCCAGGAGTCTCACAGCATGGTTGATGGACCGAACCTCGGTCCCATAGTACGCTGAATTGGCGATGTTGAGAAACCTCGCCGCGAGATCCGGCGACAGCTTTTGAACAATTTGTTGAAAGTTACTCTCAGGATTATTCAACAATGAAATGACATCAAAAACCTTTATGTCAATCAGGGGAAGGGCTTTGATCTTTTCTTCCATGAGCTCCATGCTGTTGCCAATTACCCCAGTCTCACCGTTGGGTGCGCAGGAAACCGTGCCAAAAGGCGGTTTCAGGAAACCCGCGATGGCTCAAAAAATCGACGGTTTTTTCTACTCAATACCATCATGAGCTGAATACGCATTTGTTTTATGCTACCGATTACTTTCAATATCACATATTCAATCGCCTTTGGCTGTGACCGGCAAAATGCCCTGAATTTTTCGTTACGAGATGTCGTCGACGGAGCGGAATCATGAAGTGAAGAAGCCATTCCTTCAGATGCTCTCCCCTCCCCCGATCACTTGATTCAATGTTTCGCTCAACTCCAGCAGCGTATATGGCTTGCTCACAACCCCGCAGAAACCGTAATCACCGAAATCGGTCATCACCGGATCATCCGAATATCCGCTGGATACAACAGCCCTTACATCGGGATCTATTTTTAACAGTTTTTCAATCGTCGCTTTTCCACCCATACCGCCGCGAACCGTCAAATCCAAAACAACTGCATTGAAAGGGTTTCCAGTGTCTCTGGCCTCCTTATACAATCGAATTGCTTCCAGTCCATCTGATGCGAACCCTGCCTCATAGCCCAGACGAGCCAATAATTCACCCGCGAGATCTCGGATCATCTTCTCGTCATCCATCACAAGGATCCGACCTTTGGCATAAACAGACGGCGTGTTGATACATGTCTTCTTTGCTTTCGCTT
>Ga0180433_10004506_pt1 | contig 19521 bp, 23 predicted proteins | sample SS_ome_8_FD_132980 | JGI IMG/M metagenome (GOLD analysis project Ga0180433, IMG submission 132980) | Hypersaline lake sediment archaeal communities from the Salton Sea, California, USA - SS_1_D_1 metaG | ecosystem: Environmental > Aquatic > Non-marine Saline and Alkaline > Hypersaline >... | reverse complement strand
GGCAATAATCGCATACAAAACTGTAACTGTTCCAATGATGTATTTAAATAAATCTATAACAATAAAAACAACACTTGTAATTCCAGATGCTCCCGGCTCCGGTGAAGATTTTGCATGACCTGCTGTTTCAAAACTTGGGAGTTCGGTGGTTTCTCCAATCTGTCTTATAAACTCTGAAGCTGTTTGAGCTAAAGAGATATTATTGAAAACAATAAGCGATATCCCCAGAAAGAATGAGAATAATGCTGTTTGTTTTACTAATTGTAATATCTGTTTTTTCATATTTTTTTAGTTAAGATTCAAACTCGGCTTCAACTGCTTCTTCCAACTGTCTTGCGTCTTCATAAGTTGCGTCTTCTCCGATATCTCCAGAAATTAATGTACTTACAATTGCAAAAGCTCCAAAAATTAAGATTAGACCTATGATTGCTGCTATTATCATCTTTTTTGCTTTTCCCTGGTTTTCTTCATTACCGGCAGCAACCAAATACCAGATACCGCCAGCTACAAGAACAGCTACCGCTAAAGGTGCTGCTATTGAAACTATTAAGTTTGTTATACCAACAACTTCATCTACCGCGCCTTCAGGTGATATTCCAGGTGTAACACCTTCAACTCCCGGATAAGGAGATCTTTTTACAACGTATAAAACGTTATTTATTAAGTTATTTGCAACCACAATAAGTATTAAACCGATACTCGCCCATACCAGATTCTTTTTATCTTTTTCAAGTTCTTCCGGATTTCCAGTACCAAAAGCGACCATCCTAAATCCACTCCTAATAATAAACAGTATTGCCAAGCCTCCGATTATATATTTTATGAAAGAGACAATTACCTGCACCTGATCATCAAAAAGCTTTGAGACTGTTTGCAGTCTTGCCTGATCTTTTAAAAATCCGCCTTCTTCTACACTGAAAATATCTACAAGTTCAGATGAAAGTCCAATAATTGCCAAACCAACTATCCCCCATAAAATTGCTTTGCTCTGTTTTTCAACTACTTCTTCATTTCCCTGTGCGGTAATCATTCTAAAACCTGCAACAATAATGAATAAAATTGCAACTGCTCCGATTATGTACTTAACATTATCTACAACTCTACTGACAAGAAAAATCGCTTTCTGTTCACCTGTTTCACCTTCCGGTAATGGGAGATCACCGTAATAGGTTGGGTCAGGTAGAGGTATTGCTTCTTGTGCAAAGCAGACTTGTGTTAATCCGCCAATAATTATTGACAGGAAAACTGTTACTAATACTAATCCGAATTGTTGTTTTAATTTTTGTTTCATTTTTTGTTGTATTTCCTGTTGCTTTTTTCATTAAATTTATTATAATATTATACAGTAATTTGGAAAATTAATCAATTGATAAGAGTGTTAGACGAAAAAAGTGCGGAAGGGTTTTTAAAAGTGTCTTATATTTACTTGAATTTGTTAAAATAAGTTTTTATACTCTAATAAAGTTAATAGCTAAAAAATATGAAAGATAACAGATTAATAAACTACTTTAAAGATAGTTTTCAGGAGCTGAATAAAGTTTCCTGGCCTACAAAAAATCAAGCAATAAAGCTTACATTTATTGTACTTGGCTTTATTTTTGCAATGGCAATAGTGTTTGGTATTTTTGATTTCATCTTTAATACAGGTTACAGAGAGCTTATTAAGTTAAGACCTGCTCAACCAGCAGTTGTCCCAGAAGATGCTGCACCTATTGAATTTGACACTTCAGCTTTTGATGTAACAGATGCAGAAGGAAATCCAATTCCAATAGAAATTGAGCCTTCTGATGGTGAGACTTTAAGCACTGATGTTACTGAAACTGAAGGTGATGCGACAAATGCTGAGGGAGAAGAAGCTGAGCCAACAGAAGAAGCTGAGCCTATACAATAATTACTAATATTTAAATATAACATGGCAAAACAAGCTGGAAATACAGGGCGTAACTGGTATGTAGTGCATACATATTCCGGTTATGAAGATGCTGTGCGTGAAGCTTTGATGCAAAGAATCGAATCTTTGAATATGCAGGAGATGATTTTTGATGTGATTGTTCCTAAAGAAAGTCAGATTGTCATGAAAAAAGGTGAACCGAAAACTGAAAAGAAAAGGATTTTTCCAGGTTATGTACTTGTGGATATGATTGTAACTGATGATTCCTGGTATGTTGTACGAAATACACCTAATGTAACTGGATTTGTTGGATCCGGGACTACTCCGGTTCCTGTTTCTGCTGAAGAATGGAAGATTATAAAAAAGAGAATGAGCAAAGAAGAGGCTAAGTTTAAGGTTGATTTCAGTGTTGGAGATACAGTTACAATTCTTGATGGTCCTTTTGTAAATTATGATGGACTTATTAATAAAGTGGATGAAGAGAAAGGAAAAGTTAAAGTATTAATTACAATATTTGGTCGTGAAACTCCTGTAGAATTGGATTTCACCCAGGTAAAAAAGAAATAATTTGTAAATATGCAAAAGTTTACTATTTTTACAGTAATTTTCTCAGTTATCTTATTAATATTGGTAGCTGAACTTTTGACTAATGACTATTTCAATAATGATGATGGTGATAATTATGCAGCATCACTCTTTTCAGCAGATTTATTGAATGATCCTACTGCTGAATTTGCTGAGGAGTTTGAGGGTATTGTGAGAGATAAAGTAAAATCTACTTCTGATGCACTTCCAAAGATCAATCCTTTAAGTGGGAAAAAACATTTAGATACAGATTTCTTGAAACAAGGTGGTTTTATAGTACCAAGGATTGATGAAGATGATTACAATGGAAAGTTTTTTGATTTTATCAATTTATCAGATGTCGGAATTTCTGATGTAGTCAAAGGTTTAATTTATGAAAATAGTGAACTTTCCGGTATTTATTACGAAGCAAGACAGGAAAATATAAGTACTGCCAAGGAAGTTTATACAATCATTAAAGAAAAAGCGAAGAGAGATATCGATTTTTCTGTTAATGAGACAGATTCTTATGGTGATAACTCTTTTTATATAAATCAAGTAAATAATAAAGATAAAGTTTATCTTGTTGTACGGATAAGAAATTATGTTTATGGATTTAATTATCCAGAAGATAACCACCAGAAGTACTCAAATCTAACAAAAATCTTGTAATTTTGAAGAAAAGACTTGATTTTAAGCGAAAAGTTGATATATTTTTAACACGTTTTAAAAAATAAACATGGCGAAGAACGTTTTAACAGTTATTAAATTACAAATTCCTGCGGGCAAAGCTAATCCGGCTCCTCCGGTTGGACCTGCACTTGGTCAGTATGGTTTAAATATCCAGGATTTTTGTACACAGTTTAATAACGCTACAAAAGAGCAAGGAGATACTGTAATTCCTGTTGAGATCACAGTTTTTGAAGACAGATCTTTCACTTTTATTACAAAAACTCCTCCTGCTGCAGTACTTATTCGAAAAGCAATAAATATTCAAAAAGGTTCCGGTGAACCAAATAAGAATAAAGTTGGAAAACTTTCAAAAGCTAAAGCTAAAGAAATAGCTGAAATGAAAATGCCAGATTTAAACACTGATAACGTTGAACAGGCAATGAAAGTTATTCAAGGCACAGCTCGAAGTATGGGGGTCGAGTGTGAATAGTGGGAGAGGTTTTCTCGTACGTACCACTTAATTTTTAATAATATGAAAAGAGGAAAAAATTATAAAGTTACTCTAGAGGAGCTTAGAGAAAAGGAAATGTATTCTTTGGATGAAGCACTTCCTTTACTTATTAATTCATCAAAAGTTAAGTTTGATGCTTCTTGTGAAGTGCATTTGAACTTAAATGTTAATCCAAAACAAGCTGATCAAACTGTAAGGTATACAGTAAATATGCCAAATGGGACCGGTAAAGATTTAAAAGTTGTTGCTTTTGTTCCTGATGATAAAGCAAAAGCTTGTTTGGATGCCGGAGCTTTGAAAGCTGGAGAAACTGACCTTGTTGAAGAGGTTAGTAAAGGTTTTACTGGATTTGATATTGCTGTTGCGTCTCCTGACATGATGAAATCACTTGGAAAAGTAGCAAAAGTTCTTGGAAAAAAAGGTTTAATGCCAAATCCAAAGGCTGGAACTGTAACTCCTGATGTTGAAAAAACAATTAAAGAGATAAAAAAAGGGAAAATTGAGGTGAAGAATGATAAGCTTGGAAATGTTCACAATATTTTTGGGAAAGTTTCTTTTGGTGAAGAAAAGTTGATGGAAAATTTGAAAGCTTACTTAAAATCTATTACTGACAATAAACCTACAGGAGTTAAAGGTACTTTCATAAAATCTATCCATCTTTGTACAAGCATGGGGCCGTCAATTAAACTGGATCCAAATCAGGTGATGGCAAATCTTTAATAAGTTATGATCAAAGTATTAATTAAAGGCGAACATACAAACCATTATCATAATGGGTATTATAGGATTGATCCTTTAACCAGTTCTGTTACTTTGATACGGGAAGGTGAAAATAATATTCTGGTGGATACAGGGGCTTTTGTTTATGGGGAAAAGCTGAAAGAGGAGCTGGCGGAGGAAGAATTGAAGCCAGAGGATATTAACTACATTTTCAATACTCATTACCATTTGGATCATACAACCAACAATTATTTGTTTCCTATAGCTGTTGTTTTTGTAGGGAATGGGGTTCTTGATTTAAAAACTGGTATTTGTGACATTTTTGATGATAAGTCTTTGAGGAAACTTCCTGATGGTGTTGAGGTTTTGGAGACTCCGGGGCATACAAGCAGTCATTTTTCTGTTGTTTATAAGGATGGGGGGCAAACTTATGTTGTTGCCGGTGATGCTGTGAGGGAAGATATTTTAAGAGATCCAGAAATTCCTTCTGCATCTCAAAAAAATCCAGAATTTTGGAAAAGTGTTAAGAAAATTTTTGAAGTGGCTGATGTGATTATCCCAGGACATGGGGATGTGATTGAGGGAGAGAAGTTTGAGGAGTTACGAAAGTTATTATAATCAACTCATGAAAGTTAAAATTAAACGTATCGACAAATCTATACCCTTGCCTGTTTATGAGACTAAGGGCGCTGTTGGATTTGATTTTTTAGCTCGTGAAGACACTGTTATTGAGCAATACTCTCTTGGTTTAATACCTGCTAATGTTGTTGTGGAGGTGCCTTACAACTATATGCTTATTATTGCTTCCAGGAGTTCTACTCCAAAGAAAAAAGGACTTTTAACTCCACATGGTCTTGGAATTATTGATCATGACTATTGCGGGCCTGGAGATGAGATTAAAATCCAGGTTTATAACTTTAAAAATCAACCTCTTACAATCAAGAAAGGGGAAAAAATCGCTCAAGGAGTTTTTGTGAGGATTGATAAGTTTGAATGGGATGAGGTTGAGGAGATGGAGAATGAGACACGAGGAGGTTTTGGCAGTACCGGCTAGAGTATAAAAAAACAACATCTACTTTGTTACAAACAAAATTTTAATCCTCTCGTACAACTAAAAGTACGATGCGGTTTAAATTTTGTTTGTGCCTCGCATCTGTTGTTTTTTGAATAATCTAGGATATTAGTTTGATCCTCAATAATTAATTATATATTATAGAAACATGAAAGGTAAATTAATTACAATTTACGGGATTAATAATATGGGTAAAACTACCCATGCTAAAAGGATTGTGAAAAAATTCCAAAAGGAAGGTCACAAATCAAGATATTTAAAATACCCTGTTTATGATGTGCAACCTACTGGCGGGTATATCAACAAATTTTTAAGAGATCACAACAATAAACAAAATATCACTGAAGAAGAACTTCAACTTTGGTTTGTTTTAAACAGGTATCAGTTCCAGCCGAAATTGGAAAAATTTTTAGATAATGGTGAGATTGTTGTTACTGAGGACTATATTGGTACCGGACTTGCCTGGGGCTCAACAAAAGGTGCTAATTTGAAATGGCTTGAAGATATCAATAAACATTTAATAAAAGAAGACCTGGCAATTTTGATTCACGGTAATAGACAAATTTCTGCAAAAGAAAAAAATCATCTACATGAGTCTGATGATGAACTTATGAAAAAGTGCCAAAAAAAACATTTATTTTTGGCAAAAAAGTATGGGTGGAAGAAAGTAATTTTACAAGAAAAAGTTGAAGATACTGCGAAGCTTTTGTGGGATACTGTGAAAAAATATTCATAATTATTATGGAATTTTCATTCGTTATATTGCAATGAAATCTGTTTTTGATTATTATGAATTTGTCTTCCCCAAAAAAGACAATACTTTATTTTTCTTTATTACATGCAGATTTTAGATGGTGTAAAAGTAAGCAATTTAATTCTAGACGAAGTTAAAGGGGAAGTTGAAAAACTGAAAGTTGAAGGTATCAACCCAAAAGTTGTTGTTATACTTGTTGGTGAAAATCCTGCTTCGGTTTCTTATGTAAATCAAAAAAAGAAAGCTGCTGAAAAAACCGGAATTGATTTTGAACTTTATCAAGTTAATGATATTTCACAAGAAGATTTAGTGAAAAAGATTAATGAACTTAATGAGGATGACTCTGTGCATGGGATTCTTGTGCAGCTACCTTTACCTGAAAAAATCAATGTACCATTAGTGATGAAAGAGGTTTGCCCTCGAAAAGATGTTGATGGATTTACTGCATACAACCTTGGGAAGATGTTTTTAAGTAAAGAGTTTGAGGATTTGGTGCCTTGCACCCCAAAAGGTGTTTTTAGACTTCTTGATTACTATAATATTGATGTTAAAGGAAAAGATGTGGTTGTTGTTGGGCACAGTAATATTGTTGGGAAACCTTTATCCACAATGTTTTTAAATCGTGATGCAACTGTTACCACTTGCCATATTCATACAAAAGATCTTAAGGCTCATACTTCAAGAGCTGATATTGTGGCTGTAGCTGTTGGGAAGCCTGGGCTTATTACTGAAGATATGGTTAAGGAAGGGGCAATATTAATTGATATTGGATTTTCAAAAGTAGATGGAAAGATTGTTGGAGATCTGGATTTTGAAAATGTGAAAGAAAAAGCATCTTATATATCCCCTGTTCCCGGTGGCTCTGGGCCTATGACTGTTGCTTGTTTGATGGAGAATATTGTAAGCGCAGCGAAAAGACTTTCAAAAAAAACTTAATATAATTATTTTTTTAACTCTTAACATTATGTGTGGCTTTGTTGGGATCTATGGTTCAAAAGATGTAGCAGGCGAATTATATGATGGACTCATAGTTCTCCAGCACAGAGGTCAGGATACAGCTGGTATTTTCACATATAATGGTGGGAAAATGCATATACGGAAGTCTGAGGGGCTGGTGAGAGACTGCTTTAGAGCTGAACATATGCAAAGACTTAGAGGTGAAGTTGGGATTGGCCATGTTAGGTATCCTACAGTTGGAGCTGGTGGTCTTGAAGATGCACAACCATTTACAACCAACTCCCCTTTTGGGATTGGGCTTGCGCATAATGGAAATGTAACAAATTTTTTTCAACTAAAAAAAGAGCTTGTTGAAAAAGATCAACGAATGATCAATTCCGATTGTGACTCCGAAGCTATTTTGAATGTATTTGCCAGTGCTCTTAGACATGAAGATTTTAAAAGAAAAATTAAACCTGAACATATTTTTAATGCTGTTTCTAAGGTTTTCAAAAGAGTGAAAGGTAGTTACTCGTTTACAGCAGTTATTTCAGGTCAGGGAATAATTTGTGTAAGAGATCCCTATGGAATTAAGCCTGCAATTTTTGGCAAAAGAAATTCTGGTCTTCAAAATGATTACATTTTTGCTTCAGAACAAGTTGTTCTTGACACTTTAGGGTATGACATAGTTGATGATTTAGAGGCTGGTGAAGTGATTTTTATTGATACTAATAAAAAAGTTCATAGAAAAGTTGTTAGTTCTAAAGGTTTACACCCTTGTATTTTTGAATTTATTTATTTTGCGAGGCCTGATTCTGTTCTTGATAATATTTCTGTTCATAAAGCCAGACTTCGACTTGGAAATGCTCTCGGAAAACAGATTAAAAAAGTCATGGATAAAGAAAAATTGGATATTGATGTTGTAATGCCAGTGCCAGACTCTTCCAGAAGTTCAGCAATGGGTGTTTCTGAAGTTATTGATGTTAAATATCGTGAAGGATTAATTAAAAATAGGTATATTGGACGAACTTTTATTATGCCGGGACAGGCGATTAGAAAGAAATCTATTAAATATAAATTAAATCCAATCCCTTTTGAGATTAAAGGTAAAAATGTTTTGGTTGTTGATGATAGTATTGTAAGAGGAAATACTTCAAAACAAATAATTCAGATGATAAGAGATGCAGGTGCAAAAAAAGTTTATTTTGCTTCTGCAGCTCCTAAGTTGATATCACCTTGTTTATATGGGATTGATATTCCAACAAGACAAGAACTTATTGCACATTCTTTATCTGTTGAGGAGATTAAAAAAGCAATAGGATCTGATTTCTTATTTTATCAAGAACTTAAAGATGCTATTGAGGCAGTTAAGACAGAGAAATCTCCAGTAAAAAAGTTTTGTTATGGCTGTTTTTCGGGGAAATATCCAACACCTGAAATTACAGAGAAAGCATTAAAAGAAGCTGAAGATCAACGTTTAAAGGCTAGGGAGGCTAGAAATCAATTAACATTATTAGTATGAAAAAAGTACTTTTAGTAGGTAATGGTGCAAGAGAACATGTCATTGCTGAAACTTTAAAAAGAAGCCCACAAGAAGTGGAACTTATAGCTTATGCAAGTTCAGTAAATCCTGGTATAGAAAAGCTGGCTTCAGAATATGAAGTTGGTGATTTGATGGATTTTCAAAATCTTGAAAAGTTTGCCCAGAAGGTTAAGCCAGATTTTGCTGTTGTTGGACCGGATGATCCAATTGGAGCCGGTTGTGCAGATGTTTTATTAGATATTGGAGTACACTCAATGGCTCCTCTTAAAGTTGTTGCTCAGCTTGAATCTTCAAAATCTTTCACAAGAGATCTACTTAAAAAGTATGATGTCCCAGGGAATCCAAACTTTAAAGTCTTTTTTGAGTCTGAAGGAATTGCAGAATTTATTGATGAGCTTGAAGGTGAATATGTTGTTAAAGCTGATGGTTTGATGGGTGGAAAAGGTGTAAAAGTTTCTGGTGAACATATTTATTCAAATGATGAAGGTGTTAAGTTTGCTACGGAATGCATTGAAAAGTTTGGAAGGGTGGTTGTGGAAGAAAAACTTGTTGGTCAGGAGTTTAGTTTGATGAGTTTTTCAGATGGAGTGAATATTGTGGATATGCCTGCAGTACAGGATCACAAACGTGCTTTTGTTGGAGACAAAGGACCAAATACCGGTGGTATGGGTTCTTATTCGGATGCAAATCATTCTTTACCATTTCTAAAACAAGAAGATATCGATGCTGCACATGAAATAACCGTAAAAACTGCTGAGGCTTTGTTTAAAGAGACCGGATGTTATTTTAAAGGTATTATGTATGGAGGATTTATAGTGACGAAAAAAGGTGTAAAGTTGATTGAATATAATGCCCGATTTGGAGATCCTGAAGCGATGAATGTTTTGCCGATTTTGAAATCTGATTTTGTTGAGATTTGTGAAGGAGTAATAAATGGAAATTTGAATGAAGTAAATGTTGAGTTTGAAAATAAAGCAACAGTTTGTAAGTACATTGTTCCTGATGGTTATCCTACTGACCCTGTAAAAGGTAAAAAGATTGAGATTGCAGATTACCCTTCTGAAGTTAAACTTTATTATGCTTCTGTTAACCAAAAAGAAGATGGACTTTATATGAGTTCTTCTCGTGCAGTTGCATTTGTAGGTATTGCTGACACTATTGATGAAGCGGAAAAACTTGCTCAAAGTGCACTAGGATCTGTTAAAGGGCCTGTCTTTTTCCGTGAAGATATTGGGACCAAAGAGTTAGTTCAAAAAAGGATCGATATGATGAATGAGATTAGAGGAGAGTAAAACTATTTTTTCATAACTTTCTTCGCTTTTGATTTTGCTTTTTTGACAGTTTTTTTGACTTTTGTCTTTGCTTTAGTTTCAGCTTTTTTTGCCTGTTTTTTTATCTCTTTTGTAAACTCATCCTGTTTCATTTCTGCAAACTTTTTTGCTTCATCCATGTATACATCTGCTTTTTGTTTGTACTCTTTTGCTTTGGCTTTAGCCTGTTTTGTAGCTTTTTTACTATATTTATCAGCTTTTTTCTTATATTCCATACCTTTCTTTTTTGCCAGTTTTACATATTTATCTACTTCTACTTTTCCCTTTTTTACTTGTTCCTGAAACTCTTTTGAATTATAAATTTCTTTCGCAAATCCATACATTTCTTCTCCCATCTCTTTAAAATGTGATGATAAAACATCATATTCTTTACCTTTTGATTCTTGTAAAGTTTTTCTTAATTCAGATCCTTTTTTTGGTGCAAAAAGCATACCTAAAGTTGCTCCAGCTACCGCGCCAAAAAGTAGTCCTAATTTACCTTTCATAATAATTTAGTGTTAGTATTTATTTGATTTAACAATATAGACAAACTGGTATTTTTTCAAGTAATTATGACATCTCAGCTTTTGAAGCTGAGGTATTTAATCTTGATAATCATCGAATTTTTTAATCTCAGTATAGATATTCCACTTATTTGCATTATTAAAGGCATTTATCCAACCTTTTACAGCTGTATTTTCACCTTTTTTACTACTTGAAACCTGAACTCCATCTCTTGGTATCCAAACAAGACCTCTTGCTGCGTTACTTCCTGCATTAACTTCGTTAAATATTGCAATTTCACCTTTTATAACAAAACTTCTAATTCCCTTTTCTTCAATAACCCTAACTCCTTTCTTCAAATCCAGACTAAATATCCCTTCAACAAATCTTTCTTTATCATTCATAATAGTTTCACCTTCTTCATTACACCCTGATGTACATACAAAATCACCTATATGTTTTTCATCACCATCTTCCATAATTTCATAAAGTTCAAGATTTCTTGATCTAAGCCCGTATCCTTTATAACCAATATTCATTTCTGTTAAATAAACAGGAAAACTTTTTAAACTTTTCATACCAAATTTAAGTAAAATATCGTCTTTTTCCGGTGCTCCTTCTTTTCTCATTTCCCAGTCATTTTCAACAAGAATTACATCCGGAGTTTTAAAATTCTCCTGAATATTGGAAGTAGAGTCAAAAAACAGATTTCCTTCCATAAAATGAACATTTAATATCGGAATCCAACCTGTTCCAACAATAAAGAATACTATTGCAGCTACTGGAATGAGATATGTTAATTTTCGTAAAAATTTAAATTTCTTTGGTTTTTTATTTTTCATTTTTTTAAATCAATTGTATTATTATACCCGATTATTTTACTCGTGTCAAATCTTATTTTTGTAGGACTTTTTCTTTGTTTTCAATTGACAAATAAAAGATCAGCACTATACTTTTACTTGTAATTTAAATCAATTCGTTAAAGTAAATAGATATGCCAATTATTAAATCAGCAAAGAAAAGACTAAAACAGTCTAGAGTTAGACAACAAAGGAACTATCGACTTAGATCTGAGTTAAAAACAGTAATAAAAAATATTGAACAATTACTGAAAAAAGGTGAAGTTGATACAGCAATAAAGAGAGTAAGCGAAGCTTATAAGATTATTGATACAGCAGCAAAAAAGAACATTATTCATAAAAAGAACGCTTCAAGGAAGAAATCTTATATTATGAAGTCTATTAAAAGAAGTTCTGAAACTAAAAGTTCTGCTCCGGCAGCTGCACCTGCGAAAAAGACTGAAGAAAAGACAGCTGAAAAATAAATATATTCCGATCTTTGATAATATGGGCCTGTAGCTCAGGGGTTAGAGCAGTCGGCTCATAACCGATTGGTCGCTAGTTCGAATCTAGCCAGGCCCATTGTTTAGTTAATAACAACTTTTTATTATGAAAAAAACATTTTCAATTCTTTTAATCATTATCTGTGTTACGCTTTTTGGATGTGAGCAAACATCTGAACCTACTGATGAAACTACCGACGATATAACTACCCAATCTTCTGCTTATGGAGATATGGATGAACAGGACCGTACTATCAATGCTAATGCTGATATTGTTTGCGTAGCGGAAAAATACACTAAACAGCTGGGTGAGATTATGAATATTGATAATATTCTTGAAATGAGTGAGGAAGAAATAATAGCTACTAGAGAGAAAAGCCAGGAATTGAATAAGAAAATGAAGGATGATATTGATAAAGTTATTGCTGAGTATGGTTTTGCAGATAAAGATGCTTTTGATGATGCTACTGCCAGATACTTTACAAATGATGAAATTGATAGACAGGCCAAAGATTTAGTTTTTGAAAAATGTGGTCTGAATTTAGATGAAATTATGGAAGAAACTGAATCTATGGAATAGAACTTGAGGATTAGCCAAATTGACCATTGTACCGAGTCGTGTTATAATAATATACTAAGTGATTAGCATAAAAATTAAATGGCAAAACCAGCTAATTCAAAAAATTTGGTATTGTTGATTCGAATTCCCCAAGGTGAAGAGGGAAAGGTTAAAGTTGAATCGGTTTTTGAGCAACTTCTTATAAATCTTCATAAAACTGTTAAAAATCAGAAGCTTAGTTTTGAAATGATTTCTTTTAACCAGCATATCTATTTTTATTGTCATATTCCTTCACATTTATACGAACTTGTAGAAGGGCAAATTTATGCACAATATCCTGATTGTGAGATTGAAACTCATGAAGATTATGCGAACATTCATCGTATAAAAAATTCATACATAGCAGGTACAGAAATCGCTTTAAAAAGGTCAGATATCTACCCTTTCAAGATGTATGATGATTTTGAAGGTGACTCTTTGGCATCAGTATTTTCAGTTTTAACAAAATGTCAGGCAAATGAACAAGCCTGGATTCAAACCGTAATCAGACCTCTTGAAGATAACTGGAGATTGAATTTTACCAGAAGTTGGAAAAGGAAACTTATTCGGTTTAAAAATGCTTTTAGGTTAAAAGATTATTTTAAAGGTACTTCAAGAGCAGATATTAAAAAACGTGATATTGAAATATTTTCCAAAAAAGCTGAGCAGTATGCTTTTAGAGTTAATGTGAAGATGGCTTATGTATCACCTGACAAGTCAAAAGTAGTGCAAAAGTTGAGTGCAATGGCAAAAGCTTACAGTCAGTTTGATACTATTGATTATAATGAGTTCAAATTTGTGAGATCTGGTCGGGGAAAACCGTTTTATTCAAGATACAAATCAAGAAATTTTCAAAATAATTTTGTGGTAAGTGCTAAGGAGCTTGCTTCTTTGTATCACTTCCCAAATAGTGATATAGTTCCGCATATTGTTCACATAATGGCGAAAAAAGCTGAACCGCCAATGGATCTGCCAAAAGCTTCAGATTATGGACCAGATCAAATTTCAGTTTTTGGTAATACTAATTATCATAATCAGAAAATTACTTTTGGAATAAAACGAAATGACCGAAGAAGACATCTATATATAGTTGGAAAGTCCGGTACTGGAAAATCTAAGCTTCTTGAGCTTTTAATTAATAATGATTTACAGTCAGGACAAGGGGTAGGTATTTTGGATCCTCATGGAGATTTGGTTGATAATGTTCTTAAGTATATCCCAAAAGAAAGGATGAAAGATGTAGTTTACTTTAATCCTGCGGACACTGAGTTCCCTATCGCATTTAATCCTTTGGAACAGGTGGATCAGGATATGAAGATTAGGGTAACTATTGGTTTTATTGATATATTTAAGAAATTGTTTGCTTCAAACTGGACTCCAAGACTTGAACATGTGCTTAGGTATACTACTTTGGCGCTTCTGGACTCCCCTAATACAACTATTTTGTCGATTTTAAAGATGCTTTCAGATAAAAATTATCGGCAAAGGATTGTTGCTAATATTCAGGACTCTGTAATTAAGAACTTTTGGGTGAATGAGTTTGCTGCATGGAGTGAGAAGTTTGATAATGAAGCGATTATGCCGATTTTGAATAAAGTGGGTCAGTTTGTATCTACCTCTTTAATCAGGAATATTGTAGGACAACCGCAAAACAAGATAGATTTAAGAGAAATTATGGATAGTGGAAAAATTTTATTAATGAGAATTTCTAAAGGTAATCTTGGTGAGGAAAATGCGGCTCTTATTGGTGCGATGGTTGTGACAAAAATTCAACAAGCTGCTATGAGTAGAACTGACACACCTGAAGATCAAAGACGTGATTTCTATTTATATTGTGATGAGTTCCAGTACTTTGCGACTGATACTTTTGCTGAGATTTTATCAGAAGCACGTAAATATAGATTAGATTTAACTATGGCGCATCAATATATGGGGCAGCTAAATGAAACTATTAGAAAAACGACTTTTGGTAATGTTGGTAGCATTATTAACTTTAGAGTTGGTGCTGAAGATGCAGGAATACTAGAAGGTGAATACAATCCAGTATTTAAAGTTAGAGATATTATTAATCTTGGTGTACGAGAGTTTTATATAAAAATGTCAGTGGATGGTGAGTTGAGGGATGCTTTTTCAGGCCGAACTATTGATGTACCTAAAGTAACTGAAGATCACACACAAGAGATTATTCAGATGTCACGAGAAAAGTATGCAAGACCTCGGGAAGAAGTTGAAAAAGACCTCAAAGCTTGGGATGAAGCTGATGTAGGTAAAGATGAGGCTGAAATGAAGAAAATGGCTGCGGATGCTGGAGAAGAAGAGTTTGCAGCGCCTATTGTGTAGCAGCTTTAAATAGCAGCTCTAGCTGGTGGTTCAGATTTTACTGCTCGGGTAAGCATGCAGTTCTTTTAGGATAGAAGCTCTAACAGTTTCTATATCTTTTCCCTGGGATTTTTCTAATAAAGTTAAAATTGGGTCAACTTGTTTAGGTGATATTTTTAAAATATCAACAATTGTTCCTCTAACTGAGGCTCGATGTTTTTTTTCAGGGTCCGACGGGACTTGATTAGCAAAATATTTACTTTTTCCTGAGTCTGTATCTGAATCCCCCTGATATACTTCTAATATTACTTTTGATTCCATTACAAATAATAATAATTTGATAAGATTAAAACTTACATTTAAAAATTTTTCAATACTTTTTCAAAAAAACCTCTCAACAACTACGAGAGGAATTTTTGAAGACTTAAGGCGTTAATACATTCTCTAAATTATTTATCTCCCTTTTCAGCTTTAGCTTCTTTTTTTGGTGCTTCTTGTTTTTGTTCAGCTTTTTCATCACCCTCTGCTTTTCCTTCTTCAGGTTTACCCTCAGCAGGTTTAGCTTCTCCAGTTGCTGCAGGAGCAGCGTCTTCAGCTGGAGGAGGAGGTGCCATCTTTTCTTTAAGTGGTTTTAATTCATATTCTTTGTCTTCAACATAATTATTTATAGCGTTTTCTAAACTATCACCAAGCAATTGAACTATTTTATATCCCCTATCTCCCATTTTAATTAATAGACTGTATCTTCCTTCACGGTTTTGTTCAGTTGTCAAAGATACTTCTGTTAAATCATTCTTTGCTAATTTTGCTTTTTCACAAAATTTATTTAGGAATTTGTTCCAAAGTTCTCCTTTGTGTTTAGCAATACTAAAAAGTTTTTCAGAGAGATCTGCTTCAACATTCATATTTTTTAAGTGTCCATTGTTACTATCAGCTCTAATTAAAAGTTGTAACTCTTTTGTTTGATAAACAAATTTAGTGTCGAAGGTAGTATTATGAAACTTTTTTAATATTTTCATATTTATGTTTTGTTATAATTTTTATTTTGTGATTAACGTATTATAGCAAACTTTGAACAAATTTTCTATACAACAATGTTGACAATATAAAAATATATTGCTTCGTATTTTCAAATATATAGATATTATTTTATTTCTTCTCAGCCCCCATCCACATATACTCAAACATCAACCGTATCATTTTATAAAGCTCAGGGCTTTCTATATAGAATCCTGTTAAACCGATATTTTTACCAAACACAGTTATGACCATTTTATTGTTGTAGAGTTCGATGTTTGAACCAAAGTCGAAGTCTGGCTTTTTGATGAGACGAATTTCTTTGTACCTGTTTTTTTGATACTCTGGGGTAGTCCATGGTTTGGTGTATTTGTTTTCTATAGCTATCTGCCTTGAAAAGATTTCATATTTTTTCCGATGCTCCAATCCTTTTTCTCTCATTGCTTTTGGATAAATATCCTGTTCTCCACCCCAGGAAGCATATTCCAAACAGTCCTCTTTCCCCTCCCCTTTTCCATACATTTTAAAATACATTTCACCTAAACTTTCGGGACTGTCAAAGAACTGAATTTTTGGTTTAATTTTTTTTGCATCATAAATAGCTTTAAGTTCTGGAAGGTGTTGCTCAAGTTTTCCAAGCAGCCTCTTTTCTCTAAAAATCTTTTCTTCAAGTAGCTCTTTTAATCTATCCGGATCGGTGCATGTAAAATATTTTACCTTATTTTTAACATAAAAACTTACAAGTCCTTTTTCCTGCAGATATTTTAGGATATCATATGTAGTTGTTCTATTAAGACCAGATTTTTTTGCAATCCAGGAGACTGTGGTATGTTCAAGTTCTAAAGCAGCCAAATAGACTTTTGTTTCTTTGTCAGATAGTCCATACTGTTTAAGAATTAGTTCGATTTCTTCCATATGATTTTGTGTTGATTATTTTCGACAATATTATATCATAATTATAAATTGATTGTAAACTAAATGAAAACAGCCAATTTATACAATAAGTTAATTTCGACAATACAACAGAAAAGTTTTTATTATCAAAGATTTGATGCGTGTTTAAACTTTGTTCATTTTATCCCACTTACAGAGTTGATGAAGGATACTCGAAAACCCTGCACTGATACCTTAAGGATCCTATTTTTTGAAAATGATACTTTGGATTATTACTTCCTTCTTTCAGATCTTAAAAAAATGACTGAGAAAATTTTGGATCTTAGTAAAAAAGATCCAATTATTTGTCAAACTTTAATGGACAAGTGGGATGAAGATGAAAATATTTTTTATGAGAAGTGTAATGAACTTAAAAATTTAAATTTGGCTAAATTAAAAGATGATGAACTAATGAATCATTATACTGACTATAAAAGGAAATACATCAAAAGAGTTTCGTCTTCTTCTATTATTGATGGATTTGTGCTTTATTATGATAATCAGATCGCTGAGAAGATTAATAAAGAGTTGGAATCTAAAAATGTTCAAGAAAAAGAGTTGGTTTTTTCAAAATTAATAGCTACAACTTTTGAAAGTTTTGTTACAGCTTCTGAAATATTTTTACTTCAAATTGCAATTTTAATTAAAAATAGTGACAAGTTGCTGGAGGAATTTAAAAATTGTGATATTAAAAAGATTAAAAATTTATTAAAAAAGAATAAAAATATTGAAGATCAGATTAATGAATATATAAATAGATTTTTTTGGATCCGTAATAATGTATTTAAAGATGAAAAGATTACAAAAGATGAAGTTCTACAGGAACTAATAGAGATGTTGAAGCAAGAGATAGATTTTACTGAAAGACGAGAAATTTTGTTAAAGAGTCCTCTACATAATAAAGAACGGAAAGTGGAGCTTTTTAATGATTTAGATATTTCAAAGCAACTTCAGACGATTCTTAAAATTTCTGATGATTTTGCTCTTTGGCAAGATATGCGAAAAAAGTCGATGTTGATATCTACATATTATTTTTCAAAGATTTTTGAGGAGATTGCGAATAGGACTATTTTTCATAAGGATGATCTAAAGTATATGTTTCCTTCTGAGATTGAGAATATTTTTAAGATGTCTGAGTCAGAGCTGAAAAAATTAAAAGATGAAGCAAAGAAGAGGAGAATTAAGTCTGCAGTTATTTATTATAAAGATGGTCTAGAAGTTATAACAGATCCTACAGAGGTTGATAAGTTAAAGTTGGCTGTAATTGATGAGGAAGATTTTTCAGGTGTTAAACAGTTAAGAGGAATAAGTGCTTCACCTGGTAAGGTAGTTGGAAAAGTTTGTATTTTAAAATCCGTGAAAGAAATGGAGAAGTTAAAACCCGGCCAGATATTGGTAGCTGTAATGACACGTCCAGACTACTTTCCTGTAATGAAAAAATGTAGTGCAATTATTACAGATGAGGGTGGCATTACTTCACATGCAGCAGTTGTTGCTAGAGAATTAAATATCCCTTGTATTGTTGGGACACGGATAGCTACAAAAGTTTTACAGGATGGGGATGTAGTTGAGATTGATGGGGATAATGGGGGTGTTATAGTGAAATAATCTACTTTTTCACAGATTTGTTGCTGAATAATTTCGACATTAATTTTATTTTAATTAACAGGTTATCCTTATAAAATTTTAATTTAGTTTTTTTATTTTAATAAATAACTTTTTTATTATTTATCTAGATAATTTTTTTATTTTAAAATCATGAAACAACGAGAAGACACAAGTAAAGATGAACAAACTAAACCAAATGCTCCTCAATACTATTTATTTTCTTCTGATCTCATTGGTCCAGTTGCTGATACTAAAAGGAAAATACAGGCTTTGATTGTCGATCATGAAATTGATAGTCAACTTCCTTCAACAGAATCTATACAAGAAAAAACAACAGAAATTATCCGTTTTAAACAAGAATTTGATATTGCTTATGAACATATTTCTATAATATTGACTTTACAAATTTTTGAAATTATCAATGACTTACATACTCAAGTCGAACGTACTCTATCATTATCTTTACCCTTTCAAATAATGAAGGTTAAAGGGTTATTTATAGAAGCTCATGAGAAGATTCAAAAAGTTTTCAAATCACATGAAAACGATTTATCTTCAAATACTGATCTTTTAAAACTATTAGAAAATCACCCTGATAGGGACCATATTATATCTTTATTAGAAGAATACGAGATAAAATTACTAACAAAAGTCCAAGAATTATTTCTACCTCCTATAAAAGAACTTCAAAGAGTTTTGGAAGAAATGATCATTGCTTCATCCCCTCCTGCTGTTGTGGAAAAATGCCGACAAGATTTTGATCTTCCATAACAGATAAGAGTAAATCCCCTTTCCTTAAACGGTTTGAGGATAAAACTTAATAATATATAATTAATAGCTAGAATACATTAACCTTAAATACCATGAATTATTTAGAACAGTTTGAAAAACTAAAGCTAGAAAGCCCAAGAATGGGAATTCTATACATCTCTAGCGAGAATAGTGAATATGTTAGTTATTGTGCATATTGCAAAAATTGTTATCTAATTTACGCTAGTGACTATAATGAAGATTGTATGCACAGTTACTTTATCTATCATTGTAAAAACTGTGTTGAATGTTCTTATTGTAATAAATGTGAAATTTGCTTCCAATGCACCGATTGTAATGAATGTTATAACAGTTCATACTCCCAAGACTGTAAAAACTGTATGGACTGTGAGTATTGTTATAACTGTATTGGATGTAATAAGTGTTTTGGATGTATGAATTTAAAGAGAAAAGAGT
>Ga0180433_10004505_pt1 | contig 19523 bp, 19 predicted proteins | sample SS_ome_8_FD_132980 | JGI IMG/M metagenome (GOLD analysis project Ga0180433, IMG submission 132980) | Hypersaline lake sediment archaeal communities from the Salton Sea, California, USA - SS_1_D_1 metaG | ecosystem: Environmental > Aquatic > Non-marine Saline and Alkaline > Hypersaline >... | reverse complement strand
TGTCAATTATATTACTTGGAGAAGTAAGTAAAAAATTAAAACCCTTAACTGATTGATTTAATTCAGAATCCTCTGGAAATAAATTAAAGAAACAGATTTGGTTATTGATAGTAAATTTCGTGCCGTAGTTCTGTTTTGCGATTTCCATTGCTTTTCTGTGGGCGTCTCTAAAATGCCCCGAGGTCATGGCCGAAATCCCCCCGGATTCGGTTAGGATTGCATTGATGGAAAAATCTAACCCAACTTTATCGGCAATATCTTCGATATCTCTTCTAATGTCCGTCACTATCCCAATTCCTGCCCCAATTCCGCGCGTTCCGGCAGCATGATTAGCCTCGAGCGTTCGAATTCCACATACACCGGGTAATACTATCTTGGCACCGCCTCCAAATCCAGCTAAAGGATGGGGGATCACACCTCCAATTGATATTTTTAAATCAGAGTTAACATAAGTAGAATTAACATCTATAGGAGTCCCTATCTCAGATTCACCAAGGTGCGTTAAGTTTTCGTAAGGATGGTGATTTTCTGTGTTGATAGTATCTACAACATCTTTTCCAAGCTTGAGAATGCAATCGTGCCTATTCATTGGTTTATGTGCCCCTAAAGCTAGCAAAATTGTAATATGATCAATATTAATACTTGCTTTTTCTAATTCATCAAGAACATGAGGTAATATCTTTGAAACGGGAGTTGTTCTTGTCATGTCGTCGACCACGATAACGACCGTTTCCTTACCCTTTGCTAATTCTGAGATTTTAGGCGTTCCAATGGGATTTAATATCGCTTGCTTGATTTCATCATCACTTAAAATGGGTCCATCAGCCCCGTTCATTCTACAATTGGTTATTTCCCACGAATCTGGAAATGATACTTCCAAAAAATCAGGATCTCTCCACGCTGCCCAGGGGATTTTAAAGGATTTTACCATTTTTTTCAACTCAAATAATTAATCTACTATTGATAATGTGTTTTTTTTTTAATAAATCTTCAAAGTTTTCACATAAAATATTTATATAATTTATTACACAATATAGAATTATTAAATCAAAACAATTTTAAAGTTAGTATTTCACTTATTATTAAACGAGGTAATAAAAATTACGCTAAAAGAAGCCATGAGCTGGGCAATTAAAGGAGAAAGATTTGAAGCCATTGAAAAGTGGGAAAACGCAGTAAAATGCTATGATGAAGCATTGAAAATTAACCCAAATATTTGCAGCGTCTGGATAGCAAAGGGGAAGGCTTTATTAGCTGATAAAAAATGCAATCAAGCACTTAAGTGCTTCGAGAAAAGCATACAACTCAATCCGGATAGGTTTGCAGAAGCATGGAATGGAATGGGCATGGCTCTTAGTGAACTTAAAAATTTTGTTGAAGCGAATAAATGCTATAAGAAAGCGCTCGAAATAGACGATGAGAATCCAGAATACTTTTTTAATCGTGGTACGGCTTTAGCAGAGCTAGGACAATTTAAAAAAGCTAATGTTTACCTTGAAAAAGCAAAAAAGAAATTGTAAACATTTTTAAAAATCAATTTTTATCATCTTCTTCTGTTTTAAAACTCTAAGAATGGCGTGAATTACTATTGTTTAATATTTCTTTAATCAAGTCTTTAAGCCAAAGTAGAAGAGAAATGCACTACTTATCATGCCTCCCCTAACTACAACTATTATAATGCCACCAGACAGAAGAGATTCAATAGCACCACAGACGACAAATATGGTAGTACCAAAGGATAAATATAAGAATTTCTTTCTTAAAACACCCACAGCTTGCTTAGCTTTAATTAAAAACCCAATCCCATCAAGAAGAAAACCTGAGAGTAAGAACACCACGATAAGGATGAATGTAGGATAGAAATCATTGAAACTAGTATCGATTAATTCATCAACGGCATATACAAAGTCAAATGATTCGTTAGCGTGAAAAATTAAGAAATACTCATAAATTACGGCCAAGCCAATATAAATCGCCAATATTAACCATTTCTTTTTAAACTCCATTATTGTAGTACCGAGATACAATGCTAGGAGAATTATTATTGGCACCCATGCATAGCTCATTATACCTCGGAGCCCAAATCTGTTATCCATGTTAGTTTCTGTTAAAATGTAGGAGAGAAAATCAAAACTAACTCCTAAATATAATCCACTAATAGTTAATACCATCAAACCTGCATACATTAAGAGGGTTGCTCCTAATTTTTTTGATTTGTAAATGAATATTATTCCAATTACCATAGAAAGTAACATAGAGCTCAACGCCGTAATACCGTTGAAGTATCCTAATTCTGAGAGAGCCATTTTTTCACCAAATTATCCTAATAATAACTAATTATAGAATAGGTTGTTGATGTTTTTAAATCTTCAATAGGAAAATAAGAAATAATAATATTAAGAGTACTTACTATTTTTTAATTGGAATTCCATTTGAACACGGAACGCCAACCTGGCAAAGACCACACGAATAAATCGGGATGTGGTAATTTTGATTAATGTAAGGTATTGTACTCGTGACCATTTCCCGGCATTTCACCTTGTCGTGACCTCCTTTGAAAGAAATTGCACCTACGGGACATCTTTTAATACATTCTCCGCACTTTATGCAATATTTGTATGGTTCCGTGTCAGGGGGGCGATTTGCCGCATCAGAGGGTAGTTTATAATCTACAATGATGCTACCGCATCTCATTGCCTTGCCTTTCTCGTTAATGAAACCGTCAGAGAGCCCGAACGAGCCTAAACCTGCTGCATAGCACATATGCCTGTGACTCCAACTGCTGTAAAAAAAATTATAGACTTTAAACAAGTAGTTGTTAGAAGGAGAATCAGTTATTTTTACTCCTTTAGGAGTCATTGGCGCAAGGCCATTAATTCCCTCCTTTTCTAATTCCTCGAGTAAATAAGCTTGAAGTGCTTTATTGCATCTATCGCCGAAGAGCCTCGTATGCGCCCACCTTTCAGATGGCCATTCTTTTGAATATTCGAAATTTTCTTTTTTAGTTAATGGATTCATGGGAAGGATAAAAGCTACAACAGAGAGATTATCAGTAGTTGCTGGAATACCATTTTTCTTACAATATTTAGAATAAGCCTCTGCAGGAGTGAGATGTTTTGGACCGACTACTTCCTTATACTTCTCAAAAATCGGATCGTCTCCTGAAACAAATCCTAACAAGATATCAGGCTCCCAAAACAAGGACCCATCAACATCCGTCATTCTATTTGCTTGATTATTACGAAGGAAATCATTGGCTTTTTCTAAGAACCATTTTTTATCTATTTTCATAAGTCATAGAATGCTCGATACAATTTAAATTATCACTAGTGTAAAGTAAAAATATTTTTTTATAAGTTATTCAAGGTTTAAAACACTTTATATTGATGATTACACTCTCTTTTATATCTTGACTAATAAAAACTACGCAAAAGGAATTCTTTATGGAATAATTTCGCTTTTATTTTTAAGCTTGGAACCAATCATAGCAAATTCCCGCCCTGCTGAGATAGATAGTTTCATATATGGAGCAATGACAAGCATTATCATGAGTACGATATTTTTGCCATTAATGCTATTAGAAAGAAATCGTATAAAGGCGAATTTAGTGAATTTAGACTCTACTACAGAAAGCGAGAAGATCCAGGAGATAAATACTCTTCTAAACGGTTTTAAAAATCATAGACTACTATTTATTTATCTCGGAATCAATTTTGCAATCGTCTATGTCCTTTTTTTTTATGGAATCGAACTTGCCGGTGCAATTAATGGAACCTTAGCACAAAAAATGGATTTGATCTTTGGACTATTTTTCGGATATCTAATAAACAAGGAGAAGATAAAGAAGACTCAAGTATTTTTCTCTATTGTCTTATTCTTTGGACTTACCATAGCAGTCACTCAAGGTTCTTTTAATCTTATTGAATTCAATTTAGGAGTGATTTTGTTAATAATAACCGTCATGCTATGGATGTTAGCTCATGCCATAACAAGACCAATTTTAGAAAAGAAAGAAATTTCGCCCTTCCAATTAGTATTTATAAGAAATTTAATTAGTGGAATTATTTTATTTGTGTCCTATTTAGCTTTTTTTGGAAATCGCGCTTTTATATTATTACTTGATCCTGTTAACTTGTACAATTTTTTATTAATGGGTATTGTATATGGAATAGATTTATATTGCTATTATTTAGCGCTTTCGTACATAAAAGTATCGAAGGTTAGCATATTAATGGCTCCATCGTTAATCATAACGACTTTTTTTGCCACAATTTTTCTTTCAGAGATTTTTACCGTGTATCATTTGATCGGAAGCATCATTGTGATTACCTCGATAGTAATCATAATTAGACTAAAAGAAGAATAGAAAATATCTGCGGAGATTTAACATAGAAGGCAATTTACACTTAAACTTAGAATGTTTAGGGATTAAGGAGATCTTTCAAGAATGCCTTGATTCAATATTTTCTAACTCGTCGAATCGATCGCCATATCTTAAGAGATATAATATTAGGATTATAATTCCAATAGTCGTAAATATTAATGGAGCCGTGAAATGGACACTTCCCATAAGAAAACCTCCTATAATTCCTGTGGGCATTGCACCAAGCCCTCTAACAAACGAGACCATTCCATATGATACGCCTTTTCTTGATTCGTCTAAATCACTCAAAATCATGCTTTCAGAAGGTATGAAAGAGCTGGCGACGAACCCCCAAATTATTTGAATCGTTATCATTGTCGGGAAGATGAATATATTGAAAAACTCGGAAATTTGAGTAGCAAAACTTAACAAAATATAGAGAATAAAAATAATAAGTCCAAATATCTCGCTTAAGATTAAAGTATTCTTTTTTCCTATCTTGTCAGTTAGCTTTCCAGCGGGAATTTGGAGAATCATGACGGAAACATTGAACCAGATATTAAAAAATGCTAAAGTCTCTAATGAAAACCTATATTGCATTTGCAAGCCAGCTTTCAAGATATCTCCTGAAGTAGCCCAGAAAAATACATCTAATGTAAGAAATAGTATAGCTGATTGAACTTTAGAATTCTTGAATATTTCCCGCCAATCCTTCTTTTCTAAAGAATTATTCCCATTATTCTTCACATGAATTGTATCCGTAAGAAAGACGATATTTTTAACCCAATCGATTATATATAATATGAGATAAATCATGAAATATATCTTGTAGTCAAATCCCATGAGATTAACATATATTGAGCCTCCAATAGTAGAAAAAAAATATAGAAAAGCGATTATCCCAAAAATATGCCCCAATCCATTGTTAGAATCGTCGTTAGATTCTGATGTTAAGATTTGATAATTCATAATTCCAGAAGATGCACCTAGAGGTCGAAGAATTTGACTGATAAATAAAAGATAAAGCGTATACTGATTAACGAAAAACAATAAAATCACGCCAAATATTGAAATAGGAGGTGAAAACATCATCATATTTTTCCGACCAAACTTATCTGATAACCTTCCTGATATTGGTAAAGGTAGAAACCACATTATTTGGTAAATAGTAATCATTAAACCTGTAAGAAACAAATTATAATTTGTTACTTCATACATGAATGGTACATATGCTATATTAATACAACTATCTCCAAAACCTATTATTAAACTCCCAAACATAAAAGCTAAAAGATTTTTTCGTTTTGCTTTTTTTATTACTTCTGAACTCATTGATTTTTCCACCTCTTTTTTAGACTATTCAGAGAAATGTTCCATAAAGAATAATTATCAGATCAAATAGATTGATTATGAGTGTAATGGAATGATAATGTCCATAGCGATCCTAAAGTTTTATTACATAGAAGGAACTCAGTAAAAAATCCAAAATACTGATCGATAATCGCTATTAATTTAGAACATATATATCACAATTAAAATAAGGGGATACTTTGATTTAAATTCTTCGGTTTAAGCAAAGTTATTTATGCGTTTCCACTTTTTCACAATTATCTTGGACGATAAGTATGTGAAAGGTTTAATTTTTGGAATTGTTGGTTTTATCTTAGTGGGACTACAACCAATCTTTGCGGTATCAAAACCAGACAGTATTGACACGTATCTTTTTGCCGCCATGACTTGTTTTGTTGAAGCTGTTTTATTTTTTCCTATAATGCTATTGGATAGGAGAATGATTAAGGTAAATAACAAGAAAGGAGCACTTACAGAGGAGAGAAACCATTCTTCCTTACATGGATGGAAACATAACAAGCTAATTTTGCTTTACGTAGGTCTTACTTTTGGTGTTGGGCAATTGCTTTTCCAGACGGGCTATCAATTGGCAGGTTCTATAAATGGAAGCCTTGCTCAGAAGTCCACTGTCATTTTTTCCCTATTGTTTGGTGTTTTAATAATGAAGGAAAAGGTGACTTCGACACAAGTTGTTTTCTCGCTGTTATTATTAATCGGATTGATGATTGCTGTGACTCAAGGTTCATTTAATCTTCTAGAATTCAATTTAGGCGTGTTATTACTCTTAATTCTTGCGTGTATTTGGATGCTAGCCCATGTTATCACGAAAAAATACATTTTAGACCAAAATAAATCTACTGCAACTCAAATGGTATTTATTCGAAATGGAATTAGCGCAACATTCCTGCTATCGACATATTTCTTAATATTCCCTCTGGAAAATGTCAATCTTATTTTCAATCCTATTAATGCTTTCTATTATATAGCATTGGGAACCGTTTATGGAATTGGATTATTCATGTGGTATAAGACTCTTTCGCTCATAGATGCGTCGAAAGCTACGATTTTGTATTCCCCTACACCAATCGTGACCGCCATTTTTTCCGTGTTTCTCTTGGCGAAAGAGTTTACAGTTTTTCACTTGATAGGTACAATAATCGTAATTATATCAATAATAATGATTGTTAAGCCTAAATCAAAAAAAAATAATAAAAAAGAAGTAGAATAACCTAAATTAGGACATCTTATTACTCGATCTTGATGTTGTGGTCTTTAAAAATATCTTTGATCATGTTTTCTAAAAACTCTTTTACTTCAACGACATCTTCTTTTTTCACGGTTCGCTTTTTGCTAATCCTACTTTCTTTTATTTCGATTTGTTCGGGAGCCCAACTATATTTGTCGTTATAAGTAAACCATACATCCTTATAAGCTCCTTCCTGACCACCATTTCTGGCCAAGGGTTTATCTTCGACCTTTATTTGAGGATCGGGTAAGTAACACCAATCAAGGATAACCCATTCTAAGCCCCTCTCAGAATCTGCTCTATCTGCTAAATACATGCACCATCCATGGCCTCCTAAATTTGAATCATCAGTAGCGGGAGCGGTAATATCCGCAAGTACAGTCCCTCCAGTACTTTTTACTCGCCAAGAAGGTATCCCAGCATTAATGCAAAGAGCTGCTGTGAGAATTGCCCCATCTTCGCAGTCTCCAATACCTGATTGGATTGTCTCGAAAGGAAATTGCCAAAATTCCACACAATCTGCAGTTTCTTCGTCAAATTTATAAGCAAGAAAATCATTCACGAATTTCTGGCAAGCATGAGCAGTTTCATTGAATGTGCTTTTTATCAATTTGGCTTCTTCAATTACATGATTTAGAATTTCGTCGTTATCCTTGATGAAAGTCTTCACATCCGCGTCTATCTGTTTATTATACGCTTCTCCCCTCAAGGCGCGACCAGTATAAATGATTGGTTGCATAACCCACTTACTATTCCAATACTCAGGACCATACTCGCCATAGTCATCCTTCTCCTTTTGTGGTTTTGCAGGCTTTTTGGGCGGTGTAGGCGTCCAACTTGGAGTATCTGGGATAACTGGCACGTCAGGTCCAGGTTCTACCGGTGAAAAGAGAGTCTTTGCTTGATTAATCCAGCCTTCAACATCTTTTTGAGATGGAAGTTCTTGGATAAAATCAGGATTTTCCTTGGCGTATTCTTTTATTTTTGCAAATGTGTTCTTGGGATTTCTTCGAGCTAGCTCTTTAACTGAATCGATTCCAATTTCGTTTAATAAGCTTGCATATACAGGACCGATTCCATCCAATCCCATCAGTTCTGCGTGTTCTTGCCAAGTATCTATCTTTTTAGCAGAAATCCCTGTTTTTTTCGCTAAGGCTTTGATTTCTTTTTCTGACAACAAGATTAAATCTTCAACAGATTTAATTCCTGCCTTCTCTAATTTTTTTGCATCAGCAGCTTTAAGTCCTACTATTTCTGTAAGTTTCATTTTAATAACCCTTTTAGTATTTCTTCATAAATTGTTAATATGTAAATAGGATAGGATTCTTTTTATTCTATCTCATTATACTATAGTACTCTAAAGAAAAAAGAAAAAAAATGTGGAATTATTTTACATTAGATTCGTTAATCAAGAACGCAAGGCTAATTTTCAATACATCGTCCAAGGAACCTCTTTCAATCATGTCAAGCGTGTCAGTTGGTTGATGATAGAACTTGACAAATTTCCTCAGTTCCATCGCAGAAATATTTGCCGCTTTAACTTCAGATTTTGAGAAAGCTGTCGCATCAGTACCACCACTTATTTGTCCTAGGATCTTAGCTCCAGTGCTTGCGCCTAATTGTTTTAATTCTATATCAACAAGTTCTGACGCTTTTAAGATTTTTTGAACGACTTCCCTTGAGTGTTTTGTCCGAGTTGTTGGTTCAAATTCAACGACTTGAGTCGCTTCCTTACTCTGAATTCCGTCCATATTCACGCAAATTGCGTTAAATTTTTTTAACTCGCTAAGATGCCGTTTTACATACCTATAAGCCCCTCTCAGTCCTGCTTCTTCACATCCAAAGGAAACTAATTGAATTTCCGTGTTTTTTGGAATGATATCCTCGTGTTTTTTAAGGTATCGACCAATCCCTAATACAATAGCCACGGCACTCAAGTTATCCACGGCTCCAGGAACTTTATTAGCTTTTTCTCCAGGTGTAACGAAGAAAAATAATAATGCTAAAGGTACACTTATTATTATAAGGAGCCAAGTTACAAAATTAAGAAAAAAGCTGTAATCAGGCGGTATTGATAAGAGAATTCCTATTACTGCTAAAAGAACGATAACTGCTGAAAGTATTATCCAAAGAAACAATGCACCTATTCCAATAAATAAAATTATAGGATATCCCGCCTTAAAATACTTTAAGAGGTTAAATTGAAGGGCGCTATCGTGATGACCCGAAAAAATATGAAATATACTCAACTTCAAGGCATTTAAAGGTTTAAACAACTTTAAAAAAAAATGGAATATAATTAAAGAAACTTGACAAAATTAGGTGCTAAATTTCTGAACGAAGTTAATTGTTGAATAAGCAACTGTAACAAGCCCAATTGTTTTTAAGGAGAGGCTTACAAAGAACATTGCAACTCTTATATAGGTTCCAAATGTAGTATCTAATGCTATTAATAAGGATTCATTTAACACATTTGCCCCTATAGCGTATAAAATGACACCAATTGCCATTAAATAGGCAGGATTTCTCCATTCTTCTTTTTTATATCCAATATAGAAAAACACAATAGGAATAATAATTGCAACAGCATTTATTGGTAATAATAGAAATGACATTGTTTCAAAATCAGTAGGAGTGAAAACTGGAAATAGGAGAATTACTATCGAAACAATTACCACGAGATAAGTAATAACTCCTTTTAGTTTAAATCCTAATATTTTCTTGTCAATTATAAAAATGAAGTTAGCATATCCAAGACCACTAATAAAAGCTGCTATCTTCCATGAAATGTAATTTGGGAAAATGTGATACGTGGATGGGTCCATCTGGGAGAAAACAAAATCAAATTGATAATAAAATATACGCGATATGAATAAGCATATAATTAATACCAATAATGAAGTTACAAAACCGTACGAAATTTTCCCCGTTTCCTTCTTCCTTTCAATTATTTTTTTTCCAAGATATAAGGATATAACCAGTTTTACAATTAAAAGAGCGATCGTGAGTGTTACAATTATATTAAATTCTGGTGAATTGGGTTGAATGGACATATTCATTAAATAGAGTATAACAATTTAAAAGTATTGATTTTTAAGATAAGGAGTAATTTGAAATAAAATTCAAAAATGTGAATTAGATACAAATTTATTGATGAATTAATGTATATATTTTATATGAAAATTATTATTTTTTTTTAAGAAAACTACAAGTCAATCATGATTTAAAGCATCCTTATAATTGATATATAAAAAATGGAGGAATAACACCATTTTATGATAAAAAGCGTGGAGAAAAACCAAATGTCTCAGGAAGTAGAGCTAACATGTCCGACATGTCAAGCTTTTAAAAAAATTACTGTTCCCGCAGCAATTTTTTCCCAGAAAAAATTTGGAACCGTAAAAATTCAGGTCCCTCCTGGAGCAGTTTGCAAGGATCATCAGTTCATTGCATTTGTAGATACCAAGGGTATCGTAAGAGGTTATGAAAGGATTGACTTGCTCATGACCATGCCTTCCGAAGAGACGAAAGAAACAGATAAGGACAAGGAAGAAATTACTTTGAAGAAATTGATTAGAAAGTATGGTTTGTACGGCGTTTTTAGCCTACTTCATGCAAAAACTTTTGATTATCCTGCGTATATTATTAAAAATAAGGGATCTGAAGAGACTCCAACAAAATTAAATGAATTTCTAGATAAATGCCTCCCAGAAAAATTTCGAGCTCCAACCTTTAAAATAAAATTTCTAGACGAAACCAGTTATGACAAAATAAAACTAAAAGAAAAAGACGCTCTCTTAATAGATTCGCAACAAAATATTCTTCAAACGCCCTGGGAGGAGAAATTAAAGTTTGAAGAGTCAATATTAAAAAAAGCGCTTGAAATCATCGATGAAAACGAACAATTAATTATCATACAGCAAGACATCTCTAAATTTATAAAAGAAGCGGAACTTGCGAAAAGCATACTAGAGCGTGTTAAAGAAATATATAAAGAAGATTTAATTGACGAAATGGCTACACAATTAAAAACACCAAAAGTTAATAAATATAGACTAAACTTGATTAAAGACTTCATAAGTCAGAGGTATTCTGCGAAATTAGCCAAAAGAATTAAAAATAAAGTGCAGGAATTTCTAAATTTATTATAAGTCAATTTTCAATTCTTTTTAAAATCGAAAATCTTTTCAAAACTAATTGCCTATTTTCTTTATTCATAACGAAATTATGATTAAAAATTAAAAAGTGAGTTGAAAAATGACCAGAGTTTTAGGCGATTGGGGATTTACAAATCGTGTTAATAGAATAATTAAACCCAAATCTGGACGATGCGTGATGCTCGCAATTGATCACGGATATTTTGGAAATATTCCAGGTCAATTAAAGGATTTTAAGAATTTAGAGCCTTTATTTGAATACGCCGACGCGTTAATGTTAACTCGTGGCATGCTGAGAAATTGTGTACCTGCAGAAATCGACAAACCCATCATATTAAGAGTATCAGCGGGAGCAAGCATGTTGAAAGAGCTCTCCAATGAAGAGATTAATGTTGCCGTTGATGATGCTATTAGGTTAAATGTATCAGCATTAACATGCTCGATATTCGTTGGTGGAGAATATGAAAAGCAATCTCTACTGAACCTATCAAAGTTAGTTAATTGGGGCCAGGAGTATGGCATTCCAACTCTAGCTGTTACAGCTGTTGGGCGTGAAATGGTAAGAGACGCACGATATCTTGGTATGGCCAGCAGAATGGCAGCAGAAATGGGTGCAACAATGGTAAAGACTTATTACTGTGATAACTTCAGCCAGGTAACCGGTATTTGTCCATCTCCAGTTGTTATAGCAGGAGGGAAGAAAATACCTGAAAAGGATGCTCTACAAATGTCTAAGAACGCTGTTGATAATGGTGCCGTAGGAGTTGATATGGGTAGGAACATTTTCCAATCTGATAGTCCAATAGGCATGATAAAAGCAGTTAGAGCAGTTGTCCACGAGAATGCTTCAGTTGATGAGGCATTTGAAATCTATAAGAATGGCCCTAAAGGGTTATAATCTTTTTTTCTTTTTTAAGTTAAAATCTCATAAGTAAATCTTGCTTTTAAGAGTCCGAAGCTTTTCGTCATTTAGATGGGTGATTCTTTTTACGTATTGGAAACGAGAAGACATGTCATCTATTGTAATCGCTTTATCGGGACAATTTGCCAGGCATCTTAAACATCGAATACAAAGCTTCCTATTAGGTTTACCTTTTTCTGCATTCATTGCATTAGCAGGACATAAAGTTTCACATGTTCTACACATTGAACAATCATCTACATCCCTAAAGGGAATATAGGTCGAACGCTTCATCGCGGTTTCCATTGCTTCGAGTTGCTCGTCCTTTATATCCGGTTTAGTTATCTCAACTTCTGGAGTATTTTTATTAAATTTTTGAAGTATTTTTAAAGCAAACTCACGGGCGATTTCATAATCTTCATGATTTGGACGATTTTTAAAGATATCCCAACCAGCCAGATTGTAAGAGTGGCTGCTAATAAACTCTGCAGTTGCCACGACAAAAAAATTCTGTTGATTCAAGATAGTTTTCGTGTCAAAATGTGCTGCACCTACATTTACACCCCCATAGCTAAAAAAAGTTGCACATTTTTTTCCTTCACCATTTATACTTTTAAGCCAGTTCCGAATTACCCGAGGAGCTCGCCAATAATATATTGGAAAGCCAAATATGATTGCATCATAATTCTTTAAAATAATTTCTTTTTGCCTATCTGAAAAACTTGTAATATCGTACTCATCTACATCAATTTCTTGTTCTTTCAGAGTATTATATACCTCCTTGGCAATTTGAGCTGTTCCTCTAGTGGGTGAAAAATAAATAATAGCGATATTCATACGATCTGATAGCAAGAAATAATATAAAAGATTAATTTCTTTGGTTAAAGATTATTATTTTATTTACATTTTTGATAAGCGATGGATTCACCTTTGGAAAATCTAAAAATTAGTAATGTCACTAAAGATATATTGCTAGTTCATCAATTTAAGCCCCCCTTTTATTTTTCGTGCTGTGATGGGTTACTTGTGTTGCCTCAGAAAGGGAGAAATTCAGAAACGATTGTTTTAGATTTAAATATCGAGCCAGAATATGCACAAGCAATTAGTAAAGAATATGGTCCTATTTCTGATTATGTAAATACTCACGGACACATGGATCACATCGCTCACGTTCACGCTTGGGAACAGCTTGGAGTAAAGATTCATGCCCCTTTCCCTGAATCAAATAATCTTCTGAATTTAAGGCATTTTTATGAAACTTTTGGCTGGAATGAAGGAGTAGACTTTGCTTTAATCGAAAAATTCGGTGAAATAAACAAATATCACGAATGCAATAATGTTAGAGCTTTTGAACCTGGAGTTACATTGCAATTCGAAGATTTCATATGCGAAACCATTCATTTTAAAGGACATTCTCAATCTCATGTTGGATTAATGCTTCCTTCCGAACAAGTTTTTCATATAAGTTGTCTAGGTTTTGATCGAATGAATCCAGAAAAGGACAGTTTTGGACCTTGGTATGGTTTTAAACAATGCTCAATACAGCAATACTTAGAGGATATTTCTCGTGCAGAGGCCATCTTTCTTAAAAAAGCTAAATTCTTGACGTCTTCTCACGCTTACATCGTAAAGAATCCCGATATATCACCTTTTGAATACATGAGGGAAAAAATTAGGAAAAATCAAGAGCTTGTAGATCAGGGTTTAAGCAAACTCAATCCCGGTTTAGATTTTGAAGAAAAGATAAAAAAATTGCTCGAAATGGATCTTATCTTTCCAAAACGAAAAATGAAAGGTTTTTTACACGAACTATATAGTTTTTGGGAAAAAGGATTTATTGAGAAGCATGTGCAACGAAGTAAAATAAAATAGAACAAATGATTTAAAGTCATTCTTCTTCTGGCTCAATTATAACTTTAAGCGATTCGCCAGCGTCGCAAACAACTTGAAATGCATCCTGAATTTTACTGAGTGGAAATCGATGTGTTATTAAATCTGTCACATTGATTTTTTTAGCCATAAGCCAATTAAAAGCCATGTCTAGATCGTCAGGAGCAGCTCCATACGATGTCATGATGACAACTTCATTTCTCCAGTAATCATTTATTGGTATTTCTAAGTTTACTCCCGGAGGAGGAACCGCAAAAAATATGATCGTGCTTCCTGGTCCAGCACATTCAATAGCTTGTTTAGCAGCGCTTATAGCTCCAGTACACACGATTATTACGTCAGGCGATCTATTATCGTTCACTTTCTTTATCTCAGTTGGAAGATCTACTGTTGCGAAAAAAGTACCACTTGCTCCTAATTTCTTTGCTATTTTTAATCTAAATTCTTCTATATCCGTCGTTATTACCTTCTCTGCACCTCTCACTTTTGCTAATTGTAAATGCAATAACCCAGACACTCCGCTTCCTAAAATCAAGACAGTTTGTCCTTTTCGAATGTTAGCTAATCTTTGAGCCCTGCAAACACAACCTAATGGTTCAATAAATACTCCTTCTTCATATGACATCCCAACACTTAAAGCGTACACGCCTCTTTTTTCAAGGTTAACTGCAGGGATTCTTACATATTCAGAAAAGCCACCAGGATCAAAATTAGTATTATGGAGTAAATCACACGCAGTATGATGTCCTTGAGAACAATGATGGCAATCGAAGCAAGGAACGTGGTGCGATACAAAAACTCTATCTCCAACTTTAAAGTTTGTAACACCTTTTCCAACCTCAACTATATCTCCAGCGATTTCATGCCCCAATACCAAGTAAGGCACGCCCAGTTTTTTCATTTTTGCTAAACGATAATACTCAAGGATGTCCGAACCGCATATTCCTGATTTTTTAACTTTGACTAACAATTCTCCTGAATAGATTTGCGGTTTAAGATCTTCATCAATTCTAATATCCTTATTATTGTAATATTTTGCAATGCGCATTTTATTTACGAGTATTTTGTAATTTCTATATTTTTATATCATGTATTTTTACTATTTTAATCTATTTTTTTCCACATCAAAATATACTTTCCCTTAGTTGGAATTTTTTTCTCTATTGCCATGTCTTTTCAAAATTTAATTAAAGATGTATACTTGGGCAATAAAACCATGGAAAAATAAGAAAAGGAAAAGGATGAGAATCCTTTTTATGTTTTTTAGCGTTTTCTATTCCTATTACTATTTATGAGGAGTCTAAATTTTTCTTCTCCTAAGTCTTCATCCATCTTCAACTCTTCAGAGAGAAAATCGCGTAGGGCTATACGGATAGCTTCGCTTCTGGATGGATAGATACCAAAATCGTTTAGTGTTTGAATTGCTGAGAGATATTTCTCTGGGAGATTGATTGTTATAATTTTCATTTTTTTTTCACTCTTTTTTACCTTGTCCCCTATCAATTATTAAAATATTGTTATTGTTAAATTTTGTCGGATGGTTAATAAAAGGATGATATTAACGCTTTAATTGAGAGGAAATATTCATAACTACTAAGCTGCTGAACGAAGATTATGGACACGAAAATACCATTAAAGCATATAATAAAAGGATGATAGAAAAAAAAAGGGGAGAAAATTACTTTGGAAAAAAACTTTTTTGGAACTTAATAAAGGATGGGATTCGGGTAATAAATTTATTCCCAAGTTGATGTTTCTAAGTTGGATTATTCAAAGATTTAATATGTATGATCAACGAGAACGCAGATTTATACAATTCTGCATGACTCACTTCTTTAATATCTTTTAGAAACTCTAAGCTATAATCTTTTTCTCTTTTAATGTAAGTCATGTCCTTTGTTTTATGTTCTGTATCCATACATACATCGATTTTGAGAGTTTTTTTATCAGCAATTTTAAATTCAGGCATCATATTGAAAGCAAATAATAAATCGGGTTCATTTGATTTTCCATCTAACACAAATACGATATTAGGTTCTGTTATTGCCATGAAGCTTTCAAAGGAATGAAAAAGATCGTCAATTTCTACAGATATTTTCTTAGCCCCCCCATCAAGATCTATTGAACTGCAGTCGCTTATTCTCGGTATTAAGAATTTTTCTTTGCCCCTAAATGCAAGATCAATTTCATTTGGATTTAAATGCTCTTTAAAAACAGGATCGTCTTTTTCTATCATAAATTCTTCAGAAATTGGATCTCCTTTTACGTAGATAATTAAGGACCCTGCAGTAATTAGATTTATCTTTTGATAATGAATCTTAAACGATGGATTGTAAGGTAAATTAATTACATCTTTGGATCCACCGAGGCCCATTTGAGCGAGGATATTCGCCGGAGCTTGACTATTAACAGTAAACAGTAAAAAGGCTCTGAAATCTTCCAATTCAATGAAATTTGAGAAATCCTTGAATATTTCTTGAATATTCTTTACATTTTCTTTTAATTCATTAGACATTCTTTTCTCTCACATGAATATGAATAATTTAAGTTGAATAAGACAAGATTATAATTAAATTATTTGAATATAAAATATTTCGATAGAATGAGACATTTCGTAGGAAATGCTATTAAAATAGAGAAGATTCCTTTCTTCTCACTCCTCTTTTATATCTTTATAAGTTTCAAGAAATTCATTAAATTTTTTTAGAATTTCAGGTGAAACATGGTGCTCAATTTGGCAGGATAAGTTATTTATCAGTTCTTTATCCTCAATTTTCAATACTTTTTCAAAGAATACGTTTAAAGCAGAATGCACTTTTGTTAAATGTTCTGCTATTTCCTTCCCTTCTTTAGTTAATCTGATAGATTTTCTCTGCTCCCATTGTATTAATCCCTTCTTTTTTAATTTTTCTAGCATTCCTGAAACGCTAGCAGGTTTGACTGATAATGCTTCTGCAATCTCTTTATTTGAAACCCAACCACCTTTCTTCTTCTTGTAGGTTATGGTATATATCTCGTCTAAATATCTCTGATAGCTTTCTGGGATTTCTAATATGTCTTTCACGCTTTGTTTTTTTTCCATGATATATTCACAAATTAGGGAAAGCTTGTTTTTTCTTAATATCAAATATTATTCAAAGTTGATTTTTAATGTTTTCTTTATTTAATTTTTATTGATGAAGACTAATAAGAAAATCTTGAGGGTTATTTCTAATCCAATGAATAATCAAGCGGTTCAGTAATGCCTTGTTTCCTTGCTTGCTTTAAAATAAATTCATTCCTTTTATCTCTTATATTATCTAATACAAGAATGGTAGGTATTGTCGCGAATGGTAAAAATATAGGAAGAAAGAAGATAAGAAATATTAAAACAATCCCAGCATTACCTTGAAATCTCGGAAACAGATAGAAAAGCTGAAAAATCTCAAACATTACTGAAATTCCAGCGTAGCCTTTTAAGAGGGGCATGAACCAACTACCAACGCTACGATATTCTAAAAAATCGTCTGTATCCTTGACTTTTAATTTGTTTGTATATCCAATACCCGCATCATCTAAAAACCATATACCCGCGAAAATGCCCATACTCGGACCAAAAGTGAATAATAATAAAATAATGGTTGCACTGAAAATGGAGCTTTGCCTCTGCTGAATTGTTTCAGATAAGATTAAAGCAATATTTAATGCTAATAACGTGGGAAATATCCCCCTTAATGTTTTTTTAAAGGTTTCTGGTCGGGGTCGAGTATTAATACCGTATGATAACTTATTTCTATAAAGAGACTTGTGAATCATCAGAAATGTTATGCTAAATATGTATCCAAAAAGAATACCAAAAATTAAGCACACAACGACATACAGAACAAATAGGAGAATTATTTGTTGTGGCGTAGATGATAGAAATAATATCGGGGATGTTCCGCTCTCTCTTAAGACTTGAGCAGGAATGGAGAAAACCATCAAAATTACAAATACTATGTAAGCTAAGCAATAAATTAAAGCCTTTGTATATCTCATCTAAAATTCATCACATCTATTTATTATTACATATTTTAATTTGAAACATATAAAACACTTAAGTTATTTAATATTATCTAGCTTAAGAACGAGAAAAAAACTTTATTAATTAATAATGGCAATGAAAAAAAATTTTCCTGGCATGTTATTTTTAATCGTTGGAAATTCGGGCTCAGGAAAAGACTCGATCATTTCAGGAGCGATTGAGAAATATCCAAAAGGCTTAAAGGAAGTAATGGTTGCGAAAAGATATATTACACGACCACCCTCTGAGTTCGAAGATAATTATTCAATTACTAACGATGAATTTAATAGAATAGAGAAACAAGGAAAATTTGCTTTAAAATGGAAAATTTACGGTTTAAAATATGGTGTTCCCTTAGAAATTGATAATTGGCTAAAGAATGGGCATCCCGTGATTGTTAATGTAAGCAGGATGATAATCAATGAAGCAAGAGAGAAATACGAGAATATTAAGGTTGTATTTATACAAGTTCCTCTGGAGATTACAATAAAGCGCATTAAAGATCGAGGGAGAGAATCAGGGCAATTATTGAAAGAAAGAATGGATAGAGCAAAAAAAAATCAAAAATTACCCGGAGCAGAATTCATCGTGGATAATTCAGGAAATTTGGAAACCGCCATTGACCAGTTTTTAAAATATTTAATAATGTGTGTAAAAAGCAATAAATATCAATAAAATTTTTTTAGCAAGCAATATTTTTCTTCTCAATTCTAAATATTTCTTCTCATACTTAAAATGAAAAAAAACGGGAATCGTTATCTATTTCCAATAAAAACTGAGAAGGATGACCAAAACTATGGCTCGGGTAGTTTAATGGGAGAATTGGGGACTGTGAATCCCTAGACGGGGGATCGATACGAGTTGATGTAGGAGCCTTGCGCTACTACTAACCGCGATAAACCCCCTCCGAGCCCTCTAATAAATAATTAATGTTGGAAATGATGGTTGACATAGATCCCGAAAAAATTCGCGATATCGATGGTTGGGAAAAAAACGCCCCCATTCCTATTTGTATGGGTGGAGATTATCGAGCATTAACTTTTTGTTGTAAACCCGGCTATTCTTTAACATTTGGATTTAAATGTCAACGAGATAAAAATTTAAATGAACTGGGAATTAGTCCAGAAGAATTTATCAGAATTAAGGAAAAGTTTTCCGAAGAAAACGATTGGAATTCTGATATTGTCTGTTTTGGGTCCATTTCTTATTGTTGCATGCGTCGAGGAGGTTGTCCTAGGAGAGATCTTGCATTAAGCATGAGGTATCCTGATTTTTCGCAGGCACAATTCATGAAACTATATTTTCAGAAGAAGAAAGAGCTATCTAAGATTATTTTAGAAAGTGTTACAGCTCCCGAAGCGAAAAAGAAGGTATCAGAATATTTAGAACTATTCTAACTCCTTTCTCATGAACACATTTTCTTACCTATTGATCCCAATCATTATAGATAGATATAATTGCTCGAGCTCAGCTTCAGTAAGTTCTGAAATTGCTTTTCCTAATCCGTGATATCTATCGGGGAGTTTCGCACAAAAGAGATTTACGAGTAATATCAAACAATTTTGAATCTGTAG
>Ga0180433_10004504_pt1 | contig 19526 bp, 15 predicted proteins | sample SS_ome_8_FD_132980 | JGI IMG/M metagenome (GOLD analysis project Ga0180433, IMG submission 132980) | Hypersaline lake sediment archaeal communities from the Salton Sea, California, USA - SS_1_D_1 metaG | ecosystem: Environmental > Aquatic > Non-marine Saline and Alkaline > Hypersaline >... | reverse complement strand
CGAACCTACGGGCAACAGATGATTTTGGGATTGCCCGACGATGCGTCGCTGGATGTCACCGAGCTGCTCAATGAAACGTTTTACCTGGCCCAAGGCACCCATATTGAAAAGATCAAGATCGTTTACGAAACAGCGCAAACCGATGTCCAGGAAGCGTTGGCGCGCTGGGCCGAGAGTCTGGTCATTGAGACGATCGAAGGCCGGGGAGCGATACGGCAGCGGGTGACGGGGGTTGTCGGAGAAAGCGATGCCGGTATCGTTGTGTTGCCTTATCGCAAGGTTTCGAAGCTGCGCGCCCTTTTCAGTTGTCCGTTAACGGCGCTGGCCCGTGCATTGCCATGCCCGCTGCTGGCGGCGAAACTGAGCGATCCCTATGAACGGCTGATCGTCCCGTTCAACGGTTCGCTGGCAGCCCAGCGCGCGCTTGAAATATCCGTGGATCTGGCCCGGCAGCTCGATGCGGCCGTGGCGGCCGTGGTCGTGGTGGAGCCTTCGTATCTCCGAGGGGAATCGTCCACAACCGGACAATGGGAACAGGAGATGCTCCATCAGGTGCGGGAGTTGGCCCGCATCAACAAAGTGACCATTGAAGAGATTGTCCGCCGGGGAAACCCGGTCAGGGAAATCGTCACTGCAGCAGTCGACAGTCAGCTGCTGGTCATCGGTATGGATGAAGGCCGCCCCGGATGGTTTTCCATCGATGTGATGGCCGCGGTTTTAAATAAAGCCCCCTGTTCCGTGTTGCTGGTGACATAAAAAAGTGCTGGGCAAATGGTGATTCATTCCGCATGGGCGTTGGTCTTGGTGTCGTTGGGCGCGGCGTTTCTGCCAAGTCTCAGTGTGCGCCTGCGGCTGCCGTCCGTGGTGCTTGAAATCCTTTTCGGCGTGTTGATCGGCAAAAGCCTGTTGAATCTGCAATTTGGAGGGGAGTGGCTTTCGTTTCTGGCGCACTTGGGATTTTTAATTTTGATGTTTCATGCTGGAATGGAAATCAATCTTCAAGTGCTCAGATCCCAGCCAGCCGGTACGTTCGGTATTCAGGTGACGGTCTTCGCGCTGACTGTACTCCTTTCGATGGCCGCCGCGTTTGTTCTGGGACAGGGTTTTTATCTGGGGCTGGTACTGTCAACCACGTCTTTGGGGCTGGTGGTGCCGACGCTCAAGGATACCGGCGCCAGCCAGTCGCCGCTGGGTCAAAACGCACTGATCGCGGCGACCCTGGCTGATTTTTTGACCCTTTTCGCCATCACCTTTTTTCTGCTGTGGCATGAAAAAGGGTTCGGCTGGGAATTCCTGCGGCCCCTGCCGCTCTTTGTCGGATTCGGCGTCTTGCTGAAACTGATCCAGTTTCTGGCGTGGTGGCACCCTGAAAAGGTGGGGCGCCTGCTCGCCGACCGGGATTCCCAGGAACTGGGCGTGCGCTTTTCCCTGGCCCTGCTCTTTTTGTTCGTTGCCCTGTCGGAGCTCGCCCATCTGGAACCGGTTTTGGGCGCGTTTCTCGGCGGTGCATTGCTCTCCATTGTCTCCAGGGAGAAGACACAGCTGGAACTCAAACTGTCCGGTTTCGGGTACGGTTTTCTGGTGCCGCTTTTTTTCATCCATGTGGGCATGCAGTTTGATGTGGCCAACGTGCTGTCGGCCGGGCAGCTTTTGTTTACCGCCAAACTGCTGGGATTCGCGGTGGTGGTGAAGGTGCTGCCGTGTCTGCTTTTCGTATTCGGTGGATTGTCCTTACTGAAATCACTGAATATCGGATTGTTGATAACCTCGCGGTTGAGCCTGATCATTGTTGCCGCCACGATAGGACTGGAATTCGGCTTTATCACCGAGGCCTTTAAAGACGCGATTATCCTGCTGGCGGTTGTTACCTGCATGATGGGTCCCAGCCTGTTCAAGGCGTTATATCGGCCCGAAGAGGAGGGTCCCAGTGGCAGAGTGCCCAGTATTGACAAGAAGAAATTGACCGCCGGTTGGATGCGTTAGATTATGTGGTAAACGATGCATGACAATATGGATAAAGAGGCATTCTCGACAGCAACATTTCGTTGTTGGCAACCAAGTATCCGTTACCCTGCAAGTAGTCGGAACGCTAACGAAAAGCGTCTCTAGAGGGCATAAATTTGTCTTGAATGGAGTTTTCCATGAAAAAAAAGGATAGCAAGAGAGGCGCCAAAATCACGGTCTTCTGGATCGGCATTTCCCTGATGCTTGTAGTTTTTATCGTGCTCGTGACTACTCGACCTGTTATTGATAGCCAGGAAAACAATGGACGGCTCTCACCTGGAGAGGTATTGCAGGATATCCATACGAACATGCTGGCTTACAGAATAGCGGAAATGGAGCGTTTGTTATCGTCCGAGAAAGAGATGAAGACCGAATACGAAAACAGGTTGAGAACGATTTTGCAGCAATTGAAGCGGAATCAAGTCGCATTGGAGACATTGCTTTTTTCCAAAGAGGAAAAGGAAGCGTATGAAACATTCAAGTCGGCTTGGAACGCCTACCTGCAAGAAAGTAAAAGATCAGTTGCTCTGTCCGATGCAGGTTTTTCTCAACAAGCCCTCACGGAATTGTCTCAAAAACTGAGGCGCCTATTTGAAAAATCAGACCAGACACTGAGCATGGTTATCGAGGCAAACACAAGATACGCCAACTCGTGGTCTGGTTATATGGCGGAATTGTATAGAAAGAATAGACTCAACTTGAGCCTCGTCTATATATGCGGGGTAACTGTTTTGTTGATTTTGGTTTTCAATCTCTATGACAAAGTAAAAAAGAGATGCAGCTAAAACGATTCGTCACTCCGGTCAGAAAATCGGTGATCCTGGACAATCTATGCCGGATCATGGGGCTTTTCGGATACTTGCTGGTTCCCCCACTGGTCGCCTCCTTGCTGTTTCGAGAATCTTTATACACTGTTATGCTTGCTGGCGAAACTCTGGTTTGTTTTTTCCCAAGACTACTTCTCGGCAAGAAAGCCTCCTTAAACCTGGCCGTGGCCGAAGCACTTGTGGTCACTGCCCTTTCCTACTTGTTGTTTGGCATTTTGGGTGGGGTGCTTTTTTTGCCGATCGCGCCTTTGGTCGATGGCCTGTTTGAAGCCATGTCCGGTATCACTACTACCGGTTTGAGTGTCATGCCGGTGGAATCGCTCCCGGACACATTACTCTTTTTCCGATCATATTCTCAGTGGATCGGCGGAGCCGGGATTGTCATTATTTCCCTGCTGCTGTTGATGGCGCCGGGCCTGAGCGCGTTTCGGCTCTACACCTCGGAATACGGCGAAATAAACCTCGCCGGGGATGTCAAATCTACGGCGAAGGTGGTCGTCAAAATATACCTTGCCCTGACAGCTCTCGGGTTTGTGATTTTTTGGGCGTCCGGAATGGATGGATTCACCGCGCTTCTGCACATTATGTCCACCGTTTCAACCGGCGGCTTTTCTCCATTCAATACAAGTATCGGCGCCTACCCCAGTGGCTTCACCCGCATCGCCGTCGTGGTTTTTATGGTGGCTGGAGGCATTAGCTTTGTATCCTACTGTGCGCTTCAAAACCGAAAGTGGAAGGATTTTTTTCGCGACCCCCAGCTTCGTATTCTGGCGCTGGTGATCGGTGGTGCGACCCTTATCTTTTTTCTGGCCGAGGGGATATTGTGGAGCAATTTGCTAACCAGTCTGTTTCATGCCGCCAGCGCCGTCAGCACCACCGGCTTCGGTGTCAGCGACTGCTCCCTGTGGCCAGAGGAGACGAAGTTTGCCGCTGTTTTGGTGATGTTCGTGGGTGGCGGGGCGGGGTCGACGGCAGGAGGTATCAAGCTGTTCCGCCTTTTGGTTGCCCTCCATCTCATGAAACGCCTTTTCGCTCGCGTGCTTCTGCCTGCCGAGGCGAAGCTGTCCTTAACTTATGACCGGCGAGTTGTTGGAGACGAAGAAATCATGGCGGCGGGCGGCATCATTGTTCTATACCTCATGTTTATATCCGCTACCGCATTTGCCTTGATGACAGCCGGAATCGACATTGCAGACGCGATTTTCGAAAGCACTTCCGCCCTGGCAACAGTCGGGTTGTCGGTCGGTGTCACATCGCAGACGCTACCGGCCTGGGCAAAGTTGTTGTTATCCCTGAATATGTGGGCGGGGCGACTTGAGATATTGCCGGTGATGATTTTGCTGTACTTACCCATTTGGAGACGTAAGAGGACGGAAAAATGAGAATTGTTATTGTAGGAATAGGAGAGACCGGCCGCGAGCTGGCCAGGGTGCTGGCGCAGCGGCCCGAAACCGAATTGGTGTTGATCGATATCGATGATGATTTGTGTGAAAAACTGTCAGGAGAGTTGGATGCGCTGGTAATTTCCGGAGACGGGAGTGATCCTGAGATTCTCAAGAAGGGCCAAATTGACGTCGCCGCCGCGCTGGTAGCGACTACCGGCTCCGATGCCATCAACACGGTGATTGCCATGTTGGGTAAACAATTGGAGGTGGAAAAAGTTGTCGTAAAATTAAAGGGATTCGGCTTGCGGCCGGCCTGTCGTGAAATCGGGGTTGCCAGGATTATTTCGCCTCAAATGTCGGCAGCCGCTGAAATTATATCAGTGCTGCATGGCTTCGACAAGGTCAATTTTTCCCTGCTCGCCGGAGGCGGATTGCGATTGGTAGATCTGAAGGTCGGCGACGGGGTGAAAAAGAAGATCTCGGAATTGCCTATGCCCGAAGGAGCGCATGTTGTTGCGATCATGAGAGAAGGCAGACTCTATATTCCCAAGCCCGCTTTTAAATTTGAAACGGGAGATCTTCTGTTGGTTTTGGTGGAGCAAGACGAACTTGTCGAAAACGTCACTCAGATCGTTCATAGAAAATGAGCTAAGTCGCCAGCGCCTTGACTTTCTTAATGTCATCAGTTTTCCCCAGTATTATCAAAATGTCACTGTCCTTGACGACAAAACTTGCCGGCGGCACCAGAACGAAATTTTCAGGGACCAGCTCCTTGATGGCTATAACATGGACGTTGTACTTGGACCGTAAATTAAGCTCCCTCAGGCTGCTTCCGACAAATTCCTTCGGAGGGGCCACCTGGACCAAATCAAAATCCTCCGCCAAAGGAATGAAATCCAGGACATTGGGCCGGGATAGTCCTCGTGCAACCCGTATGGCCATATCCTTTTCCGGATGGATGATTTCCGTTGCCCCGACCCGTTTCAATATTTTTCCATGATCCTCATCTAGGGCTTTAGCGAGTATTTTCTTAACACCTTGTTCCTGAAGATGAAGACATATCAAGATGCTGGTGCTTATTTTCGTGCCGGTGGAAACGATCACGGCATCCATGTGCTCCAGCCCGAGGGCCTTCAGAGCATCCTTTTCTGTAGCATCCAGGACCACCGCCTCCGTTGAAAAGGCATCTATCGCTTGAACACGAGCCTTATCCGTATCAATGGCAACCACCTCATGGCGGTCTTCATACAATGCCTTGGCGGCATGAAAGCCGAAATTTCCCAGTCCTATGACTGCAAACCGTTTCATGGTCTTTCTCCTATCCTATCATCAGGTTTTCCTCAGCGTATTCAACACCGTTCGACGGGCCGGTCCCGACAATGATGTATGCAAAAGTCAGTACACCCATTCGGCCGATGAGCATCATGGATATAATACAAGACTTGCCCCAAGCCCCCAATTCCGGGGTTATACCGGTAGACAAACCGACTGTTCCAAAAGCCGATACGGTCTCAAAAAAATATGCGAGAAACGATCCATGTTTTCCCGGTACTTCCTCGCAAGTTCCCGTATCTCCAAGCAAGAGCAGAAAAAGCACCAACCCGATGACGGAAACGGCCAAGAGAATCAGGGAAATGCTTCGGCTGACCGTTTCAGGGGGGATGCTCTTCTTAAACATGTTCACACGGCGTTTCCGAGTGATTCGACTGAAAGTAAAAGCAGCAATCAACGCAAGCGTTGTTGTTTTCACCCCACCTCCGCAGGACCCAGGCGACGCCCCAAAAAACATAAGCATAATCATCATCGCCAGGCTGGCCTGCCTTAAGGAACCAATGTCCACTGTGTTGAATCCTGCCGTACGGCATGTAATCGATTGAAAAAGCGACGCCATAATCCGGTCGGACAGTGACGCATTTTTGAGCGAAGCCTGTCCTTCCAAAAACCCAAACATAACAGCGCCGGCCACGACCAGCACCAGAGTCGTAAGCAATACGGCTTTTGTCTGTATGGAAAGCCGCACCCGTTTGTTTTTTCGTTTGAAAAAGTTCGATTGGAGGTCGTAAAGCACCGGGAAGCCGATACCGCCGACGACAATTAACATACACACGGTTATATTGAGAAACAGATTATCGCTATATCGTACCATGCTGTCCGAAAACAGGGAAAAACCCGCATTGCAGAACGCCGATATGGAATGAAACGTGGCCGTGTAGACTGCTTGCATAAATGGCAGTTCCCTGCTCCAATGGACGGTTAGAAGGATAGCGCCGGTAACCTCCGCGCTGAACGTGAACAAGACAATGCTTTTAACAAGTTTAAAAATATCCTCCCTCGGCGTATGGGCAAAGAGGTCCTGCATGACCATACGTTGCCTGAACGACACATTTCGACCGACCCATTGGAACAGGGCAACGGAAATGGTCATGACGCCAAGACCGCCTATTTGAATCAACATCAGTATGACCAGCTGGCCGAATGTGGTGAAATAGACCCCGGTGTCCACGACCACCAGACCGGTCACGCATACGGCTGAGGTGGCCGTAAACAAGGCATCCACCCATGGGATATGACCTGCTTTTGTACAAATCGGGAGTTTGAGCACAAAAGCGCCCATGGTTGTGGCCACGAGAAAACTGGCCAACACGAGGGTCGCCGGATGCGTCTTGAGTATTCGGGTTCGAAGCGTCATGATTTGACCTTGGGATTCAGAAAATACTGACAATGGAGATGGGCGTCGGTTTGACAGATTTCATTCAGACGGCGACCTCCAAGGACCATTCGATCCAGGTACGCTCCGCATACCGTGATTTCGTGTTGCGAGTCGATCTTGCTGTAATGAAGAAAAGAGCATACCATGGCAAGGTGTCTCTCCACGCGATCTTTTTGTCCCAATCCCTGAATGATTTCCTGCATCTTGTCTGAATCCAATCTGTCATCACCGATGTACCGGATGTAATCAGCTTTTGCCCTGTCCAGGTCTTCGATCAATTTGCGGTGTTGCGAATGAAGCAACGCCAGCACCGGACATCTCCGACTGCATGAGTTCCGCTTGAGCGCGGCAATTAATTCGACCAAGGCATCCCGCTCTCTGAACGGCATTTTGCCAAAACGCACGATGATAATTTTCGGGTTTTCCTCCACAGCTTTGTCGAGACATTGAATCGGACTGGGAACCCATTTTTCACGGGGTGATGACAGCATACCCACGTTGCCGCTGGTATCGCACAACAAGAAGCGAAGGGCTCTCATCTCACCCTTCTCATTTGCGCTCATTTTGTTTCTCATTGCATCACTTTCCTTTCCGTGTCTGTGCCGCCATCAGTCGGCCGTCTCTGACCAGCTTGACCAGGCTGACGATCGCCACAGTGAACTCCAGTCGTCCAAGAAACATAGCGAGGATTTCGGTCCACAGGGCGGCTTCGGGCATTTGGTCCGAGGTCACACCCACCGAAAGCCCCACGGTCCCGATGGCTGAGGCAAGTTCGAAAAGAGAATCTTCCAGGGAATAGCCGCATGCGCACAAAACCATTACCCCGAGCCAATAGATTGCCAGGTACAGAAAGATAAAGACGCTGACCTGGCGAACCCTGGCGTCATTCACAAAGATACGCCGATCGCCCTCCCAGACAGGATGTTCCAAAACAGCGGTACGGGGCATGAGAGCGCGTTTGATCTCCCAGACCAACAGCTTCCAAACCAGAACGACGCGAAACTGTTTTATGCCGCCGGCAGTCGAACACGTTCCGCCGCCGATCAGCATCAGCCCGATCAGTAGGAGCACTCCAAAAGCATTCCAGTTGCCGTATCCAACGGTGGAAAATCCCGTTGTGGTGATGGCCGATACGGTTTCGAACAGTGTCACGCGCACGGATTTTTCAAGCTGGGGATAGAGTGCTTTACAGGTGAAAAAAAACAGGGCCGCCGCGGACACGGGGATCAGCACAGCCAATAGACGGACCTCTCCGTTTCGAACAACGGGCCGAACCTTACCGCGCCACAGAAACCAGGCGGTCGCGAAGCTCAGGTTGCCGAGCAGCATGAGCGGCAGGGTGACGGCCTCGATGGCCGCGGAATCCCAATAGCCGATGCTCTCCCCATGTGTCGAAAACCCTCCCGTGGATACGGCCGCAAAGGCGTGGTTGATCGCGTCAAAAGCCGACATGCCCGTCATCCAGTAGGCCAGGGTGCCAACCGTGGCATAGCAGCTGTAGATAATCAGCACCAATCGCGCGGACTGACGGACCTGGGGGACGAGTTGATCGCTGCGACCCTCGGCGCTCGATATGCCGATTCCCGTAGGACCGACGATGGCGGACATCATGATGATGGCCAATCCCGCCCCGCCAGCCAGTTGGATGACGCTTCGCCAAAGCAGGATCGCCGGACCGGCTTTGGTTACGTCCACAACCGAGAGACCTGTAGTAGTCCATCCGCTCACGGACTCGAACAAGGCCCGGGAAAAGGGAAGGCCCAGGACCGAAACAAAAGGCCGGGCCGAGAAGAGGATGACCACGATCCAGCTTACAAGCACAATGATGCCGCCTTCCTGAATCGATAAGGTAATTTGGGATCTGGGACGAAACAGCCTCCATAACGTGATCCCTAAAAGCCCGATACAGCCTGCGGGAAGTCCAAAGGCCGAAATGTGTACTGCTTCCCCGGAATCCGTAATGAGAACGAAAAGCGGTGCCAACATGATCCCCCCGGATAAAAGGAGAATCACGCCGACGGAGGAAAGGATCGCAGCATAGCGTTGTTTGAGATATTCCTTTTCCCGCAAGGTCCGCCCCCTCTATCTTTCTTCACCCGTGAACGCTTTCAGCACAGGGCCATGATTCTCCGGCAGGGTAATCAACACCACACGGTCGCCTGCCAGCAGGTCGTTGTCGCCGCGAGGAATGATCGGCTGATCGCCGCGGATTACGACCGCGATCAAGGCGTTCTCTGGAAGGTCGATATCTTTCAAGATTTTTCCTGCGACCGGAGATTGGGCATCAAGCACAATCTCCGTAACATTCACCCGGCCTTCCCCCACCGGCAGCAAGTTGGTGATCTGTTCCATGGACGCCCGTTGTTCGATCAAACTGCCGACGATTCGGGTGGTCGAAAAAGCCGAAACACCAAGCTTTTCGAATACTTCGGCATTGTCCGGATCGTTGGCCAAAGCTATGACTCTCGCCACGCCGAACTGGAGCGATGCCAGCTGGCAAATGACCAGATTGTCCTGGTCGTTCGGGGTGACGGCGAGCACAGCGTCCGCTCCCATGGCGCCGGCATCCTTCAGAATTCCGGCATCGCTACCGTCGCCGCAAACGACCGTAGCGGAAAGCTGCCGCGCCAACTGGACGCATTCGTCCCGGTTCCGGTTGATGATTACGACCTCATATCCCTTGGCGGTAAAGTTGCAGCAGAGGAAATAGAGCGTCCTGCCGCCCCCCACGATGAGTACCTTCATGGTTGTATTTCTCCCTGAGGGGAAACTTCGTCGGAAATAGCTCGTAGAAACATCTCCACCGCCACCGAGGTCGGACAAATGGTCTCGATTCCTAACCGGGCGTAGACTTCCTCCCTCTTGGGATCGAACACCCTGGCCAGCACGCGGGCAACACCGAAGATCTTGCGCGCAACCTGTGCCACCATCAAGTTGACGTTATCCTCGTGCGTTGTGGCGATGAGCACATCCGCTTCATTCACCTTGGCCTCTTTCAGCACTGCGATTTCGGTGGCGTCGCCGTCAACGCGAAAGCCGCTGAAATCGGGCGACAGGTCGTTGAAAGTGGCTTCATCGGCGTCAATCACAACAACCGAGTGTCCCTCCCGACTCAGCCGGTTCGCCAGACGGGCTCCCACCCGTCCACAACCGACCACCACGATGAAAAGGTTATTCTTCATTGCGATCATCCTTCTCGCCACTTTCGGCCAAGGGTTCGGCCTGAACCTTATTCTGCCCAAAGTCGATCGTTCCAATTTTGATCCAGGAAGTGACCCGATCGAGGTTTGCCGAGGCGGGCCTGTAAGTGGGATCGATATCGAGTGCAGCGCGATAAAACTTCTGTGCCTCCAAACCGTCGCCCTTGATTTCAAACAAAACACCGAGCAGATTGTAAGCCTCTGCGTGGCCGGGGTCGGTGGCAATGGAATTGCGCACGGTCGTACGGGCGCCGGCAAAGTCTCTATCCGTGATTTGGCGCTTAGCCAGCTCGATCAATGCGAAGTAGTCAACTGCACTCTTTTCGTCCAGTCGCTCCCGTTCCAGTACCAGTGTTGCCAGTTGCCGAATTTCTCCAGGACTGAACGGCTTCTGAATGAAATCCACCGCGCCGAGCTTCATCGCCTCCACGGCGGACTCGATGGTTCCGTGAGCAGTGATGATAATCACCCGGATCTTTGGCCAGTCATCCTTGATTCGGCGCAGGACCTCCATTCCATCCATTCCCGGCATTTTCAAATCCAGAAACACCAAACCGAACGAAACCTCCCCAAGCTTTTGCAGCGCTTCTTCGCCGTTTACAGCCGTCTGGACCGGTATCCCCAGAGGCTCCAAAGATTGAGACATGGTCAAACGGATGTTTCTTTCGTCGTCCACGACCAGAATGGTTTTCTTTTCCATTTTTTTCCTCCTATGGTGCCTCCGGCAGGGTGAAGATAAATGTGCTCCCCTGACCGGGCGATGACTCCACCCAGATCGCGCCGCCGTGGGCGCGCACGATCTCCTTGCAGATGGCTAGCCCCAAACCCGCGCCACCGGTCTCTTGCCCCTTTATCTGAACGAACCTCTGGAAAATCTTCGCTTGATGTTCCAATGGAATCCCCGGTCCATCGTCCTGCACGGACAGGTGGACGTGTGGCCCGATCCGGTGGGCCACGAGTCGGATGTGGCCTCCCTTGCTCACATACCGCAGGGCATTGGAAATCAGGTTCGACAACACCCAGGTGATCTTGTTGGTGTCTGCTCGCACACAAGGAAGATCCCCATCCCCGGTGAGTTCCGATGTGAGAGTCACCTCCTTCATGTCCATCTGACTTTTGAATACTGCTTGCACATGGTCAAAGAGCGCTTGGACCGAAACGCTCTCAAACTTCAGATCGATCCTGCCCGCTTCGATTTTGGACAGATCCAGCAAATCACTGACAAGAGCCTTCATCCGATGGACTTCCTCATGAGCCGCCTGCAAAAGAATCCGGTCCTTATCGGCAAGCTCCGGGGCCAGGTGTTCCATGAGCAAATCGACACTCATTCCCAAGCTGGTCAACGGAGTGCGAAGCTCATGGGATGCGGCCATGACAAATTCACTCTTAAGCCGCTCAACCTCCTTCAGACGGGTGACATCCCTGAGCAGCAGCACAATGCCGGACAGGACACGGTCCTTTCCCCGAATCGCCGTGACGGAAAACAAGTAGTGACGAGCCCCATCTCTTTCCGGAATGGTGACGATCCGTTTTTCCTCGGGAACATCGGGTTGCGCCCCGGTTTCGACCGTTTTGCGAATCAGATCACAAACCTGGGAATCCGGCAGAACATCCGTGCACTGCAATATGGAACTTTCGGCAAAGTCCAAATCGAACAGCCGACGCGCCGCGGGATTGATGCCGGTCACCTTGAGGTTGGTATCGAAAACCACCAAGCCGTCATGGATGCTGGAAAGGATCGCCTCGCCCTTGTTCTTTTCCGAGATGATCTGCTCGATATTCATCTCGTGGTAGCGACCGAGTTGAGCGGCCATGCGGTTGAACTCCTCTGCCAGGCGACCCAGCTCATCGCCGGTTTCGATCGGCACTTCAACCGCGTAGTCCCCCGCCGAGATCTTTCGGGACGCCTCCATGAAGCGTCGGAGCGGCCGAACGATGCGTTCCGCAAGAAGCAGGCTGAAGACGAGCGCAGTCATCAATGCCGATGCGGACACGAGTACCGTAGACCAAATAGCATGCTTGGCGACCTGGCCTGCGCGAACACTGGCCGCGTACATGGTTTCTTCATTGAGTTGGCGCAACCCGACGCAGGCTTTTCGTACTTTGGCAAAAAGCGGATGAACCGATTCCTGATAAGTAGCCAATAAGGGCTGCAAAGAAGGCTTTGCCGTATCGCGTAAATCCGTCAGTATGGAAAACCGCTCTCGGTACTTCCCATAATCGGACTCGATGGACTGGACGAGCTCCATCTCACCTTTGATTGTGACGTTATCCTTGGCACGAGCGAGCCATTCAAAGAAGACGGCCTCATTTTCCCGGAACTGAGCGATCCCACTTTCAGCGTCTCCAAGAAACATGAGCAGAATGCCGCTGTCCTGGCGTTCCAATGCATCGACCATATTTTCGGCGGCAAGGATGCTTCGGTAGTTTTCACGCAGGATCGCATCACTGGCCTTACCCAAAGAGACCAGGTTCGTAACGGCCCATGCCACCACCAGGCCCATCAGGAGAAACAGAATGCTATATCCGAATATGATTTTTTTCTTCATATAGTCAGTGCATACCCGTAACGTGAGCGTCAAACGATCGCACGCTGCCAGGCGCTCATTAGCAAGAGGCAGACCAGAAAAATTTTCTATTTAATATCAGATAATTATGAAGCGCACAGACGGGACAGGCGTTTCGCGGGGAGCCATTTCTTGCAGTTTGCAAGGATTGGGGCTTGCAAAATGCAAGACGACTATTCGAGGTAGTATTTTTTTCTTTTACGCCACAAAGTGGCCGGATCAATTCCCAATACTCTAGCTGCTTCTTCCATGGACTGGCACTTGCTAAGCGCCTTCTGGATATGGATTTTCTCAATCTCAGCAAGCGTTCTTAACGTTTCTTCCGGCCCTCCATTTTTCTTGCATTCTGCAATGTATTCCTGAAGGTCTCCGGCTTCCAACTTTTTGCCACGGGCCAGGATGGTACCTCTTTCAATCACATTGATCAATTCACGAACGTTCCCGGGCCAGTAATAGTCCTGAAGCATCTGAAGGGCTCGCTGGCTTAGCCCTTTTATTGCCTTTTTGTTCAGTTTTGAAAAACGCTCCAAATAATGATTGGCGATAATCTCCACATCCTCCGGACGGTCGCGCAAAGCAGGCATGTGAATTTCTACGACGTTAAGACGGAAAAAAAGATCCTGGCGAAATCCTCCGTCTTGGACCAACTCGTCCAAATCCCGATTGGTGGCGGTGATGACCCTGACATCTACCTCAATGGTCTTCGGATCGCCGAGTCGCTCAAACTCCCTGTGCTGCAAAAAACGGAGAAATTTGGATTGCACCTGGGGGTTCATCTCAGCGATCTCATCTAGAAAAACGGTCCCCCCATTTGCAAGCTTCAGCTTACCCTCTTTGTCCTCAAGAGCCCCGGTGAAAGCCCCTTTCTTGTGGCCGAATAAGTCGCTTTCCAAGAGGTTTTCCTGCAAAACGGTACAGTCCACAGTAACGAACGGCCCCTCTCTCCTAGGGCTCCAATCGTGGATCAATCCGGCAAGCAGCCCTTTTCCGGTTCCGCTTTCGCCACTGATCAAAATAGAGGCATTGGACTCGGCAACCTGGTGAGCCATGGCGAGGACCTTGTGCATTGCCTTGCTACAGGTGATCAAATCGCCCTCTTCAACGATTCCTCTAAGTGTCCGAATTTCCGCCTCCAATGAACGGACTTTCTCCACCATGCCGATGACGTGATTCACCTGTGCCGGCGTAAATGGCTTGGGTAAATAGTCGAATGCCCCCAGTTTGATGGCTTTCACTGCGGTATCTATTGTCGCATACGCCGTAATGACAATGACGTCCGTTTTAACCTCAGTCCTCGCAATGTCCTCCAACACCTTCAGGCCGTCCCTATCCGGGAGCTTGAGATCCAGCAAAACGATCTGGGGTTTATGCTGTTTGAGGATTTTCAGTCCCTTTTCCCCGGAATCTGCCATTTGTACCGAAAACCCCAAATCCTCAAGGTGGATTTCCAGGGTGGTCAGGATGTTTTTGTCGTCGTCGATTACCAGTACCTTCTTCACAGGTCTACTCTCCAGTTCCAATGGGTATCCAAAGTATGAACGTAGCGCCCTTTCCAACCCGGCTTTCCACTGAGATCTCTCCACCGTGTTGCTCGACAATTTCCTTTACGATCGCTAACCCCAGCCCAATTGTTCCACTCTTCTCTCTTTCTGAAAACTGGCTGTATCGGTCGAAAATGCGGTCCAGGAAACCAGGTTTAATACCAGTGCCGGTATCGGCACACTGAACATAGGCGCGATTGTCACGCCGTCGAACTGTAAGCGCCACACGTCCACCGCTTTCGGTATAGCGGAGCGCATTTCCCGCCAAGTTGGTAATAACCCATGGAAAGCGCAAGGAGTCAATCGCTACCGGAGGCATTTCTTTATCGATGCCCAGCACAAGTCGGATGTTTTTTTCTTCCGCCTGCTGTTTTAGGGGCTTGATACATTCTTGGATAACAACACCTAGATCCAAGACCTCTTTCTCGCGTGGGGTTACCATGGACTCAAGCCGGGCGATATCCACCAATTCGTTGATCAGCGACGAAAGACGACGGCAATCTTCGTTCGCGGTGTCAATGAGTCGACGTTCCTTCTCCGGGGGAAGATGTGCCCCTTTTTCATGAAGCATACCGATACTCATCGCAAGAGATGTCATGGGGGTCTTCAGTTGATGGCTAAGATCGGCAATAAATCTGGCCTTTGCGATTTCGCTTTGATGCACCTTCTCCTTTTCCGCGAGAAGCTTATCCGCACTGATCTGGTCATACACTTTAAGGCGGGCAGACAATCGATTAAATTCTGACGTCAAAAAACCGATCTCATCTTTTGTCCGAACACGAAGCTCAGGATAAACACCACTGCCTTCTTTGATTGTCGAAAGCGTCTTGGCAAGTTCAGTCAGCGGCATTGAGATCCGTCGTGAAAGGAAGTAGCTGACAAGCAAGGCAAAGGCGATTGCGAAAACGAGAAGTGTGACGGAATATCGAAGCGCTCTTTCCGCAAAAGCTCTCGTCTCACGTTCCGCTTTTTCCATAGCTCTTTCGTTGATCAAAACCAACTCGTTGATATTTCGTATGATTTCTGCGCTGAGTGAAACGAATTCCAAAAATTGCTTATTCAAACTGATTGCCTGTTTCTTGTTCAGTACGAGTTCACCGACAAGTGCCTGATATCGGTTATAATACTGGAACATACTTTCAAGAATCGGCTTTTCACCAGGTTCTGTGATATTATTTTGACAAACCAGAAGAAGCTCGGCAATTTGCCGCGTCGATGCCGGAATTTCAGCATTGGTCGAACTATATTCGAATATACTGAGCAGAAACTGGTTCCGCGTGGTTTCCACGATGTGACGCATTCTTTGGGCAGCCTCAATGCTCTTATAATTCTCTGACAGAATACGCTCGGCGCTCCTGCCCAGCAGGCTCAGATGCCGGTAGTCCAACAAAATGACCATGGTGAGGATGAGTGCAGGGACCAGGATGACCAGGAATATTTTGGTTCTTATTGAGAAACCAAATCTGGAACCACCCCCGTCCTCAGAAAGGCCTGTGTTCATATCGCGAGGTGCTTCGTTTTAATCGCCACATTGAAAATGGTGTAAACGGTTCGGCAGTTTGTAGGCCTATATTCACCAACGGAAGGGTAAAAACACACCAACAAAGTCGATGATGGCCGGGTGGAACTGTTAGCCAAGTTTTCTTGTTCTTACAACAAATAAATCATATTGTTTCTGGTAGGGTTGGTTCCCGGACGTGGTTCCGAGGGTTGTGACAGTTTTGGCTGTGCCTGCGGCGACATTCAAACGGGGAGCAGAAGGAAGTGTAATCGACCTAACAAAGGTACGGTAACTGCGCTCTATGCGGTGAAAGTCTTACCCCTTCTCCTCTTCTTCCTTTTTTCGTTTTGCCCGCAAGGTCAAGATATCTCCGTGGACAGAGACATCAATCTTTTTTGCGCCCATGCCGGGAAGTTAATCCGTCAACTACGATTGCATATTTGAGGAAACGAGGAAAAGACAGAAAGCATGGCTAATACGCCCTGGCTTAAGGGAGTTCGATATGCTTGCCAGATAACACTTCAAAAACAACCATAGTCCATGTCGTATAGCCTGCCCATGTATAACATATAGAAAATGAACATATTTGTAAAGCATATCGGAACGGTTTGTGCGTTGGGGCGATCCGAGATCTTTCGAGGCGCAGGGCCGTCATGTCTTCATGGGGGCAGCTTTTGCAGTCACGGCCCCCTTCTTGGGACTTTCAAGGGCAATTTCGTTCCTTTTCTTCGTCGGTTCCAGGATCAGGCAGGGATCAATGCAAAAGGCACTGGAAATGACATATGCGTCTGCATGGCCTCAACACCAACAAAACTAGGGGAATATCCTAGCGTTGCATTTAAGGGACATTTTGACTTTGCTTAAACAGTTTTTGCAATAATCGGCATACCTCCCAGCCGGTCCAGCCAGCCGTGAGGCAAGTCACCTTTGAATTTGATCCGATAAACTGCAGGCTTATCCATGATAAAACGCCTCGGACGATTTGGAACGGGTAAAGTCCGTATATTACGATTGCCTATATGCTGATTGAAGACAATTCACCTGGGAACGCATTCAGAATGGGCGATACATAACGGATGTCGTACGCGCGTGTAAATTCCCCAAAGGAGTTATTTTCATTGAAAAAAAGGAGTACCTCTTTCGGGGTAGAGAAAATCGCCCACCCAATCCAAGTCATTGCTTAGGGCCTTTTGGGAAATGCCACTATGTTGGGAACGTATGGAATCAATGTTTGGCGTCCCATGAAAAATATGTAAAGATATCAAACCTATTGAAGAGTTCGTGTGAAACTGTTATATAGTCTGCATGGACAAAGTGGCCGGATTACTGAATGAGATGGTTGTGCAAGGCATTATTACGGACTATGCGGTATTTGGTGCCGTAGCTCAAATGCGTTACACCGAGGCCGTGGTGACGTTGGACGCAGATATCCTTGTGGCAGTACCCGAACCGGATAAGCCGGATGTGCTGAGCCCGATTTATGCTTTCTGCCGAGAACGTGGTTACTTGCCGGAGGGCGAAGCGATTCGTGTTGGGGACTGGCCCGTCCAATTCATCCCTGCATTCAGCGAGCTCACCCGAGAAGCCATTCGTGATGCTGAGACGGGAGACCTTGATGGTATTCCGCTGCGGGTCATCCGTGCGGACTACCTCGCAGTCATCGCACTGAGCGTTGGCCGTGCGAAAGACTTTGCACGCGTGCTGGCGCTTCGTGAAGCTGGTGCTTTGACAGACAAGGAAATCTCTGATCTGGCCATGCGCCACAACCTTACCGCCGAATGGAACCTATTTAAGCAGCGTTTTAATGAAAGCTGATATTCAAGCTATTTTGAAAAAACAGGCCGCATGGCAGCGATCCCGGGCCGAAAGGCCTTGGGCCCAGAAGTTGCGGGATTCTGTTGCTATGCGTCGTGCCTTAACATCTCTAAAAAAACGACCATCTCCGCTTACCGAAATACAACCAAGTCAGGATTAACGCGTTGACTGCCATTCGAGGACTGAACCCTTGGCCAATCCCGCCATGTGGCGGGTGATTTGAGCCCGTGGAAGCTCCCGAGTTCCCCATTGGGGAGGGGAACTTTGGAAACCACTTCTACGTCTATTGAAGACTCTGCAGTCCCGATGAATCGGGACAAGGAATGTTGTGCCTGACGGCAGTGCTTCGCAGCGTATAGTTAAAAAGGGAACAACCTTACGGTGATGCGGAGCTCGCCCGGCAGGGAGCACATTTTCCGTGGCTTGCCACGGGGAGGGTTCAATCGAGCGTAAGTCGGCACAGATTGCAGAAAGATCACCCTGGAATTTCCGAGTGTGCTCCATTCGATGCTTGCTAACTTGCTCAACAATCGGATCTTTTATTGATCAACCTCCAACAATTCTTCGGGTGAACAGATTTCAGGACAGGTCTATCCCTCGCCTTCAACAATCTTTTTGATAGCCAACACTTCTGAACGTTACCGATCATGTACACCAAAGAAAGCCCTTGACACGGTTACCCCACATAGAAGCAATATCTGGGTTGCGCCTCAATCATAGATCGTATCAAGCTCAAGACGCAAAAAAGGACATGAACGAACACCTTTACCAGTCATAAAGTATTTCCCAGTGCTCGTCGAAATATGGGTCTTCTCGGCTATATCGGTAAGACATGGTTTTCCCCCTGCCAGGCCCGGGGCTGGTATCCTCACGCCAATATCGCAGTTGGATAGCGGGGACAAGGTGGTTTTCATTGGAGGCTGCAATTGAAGGGGCTGCCTTCTTGATCCAAGTTTCCTTTTCCTCAATGACCTTCCAGACCCTCCCGTAGCGTTTGCTGCGGACCCTTTCACCGACCCTGGGTAGACCGAATATTTCCCTTAGATCCTGAAACCGGTAGGAAGAACGTTCTCCGCGATCGAGAATCTTCTCTCCAAACCATGTGATCCCGATGGCGCCTAGCGGTGCGGTCAACAAAATGGACAGCACTGCTACCGCCAAGATCACCTCTCCTGCGGCGACTCCGGCCGCCAGGGGTACGGCGCCAATAGCAGCCTGGACCGTTGCCTTGGGAATATAGGCAATCACGCAAAAAAGTTTTTCCTTCCAATCAAAAGGCGTTCTGAGCAAAGACAGATAGGTCCCCACGCTACGAAAGACAAGGCCCACGACAATGACAATGGTACCCGCCAAACCGGCTTTCCAAGCAACCTGAACATTGACTTGGGCACCAACGAGGACAAAGAGAAGGAGTTCTGCAAATACCCAAAGCTTCTTGAGTTTCTGAGATATGATGTGGGCAATGGGCTCGGCCTTCTTCAGGGTGATAAACCCGACGGTCATGACGCCCAGCAAGCTGGCAATGGGGACCCAGGGCTCGCAAGCGTGTTCCACGGTGGTCAGTAAGATGGCAACCCCCATGACCACGATGGTTCGTTTGGGAGGCCGCCAATCGTACCTCTGGAAAAGCCGCAGAAGCAGATAACCTGGAATGAGTCCGACAATGATGCCAAGAACGATAGATAGAGGGATTTCAGCCAGCTTGCCCCAGAGATTGACCTCGCCCCCGCCGTGCATTGCCAGAAATGCTGAGAAAAGCACGATGACGAACACATCGTCCAGCGAGGAAGCTCCCAGGACGAGCGTGGGGATGCCCTTCTTCGTGCCCCGGCCGCGGTCCATGAAGTCGATCATGAGAGGCACGACCACGGCCGGAGAGACGGCCCCGAGTATGGCGCCCAGCATGGCCGCTTCCAGATATGTGATACCCAACAGCCTCGGTGCAACCCACATAACACCCAAGATTTCAAAGACGG
>Ga0180433_10004503_pt1 | contig 19531 bp, 17 predicted proteins | sample SS_ome_8_FD_132980 | JGI IMG/M metagenome (GOLD analysis project Ga0180433, IMG submission 132980) | Hypersaline lake sediment archaeal communities from the Salton Sea, California, USA - SS_1_D_1 metaG | ecosystem: Environmental > Aquatic > Non-marine Saline and Alkaline > Hypersaline >... | reverse complement strand
GCAGCGCTTGGTCGCGCGTGGACTCGGGAGCCAGCTTGATGCCGCAGGCGTCCACCAGTGGCTTGAGGATCTCGTTCAACTTCTCCTCCTCGGCGCCCGACCACTGGTAGAGCATCGTGACCTGGTCACCCTCCTGCGCGCCCATACAGTCTATCTCGGCTTCTGGTTCTTCTGCCGGCTCCTCCGCCGGCTCCTCCGCCGGTTCCTCCACCGGTTCCTCCACCGGCGCCTCGGTAGGAGCAGGCTGGGGGCCGCAGGCCGCCAGTAGCATACTCGCCACCACCAGCAGCGACAACAGAATCCAGCTTGTGCGCTTAAACATCTCTCTATCCTCCTATATTTTGGTTCTGACTAGTAAATCCCAAAGCTTCTGCGAAGCTCCGTGAACCGTTTCATGCTCTTCTCTATCCATCACCTCCTTCCCACAAAAAAACTATAGGGCCGCCCCACACGATTGCCGGACGACCAGTTCGGTCTTCAGAAGTATCTCTTGCTCCTCAACCAACTCGCCGACGATAAGTTGTGTCAGAAGCATTGCAGCTCGATAGCCAAGTCCGTAGGCTGGCAGCCTCACCGTCGTCAAAGGCGGATTCACGTAATGCGCGAGTCGTACATCGTCAAAACCCACCAGTGTAACGTCATCGGGAATGGCCAGCCCGTGCTGCTTGATCGCTACCAGCGCCCCGAATGCCACCAGGTCGCTGGCGACGAACACAGCCGTCGGCGGCTGCGCCAGGTCGAGCAGGTCGTTCATCGCCTGGTGGCCGCTCTCTTCGCGGAAGTCACCGTAGCGCACCAGGTCCTGCGCGTACTTGAGGCCCGCTTGCTCCAGCGCCCGGCGATAGCCAGCCAGCCGGTCGCGGGAGGCGGTGTACGCCAGGGGTGCGTTGGTAATCATCCCAATCCGCCGGTGTCCCAGATCGATCAGATACTCCACTGCCTGCTTTGCTGCCTCGACGTTATCCACGTCGACGAAAGGGATGCCCGAGCCGGGCAACTGGCCCAACAGCACGACCGGGAAGCCCTCTGCCTTCAACTGCAGCAGTTGGCGGTCGTCGGATCGCGGCCCGGAGAGAATGATGCCATCGGCTTGCTTCTTGCGCACCAGGCCGATGTATGCGTCGGGCGCGGTCACGTCCTCCACAGAGTGGACCAACACACGCAAGCCGTTCTCCTGCACGGCATCACCCACGCCCCGCAGCACCTCGGGCAGAAAGGCGTCGGCAAAGATGCGGTCAGGGCTCTGGCATAGGACGAAACCAATGGTGGACGTGCGGCCGCTAACGAGCGTACGGGCCGCGGCGTCGGGATAGTAGTTGAGCTGGTGGGCCACTTCGAGGATGCGATGGCGCGTCTCGGAACTCACCCGCGCACCGGGGACGTCGTTGAGCACGAGGGAGACGGTCGTGCGCGACACGCCGACTGCCTCGGCAATCTGGCGCTGCGTGGGACGAGACTTGGTCACGGATACCCCTCTTTCGCAGTGACAACCTGGTCCGATAACGCACGCTGGTAGCAGACGGTGGTAACGCGTGTCACTGACACGCGTTAGTAACACGTGTTACCATTTTAGCAAAAAAAGGGTGGTTTGTCAATAGGGAAGTGAAGAAAAAAAGAGAAATTTTAAGGTTTCTGCCCCGCCGGGGCAGTGCGTTTGGCTGCCAGGCGCGTTGTCGGCCCGTCAGGTTCCAGGTGACAATCTGGCACAAGCCTGGTATACTGACGCTGCACATACCGGCGCGCCCTGTCGCGCCAAAGGCGAGTGAATCCAACGATGTCCACGTGGTTTGCACAGCGCGTCGTTGACCTGGTCGGCGCGCTCACCGACAGTTACTATACGCACAAATACGGCACGCTGGCCCGGAGGTTGGGCCGACCGGGCGTCAGGGTGGACCGGCGGCGTGGGTTTATCATCATCCAGATCGATGGGCTTTCCCACGACCATCTCCTCCAGGCCATCGACGCCGGCGCTATGCCCTATCTGGCCCGGCTGTTGAGGACGCGGCGCCTGGCCATAGCCCCCTGGCGCTGCGGTCTTCCCAGCACGACGCCGGCGGCGCAGGCGGGGATCATGTTCGGCAACCGCTTCGACATCCCCGGGTTCCGCTGGTACGAGAAGGAGCGGGGGACGGGCGTGTTGACCCGGCGTCCCGACCAGATCAAGGCCGTGCGCGCCCGCATCAGCCAGGGACACCCGGGTATCCTGCAGGGGGGCTCCTGCTACGTGAGCATGTTCGACGGTGACGCAGACCTGGCGCTGTTCACGCTCAGCACGCTGCACCGGCAGCGTTTCTTCGAGAGCGTGCGCGGGATGGGCCTGTTCCTGTTGTTCCTGCTCAGCCCGTTTCGCGTGCTGCGCGTGCTGGGTTTGACAGGCCTGGGATACCTGACCGGGCTGGGTCGCCGGCTGGTCGCTCTCGTGCAGCCCAGCGTGCTAAATCCCCTGGACGTCTTTTCCCCGCTGCTGCAGGCCGCCGGGGATGTGCTCTTCACCGAGGTGCAAACCTTCGGCGTGATGTTGGACATCTACCGCCGCGTGCCGGCCATCTACGCCAACTACACCACGTACGATGAGGTGGCGCACAAGCTGGGTCCAGATCACCCGGCCGCCTTTCGCATGCTGCGCGACGTGGACAAGCGCATCCACCAGATCAACCGCATGCGCTCCCGCTATCGACAGCGGGAATACGATCTGTACGTCATCTCCGACCACGGGAACTCGCCGGCCGTTCCATTCAGTTGGCAGAACAGCGCCAGCCTGGGGAAACACATCGCCGCCCAGATTGGGGAGGCGCTCTCGGTGGAGGAGCAGGCGATGGCTCACGCACACTCGACGGAGAAGACGCGCTACTTGCTGGAAGAGCTACAGGGCCTGGCGCACCGGTATTCACCCCGTCTGCGCCGGGTGCTTGCCGCGGGCAGATTGTACCTGAGCCGACGGCTGCTGGCCGGCCAGCAGATGGCATACGACATGGACCGGCAGCGGGACATCGTCGTGTCCGCCTCCGGCCCGCTGGCCCACATCTACTTCAACGTCAGCCCCCGTCCGCTGGACCTGATCGAGGTGATGCTTCTGTATCCCCGGCTGCTGGACGACCTGCTGGGCACCCCGGGCATCGGGGCCGTCGTCGGACGAGCGGGAGAGCGGACGGTCGTGCTGGGGAACCAGGGGGGCACGCTCGTCGTCGAGAAGGGGCGCCAGATCACCGAATGGCCGCACCCGCTGAAGCCTTTCGGCGACGCCGGCTACGCGGCCGATCAACTGCACTACCTGGCCCATTTTCCGCACGCGGGCGACCTGATCGTGCTGGGGGCGGTCGAACCCGACGGCAACGTCGTGACCTTCGAGGAACAGGCAGCGACGCACGGCGGACTGGGCGGTCCCCAACTCTATCCCTTCATCACCTGGCCGCCGCGGCGGCCGCTCGCGCCGGAGACGCTGGACGATGCGTTGGATCTGTATCCCTATTTCATGGAGCAGTACCTTTAGAGCATCACGGTGACCGGCACTTCCACGATTGCTCTCAAGAACGACCCTCATGGTGGTCGCCAGGTATCCTTTCATCAAAATCGGTGGTAACTACCCACAGTCCGGCGTCTCCTGGCTGACTCGTTGGCGCCACACCACAGTTCAAACGCTTACGGCGCGGACTGTGGTCCGCGCTGAGCAGGCTGGCTGGGCAGTTACAATCGGTGTACAAGTGCCGGTCACCTGGCTGGGGGCAGGTGAGGCTGCGGTTCACGGGGTGGGCGTGACGGGGGTGGACAGCCGAAACTCCCGCCATCCCGACCACTCTCCAACGTTCTCTACCCCATCCTCCGCCTGTACACGCCAGCGGTAGTCCCAGCCACAGGCCAGCGAGGTCGCCAGCGCGGTGCTGCTCACCGGGCCGGTGTAGAGCGGCGCTGGCGTGGGCGCAGGCGGCGTTCCTGCGACCACCGCCTCCAATTGCACGAAGTACCCGGCGACGCCCGATGGATCCTCCGCCTCGCTCCAACGCAGCGTGACGATGGTCGGGTCCGCGGGGCAGGAGATCACAGCACCGTCCTCCGGCTCCTCCAGGGCAGGGGCAGGAGGGCCCGTGACGTCCCGCACGTAGAAAACGCGCTCTTCCGACCACGCGCCGACGTTCCCCGCCCCATCCACCGCCCGCACCCACCAGCGATACACTTCCCCACAGGGCAAGAAGACGTTCAGGAAAGATCCACTCGAGAGCTGGAGCGGATAGACGGTGGGCTCCCGTTCGATCGCCTCCAGGCGAACCTCGTAGTTCTGAATGCCGGAGGGGTCCGAGACGTTGGCCCACTGCAGTTGAACCCACAGCGACGCGGCGCCGGGCGGGCAAGACCACTCGGCTCCCTGCGACGGAGCGATCAGTTGAGGGGTAGGCGGGCCGACGATATCAGGTGTCGCCGTCGGCGTGGGCGTGTTCGTCGGCGTGGGCGTACGCGTGGGGGTCGCGGTGGGTGTCGATGTGTCCGTCGGCGTGGGCGTAGGCGTAGGCGTGTCGGTTGGCATCGGCGTATCCGTCGGCGTGGCGGTCGGCACCAGCGTGTTCGTCGGCGTGACGGTCGGCGATGGCGTATTCGTCGGCATCGCGGTGCGGGTCGGGGAGGGCGTCGGGGCGGGCGTCGGGGCGGTGCGAGGCCACAACTGCCACAGGCCCAGCCCGGTCAACGCCACGAGCACGACGAACAGGAGCACAGCACATCCGACGACGAGAGGCGGGGCGCCCGTCCGCGCCGGCTCGGCCGGCCGGCGCGCCGTGAGAGCCGGCGTGGGAGTCGGCCGCCGCGGTGGGGGCGGCGGCCCCACAATGAGCTCCAGGTTGCCACGGGTGACGTCCGCTCCAGCCCGGTCGTCGACGGTCTCTCGCAAGCGCAGCGCCTGGACGAGGTGCGTGCGGGCCAAGGCGCCGTCCCCCAGGCAGAGGGCACGGGCGCCAAGTTGGTGCAGGGCCCAGGCCCTGGCGGCCCGGTCCTCCAGCGCCTCCGCCGCCTGCCGCACCCACTGGAGGACCAGCGCCCACGCTGACCAGCGCCCGCGCACCGCCAGCGAGCCCGCCACCGCCCGTCCCAGGCGCACGACTTCGCTCCACCGCTCGGCCCCGACGGCCCACTCCAACGCCTGCAGGATGGCGTCAGCGCTCTCCAATACGTGATCCGGGGCCTGCCGCCGTCCCTCGGCCCAGGTGGCGAAGTAGGGCAAAATCCGCTCCGCCCACGGCGTTACATCCCACGCCTGGCGCAGGGCCTGGCCCAGTGTGCGGTGCAGGCTGTACGACGGGCTGTGGGCCTGCACGAGACCACGCTGCTGCAACGCCTGCAGGACAGGGGCAACGTCTCGGATCCCCGTCAGGGCAGACAGATGGTCGGCGTGGTAGGGCGCGTCGCCCACCGCAGCCAGCACCGCCAGCACCCGCTTCTGGGCCTCGGACAGATTGGCCAACGCCAGCTTCATCAACGTCTCGGCCGACGGGGAGTCCTTCACCCGACGGGCGAGGTCCACCAGCGCGACCTCCTGCCCCCGCACCAGCGCCGCCGCCTGGAGAAGGTGCAGCGGGTGCCACCCTAGCGCGGCGCACAGATCCTGGGCCGCGGGCCGCTGCTCCTGGGTCAGGGGCTGGTCCAGCGCCCGTTCAAGCAAGGCCAGCGCATCGTCCGGCGGCAGCCCGCGCAACTCCAGCGCCTCTCCGCCGCGCCACGGTCGTGGCTCCACCAGGGCCACCACAAAGGTGCATCCCGGTGCAGCGCCCATCAGCGTCTGCACGTCGTGCCACGCCAGACCGGCGTCATCCAAGAGGACGAGCGCCCGCTTTCCCTGGAGGGCCTGCCGGACCTGGTCATCGGTGGGTTTGAAAGGAACGTCGCTGTAGTAGAAGGCGTCGAAGAGAAACTGGAGCACGTCCTCCACGGACCGGCGGCGAACCGAGAGGTATATGACGCCATCGGAGAAGGAATCCGCAGCCGGGCAATCGGCCAGGTGACGCAGGAGTGCCGTCTTGCCCACCCCGGCCTCCCCGTGGAAGGCGACGGGCGTCTCTGACTGAATCGCGGCTGTTGCAGCGTCAAGCTCGGCCTCTCGATCCAGCAGGTCGGGAAACTCAGGCGGGCGCAAAGAAACGGGCGCGGGACGCGGTTGCAGGCGCGGCTGTTGCGCCGGCGTGGACACTTTGACCGCGCCGCCGTGAGGGGAACCAAGCTGAAGGATGTAATTCCCGACGACGATCCGGTCGCCGACCCCGCTCCCAAGCGATGCGCTGGCACCGGCTGGAGGGAGAGGCGGTGGAGAGGAGCCGCTGCGCTTCCCTTCATATAAAGCAGACGAGGGAGAAAGGGGCGGCACAGCGGGACCGGAGACAGGTGGAGAGGCATCATTCGGAACCGATGAACTGGCCGAGTAAGGCGCCGCTGCGCTTCCCTTTATATTGCGGGGCGCCGCCAAGGCCTGAGCCATTTGCCGGCAGGCATAGGCGTCGAGATAGTTTTCAAAGCCACAGTGCGGGCATCGCATCGGATACCTCCCCACCCTACCAGTGCACGGCGGGCCAGGCGAAAAAGATCACGGACATGGCCCAGAAGAACGCCCACGAGACCAGCGCGTAGCGCCAGCGGGGGAACCGCAGCAGGGGCACCATCAGCGCCGCCAGGGCCACGACCCAGAACGTCGGCCGCACCAACACCTCCCGCCAGCCCACGGCGGTGCCGTCGGGAGCGAAGACCAGCCAGCGCAGGATCAGGGCGCACAGGACCGGGAGCCCTGCTGCAACGACGGCATCGGCCGTGCCCCAGCCGACGTGAGCCGCCTGGAGCTCTCGGCCCACCTCCTCGACGCCGAAGCGGGCAGCCACCTCGGCCAGCGCTCGCTCCTCGTCCAGCCCCCGCGCCCGCGCCGCCGCCAGCGCGTCCTCCAGGTGGCCGTGTAGCTCGGCCAGCAGGTCGTGCTCCATCTCGGCGTCCAGGTCGAGCTGGGCACGGACCTGCTCCAGCACCCGGTCTACCTTGCTATCCCCTCCCCCGAGCGGGGAGGGGATGCAGTTGGCATCAGACGCCGGCTCGGCGCTCACGCCCCCTCCAACCCCAGCAGTTGATCCATCTGCTGGCTGAAGGTCTGCCAGCGCTCGACCTCCACCTCGAGCTGTTGGCGCCCCTTCTGGGTGACGGTGTACATCTTGCGCCGGCGGGTGCCGGGCTCGCCCACCCAATGGCTCTCCAGCAGCCCATCCTGCTCCATGCGATGCAGCCGGGGGTAGACAAGTCCTTCCTTGAAGCGGAAGTATCCCTCCCCACGGGCGTCCAAGCGCTGGATGAGCTCATAGCCGTGCACCGGCTCGTCTATGTCCACCAGCAGCTTGAGGATCGCCATGGTCGTGGTGCCCTTGCGCATCTGGTCAATCTGGTTCCCCATCCTATTCCTCTCTCCAGTTCATATCCCCCGAATCTGTTACAGTTAGAATAGCATAGAATTGCAAAGAGGTCAAGCACACGGACGCTGCCTTGCCCAATTCGGGGATTTGACGTACAATAAGGGCAGGTGGAGGAGCCGCCTGAAGCACGCCCAGGGATATGTGAAATGAGCACAAACGCCGATTTAAAGACTTCGACACGAGCGGCCCAGCGTCGCATCGTGTCTTTACTCAACGAACTACCGCCAGAAAGCCTGGCCCTGGTCGAGCGGTTCGTGGAATTCCTGCGCGACCAGGCCCGGCGAGGCCAGCCCGTGGGTGTCTCGATGCGGGAGAAACGCACGGGCTACACGTATCCCACCGTCACCGTTCCGGCATCCAGCCTCGACAGGTGGCTGAACCTGGTTCCGGAGGGATACGAGGGCGACGCCCTGGCAGACACCGAAGCACTCTACGACGAGGTATAGTGTGCAGGTCGCTATCGATTCCTCAGTGCTGGTCGGCCTGATCAACCCCCGCGACCTCTGGCGCGAAGAGGCACTGACCTTGCGTGAGGCGTTGCTGAACAGTGGCGCTGAGCTTCTCTACTTCGACTGCGTCGTCACAGAGTCCGTCAGCGCTGCCGCGCGGCGCCTACACGAGAAGGGACGCCTGACCGAGATAGAGGCGCTGCTCGACCGGCTCGATGCCCAGGTGCCCAACGAGACGATCACCTGGATCCTCCCCGACGTGCCTGACCTGTACCCCGAGGTGATCGACCTCATCCGTTCGTCCGCGGGCGCGCTGAACTTCAACGACGCCCTGATCGCTCTCGCCTGCCGGGACCGGGGTATCCCGGCCATCGCCAGCTTCGACACCGACTTCGACCAGGTCACGTGGCTGCGCCGCCTGGCGCAGCCGGAGGACGCGGCGACCTGAAACCCTGAAACCTGAAACCTACTCCAAGTACTTCCCCACAATCAGCGCCAACCTCTCCTTTAGCTCGTCCGGAATCAGATCCCGCTGGGTGATCAACGCGGTCGCCAGCGCATCCTTGCACTCACAGTCGCGCTCGGCCGCCGCCAACCGGGGTATCAAGAGCTGTAGCGCCCGCTGCGCCAGCGCAGTATTCTGCTGCAGGATGCGGATGACGGCCTCGACGCTGACCGGGTCCTCGGTCTCGTGCCACACGTCGTAGTCGGTGACGTGGGCCATGACCGCGTAGCACAGCTCGGCCTCCCGGGCCAGGAAGGCCTCTGGGGAGGTCGTCATACCGATGATGTCCATGCCCCAGGCGCGGAACGTGAAGCTCTCCCCTTTGGTGGAAAAACGGGGGCCCTCGATGGTGATGAACCGCCCACCCTGATGTACCATCCCGCCGGCCTCGGCCACGGCGTCACCCAGGAGCGCCGAGAGGCGCGGGCAGAAGGGGTCGGCCGTACTGACGTGGGCGACCAACCCGTTGCCGAAGAACGTGTTCTCCCGCCTCTTGGTTAAGTCGAACACCTGGTCGGGGATGACGATCTCGCCGGGGCGCAGGTGCTCGCGCAGCGAGCCGCAGGCCGAGATGGAGATGACCTGCTCGACGCCCAGGCTCTTGAGGGCAAAGATGTTGGCCCGGTAGTTGACCTCGGTCGGCATGATTGGGTGGCCCCGGCCATGCCGAGCCACGAACGCGACGCGCACGCCCTCAAGCGTGCCGATCACGATCGCGTCGGAGGGGGCGCCGAAGGGAGTCGAAATCCGGCGCTGCTCGACGTCGCCCAGGCCCTCCATCTGGTACAGGCCGCTCCCGCCGATGACGCCGATGCGGATGGGGTTGTCGGTCATGGACGTGTCCTCCTTACATTGTTGGCGATATGACGCTCGGGAAATTGGTAGATTCGTAAACTGGTCAACTGATTACTTGCTGCCCGCTGGGGAATTGGCCTATCAGCCAGCAGTCGGAACGGGAGCCTCTGTAGCAAAGTATATCTCCTCGTTCTTGGCGAGTTCGGTGGCATAGCGAATGCAGGCCCGCACGTCATCCTCTGTCAGTGTCGGGTAGAACTCGGTGACGACCTGTTGGGCTGTGTAGCCCGCCTCGACCAGTTCCAATACCATATACACCGGAACCCGTGTGCCAGTAACGACCGGTTTGCCAAAGGCCACCCCGGGGTGCACCTGGATATGCTCTTGCCACATCATCTCCATCCCTCCCCAACCACGCCGGCTACCGCAGATCACGCACTACGCATCACGCCTCACGTCCCATTTTACCCCACCCACCCTATCTGCGCCAGTAGGCCCGGTAGACGACCATCGTCTCGCCCCCGGCGATCGTGTTCCGCTCCAGCGTCACCTGGTGCACCGGCTCCAGGACATCGGTGCGGGCGGCGATCTCGGGGAACCAGTTGGGGAAAATGGCAACGTACGCCACGTCCCGAGCGGCCATGAAATCGGCCAACCGCGCGTCCCGGTCGGGGCTGTGCAAGAGCGGGACGACCTCCGGCGTGACCAGACCGGCCAGATCGACGACCGGCCGCTCGGAGACATAGGCGATGGCGCCAATGTCGTTCAGCGCCAGGACCGCGCCTGGCGGGGTGTGCTCCGCCAGCCAGTGGCCCAGCGCGACGTGCATGTGGTTGATGTTGTCCACGTTCCAGGCATAGAGCCGCGCCACCGTCGGCAGCCGCCAGGCGGTCCCCAGAACTACGAGCACGCAGACCAGCGCCACCGCTCTCGCCGGGATAAAAGTCCACCCACGCCGCCGGGCGAGCTGGTTGACCTCCAGCAGCCCCACCACGCCGATGACCGCGTTGCACGGAATCAGCGGGATCAGATAACGCCCGTGCTGGTACAGCACAGCGTGCAGCCAGGCGTAGACCAGCGGCAACCCCGCGCTCCACAGGCCCAGCAGCGACGCATAGCGCTTGGGCGAGCCCTTGTCGGCCACGGCTGACCCGCTCAGCGCAGGGAAGAGCAACACAAACACGCCCCAAACGTAGAAGGGCAGCAGGAGCGGATTATCGAGAATCAGGTACCGGGCCGCCACGCTCAGAAAATCACGGTCGGGGAGCAAGTTGACGACGGCCTTGGCGTGGTACGTGTTAGGCAGCAGATGGCCGCTGGTGCGGAGGGAGAAGAGAAGGTAGGGGAGGACGATGGCGGCGAAGAGGAGAATGGGCAGGACGAGGCGTGAGACGTGAAACGTGAAACGTGATGCGTGGTGCGTATTTCGTGATGCGCGGCACGGAACACGAAACACGCAATACGCAATACGTAGGGCGGAATCAATCATCGATAGGGCGAAGAGGAGATAGCCTTCGGGGCGGGTCAGGGCGGCCAGGCCGAACAGCGCCGCGGTGCGCAGGCGGTAGCGGCCTGTGAGCCGGTCGCTGACGTGCGCGCCGAGGGCCAGCAAGCTCAGCGCGGCGAAGAGGCACGTCTCCAGCGCCGACAGGCCGGCCCACACGAAGCGTCCGTTGACGGCGACGACGGCGCCGGCCAGCCACCCGGCCCAGCGCCTGCGCGTCAGCCACAGCCCCAGGGCGTAGGTCGCCAGAGTCGCGGCCAGGTAGCAGGCGCCGCTCAGAAGTTGCCCCACAACGGGGAAGTCGCCGCCCAGGAAGTACACACCGGCCAGGAGCAGCGTCCACAGCGGCGCAGTCGAACCCGAGGTGGGCTCACCGGGGTTGAACGACAGACCGTCGCCGCGGGCCAGGTTGCGGGCGAACTGGAAGTGGATCCAGGCGTCGTCCAGCGGGACGCCCCCCTGACCAGCGGTGAAGCGCTGGGCGGTCAGGGCGAAGGTGGCCAGCGCCAAACAGCCGACGAGCAGCAGACTCGCCAGCCAGGGAACGTCATCTCGCCCCAGGCGCGCCCCATCGCTCACGTCACCCCCCGGTACATCCCTCCATCCACGAGCAGGCTGACGCCCGTGACGTAGGACGCGGCGGACGAGACGAGGAATGCGGCGGCCTTGGCGAACTCCGCGGGCGTGCCCATCCGCCCCAGCGGGATCGCAGCGGCGATCTTGGCGGCCTCCTCGTCCGGCGTGCTGGCGCTTCGCTCGGCCCGGTCGCGCAGGAGCTGATCCACCCGCGCGGTGCGGGTCCAGCCGGGGCAGATGGCGTTGACGCGGATGCCAGAGGAAGCCAGCTCGTCGGCCAGCGTCTTGACCAGCCCGCTCACCCCCAGCCGCAGGCTGTTGGAGAGCACCAGGTTGGGCAGCGGCTGCTTGACGGTGACCGAGGTCATGGCCAGGATGACGCCCGCCCCCTGCTCCTTCATCACCGGCACGGCGGCGTAGCACAGGCGCACCGCGCTCATCAGCGTCAACTGCACAGCGGCCTCCCAATCATCGGGGGTGAGGTCGAGGAACTTCCCCGGCGGCGGCCCGCCGGCGTTGGTCACCAGGATGTCGAGTCGCCCGAACCGCTCGACGGTGGCCTCGACCAGCCGCTCGGCAGCCGCAGGGTCAGAGAGGTCGGCTGGGAGCGCCAACACCGGGCGCCCGGTCTGCGCCTCGATCTCGGCCGCAGTCCTGGACAGGCCCTCTTCTCCGCGGGCGCAGATAGCGACGTGGGCTCCCTCTTCGGCCAAGCGGTGTGCGACAGCCCTGCCCAATCCTTTGCTGGCGGCGGTGACGAGTGCGACCTTATCGCGTAGTCCCAGGTCCATCATTTTAACTCCAGTTTCAACTGTGTGCGCCCCACACCGATGACGTCTCCGGCGCTGACGACGGTGGGGCCGGCGATGCGCGTGCCGTTGAGCAGCGTCCCGTTGCGGCTGCCCTGGTCCTCCAACCACCACTGGCCCTCCCGCAGCGTCAGCAGCATGTGCTGGGCCGAGGCATAGGGTTCCGGAATGGGGATCGTGTTCGCCGACGCGCGGCCGATAGAGGTGACCGGTTGCAGGGGAAAGGTGGCGCCTGCGATGAGCGACTCATCCGCCGCCTGCAGGACGACCAGGTGGCCATTGGGTCGCTGGATCTTGCGGCTGGCCGTCGCCTGCCGCAGGTCGCGCCACAACATGACCAGCACAGCGGCCAGGAAAGAATACAATAGAATAGCGAGCGTAATACGAAGGGCCAGCAGCAGAATATCCATGGCTGTTCAAGCTAGTCAGGCTCGACATCCTCGTCCATAGGCTCAGGTTCAGGCTCAGGGGCGAACGCGGGGGTGTCTCCGTTACCCGGCAGCGGGATGGGGGTCGGCGGATCCTCGCCGTAGATGACCTGGACGCCGGCAAAGGATATGACGTCCCCGGAGTGCAGCACACACTCCTCGACCGGGTAGCCGTTGATCGACGTGCCGCCGGAGCTGCCCAGGTCGTACAACACGTAGCGACCATAGCGCAGGCGAAGCTGCGCGTGGTGGCGGGAGACGCGCGAATCCTCGATGATCATATCGTTGTCCAGCGCACGCCCAATCGATATAACGGGCTGCAGGAGGTTCACGTGGCGCCGGCCCTCCAGGACCAGGAACGGACGGCCCTGTGGCGCAATCGCCACGGCGGCTTCGGCGGCCTCGGCATCCACCTCGCCGGGCTCCATCTCCCGGGTTTTGTCTACCACGTCCTCTTCTGCCGGAATCCAGCGGGCGTCGACGCGCACCTGGCGCGGCCCTGTGCTCTCGTCGGCCATGACGTGGACAACGGGTGTCGTGGTCAGCACGAGCCCGGCGTGCGCGGCCAGCTCGGCCACGTGGTGGGCCAGCTCCGCCTCCAGCTCCGGTTGGTGGTCTGTCAAAGCCTGGTGGTCGTCCGGATGCAGGTAGACCCAATAGTGAGTCGGGGCCTGTGCTGCGCCGTCGGGCGCGAGAACCTGGTAGTCCTCCATAGCGCGCGTGAGATGCGTGGCGACCTCCAATGGGCGAAGCCGCCCGGCAAACAGGCGGGCGAAGGTGCCCTCGACCAACCGCTCGGCCAGGGCTTCGAAACGCTCAATGTTGCTCATCACGCGCGATTATAATGCGATCGGGCGTAAATGACAAATCAAGGCCTAAGGTCACATCAACGGTGTCAACGGATAGGGACAGGCGTAGACGAAAACCCGAGGGTTGAGGTCACATCAACGGCACAGGGGGCACGACCTGCGTGTCGCCGTCGACGTACAGCGCGTAGAGTAGGCCCAGCAGGTTGCCGTGCTCGTAGTAGAACTCCCGACGCAATCCCAAGAGGATCTGGCCCAGTGGCTCGCCAGCCAGGAAACGATCGAAGAAGCGCCTGGCCCATTCGGCGGCGAACAGCGCGGGCGTCTCGCACTCGGTGCCGATGACACCCCGTGCCCCCTTGGCCATGAAGTAGGGCACAAAGCCGTCGTAGAACAGCGGCGAGAGCTCTGCCGATTCGCAGGCGTTGATGAACACGAGCGGCGCGCCCGGCAGGGTCTTACTGGGCGAGGCAAACAGGTTCAGGTCCTGCAGTGTGACGCGCTGATCTCCGCTCAGCACCAGCGTCGAGTCGTCCGGCCCGCCGCCTTCCGCCAGCGATTTAGAGATGGCGTGGCAATAGAAATACAGCACCTGGTCGAGCGTGGCGGGATCGGCCAGCGCCCGGGTCACCTCGTCCCCGCTCTCGCGCACGATTACCTCCACGCCGCCGCGCTGGCTGACCTGGTCCCAGTAGCTCCGCTGGCTGGCGATGACCGGCAGCCCCATCTGCCGGTCGATGTCGGCGTTGACGTTGAGGCTGACGGTCAGCCCAGGACGGCTGTCGATCGTGTTGTCGATCACCCGCATACCGGGCTGTAGGGGGATGTGCTCGATGACATGTTTGAGCCCCAGGAACAGTTCCGGGGTGACGTCGTCCGGGTCATAATCGTCGGCGACGTACAGGATGCCCCAGGGCAACATGAACTGCTGGGAAAAAATCTGGATCTTGAGCGTCTCTTTCTGGGCCATCTCGCGCAGCCGGTCGCCCAGCAGGTTGGCCTGCGCATCGGCGGCCGGGCCGTAAAAGATGCGCTGATAGAGCCGGAAGCCCTCCCTGGCCAACTGCGGCAACACCTGCCGGTCGACCTCCGGCGGGATGTCGACCCCCACCTGGTAGACGCGGGTCCGGTCGGAGCCCACGCCCAGGTGGACGATTTTCAGTAGTTCCTGGCGCACCTGGGCGATCATCTGGTCAAGCTGAGCCAGCGTGATCGGCAGCGTCGCCATCGCACCCACCGCACCCGACATGATGACCTGGAAACCTGTGCCGGTGTTGAGGATCGTCAAGTTCACGTCCCGGGGCTGGACAGCAGCGGCAGCGTCTACCGGGCGGCCCAGCGTATCGGCGACCACCAGTCCGGGCTGGGCCGGCAGTCCGGTGCGGAGCTTGAGCGTCATCAGTTGGACAAAGTTGCCGTCTTTCAAAAAGAGCGCGTTGATCACGCCCTCGCCCTCGTGCTTGGGCTCGACGTCGAAGCGGGCTTTGCCTTTCGAGCAGCCAGTACACGGCACCCGTAGCTTCTGCGGCTCGGTGTAGATCTCAAAGTCGTCGCTCTCGAGTTGGACCGTCAGCGTCACCAGTTGCTCATCAGGCCTGAACCGGTAGCCAAAGTCGGCAGCCGCCAGCGCCGTGTCGTGCAACTCTGTGTCCACATCGAAGGCCAGTGTGTAGACCTCGCCCATCTGTAGAGGCTCCGTCGGGTCGTGGTCCTGGATCTCAGCGTTGATCCAGCGCTTTTCCGGGCCGGCCTCGGGTTCAAGTTCGGCGACGGGCGGTGCAGCTTCGGGCGGAGCCGCCTCCTTCTCCTCGGGTGGTGCGATCTCGCACAGCCAGTCGGGGACCTCGGCCGGGTCGGGTGCAGGCGCGGCGGGCGCGGCTTCGGCGACGGGCGGTGCGGCTTCGGGCGGAGCTGCCTCCTTCTCCTCGGGTGGTGTGATCTCGCGCAGCCAGTCGAGGACCTCGTCCGCCAACGTGCGTGTGTGGGCGTGTACGCCCTGCGGGACCGCCTCCGGTTCGTACAGCCAACCCCAATCCACCGAGGTGATCGTGCGGCTCCTGAGTGCCAGCACGCCGACGATCCACCCACTGGACAGCACCGCCATCCGCCGGCCTGACATCCTCCTGGCCAACCGCTTGGCATCCCCGGTTTCCATATCGGCCCGCTCAATACCGTTCGAGGCCCGCGGCAAAAGCAGGTGGGGCACGTCACTCAAGCTTACGTCCAGGATGTCCGGCTGAAACTCGTCACCGCGCCATCTCTGCAACGCTCCGACGATCTCAGTCAAGCACAGGACGGCATACTGACCGCTGGACAGCCGGACGACGATGTACGTCCACCCATTCCGTGTCGCAGCGACCCGGTCGCGTACCTCCCGCACCGTCACCCGCTCACCGACTACGATGAAATCACGGTTGAGCTCACTATCGGCGATGGCCATGTTCACCTCTTTGCTGAAAATTTCTCAAGCGAATCTGCTGAAGTCAGTCACAATGCTATCGAAGCACATTTCTGTCTACCTAGCGTGAAGGGGAAATGAAAGGTGGAGATTGTACAAAGATGTATGCCGTAGACGATAGCCAGGATCAGTATTTGAAGGTTCTGGTAAGCGCAATAGGATCAGGCCGAGCGATGTGCTGATTGATTTCTCGCTATAATGAAAAGTGGTAATTGGCATCTCCTGCCAATAGCCTTACCGAGATGAAAATGCTCAGGGTCCCTTGTCGTAGAACAGCCAAGTGCGCCGAGCATCATCCCATATCAGCTCAATGCGCGGTTTCGTATCGCTAATCAATCGCCCATCCTTCAAATAGTATCGCAGATCAGCAATCACCACGGCTGTGCTACCCGTTTGCTCCACTATTCTGACTTGCCCAACATATACTTGCGCGACACTGTCCCACCACTGCACGTAACCATCGAAGTCATAGCTCCCATCTATTCTGCAGCAGTTAAAGATGTCTTTAAAGTGATTTGAGAGCAAAGCCCACGTCGTCTCGTATCGGCGGCTGTTGATAGCGGAATAGTAGTCTATCACAGCTTGCGCAGGGTCTGTCTGTCGTGCCACTCTGGTGGCTTCAAACTGTGCCACCGCTGTGGCTGTTCGCTGTGTTGTGCTGGTGGCATCGGCCTCAAGCAAAGCAGGGGCCGTCCCTTCTACTTGTCCGGTGACGGTAACCTGCACCACATCAGTTACATCGACTTCTGGCGAGTCAACAACAGGGGCTGGCTGCGTTGGTGTGGGAAACAAGGCTGTCATGAACTTGCCGATGACTGGACATCCTACGATGCCAGCAAGCACGAGCAACACGAGCGCCGCAGAAATACCCAACCAAAGCCAACGGCTCGGTTTGGAGGGGGCAGATTGTGTTGCTTGTTTCTCCTCTACCCGTGCTATTGCCTGCTGGGCAGTCGTGATCAGTATGCCTACACTTCTGTAGTCGCCCCCCATCGCCCGCACCCGGCGGAAGTAGCTCAACGCCTGGTGCCAACGGCCAGCTTCGTAGTGTTTTCGTCCTCTGGCATAGAGGGCGGCCAGTTCCTGCTGCCGTCGAGCCTGACTCAACCTAGTCTTTGCTTCTGCGTGGGTTGGGTCTAGAGCCAGGAGGGCCTGCAGCCTCCCGATGGCCTCCGTCCAATCCCCTTCAGCCATCGCCGTCTGCGCCTCGCGATAAAGAGCCTCAACCTGCGCACGCCGCCGCTCTTCTTCACTCACGCGCTCAATGTCGAAGATGCACCCATCCGATGAGCGCATGTACAACACCGGTGTACCCCACTCTACATCATTGTCTTGGGCAAAGACGGCCTTGCGCGCCTCCGCCAGCGCGGCGTCCACAGGATATCCGTCGGCCAGTGCACCGTAAAACTCGTGAGCCAGGGTGATGGCCGCCTCATCCGTGATCTCGAACTGCATAGCGATGACGGCCGGGATCCCCTGCTGCACTAAGCTCTGGGCCGTGCCCGCGAACGGATCGCTGCGGGACGTGCGCCCACCCTCACAGGCATTGAGGATCGTTAGGCGCAGCGTGCGCTCGTCATGCAGCAACATACCCAACTCCTGCCCGCTCACCGGGCGGCCTTGCCTCTGCTCATCCTCCAGCAGCAGTACTCCGTCCTGCCCGCGTCGGTCGAACCCCCCATGGCCAATGAAGTGAAAGACGTGATACTCCCCCCGCCGCAGCCGCCGCTGCAAGGCTGCCAGCGTTGCTTTCTCCAGTCGCTCCAACCCCACCAAACCTCGCTGCCTCAGGTTTCCTAGAGCCACCCTCAGCTTTGCCCACTCCCGTTCCACATCAAGGGCTGGGTGACCGCTGGGGCAGGAGATCATGACCAACACCCGTAGGGGTGGTTTCACCACCAACGGCCGGACGCGCTCCGGCAAGTCCAAGTAGCGCACAAGGGGAGTCTCGGCTGAGAGAACGAAGAAGCGGTTTAGGGCCGGATTGTACAGGTACTCCCAGGGAAGGTCGGCTAGGTCAGGAACCTCCGTCAGGCGCAGACGGACACGCAGTCCTGCCCCTTGCCGGCTGGCCTCATCCAGACTGCTGCGCAGACAACCGCGCACCTCGTCGTCGAAGACAGCCTGGAAGAGACGACCACCGAAGGATTTGACCGCTTGCATCTCTGGCGACCCCACCCGACGCACGCCCCGGCGGGTCCGGCCGACGCGAAGCAAGAAGTTCTCCAGCTCCAGTTCCGAGAAGGGCAGATTGAATCTAACAGATGCCTGGCCGGCCGGGGAGTTCAAGACCCGTGCCGTGTAACCCTCTTCAGCGTGTTCAATCAGCAGGTCAAAGTCCAGATACTCAATCTCGGCCATCCTTGCCTCCCAGCACTGCTGTCAGTCTTGTGACTTGCTGCTTGGCGGTGATCTCAAAGACACACCCTATCGTCTTGCCTCGAGTGGGGGATAGATTGTCACTCACGAGCAACGAGCGTCCCATCTACAGCCAAGGAAGAAACAACAAAGGTCGACACACTCCTATTCAGGACAGGTCGACCTTCAGTCTCTTACACTAGCCTCCTCTACCGTTCGATCACTGCAGCGAGGAATACAACAGTACTACACATCGGTTTGCATTATTATGATACCACACATTGCGGTGAATTTCAACCGCAACTTCGACTTCGGCAGGGAGCAAACCCTCCCGAAAGTTTAGCAAATGAGCCAGGACGGCGGGAAAATGGCTTGCAAGCACATCAAGCACCTCCAAGTCACACCCTTGGACGTTTCGGGAAGGTCAGTGGCCACAACGAAAGATGCCACGCACCGTATGGGTGCATGGCACCGATTGAACGTAGTCCAGGCTGGCGATCAGGCAGAGCTGGCAGGCACCTGCTCGACCCACTGCCGGGCCGTGCGGCGGCGGAGGCAGTCGGGGCACAGGCCCCACACGTCCGCCGCCTCGGGGACCACATCCTTGAGAAATTGAGTCGGCTCGGGCGCGAAGAAACGCCCGCACTCGGGGCAGGCGTGCAGCTCGACGGTCGTGTTCCAGGTGTGGAGGATGCGCTGGCTGCCCCGGTCCTCGATCTCGATCGCGCCGGTGGGGCAGATCTCGGCGCACGCCCCGCAGCCGATGCAGGCCTCGGCGTGCAGATCGAAGGGCGTGCTCACCCGGCGATCCATCCCCCGTCCGACGAACGAGATGGCGGCCGCGCCGATCGCCTCGCGGCAGACGCGCACGCACAGCCCGCACAGCATGCACAGCTCGTCGGCCCGCTCGGGCGGCGGCGCGCCGAAACGGGACTCCGTGACGCCCTCCCGGGCGGCGAGTTCGCGGATCACGTCGGACTGCGGGCAGCGGCTGAGCAGAGACTCCAGCGCCAGACGGCGGGCGGTCACCGCCTGGGGCGCATCCGTCTCCACCACCAGCCCCTCCTCCACCGGATAGGCGCAGGAGGCAACCAGCGTCGGGGAGGGCTCAGCGATCACCACCATGCACAGCCGGCAGGCGCCGTAGGGCTCCAGCCCTTCGTGGTAGCACAGGGTGGGCAACTCCACGCCGGCGGCGCGCACCGCCTCCAACAGCAGCGTGCCCTGCGGCACGCGCACGGGCTGGCCGTTCACGGTCAAGCTGACCCAAGAAGCATCCATCGGCGTCACCTCACGATCTCCACGGCCCCCACGGGGCAGACGTCTTGGCACAGGCGGCAGCGCGTGCACAGATGCGGGTCAATGGTGTGGCTGCTTGGGCTCCCCGCTGATGGCGCCAACCGGGCATTCCCGCAG
>Ga0180433_10004502_pt1 | contig 19533 bp, 18 predicted proteins | sample SS_ome_8_FD_132980 | JGI IMG/M metagenome (GOLD analysis project Ga0180433, IMG submission 132980) | Hypersaline lake sediment archaeal communities from the Salton Sea, California, USA - SS_1_D_1 metaG | ecosystem: Environmental > Aquatic > Non-marine Saline and Alkaline > Hypersaline >... | reverse complement strand
ATTATGGAAGAGCGGAGGGGCTCTCCGGTATCTGGAAATCTGCGTTAAAAAATACGCTGCTTGTGAACGCCCGGAAGCAATGTATGTCTGACCCCGTGGAATAATCCCACTATCTTTAAAATAAAATAATAAGTATTTTTAAACTGAAAAATATTCAATCACGATGGAAGGTAAAAGTATTCCCCGGGGGAGTTTACATTGCTTCAGTGAACAAGCAGTGTATTTTAGCAGATTTCCAGCCAGCCGGAGGTTTTTTGGTTACTTTTTTTTTAAAAAAAAGTAACCTTACAGACCTTTAGTAAAAATAATAACGTCTGTTTTGGTAAGGCTCTTAATGGGGCAAAGCCCCATTTTTTATGTGCCCAGGGGCACAGCCCCAGGGCAATCGAAAAAACTTGACTTTGAACTAAAAAACTTCGTGGAAGTAAAAAATCCTGTCAATCCTGTTAATCCTGTCTAAAAATATGTGAGAAAAATAGTAAAAGGGATACGCCTTACCCGCAATGCGAATATCCGCATGACCTGCAAAACATACAACCACCTTCAGTTTCCATAGGGCTGCCGCAATCCGGACATTCCAAACCAGTCATTTCCACAGGATTATCCTCTGAAATCTGCAGCTGCTCATGATCTTTCTCAGCAGTTTTTTTCTTGACTTCCGGATTCTCTCCAAATTCTTTCCTCAGGATCTGACCAATACCATCAGGAACAGATTTAATCAAAGTTCCTTCGTTCCATACAGGCCTGGAGCCGGTTATTCCCATTAACGTATTACTAATGTCATCAACTTTCACATTATTCTGCAAAGCTATGGATATCAACCTTCCTATAGCTTCCGACAGAGCTGCAGTATCTCCGCCACTCTTTCCGATATTTGCAAATACTTCCACAGGAGAATAAGTTTCATTTGTATTGATAGTAACATATAAAGACCCCTGTCCTGTATTTAATTTAGAAGTAAATCCGGGCAGTTTGGAGGATCTTCCCTTTTTTATGGGTTTCTTTTTCTTGTCTGAAATTCCTTTATTCAATACTTGTTTGGTTCGACTGCCGTCCCTGTATATCGTTACTCCTTTACAATTAAGATCATGTGCCAGCTTGTATACGTGGGTAACATCTTCAATTGTTGCACTATTAGGAAAATTTACTGTTTTTGAAACTGCATTGTCAGTATATTCCTGGAATGCTGCCTGCATCCTGATATGCCACTCAGGGCGTATATCGTGAGAAGTTACAAATATATTTTTCAAATTGTCGGGTATTCCATCAATATTTTTTAACGTTCCTTCTTTAGCAACTTTTTTTTCAGTATTTTCTGAATAAAGTCCTTTCTTCTTTAATGTTTCCAGGAATAAAGGATGTACTTCCGGCAGTTCATCATCATCTAAAACATTGCGGACAAAAGAAAGAGCAAATAACGGTTCAATGCCGCTGGAACATCCGGCAATTATACTGATAGTGCCGGTTGGAGCAATTGTTGTTCTGGTAGCATTACGTAATCTTTCTTCTCCGTACATCTCATATTTACTTCCGGAGAAAGCAGGAAATGCACCTCTTTTCCGTGCCAGTTCAGCAGATTTCTTCTTAGCCTCTTCGTTTATAAACTTCATGATCTTCTGAGCTGTCTGAAATGCTTCTTTGGAGTTATACGGTATCTCAAGTTTTATCAACAGATCAGCAAAACCCATCACTCCCAGACCAATTTTTCTGGTTTTCTTTGTCTGTTCTTCAATCTTTTTCAGAGGATATTTATTTTTATCAATAACATTATCCAGAAAATGTACAGCATTCCTCACTGTTTTTTTTAATTTGTCATAATCAATGACATAACTCTCCCCTCTTTCTGATACCATACTGGAAAGATTAATGGAACCCAGATTACATGATTCAAAAGGAAGTAAAGGCTGTTCTCCACATGGATTTGTGGATTCAATCTGTCCCAGATGTGGTGTGGGATTGTCTTTATTGATCTTATCAATAAAGATGACCCCCGGATCTCCATTTTTCCAGGCATGATAGATTATTTTATCAAACACTTCTTTTGCGTTTAAAGACTTGATCACTTTTTTTGAATGAGGATTAATCAAATCATAATCCTGACCGGCTTCCAGGGCATTCCAAAATTTATCAGTCAAGGCAACTGAAATATTAAAATTATTTAAACTATCATTATCCTCTTTACAGGTAATAAAAGATTCAATATCAGGATGATCAACTCGCAATATAGCCATATTGGCTCCTCTTCGTGTTCCTCCCTGTTTAACAGTCTCAGTTGCTGCATCAAAAACATGCAGAAATGAGATTGGTCCTGAAGCGATACCATGTGTGGATTTTACAATATCATTACATGGCCTAATTCGTGAAAAAGAAAAACCTGTTCCCCCACCTGATTTATGAATTAAAGCTGTATTCTTTACAGCCTCAAAAATTGAACACATTGAATCCTCTACAGGAAGAACAAAACATGCAGAGAGCTGTCCCAGTTCCCGGCCAGCATTCATAAGAGTTGGAGAATTGGGTATGAACTCTAAATTCGTCATCATTCTAAAAAACTTTTCTTCACTCTCTTTTTCCTGAGCTTCTGAAGCATAGAGCTTATCAGCAGAAGCTATAAATTTTGCCACTCTTCTGAAAAGTTGTACAGGAGTTTCAATTACATTACCCTCTGCATCCTTTCTCAGATACCTTCTCTTGAGAACAGTAACTGCATTATCAGTTAATGGTATATGAACAGATTCATCATTTACGCTTGATTCTGAAGCCATGTCACTTGTTTTTTCTTTCCTATCAGATATTGAAGATTCTGTAATTGTCAAAGATTTTGATTTATTTCCATTACCATCAATATTAAACAAATCATTTGTAAAATTATCTTTTTTCATTTGATCTTCCTCGCTGATTTTAAAAAAAGTGGCAAATTTTTTAGATGATATAACATAAACAAACAAATCATAAATGTCAAGTAAAAAATACAATATATTGTGATTTTTTTTTAAAAAAATACTATATATTGTAAAAAACTTATCTTAATTGTCCTATGAAAATATCCAGTAAATTATTCACTCTCTTGACTTTAACGGGTAAGTTTAGTACATTATTTCCTAAATAATGAGAATGAGATTTTATTAAAAAATTGAAATTTTTTAATAAAGCTAAAAGCCACTCTAGCTCAGCTGGTAGAGCAGCTCATTCGTAATGAGCAGGTCATCGGTTCAAATCCGATGGGTGGCTCAAAGAAAAATAAAAAAAAGAAAAAAAATGAATAAAAGTATTATAATTCTATTATTTATTACTCCAGCTTTGATATTCTCTCAGGGAACAGGTACAAAGGAAGCATTTGATTTTTTACGTACCGATCTGGGAAGCCGCCCTTTGGCAATGGGAGGTGCTTTTACCTCTGTTTCAAGTGATTTATATGCAATGAAATATAATCCTGCCTCTTTAGTCGGAGTCAAAAATCACAGTGCCACCTGCACTTATTTAAACCAAATAGCAGATATTAAAACAGGATTCATAGGATTTAATAAAAAATTAAAAACAAATAGTCATATAGGCTTTTCTTTATCTTATATAAATTACGGTGAGATACGTAAAAGAGATATTAGTGGTAATGATCTTGGAAATTTATATGCTGGGGATTTTCTGGTATCATCTACATATGCTGCTTCTTTTCGTTCTTATTTACATTATGGAGCTTCATTAAAATATATCAACTCGCAGATAGATAATTTTTCAGCTTCAGCTCTGGCCCTGGATTTTGGATTACTGTATACAATACCAAAGCAGAATTTAAATTTTGGTTTCAGTATACAGAATATAGGAAAAGCCATTGATTCCTTTAATAAATCGGAAGAAATCCTGCCATCGTTAGTAAGATTTGGCGTTTCTCAGCGTCTTGCCCATCTGCCTTTATTGATCAGTTTCAATATATACAGATTCTTTTATTCTGAAAGTGATATTTTCCTGGGACTTTATTGGGCTCTGGGAGGCGAATTCACCATAACTGAAAATTTCTATTTTCGCTGGGGGTATAATTCAAGAGGTCAGGAGCAAAAAATCGGAGCAGCAAATGAAACATTTGCTGGTGTTTCCCTGGGACTGGGAATAGCCTATGATAAATATCGTTTTGATTATGGATTAAGTTCTTTTGGAAGTATTGGCAATATAAACAGTCTTACCATTACTGCAGAATTATAATTATACCTTAAACTCCTTGGTGGATTTCTGCAATTTTTTAACACTTGTATCAACGACAGAAATTTCCTGAAAAGAATTTGAAATTCCTTCAGCAATATGTCCTGTAGCCTCAGAAATCTGCTGGATAGAAGCATCTATACTACGTATTAAATCAAGTTGTTTATTTATCCTTATTTTCATTTTATCTGCTGCATGATCAGTGTTTTCGACATCATCCAGAATTGATTTAAATGTACTGTCAATTTCCTTAAAAGATTCGATTTCTTCTGCAATTCTTGTACGTAGTTCAATCATAGAATTATACAGAGTTTGAATATTCTGTCCAAAACTATCAAGCATATCCGAGGTTTCATCATTAATATCTTTTGTATTCTGACTTAAATTTTTGATTTCCCGGGCGATAACAGAAAATCCCTCTCCTGCTTCTCCAGCGTGAATTGCCTCTATTGAAGCATTTAAAGAAAGTGTAGTAATTTGAGTATTAATTTCATTTATTTTGAAAACAGTTTCTTTCAACTGTTCTGATCTTTTATTCATATTCTCCATTTCACTATAGATAGTTATAATAGCTTTTGAAATATTTTCCATTTGTTCAATTTTATTTTGTATTAGTATCTCTCCCTGTGATACCGAATTATTAGATTCCCTGGAAAGATCTGCAACTTTAGCAGCTTCCTGATTGATTTCATTAACTGTCGCCAGCATCTGCGGTGAAATATTGGCAACTTCTTTTGCCTGTTCTGACATCTGTTTAGCCTCTCCCGATACATCAGCTGAATGTTTATGTATTTCTGTTGTCCGGTCAGCAACATCTTTGGTATTCTGAATAACAGCAGTAAGCAGTTCCCGGATGTGAGAAATGAACGTATTAAAATTACGTGCCGTTTTTCCTATGGCATCATCTGATTCAACTGGTAATTCTTTGGTTAAATCACTCCTTTCATTAGCGATTTCATCCAATCTGTTAGCCAGTCTGTTTAATGGTTTAGTAATTGAAGAAGTCTGGAAAAAAGTCATAAAAGATAGAATAACCACTGCTACAAATATAATAATAATAGAAATTAATGTAATCCTGTTGATAGGAGATTGAATAACTTCTTTAGGCACCATGAGACCCAATGTCCATTTAAATACAGAATTTGATGGGACAACCTGTGTATGAAGTATGATATTTGAATCCCCTTGCCATTGTACATCAGTTAATCCCTGTCTGCGTATTTTAATTGACTTATTCAGCTGAGAAAAATTGCTGTTTTCTTTGGAAATGCTGTCAACATAGGAAAGATTTTTAAAAAACAATTTATTTTCTCGTATACCAGGAAAATAAATAATCCTGTTTTCATCGTCAATTAAAAAAGCTTCACCTATACCACCATATTTAATATCTCTCACTAAATCTCCGATGGTATCAAAAGATATATCCATACCTGATACACCGAGAAATTTTCCATTTCTTTTATAAAGTGGCAATTGTAATGTAGCCGTAAAAGTACTGTCTTTATAATCTATACTTTCCAGATCACAATACAATCTATTTTTTTCTAAGGCAAGATTCCACCATGGACGGCTTTCCAAATCATACCCTTCTACTTCATAGCGTCCTTCATGATCAAAATATTCAAGTGTATTTGCTGTGGAAAAAAATAATGATTTAATTGTCGGATCATTTTCTATGATTTGATTTATATATTCAATAATTTTATGATACGTTTTATCATATCGTAACGGTTTTCTGTAACGTTCATATTGTGAATACCATTCCATAAAAAAAGGATTGGTTAAAAATGTATCAAGAACACGAATTTTTTCTGAAAAAAATAGTTCTATAGTATCTGCTTTTTTCTGTACCAATGCCAAAGCTTCAGCTTCAACTTTTTTTCTGGTTAAAACTCTTATATAATGCACAGTAATAAAAGAACTTATTAATAGAACGACTGTCAGAGTGGTAATAATTGGTATTGAAATTTTTTTCTGTATATTAATATTTCTGTTTTTTCTTAACATTCATATACCTTTCTTACAATAAATATTTCAAATTGCACTCTTATCCATACCATAGATAACAAAATGAATAACATATAGTACATTCCAATATAATTTTAATTATTATTAATCGTATCAAATATTATACCATTTTAACACAAGTTATTGAAGAAGAAAAATATAAAAACTTTAAAACTGCAGAAATATCGAAGAGTATAAAAAAGCTCTGAAACATAAAAAAATTATATTTCAGAGCTAATAATATAATATAAAAAGTAGAGTTACTTACTTATAAATTAAATAAATTTTATTATAATAGTGAAAACGAAACTGTAATACCTGCCATAACAATTGCAACCATACTCATCAGTTTTATTAAAATATTTAAACTTGGTCCTGAGGTATCTTTAAAAGGATCTCCAACCATATCACCTACAACAGCTGCTTTATGAGCATCAGAACCCTTACCACCAAAATTTCCTTCTTCAATAAATTTCTTGGCATTATCCCAGGCTCCTCCTGTATTAGCCATAAATATGGCCAGCACAAATCCACCGGCAAGAGCTCCGATTAATAATCCCATAACTCCGGGAACACCAAATATAATTCCTATTAATATCGGTGCAATGATTGCTGCTAAGGAAGGCAACATCATTTCATGCTGTGCTCCTTTGGTGGCAATCTTTACACATGTAGCATAATCCGGTTCAGTTTTTCCTTGTAGCACTCCTTTAATTTCATTGAATTGTCTCCGGACTTCCTTAATCATAAGAGTGGCAACCCTTCCCACTGCTTGCATAGTTAATCCGCAGAAAAGAAAAGCCATCATAGCACCAAGCAGCAACCCAATGAGTGTTTTGGGATTTAAAAGTGTTACATTATAATAATCTATAAAATCTTTCAGACTTGCTGCTGAAATATTCACTGTATGTCCGTTTGCTAAAGTAAATACTTTTTCGCCAACACGTAAAAGACTGACTTTAATTTCTTCAATATAAGAAGCCATTAAAGCCAAGGCAGTTAAAGCTGCTGACCCGATTGCAAAACCCTTGCCTGTAGCTGCTGTGGTATTTCCCAAAGCATCAAGAGCGTCCGTTCTCTTTCGTACTTTTTCACCCAATTCAGCCATCTCAGCATTCCCTCCGGCATTGTCTGCTATGGGTCCATATGCATCTGTTGATAAAGTAATTCCCAAAGTTGACAGCATTCCCACAGCTGCTATTCCTATTCCATAAAGCCCCATACGTATATTAGCAAAATCAAATCCGGAAGCAAAAAGATACGCCAGTATTATCCCTATTGCCACAAACAGGATAGGGAAAAAAGTAGATAAGAAACCAGTTCCCATTCCGGTAATAATGACAGTAGCGGTTCCTGTCTTGGCACTTTCTGCTATTCGTTTTGTGGGTTTAAAAGAATGTGACGTATAATATTCAGTTGCTTTCCCGATTCCTATGCCAACTAACAAGCCTGTAACAATTGCCCCCCAGATACCTATAGCATGAGGCAGATTAAGCATTTTCAAAATTATCAAAGAAAAAATAACAATAAGGAGAGCACTGATGTTAACTCCCCTGCTTAATGATTTGATTAATTGCTTCTGAGTAGCACCTTCTTTAGTGCGAACCAGATAAATTCCTATAATTGACAGAACTGTTCCAGCCGCTCCAATAAGCATAGGAGCAATCACTGCATTAAACTGCATGGCCGGGTCAGCCATGAACGCTGCTGCTCCCAACGCTGCTGTTGCTAAAATCGATCCACAGTATGATTCATAAAGATCTGCTCCCATACCTGCAACATCACCAACATTGTCACCTACATTATCAGCAATTGTAGCAGGATTGCGGGGATCATCTTCCGGAATTTCAGCTTCTACTTTACCAACTAAATCTGCTCCGACATCTGCTGCTTTTGTATATATACCACCACCTACTCTGGCAAATAAAGCCTGAGTACTTGCACCCATTTCAAATGTAAGCATAGTAGTGGTTATCATAACTAATTTATGTGTAACACTTGCCTCTTTGACAAAGAAATTTAACACAACAAACCAAATAGAAATATCAATAAGGACAAGCCCTACTACAACAAGACCCATAACTGCCCCACTCCTGAAAGCAATCTTTAACCCGGTGTCTAATGAATTTCTGGCAGCATTTGTAGTTCTTGCAGAAGCATATGTTGCTGTTTTCATACCTAAAAATCCTGCCAGACCGGAGAAAAATCCTCCGGTTAAAAACGCAAACCATACCCATTGATTCTGCATCTTCAGTACATACGCCATAAAAGCAAATAATGCAGTAAGAATAAGGAATACTATAGCCACAACTTTAAATTGTTGTTTAAGATATGCCATTGCTCCTGTACGTACATGTGAAGCAATCTTTACCATTTTTTCAGTTCCTTCACTCTCTTTCATCATTTGTTTGAAAAATAACCAGGCAAAAAATAAGGCCAGAATAGCACTGACAGGTACAAACCAGAATAAATTATTGAGCATATTTCCCTCCATTATTTCTTATACTAAATTTCTAATACGATCTTTAAAAATTACATGTACAGCTGAAAGTAAAATTGAAAAAGTAATAACTGTGACAGCAATTTTTAATGAATAACCGCTGATAGCTACACCCAAAGCAAGTCCTGAAGCCGGGGGATGTTCAGTGTTAATAACAACCATAATAAAAATTGAAAGGCCTACTGCGATTGCATATATAACCAGGGTTAATAATTCATTCTGAACAGTAATCAACGAACAGAGTGTGCCACATAATAAACCAACAATATTACCGCCGATAACACTCTGTGACTGTGCAGACACACTCTTTGGAAGAGCAAATACTACAAAAGCAGTTGACCCCATGGATGCAACAATTATTACATTTTCCAAAGTGAGAATATAGAGAACAATAAATACAGTTATAGTGGCAAGCAAACACTGAAGAATATAATTTTTAGCATGGGCTCTAAATTCTCTAGTGATTTTTTTTAAATATTCTTTCATTTTTTTATAATAATAAAGCAAAATTTCTTATTAATATAACACAACTGAAGTATAAATCCAATAATAAATGTATAAAATATCCTTGGATAGTTATAACAAATTTTGTATAATTCATTTAAAGAGAAAGTTATCAAAGAATTTAAAAGTCCAGTATTTTTGTTTATGATGAATAAAAAATTTAGAAAATTCCTTATTTCATTATTATTATTCTATTTTTCTATTTTATCAGGTCAGTCACTCCAAAACAGCTCAGAAGTCTCCCTTCTTTTTATGGGAGATATTATGGGCCATGATACCCAAATTCGCTCAGCTTATGAAACAGGTTTAGACAGCTATAATTATAATTCCTGTTTTAGATATGTATACCCTCTTATTACTCAAGCTGATATTGCAATTGCAAACTTAGAAGTGACTCTGGGAGGGGAACCTTACAAAGGATATCCTTCCTTTAGCTCTCCTGATGCTCTGGCACAAGCCAGTAAAAATGCCAAAATTGATATTTTAATGACTGCCAATAATCACTGCTATGACAGGCATAAAAACGGATTTGAGCGTACAATTAAAGTTCTGGATTCATTAAACATTAAACATACCGGTACTTTTATGGATCAAGAGGATAGGTATATTAACTATCCTCTTATTATAAATAAAAACGGTATCCGAATAGCTTTTCTGAATTATACGTATGGGACTAACAGCTTGGTGGTGCAGAAACCACATATAGTTAATTATATTGATAGAGCTTTAATAAAATATGATATAGATAATGCCCACAAAAAGAGAGCTGATTTGATTATCATCTATATACATTGGGGTAAAGAATATCAGTCATATCCTGATAGCAGCCAAATATTATTATATCAGTTTTGTACACAACAGGGTGCAGATATGATCATTGGTTCACATCCTCATGTAATCCAGAAAATCGAATGGTATAAAAATAAAGATAGATCACATCTGGTTGCTTTTTCTTTGGGAAATTTTATTTCAAATCAGCGGCCCAGAAAAAGAGATGGTGGTTTAATGCTCAAGGTTACAGTAAGCAAATATCAGAACAAAACAAAAATAAAAAATGCCGGTTATTACTTAACCTGGGTGTATACACCTGTCTTATATGGTAAAAAAGAATTTTATATTATGCCGGTTTCCCAATATGAAAAAAAAGCTGACTTCTTTATCAAATCAGCTTATGAAAGAATGAAAATTTTTGCTGAAGATTCCAGAAACCTGTTAAATCAGCAGAACCTGAATGTTGGGGAATATCAATATGACACAGCCACTGGCAGGTGGCTGCTTGAAAAGTATTAAAAAACAAATAGAAAACTCTCATAATTTACATCATTGTAGCATTTTACTAAATTTATAAATTATGAGAGTTTTACTGTTCGATAAACAATCAATTAATCTTTAAAATCTTCAACATCTTCTTCAAATTCTTCATCAAAATCATCATCAAAATCGTCAAAATCTTCAAGACTGTCTAACATTGCATTACTGAATCCAAGACCCATCCTGGCTATCTTTTCTATATCTATATATCCCACAATATTAGCAAACATAACTTCATGAAGAGGTTTGTAAGACATTATAAGAAGACCCATCGGTCTGTCATTTTCGTATTTCATGGAGATTATGGTACGTTCATTTCTGTCTTTGATCCTAACCAGCTGTTCCCATTTTTCCTTATCCAGTTTTGCCTGAATTTCATTGATAATCGGTTCGATTTTCTCTGTTAACTCTCGGTCGATCTCAAAAGACTTTACTCTTATTGATAACAATCCGTTCATTTTGTCAGAAATATCTTTATCATCACCAAAAGACTTAAACATTCTCAGCATTGCAGGTCCAAGCGATATATCAGTTATTTCACCTGCAGATTCCGGTATATTTATTTTTTCAAGATCAATATATCCAGGATGCTTTGTGATATCTATTTCCTGTGAATACACATTAACCCATATAAAAAGTAAGGTTAACAGCATAGTAAAAGTTTTAGTTTTCATAATTATTCACCTCCAATAATATTTATTGAATTTTTCAAACTTTCTCTGATTATTTTTGGAAATCTATCAAATAAAACATTATTTACAGCTTCTTGTCTGTTTTCATTAATTATATGACCAATATAGGAAAGACTTAATTCTGCCTCTTTTTTTGCTTTTTGGATTTCCTCGGATGTATACATAGTTTTTACAGAATTTTTACTGGAATTATTGACATGAAAAAGCGGAACAACAATAACAACTGCCAGAATTACAGCAGCTAATCCAATAGTTACAGGCCGTACTTTATTTATAAAGATCCAGTGATAAATTCTGTTCAGAATTGATTTCTCAGCATACTTATTATAAGTTTGGCTTTCGATTCTTTTAACCACTTTTTCCGGACAGGAAAAAAGCGGCATATCATTCATAGCCTTCATGATTTTTAGTTCTTTATTATACTCTTTTCTGCAATCATCACAGATTTTAAGATGATCAGAAATTAACTTTTTTTGTTTATCCGGCAGAGTATTATTGATATACTCATCAAATAATTTGCGAATACTGTCACACTGCAAATTCATATTGTCCTCCTTTTTTCTCATAAAAATACTCAGACAGCAGTGTTTTCAAGGATTTGCGGGCACGGTGCAACATCACTTTCAAGGTGGACTCTTTTATCTCAAGAATATCACTGATCTCTTTAATCTTTTTATCATAAAAATAATGAAGAATTAAAACATTTTTCTGTTTAACTGGTAATTTCTCAATAGAGGAGAGAATAATCTTCTGCTGTTCGGTTAAATAAAATTGTTTTTCCGGATTTACAAAAATATTTTTAAAATCTGTTATATGTCGAGGATCAATATTATTCATATCTTTATCTGTCTCTTTAATTCTTTTTCTTTTTCTTATTACATCTATGCAAGAGTTATGTGTAACTCTCATTACCCAGGATTCCCTTTTTTTAGTATTAATATTATACCAATTTTCCCAGAGTTTTAAAAAAACTTCCTGAGTTACATCTTCTGCATCTTCAAGACAATGCAATAAATACACTGCATAGCTGAACACCTGGTCTTTATTCTTATGTAAAAATTTTTTGTACTGATCTTTTTTCATTTTTCTCTTCTTTCATTAATATAGACGTCATAAAACCAATAAGGTTACATATTTCAGCTAAAATTCCAAACGGTATATTCGTTATCCTTCATAAGCACTTCTTCAGTTTCATCATTTTTTAATAAGGTCACTTTATCAACATTAATTAAAGGTTGTGTTTCTGGTATATATATCCTGTCTGTATGTTCAACAGTATCCAGACTGGTAAAATCATCTACTCCCACAGCACCTCCAAAATGATCACTTCGCCCAAATGCAATATGAAGACCTAATTTTTCATCAATTAAAATTTCATTTATCGGCTTTATACCGAAATCCTTAAGAATGCCGAATCCAATCTCGGCAATATTACTGTAAGCAGGCTCTTCTTTAATCTTTTTCCCTTCATTTAAAGAATAGGGTCCTGAACTTATTATGTTAACAGCTTTATTTTCTGTTATTTGATACAGGACTACCTGATTTTCAAACTGAACCGGAAGAATCCCTGCGGAAAGACTTTTTTCTTTTTTTTCTCCTTCATAGGGAACAATATAGCTTTCGCCACTTGGTAAGTTTCCTGCTGTTCCCGGTTCAGGAAATCTTCCACCTGAAGCATGCGCTTTGCGATGTCTGAGGTCAAAATGAACAGAATACTGATCTTTACCTTTTACCATAAATTCTATATCAAGCGCTCTGCTTTCATCCAGCTTTTTTTTGATTATATTTACCCGGGTATTGATTTTATCATAATCCAGTTTTAAAGCCGGAAGCATTGCACCAGAAAAACCAGGCATTGTCGCTGCTCGAAAGTTTTCTCTTTTAGCTCTTATCTTTAAGGGTGCTGTAGCAGAAAATTCTGTTAAGGCAAAAATAATCTGATGGTGTGAGAGCACCCGACTAAAGCTTTTTTGTTCTCCATAATCTTCAATAGTACCTGCATTCAGTTCTTCTGAATAAGATTTAACAACATAACAGTTATCAGGAAGGTCGGCATTATTACTGTGAACATTTGGATATGCGATTAAATTGACTTCTGTTACATTTAATGATGCTTTGACCTCATTCAATTTCTTGTACCAATTATATCCTATAGATCTTCTCTCTTTCCATTTATTATTATCAGTAAATTCCTGATCCGGTAAATCAATCAGAATAGCAATACTTTTATCTGATGACTTTGGAGAAAAAACACTTTGTACTAATGAAATTAGTTCACTTTTAGTTAATTTGTTTTGCATCTTTTTCCTTTCTATAGTTATTAATTATATGCAATGCCAACTGCAGCATCATTGCTGGTTTTATTATATTACCGTCTGGTTCAATCTGTGTCCATTCTTTAATACTTATATAATCACTGGGAATAAAAAATCCAGCTATTCTTTTTTTATGAAATTTTGCGATAGTAAACAAAGCAGATGCCTCCATATCAACAGCTATGCAGCCTTGTTTTCTGAATTCTTTGATTTTCGAGGCTGTTTCTCTGTATACCCCATCTGTTGTCCAAACTTTACCCTTCCGACAGGAATAATTATATTCTTTCACAGTACTGCTCATTAAAGAAATAAGTTGTCTGTCCGGAAAACTGTATCTGCCGGTTACAGTATAATGACTGGATGTTCCCTCATCTATTAAAGCAGAAGTTGGAATAATAATGGTATCTTTACTGATATCCTCTTTTAAAATACCGCTTCTGCCAAAAAAAATAAAGATCTCACCTCCCAGAGAAATTGACTCTTCCAGTAATGCTCCTGTAAGCGGAGCTCCTATACCAGGAAATTGAAAAGTAATTAATTGATGCTCATACTCAAAAGTATAATAAGGGAACAATTTATTGATATACCCTGTAGTAACTTTTGTAAAATGGTTTTTAATGTATGAATAAAGAAAGGGGAAAAATCCCAGAATAACATAAGGAGAAAAAGAGAAATCTTTTGATTTTTTTATGTGCTTAGTTATTATTTCAGGTCTTAGAACAGATTCGTTATTTACATCAGAAAAATCAGATTCTTTCATGATTAACTTTACTAACTTCCATCTATATATATGAAATATTGATTTACATGTTATATAAATTTAAAACAGGAAAACATGGTTCTTTAAGGTGCTAATGCATCATTGTTAAGAAAAAAAATAACAGCTTTACGGAACTCATCAAAGTCTATGATGGTATTTTTACAAGGTCCTTCCGGTCTTTTATTCGGGATCCCGATAACAGGTATTTTATCAATGACATCTTTAATACCACTCAGAAGATCTCTTTCACAAGCAACACCAATAATGGCTTTTGGTTTAGTTTTATAAATAACTTCTCTTGCTTTCTCTCCCCCGCCTACTACAAAAACCGGGATATTTAATTGCTTGGAATAAGCAGATATTTTTTTTAAAAGATCTTTTCTTAAACATCTGGGAAGTAAAATAAGGAGATTCTCCGGATTGACTTTAATCTTTGAAGCTTTAATTAAAGCATTGCTGACCTCAACAAAAGAATGCCCTAAAAGATCAGTGGAAAAACCTAATTTACTACCCAGTTTAAATACTAAGGGTACTAGAAAAGTGACAGAAAATTCTTTTCCCCGAAATTTCATCAGTAAATCTTTTTCAGTCATTATTGAAAAAACCATAATAAGAAACCACAGAGCAACAATAAACCATAAAATGAAAATCAATATACCAATTATCAAAGGTAAAGAAGGATGAAACTGCTCCAGGCGGGGATAGATCATATACCATAAAAAGAAACACAATGCCCCTCCGAATAATATCGATAATAAAAGTAAACCCATATAAATCCGTTTACCGGCATGTGTAATCTTATCGTTATTTTCAACATTGCCATCCCAGTGTTTCCATTCATCACCCAATTTTCTATCAACAATTTTAAAAAGTTTATTATTATCTTTATTCATTTTGCTGCTATAATTATTCTTTAGTTCTTTTCTCTATCAGTCTTTCAGCATCCGGAAAATAATCAATTGATTTTTTTAATTGATAATCTCTGAGAAGGGATAATTTATATCCTGCTTCATTGCCCCAGTTCTGGTTTACAATTGCTCTTTTCAAAAGAAAAATTATATCCTTTTTATTTTCTGAGATTTCTTTAAAACTATATTCAATATCTTTTCCATCAATATATGTAAGAAAAGTATTAAATATTGTGTTGGGATCAACGGTTTTAAGATATTCTTCATAGTTTGTTTCGAGTTCATTTTTATGTGATTCTATATACTTTTCAGCAAATGTAAAAAATAAACGGTCTTTAGAATAGTATAAATCTCTAACTAAGGCACTAATAGTATCTTCAGGAGTATTGAGAAAAACATCAGGAGTAATACCACCCCCGCCTAAAACATCTCTCTTTAAGATCATAGTACTAAACTGAGGACGATCAGGATTTTTCTCCCAAATTTTTCTCAAACTGTCATCTAAAACTTCCTTATAATATTCATCATGAGATTTATTATCAAATGGCCGCTGAATAATTCTGCCTGATGGTGTATAATATCTGGCTGTAGTTATCAATAAAGCTGAACCATCAGTAAAAGTATATTGATTTTGAACCAGCCCTTTACCGAAACTTGTTTCTCCTAAAATAAGTGCTCTGTCCCAGTCCTGCAGACTTCCTGAAACAATCTCTGAAGCGGAAGCAGAATGTCTGTTAATAAGAATAATCATAGGTAATTTCGAATATACATTTTTATCAGTTGAAAAAAACTGATGATAGGAATTTTTTATACGACCTCTTGTATAAACAATTTTTTTGTCACCATCAATAAATCTGTCCACCACTCCAACTGCAGCTAATAAATAACCGCCTCCGTTATTTCTTAAATCGAGTATCAGTCTTGACATACCTTTAGATTGCAGATACTGTAATCCCTCTATCAACTCTTTTTCAGTGGTTTTGGAGAATCTGACTATATACATATACCCGATATTTTCATTTAACATAAATGTATACGGAATACTTTTTACATGTATATTATCTCTTTCTATTATAATCTCATGCGGTATTTTCCAATAGGATCGTTCTACTTCTACTGTTACTCTTGTACCTTTCGGACCCATTAATTTTTTCTGTACTTCTTCTCTTTTAATACCATATGCAGACTCATCGTTTATAGTAACTATTCTGTCTCCTGGTTTTATCCCTGCTAAATCAGAAGGACCATCTTCAAAAACAGATATGACTGTTATTTTTTTATCAATAATATCATAACGAATTCCAATCCCGGAATAACCCTGATAATTTTTATTCCATTCTTCAAATTGTTCTTTAGTGAGATATTTTGTATGAGGATCAAGTTCAGTAATCATTCCCTGAATAGCATTTTCAATTAAATTATCATAGGATACATCCTCTACATAGTTATTATTGATAGTATTTAATATTTCACTGAAAAGCTTAATTTTTACATACAAATTCCTGCCTGCTGTGTATATATGACTACCGGAAGCAGCGATACATACAAATACAATAAATATAATGAGTATCGGAAATAAAAATTTTTTTTTGATCATCATATCAACTCAATATTATTTAAATTTTAATTTCTCAAATATAAATTTATTCTTTCCATAGCGCTCTTTCTTGTCTATCTAATTTAGACAGATTCTTGTAAGCACTCCTGATAATTGCTATAAATAAAAACAAACTTACCAGGACTGCAATATAATCAGCCCAAAAAGTAGTAAAACCAAAAATAGTAATTTTATTAAAGAAAATTAAAATTGTATTAACAATTATCATTAGTACTCGAAACTCTGTTGTTGATACCTTAAGATATGATATTTTGAATTCGTTGACAGTACTGGTTGCCAGATAAGTATTGATACAGGCTATAAAAAAAAGAATTAAAATAATCCATGATAATGGTCGAGTAATGAGATTGGAATATGATAAACCAAAAATTACAGCACTGACACCAAGTGAATCAATTAAATGATCCAGATAGTAGCCAAATTTTGGTCTCTGTTTATTTCGTACTCTTGCCAGTGTACCGTCCAGACTGTCACCTAACCAGTTAATTACAAAGCCTATACTTGCTAAAATTAAAAATATCCAATGTTTTTGAGCAAAATAATATGAAACTCCTGTGATTATCAAACCAAAAAGTCCAAAAAAAGTTAACATATCCGGAGTTACCCAATTCGGAAGTCTGGGTGCCATCCATATAAGCGCTTTACGTTCTGGTTCAGCTAAAAAGCTGGTCTGTATTCGTTCTTCACTAAGCTCCTGATTTGATTGATCCATTAATCCTCCGATTTATCATCAAATTCATTAATATAACTTTAAAAATAATAGTTTTTTTATCCATAAACAAATTATTTCTTATAAAGAAAATATTTTTAAATAAATAATTAAACAAAAGATCATTAAATTATAAATCGGAAGATACATTGCTTTCTTCAACATCTCTGAGAATAACGAGTATGGCATTATAAGGCACAATGAGATATGTTTTACCCTCAAATTTAATTTCAATTGCAGATTTACGTAAGAAAATAACATGATCACCGACTTTTGCTTCCATAGGCAAATATTGTATTTTCTGATTGTCGTGAGATGACTTCCAGGGCTCTTCACTGAGATCCTTTGGTGGAGATAAGGGAATTCCGGGACCGGTAGCAATAACAGTACCTTCCTGAGCAGATTCTTTATCAACGACAGTCTGGGGTAGATATAGTCCGACTTTAGTTCGCTCCTTACCACTTTCAGGTGAAATAAGTATGCGGTCACCTACGACAATGAGTTTTTTATTTTGTTTGCTCATAATATCTATCTCTCTATTTTTTAATAAATATAGCAATGATATAGTAACTTGTCAATAAATTTCTTATGAAATAGAACAGACAAACTGCATTTAAAAAATCTTAAATTATTATGAAATAAAATATTACAATCGTCTGTAGTTAACAACAGGAAATATATTTTTTTACTTGACATGATACTATTAGATTATTATATTATGATATAAATTGACTTTTTGTAATTTTTAATATTAGAAGGATATACAATGGAAAAACTGGAAGAATTGGAAAACAAATACGATGGAACTAAGGATTTAAAGTTAGGAACTGAAAAGAATCCTGCCAGGATAAGAGTTCAGACCAAAAAAAGAATGAATGAGCTTGCCAAAATCTTTAAAGAAAACGGTTGGTCATATTCCATTAAATTGGACCGTAATAAACCGGAAGATATTACTGATCTGAAAATATTACAAAACCGGCCCAAACCACGCCACATTAAAGGGAAGGTCGGCCGCAATGATCCCTGCCCGTGCGGAAGCGGGAAAAAATATAAAAACTGCTGCGGTAAATAGATCTATTAAGAAAACAGATTTTTCTATAATAAAAACAATACAATTAATTAATATAATCATTCCTTTCCAAATTTTATCACATTATAATTATTCAATTAAACCTTTATCAACATAAAAGGATCCTTATCCGAACCAGAAATTTTTTCTTCAATAACTTCATCAGGATAACTTAAAAGTTTCATGAATTCTTTGGATATCTCAATTGCTTTTTTCTGATCATAATTGTTGTCTTTCTCTAAATTAATTTTCTTTATCTTTAGAATTAAATATTTTTCAAGTACTTCATCTGTCTTATAATATAATATGGACCACTTCCCTTTGGTAAATTCCGGAGATTGCAGTTTCGTTACCAGCAATGCTTTTTCCAGATATGACTTTATTCCAAATTCATATACTATTTTATCAGAATACGGAGCAATTTTCATATAATCTTCAGGAATCAAAGGTGGGCTTAAAGCCAGTCGTTTTACTCCGCAGGCAACCATTTCCACAAAACAGTTGATCATTCCCAATTGAAACGAAATTTTGTCAATATTTATAGTCTTTTCTTTTAAACTCATTACTAATCCTCAATCTTTTTCAATTGATCCCAGGGGTGTTTAAGAGTAGGATCTTTTATTAATGCCTGTTCAAAGGCACGGCGGCTTTTTTCAAGCAATATATCGCCAATTTCGGCAGCTATTTCACCATCTTCCGGATAAATGTTGGATACAATATTCAGCATAGTAAGTGCTGTATCCAGTTTATTCTGAGATGCAAGATACCTGGCTGTTCTGACAAGATTTCTACTTTTCGCCGCTTCTGTATGTAAGGTTTTCCGTTGTGACCCTTTGTACAGATCTTCTGCCTTCTGCTGATTACCAAGCACAGCCTGTATATGAGCTTGATAAACCAATGGTATAGCTGATTCCGGATACATTTTCTCAGCAATTTTTAATATTTT
>Ga0180433_10004499_pt1 | contig 19542 bp, 16 predicted proteins | sample SS_ome_8_FD_132980 | JGI IMG/M metagenome (GOLD analysis project Ga0180433, IMG submission 132980) | Hypersaline lake sediment archaeal communities from the Salton Sea, California, USA - SS_1_D_1 metaG | ecosystem: Environmental > Aquatic > Non-marine Saline and Alkaline > Hypersaline >... | reverse complement strand
TTGATGAAAACGTCGTGCCACTACTCGACGCTAAAAACAGTCTAGCACAAATCGGTTATCTGCACAACACGACGACTTCACAGATTGGTCGCGCCCGAAAGCGCTTGACTCCCTGGTGGCATAGCGTACAATATTCGCAGTAAGCGTCCAGGGGCAGTGCTCTGTCGGGGTTCGTGACCCCGACCATTGCGACTTGTACGATCTTTTACCCCGTAATGGTTCACCTTTGCGCCATATCGGGGGTTACAAATCCCCTCTGAGCGGGGTAGGTGAACAGTTACTATTCGCAAAGTGATGCGTGAAGGCGTGATGCGCAATCTGCAACCGCGCTGCACGTCTCACGTATTACGTATTACGCACCACGCACCACGCGCATAGGAGTCATTCTATGGACAACACCCTTTCTCCCGCCGCCCTCTGGCCCCCGCCCGACGGCTTCATCCCCGTCCCCTCGCAGCTCGACGGCATCGAGCTCTACGCCCCGGCGCCCGTCGAGGAGGAAGAGGAGACACGCACGTTCAAGTGCCGCTACTGCGGGGGCACGATCACCTACAGCGCGGCGGAGCGGGATCTGACCTGCCCGTACTGCGGCCGCACGCAGGGAATTGCCGCCGAGGAGGTCGGGGAGGCGGCGGCCGAGTTCGAATTCACGCTGGAGACGATGGAGCGCGCCCAGTACGGCTGGGGCGAGGAGCGGCGGGAGCTGGTATGCGAGTCCTGCGGCGCGGTCGTGTCGGTCGCGCCGGACGTGCTGACCAGCACCTGCGCCTTCTGCGGCTCCAATCGCGTCCTGGCCCGCGACGTCGCCGGCGACGTCCTCCGGCCCACCGCGCTGATCCCCTTCGTCGTCGATAAGGGACAGATCCAGTCCCAGGTGGCCGAGTGGCTGGGCCGGGGTTGGATGCACCCGCCGGAGCTACGCAACGTGCGGGCGCTGCGGGAGCTGACCGGCGTCTATCTCCCCTTCTGGACCTTCGATGCGCGCGTCCACGCCGACTGGAAGGCCGAGGTCGGCACCCGCAAGTCCGTGCGCTACTTCGACGATGGGAAGTGGAAGACGCGCACCGTCATCGTCTGGCACTGGCGCTCGGGGCGCGTTCACCTGCCGATCGACGACCACCTGACGTCCGGCACGGCTCACGTCAGCCGGGTTATATTGGGCAAGGTGGCGCCTTTCGACCTGGACGCGCTGGTCGAGTACGAGCCGGGCTACCTGGCCGGCTGGCAGGCCAAAGCCTACGACGTGCAATTGCAGGATGCGTGGGAGTTGGCCAAGGAGGAGATCCGCGAGCAGGCCAGGCGCGCCTGCCACGCCGACACGGGCTCCTCCCACGTGCGCAATTTTCGCATGGCGGCCGACTTCGCCGACGAGCGCTGGCGCTACGTGCTCCTGCCGGTCTACCTGGCCTCCTATCCCTTCGAGGAGCGCACCTTCCAGGTGATGGTCAACGGGCAGACGGGGACGGTGGCCGGGCAGAAGCCGGTCGCCTGGGAGCGGGTGTGGCTGGCCATCGCGGCGATGCTGGCGCCGGGCGCGTGCCTGGGGCTGCTGGGGCTGCTGACGCTGGCGCTGGGCGGCATCGGCGTCGTCGGGCTGGTGCTGGGGTTTGTGCTGTTTGTGGCAGGGCTGATCGGGGCCGTGGTCGTGTTCAAGAAGGCGCGGGCGTCGGAGGAGGTGTGACGAGGAGACAAGGGGATGGGGGGACAAGGAGAGGGGGAGACAAGGAGACAGGGGGCAAGGGGCAGGAAGCGGGATATAGGAGGCAGGGGGCAAGGGGTAGGAGGCAGGATGCAAGAGGTAGGAGGCAGGATGCAAGAGGCAGGAGGCAGGATGCAAGAGGCAGGAAGTGAGGAGCAGGGTCGGGATCTGACGGGGGTGTGGGGAGTGCGGCTGGCGGCGCTGCGCTGTGCGCATTGTGGGGAGGCGCATCTGGTCGCTGGGTCTGGCCCGAGCGAGGCCGAGGGAACTGAGGCGCCGGCGCGCTGTCCTTTCTGTCTGCAGGGGCCGGTTGAGTCCCAGCCGGCTGTGCTACCGGAGGAAGCGCCCGAGCAGGTGGTGCCCTACAGTATCTCGGAGGAGCGGCTGGGTGGGATCCTGGAGCGGTGGGCGCAGGGGGGCTGGTTTCGGCCCGATGAGTTGAGGGGTGGGGTGCTGGTGCGACGGGCGCGGCGGTATCTGGTCCCGCTGTGGCTGGTCGACGGCCGGGTCGAGGCGGCCTGGCGGGCGGACGTGGGATTCGACTACCAGGCCGTCAGTTACCAGGATCGGTACAGCCAGGGGCGGGGCTGGAGCTCGCAGGAGGTGACCGAGGACCGGGTGCGCTGGGAGCCACGCGTGGGCCGCCTGCGCCGGGCCTACGAGAACGTGGTCGCGCCCGCGCTGGACGACCACCGGGCGCTGATGAGACGATTGGGCGATTTTGACCTGGGCCAGCGGGCTGATTATAGCCCCGAGGCGGTGACCGATGCCGCCGTGCGCGTGCCCACGCTGGAGCCGGAGGCCGCCTGGCCCGGGGCGGAGGCTGCCTTCACCCGCGCCGCCCAGGAGGAGTGTCGCCAGGCTTCTGGCGCCGACCACGTCCGTGATTTCCGGATTGAGGCCGAATACGACGATCTGAACTGGACGCTGCTCCTGTTGCCTGCCTTCGTCACCTGGTACCAGGAGGGGGAGCGGATCTGGCCGGTGCTGGTCAACGGGCAGAGCGGGCGTGTCAGCGGGGTGCGGCGGGCGTCGACGCGCAAGGCGAACGTCACCTCGCTGGTGCTGGGCGCGATCGCCGTGATCTTGTTCCTGGTGGGCGGCCTGATGGCGCTGCTGGGGGCGGCCCTGCCGCCGGTGGCTGTGGTGGGCGGGGTGATTCTGATCCTGGGTTTGTTCCTGGCCGTCGTCGCGCCGTTGCCGGCGATCGGCGTGTGGGTTGCCAATCGGCGGTCGGAGTCAGGTTGAGGGTGCGCGGATCGTGAGGGTACGTATTGCGTGGAGCGGTGTCGCGGGGTGTGTTTGAGGAACCCTTGCGAAGGTTAGCACGTCGATCTCATTCCAGCATCACATCGTTGACCAAAGCGCATTCTCAATGAGGGTTCCGTGGAACCTTCGCAAGGGTGGCAGTCCGATATCTTGGCCCGAAGGGCCTCGTTCTTTGAGCCCGGTGCTTTAGCGCCGGGCGCGCCTGCAAGTGTGCTTACCCCCGATATGCCTGTGGCACGTATTTCGGCAGCCGTTGCTCGGCGAACACCTCCTCGAATCGGGCGAAGCGCTGAAGGCCGTTCACCAGCGGCACGCTGGGCCAGTCGTCGCCGATGAGTGGGCGGGCGTAGCGCACGAAGTCGTCGGTGACGTCGGTGCGCGAGGGCGCGATCCAGTCCGCGGGCAGGCTGCGCTCGGAGTTGGCGACCGCCTCCAGCGGGACCTTGTCGTAGCGCACGCGATAGATGGGGCCGGGCTCGCGCAGGATGGTCGCCATGTAGCCGGAGCCCTCCTCCGCGGCGATCAGGGCCGCCTGGCGCCCCACCTTGTGCGCCTCGTCCAGGTCGACCGTCGAGGCGTAGATGATGTTGTGTCGCTGGTCGGTGCCGGGGACGTTGCCCCGCGCCGAACCGCGCGCCGCCAGCCCTACCTCATTCAGGTAGTTTACCACGATCTGCTCGACCGTCATCTGGCTGGCGGAGAACATCGTGTGGCCGAAGGCGTCCTTCCGCTCGCCGATCTCCCCCACGTTCAACGGATTGGAACAATCCGCGCCCTCGCTGATGACGACCAGCGCCCGGCCACGCTCGCGCAGCGTGTCGTTGACCCGGTCGGCCAGTTCCTCCAGGCTCAGCCCTGATTCGCGCAGGAAGATCAACAGTGGCATCTCGCGGCCGGGGTCGGCCAGGCGGGCGGCGGCGGGGATGAAGCCGATCTTGCGGCCCATCGCCTGCATCACCAGCACCGGGTCCGCCGGGGAGGAGCCCGCGTTCTCCTGGTTTGCGTTCTGGACATTGAGCGCCCAGTAGCGGGCCACGCTGCCGTAGCCGGGCGTGTGGTCGATCAGCTGGAACGCGCCAGCGGCCGTCCGGCCGCCGCCGACATCGTTGTCGATTGTCTTGGGCACGCCGGTGGAGACCAGGTCCAGCCCCCGTTCGTGGGCCAGCCGGGTCACTTTGTGGGCCGTGTCCATCGAGTCATTGCCGCCGATGTAGAAGAAGGTGCCGACGTCGTGGGCCTTGAAGACCTCGATCACGCGCTCGAAGTCTTCCTCCTGCCCGGCCTTGAGCTTGTAGCGGCAGGTGCCGATCGCCCCGGCGGCGGGCGTGATGCGCAGCCGGGCAATCTCCTCCGCGTCCTGGGCCGAGAGATCCAGCAACTCCTCCCGCAGCACGCCCTCAATCCCGTGATAGCCGGCGTAGACCGTGCCGAAGCGCTCCGGCATCGCCATACAGGTCTCGACGACGCCGCGCAGCGAGTTGTTGATCACCGGCGATGGGCCGCCGGACTGGGCGACGACGACGTTTCGTGGTTGTGCCATGTATTCCTCCTGTGGTTACTCCAGCCACTCGGTGTGGAAGACGCCCTCCTTGTCGAGCCGGCGGTAGGTGTGGGCGCCGAAGTAGTCGCGCTGCGCCTGCGTCAGGTTGGCCGGCAGGCGGGCGGTGCGGTAGGCGTCGTAGTAGGCCAGCGAGGCGCTGAGTGCCAGACAGGGGATGCCCATCTCCACGGCGTTCCGGATCACGCGCCGCAGCGCGCCCTGGCGGCTCCCCACTGCCTCCTGGAAGTACGGGTCGAGCAGCAGGTTAGCCAGCTCCGGGTCCCGCTCGAAGGCCGCGCTGACGTCGTTCAGGAACCCGGCGCGGATGATGCACCCACCGCGCCAGATGCGGGCGATGGCGGCCAGGTCCAGCTCGTAGTCGTACTCGTGGCTGGCGGCCCGCAGGAGCGCCATCCCCTGGGCGTAGGAGCAAATCTTGGCCGCGAAGAGCGCCCGCCGCACGTCCTGGATCAGCGCGTCCCGGTCGCCGTCGAACTGGATCTCCGGGCCGGACAGAACCTTCGAGGCCGCCACTCGTTCCTCCTTGAAGGAGGAGATGATGCGGCTCTCCACGGCGGCGTTGATCGTGGGCGTCGCTGCGCCCAGGTTGAGCGCGTCCTGCGAGGTCCACTTGCCGGTGCCCTTCTGCTTCGCCTCGTCCAGGACGACGTCGACCGTGGGCTTGCCCGTCTCGTCGTCCAGCTTGGCGAAGATGTCGGCCGTGATCTCGATCAGGTACGACTCCAGCTCGCCCTGGTTCCACTCGTCAAAGACCCGGTGCAGCTCCTCCGCCGACAGCCCACCGGCCCGGTGGAGGATGTCGTACGACTCGGCGATGAGCTGCATGTCGCCGTACTCGATGCCGTTGTGCACCATCTTGACGTAGTGACCGGCGCTCCGGGGGCCGATGTAGGTCACGCAGGGGTCGCCGTTTACCTTGGCGGCGATGGCCTCCAGGATGGGGCGCACCCGCTCGTAGGCCTCGGGCTGACCGCCCGGCATGATGCTGGGGCCATAGCGCGCGCCGAACTCCCCACCCGAGACGCCGGTGCCGATGTAGCGGATGCCTTTCTCCTCCAGCGTCTCTGTCCGTCGTTCCGTGTCTTTGAAGAAGGAGTTGCCGCCGTCCATGATCAGGTCACCCGGCTCCAGGAGAGGGGCCAGTTGCCCGATCACCGCGTCCACCGGTCGACCAGATTTGACCATCAGCCAGACCGCGCGCGGGCGCTTCAGCAGGCCGAGGAACTCCTCGAGCGTGATCCCGGCGGAGATATTCCTCCCCTCCGCGTGCTCCGCCATGAACTCCTCCGTCCGCTCGGTGGTCCGGTTGTACACCGCCACCGAGAAACCGTGATCTTCCATGTTAAGCACCAGGTTCTGTCCCATCACGGCCAGGCCGATGAGGCCGATATCGCACTTACTAGTCGATTCTTGCATTTTAGTACCTCCTTAGCGGTAAGTGATGTACCTGTAGAAACCAGCGGGTTGTAAATCGACAAATCAGCAAATCTGCAAATCGGCAAATCAGCAAATCTGCAAATCTGCAAATCGGCAATTGGCAAGTCTGCGAATTGGCGATGCTCAGCGGAGTCTGGCGCCGGAGTTATGGAGCTCGGTAACGATCAGCGCGATGACTTCGCTGATGAGTGTGAGACGGTGGGCCAGGACTTCGGGCTTTAGGAGATTGTGGGCCCGGTAGTACCAGCCTTTGCTCTCGCGGGCGGACCCGAGGGAGAACCCCAGAAAGCGGAGCCTGTCCTTGCCGTAACCGCGGCCATATCCTTCTTCGATGTTGGCCGTGACCGATCCGGCACTGCGGATCAACTGTTTCGCCACTGCCCGTCCTAGCGGATGCTTCAGCAATTGCTCACAATCCCGCCAACATAGGTCGTAGAAGAACAATCCCTTGCGGTAGCCGTAGAATCTCCATACTTGCTCGGTCTTCACCTCCTCGGGCACCTGGGCTTTCCACTCCTCGTACGTCTCCAATGTCATCTCGCCCCCTCTGCCAACTTGTAGATTTGCTGATTTACCGATTTGCAGATTTGCCTGTTTGCTGATTTGCAGATTTGATCCGATATAACATCTCCCCCGCCCTCCGCACCAGCAAAATCCCCTCCTCCTCCCGCCCGGCCCATGCCTCGGGGTCCACCGTCGCCGGGTCTGCGTAGCCCAGCCCGATGCGCTCGCAGCGCCCGGGCGGGATGGCGGTGGCCAGCGTGACCTGGATGCGCGGGCGCTCGACGCCGTTCTCGTACGTCCCGGCGCCGCGCAGGTGGGTTGAGTGGGCCAGGACGCCCCACGGGTAGTCCTTGAAGCGGTCCCACTGCTCGACGAAGTAGTCGCGCACGTGGTAGCCGATCTCGTCGATCAGCTTCCCGTGCGTGTAACTCACCTCGTCGATGTGAGGGGCGTAGATGATCACCTCGCCGCCGTCGGCGATGGCCGGCTCCATCTTGTACATGCCCTTGGCGGCGGTCCAGATGTCGTCATACATCTCCGGCATCACCGACAGGACGCGCCGGAACGGTTGTTCCACATAGACGATGTCCAACTGCGCCGAACGCTCGGTCGCCGCGCGCCAGGCCTCCTCCATCGAGCCAACGTACAGTCCATGCAGCGATTCCCCGTGCATCACCAGCGCAAGACACAGGCGCGGCGTGGGGATGAAGGAGGCTGCCCGGTCGATCATCTGGCGCACGGGGGTGTCCGCCACGCCGATGATGGCCGCGCTGGTCAGGAGCGCGCCCAGCCAGTGGGTCACGTCGATGATCTCGGGGCCGGCGACGCCGGGGACGAAGTACTTGTTCCCCCCGGAGAAGCCGACCACCTCGTGGGGGAAGACCGGCCCGCATACCAGGAGCTGGTCGTAGTCCAGGATGAGCCGGTTGAGACGCACGGGCACGTCCAGCGAGAGACGGCCCTCGCTGAGCGCCTCCACCTCGCTGGCGGGGAGCACGCCCGGCGTAGTAAAGGTCTCAGGCAGGTCCCAGCGGTGGTTGAGGATATGCGAGTCCCCCGCCCGTCCCTCGCGCACCTCCGCCCCGACCAACCGGCTCAGCGCCGTGTCATCCATCGGCTGGTGGGTGCCCAGCGCCACCAGGTAATCCAGCGCAGCTACTTGAGTCTCCAGGAGCTCGCGCAGCAGGCGGAAGATAAGGGGCACCGGCGCCGTCCGCGTGCCATCAGGGATGATGACCAGCACGCGTTTGCCCGCCAGGTCGAGCTCGGCCAGCCCCTCGGCTACTAGTTGGCGAACCTCGGTTTCGGTGAGGGTTCTGTCTGTGTGACCTTCGCCGATAAGCATAGGACCTCCAAAATAGGGTTTCAAGTTTTCAAGTTTTCAGGTTTGCAGATTTGCAGATTCGCTGATTCGCTGATTCGCTGATTCGCCGATTCGCTGATTCGTCGATTCGCCCATTCGTCCATTCGCTATTGTTTCCAAGGTGGCACTTCCGGCAACATCCGCTCGAACTCCGCGATCACCGCCGCCTCGTAGTTGCCCGCGTACTCGCCCGCCAGGAACTTGTGTACCGCCTCCTCGTAGAACCGCTGCCAGGATTCCTCCTCGCGCCCTGGGTTGACGGGGTAGAAGAGGGCGTCGTTCTGCTTCGCTGCCTTCATGTCCCCCGGCGCGTCGCCGACCATCAGGACGCGGTTAGGGGGGTATTTGCCATTGGCGGCCAGCTTCAGGTGGAGCGCCTTCTTGCCCATCTCCTGCCCGGCGATAACCTTCACGTAGCGGGCGATGTCGTGCTCTTTCCACTCCCGCGTCAGCGCCTCCACCGGCGTGGCGGAGACGACGATCATATCGGCCTTGTCAGCCAGAAACTCCAGGCTCTCGCGCACGTAGGGGAAGGGCGGCACGCCGTGCACCATGTCCGCGACGGTGGCGTTGACGCCGGTCGTCCAGGCCCACGCCCGGTCCAGCTCCGGGTCGGGATGCTCGGCTGTAAGCGCAGCGATGTAGGCCTTCAGGCCGTCGTTGCTCTTGGGAAACGCATCGTTGGCGATGAACTCGCGGATGCGGGGGGCCTGGGGGATCTCCACGTGCCGCGCCTGTACCTCCGGCCGCTCCCGCAGCAGGTCGAAGACCATCACCAGCGCTGGCCAGCGGTTGATGCCACGCCACTTGGAGTACAGGTTGACGAACTCCGCCGCCTCGCGCGCGTATTTGGAGACTGGCTGCAGCCCCCAGTGCTTGATGATGTTGGGGGTGAAGCATTCCTTGTGCTTGATCTCCATCGTGTCGAACGCGCAGCCGTCGGAATCGATGCCGACGAAGAAGTCGTATTCTGGTTTCAATTCATCCAGCGGCCGGGCTGGTTCGGGATAGTCTGCCATTGTTATCTGTCTCCTTTGTTTTACGTTTCGTCTCGTCTCGAAACCTTGCGAAGGTTGCACGGAATCCTGCAAGCCAGGGCGGTCGTTGTCTGCCCCAATACATCACGCCAGCAAGGAGTATATCTAACCTTCGCAAGGTTGGCGTGAACGAAAAGCTGGACTCTTCTCCCTCTCCCCCCTGGGAGAGGGCTGGGGTGAGGGTCTCCCCCAGATGGAGAGTATCTCTCCTCTCACACCCCGCTGAACGCCGAGAATCCCCCGTCCACGGGCACGACGATGCCGGTCACGAACGCGGATGCCGGTGACAGCAGCCACAGCACCGTACCCAGCAGATCCTCCGGATCGCCGAACCGGCCTATGGGCGTATGGTCGATGATCGTGCGGCCGCGGGGCGTCAGTTCGTCGGTCTCCCGGTCGATCAGCAAAAAGCGGTTCTGGGTCGTCAGGAAAAAGCCGGGGGCGATGGCGTTCACGCGGATGCCGGGTGCGTATTCCTGGGCCATGTGCACGGCCAGCCATTGGGTGAAGTTGCTCACCCCGGCCTTGGCGGCCGAGTATGCGGGGATGCGGGTCAGCGGCTGCAGGGCAGCCATCGAGGAGATGTTCAGGATCACTCCTTCGTCGCGCTCCGCCATCCCCTGGCCGAACACCTGGCACGGGATGATCGTGCCCACGATGTTGAGGTCGAACACGAAGCGAAGTGCATCCTCGGGCAGGTCAAAGAAGGAGAGGTCCGCGCTCGTGGTCGCCTTTGGGCTGTTTCCCCCGGCGGCGTTGATCAGCATGTCCACGGGCCCAAACTCCTCTCGGACGGCCTTCCCGGCCTCGATCAGCGTGTCGCGCTTCAACACGTCGCCGTAGACGACGACCGCGCAGCCCGGCCCGCAGCCCAGGCGGTCCATCAGGCGGTCGGCCAACGACGGGTCGCGGTCCAGGATCACCACGTTGGCGCCGCAGCCGACCAGCGCACAGGCCATCTCGCCTCCCAGGATACCGGCCCCGCCGGTGATGAGCACGGTCCTGCCGGTGAAGTCATACATGTGTGTCAGTTCTTCCAACGGATGTTGTTTATCCGCATTCATTGGGTCTATCCTTTCTCTCATCCTTCTCGATTGTCGCCCCTGGCGCGACCTCCAGGCGATAGATTGCCGACGCGCCAGCCTCGCGCAGTGCCTCCTCCAGCGGCGTGGCGTCCGACCAGGGCCATAGCGCGATGATCGTGCCGCCGTGGCCGGCGCCGGCCAGCTTGGCCCCCAGCGCGCCGGCTCCCAGCGCGGCAGCGATTAGCTTTTCGTTCGATTCGCCCGACCCACCCAGGTCGCGCTGGATGGCGTGGTTCTCGTTCATCAGGTGGCCCAGCAGCGGCCAGTCGGCTAATAGAAGCGCCTTCTTGCCCATGCGGGCGATCTCAGTGATGCGCTTATAGCTCTCGATCACGGCCGCTTCCCCGTCCATCCAGCGCTCGCGGATCGGCTTGTGAACCGCGCCGGAGGCGTGCCGTACGCCCGTAAAGCCCAACACGAATGGCAGCTCTGGTATATAGGCGGACAGGGGCTCGATCGTCGCGAAGAGCTCGGCCTCGGCGGCGCGGTAGAACTGCTTGCCCCGGAAGTCCATGTAGTTCAGGCCGCCAAAGGTGCACATGTAGGCGTCCTGGTAGCCGCATACGACCTTGAGGTAGTTTAGTTCGATGTAACGCGCTCGCTCCGCCAGTTGGTACGCACTTGGATACTCCCCCTGCCAGGCCAGCAACGCCTGCAGCAGGGCCACCACCAGCGCCGTCGACCCCGACATCCCGCTGCGCAGAGGAATCTCGCTCTCGTAGTGGACGTGACAGGCCAACGGTGGCAGGCGCATGTAATCGAGGATGGCTCGAGCCAGGTCAAAGCGGTCGCCCTGTGGGCGCAGGTCATCTCGGCTGGCGATCCGGCACTCCTGGCCGGTGGTCTCCAGCACCAGATCCGGCGCCGGCGTCACGGTCACGCGCGCCCGCATGCCGACCGAGCACGAGATGACCGCACCCCCGTACATATCCGTGGGGTTGCCGATCATGCCTGCCCGGCCGGGCGCCGAACAGATGATTTCGCGTCGTTTGGAGTTCGCGGGCTTGCTCATAGCTCGTAGGCTTTGGCCTTGATGTATTTGCGGACCAGATAGCCGTATCTCTCGTCCGCCAGGGCGAAGTCGATGAAGGTGCGAAAATAGCTCTCAAAGTTGCCCACGTCGTAGCGGTGCTGGTCGGGGGAGAGAAGCCAGGCATACACGGGCTCTCCCATCTGGATCAGCAATTTGATCGCGTCGGTGAGTTGGATCTCCCCCCGCTTGCCGGGCAGCGTGCGCTTGAGGGCGTCGAAGATGGCGGGGCTGAAGACGTAGCGCGCGGCCACGGCCAGCGTGGTTAGCGCCGTGCCCGGAGATGGCTTCTCGACGATGTCGTTCACCTTCACCGGCTCGCCGGGAGGGGGCTCGGCACCCTCGATGCCGACGATGCCGTAGCGGAACGCCTCTTCCATCGGCACTTTCTCCACGGCGATCACGGCCGCTGCGCCCAGGTCACGATGGGCCTCGATCATCGCCCGCAGCAGAGCGGCCGGATCGTCGGAGGCGATGAGCGAATCTCCCAGCGCGACCGCGCAGTGGTCGCTGTCCACAAAGTCGGCGCCCAGCGAGACCGCGTCGCCCAGCCCCTTGGGCGTGCTCTGCCGGGTGTAGAAGAAGTGTGTCTGGCCCTCGATATACGCCAGGTCGGCCAGCATGGCCTCGTTCCCGGCCTGCTCCAACGCCGACACAAGCTGGGGGTCCGAATCGAAGTGATCCTCAATGGCCCGCTTGCGCCGCCCGGTGACCAGGAGAATCTTGTGTAGCCCGGCTGCCTGCATCTCCTCCACCACGTATTGCACCACCGGTTTGCGGCCCACCGGCAGCATCTCCTTGGGCTGCGACTTGGTGGCCGGCAGGAGCCGCGTACCCAGCCCTGCGGCTGGGACGATCGCTTTGGTTATCGATTGAGCCATTGGTCGAAATCCTCCATCAGGTGATAAATGGCGACAGGTGTCGCCTGAAGTGTGACTCCAACAGCGTGTAGTACACCTGCTCGTGATCCTGCAGCGTCGCCAACAGTCGATCGCCGAACCGGTCCAGCACCGAACCGAACGTCACGTGCAGCACCTGCCGCGCGTCGAATTGCTCCAGCAGCTCGGGCAGGCGGGCGTTGCTCAGCGCATCCGGCGCGGGGACGTTGGACAGTTCGGCTGAGACGTGGTACGTGACCCGATCTACATCGTAGCGCTCCCGGGCGAAGGCCAGGATCTCCTGGAACAGGTCAGGGGCTGCCTGGGAGATGGCGCGCAGCGCCTCCAGATAGCTGGTACCGGCGGTCTTGAGGTGTACCAGCCCCCCGGTCAGCCGAGCGATGATGGGATAGATGCTGAATTTGTCCGAGCCCGAGTGGATGCTGAGCTTGTATGGCCCCAGGGCGCGGGCGATAGCGGCGTGTTTGGCAAGTTCCATCTCAAACTCGGCCAGATCTCCAATGTAGTCCACGCCTTTCTCGAAGCGCCCGATATAGCGTGGCGCCAGGCTCACCCAGTCGACTCCCATCCGTTTGAGCTCGCTGGCGACGAAGAGGTGCTCCGCTGGCGAGGTAGGTGTCTCCGTCTCGTCCACGGAGACCTCCAGCTCGAAATCGCTCTCTCCCACACGCCCGACCAGGTAGCGGTACATACGCGCCGTGTGGGCAACCGCGCGCCCGTACTTGGCCGCCGCCCGCCACAGCGTCTCCCGATCAAAAGCGAGCGATGCATCCTCCAGGTCGAACGACCGGTCCAGGTAGCGCCGCTCCATATCCGGCGCCGTGTCCTCCAACGTGTCCCACGGCAGCGCTTTCACCTTCTCCTCCACCTCCGTGAGCGGGGCCGTGTGGGCCTCGTTGTCTACGTGGTCGCCCGGATCGATGGTGTACAGCGTATAGCCGGCCGCGACGAAGTCGCCTATCACTTCGGGCGTCTTGAGGTGATCGGCGTCAGCGCCCCACGGCTCGCGCCAGCCCTCCTGGAAGATGCCCCAGGTTGCGTCGTCGACGACCTCCTGCGGCGTGCGCCCCGTGCGTGCGTTCTCCCGCACCGACTGCTGGGCGAAGATCGGGGCGATGCCGGCGGCCTTGCGGGCCGCTTGCACGTGCCCCGGCGTTGCCAACCCCAGCCGGTCGCCGAAGCCGGCCGACGTCCGCAGCCCCAGCGAAACCGGCCGCAGCCAGTCCAGCCGTTCCCGCAGCGCGGCGGCATTGCCCGCCGTCAGCGGGCACAGCAGCAGCCTGCCGCCACTGCCGGTGGCGTCTTCGTGGCGCGCACCCTCAAAACCAGCGGTATCCCCAAGCACGCCGAGCACCTGCCGATCTGCCGATTTGCCGACTCGCCGATTTGCCGATTCGCTGACTTGCCAATTTGCAGATTTGCTGATTTGCCAATTTGCAGATTTGCCGATTTGCAGATTTCCACCATCGTCCCTCGCCAGAAAGACCGTCGTCCCCTCCATCTCCACCACCGACCGCGCATACACCCGCAGCCCAGTCCGTCGCTCCAACTCCCGCGCTCGCTCCACATCCCCCTCCACACTACCTCGCCCTGTCATCACCTGCTCCTCCGTCATTCGCTCGCTCGCTGATTCACTCACTCGCCGATTCGCCGATTCGCTCATTCGCCGATTTGCAGATTTGCAGATTTGCTGATTTGCTCACTTGTCATTTGTTCATCCATCATTGAATCTATATGCTTGTTTTACCAACCGGTACGCCAGGTCCATCGCCATCTCGTGGGCGTCGTCCTCGTCCACGATGGAGCGCACGACCAGGCCGGCGATCCAGTTGGCGCTGGCGCGGCGCCACAGGTCGTGGCGGGCCGGGATCGAGGGGAAGGCTCGCGTGTCGTCGTTGAAGCCAACCGTGTTGTGCAGCCCGGCCGTCTCCATCACGCTCTCGAAGTAGCGCCGGATGCCGTTCAGACTGTCGTGGAACCACCACGGTGGGCCGAGCCGCATGGCCGGATAGTGTCCGGCCAGCGGGGCCAGTTCGCGCGCATAGGCGGATTCGTCCAGCGTGAAGACGATGAACGTCAGCCGGGGGTCATTGCCGTACTTGTTCAACAGCGGGCGCAGGTTGTGGGTGAACTCGCTGCGCTCTGGGATGTCGGATCCCTTGTCGGGGCCGAAGCGGTCGAAGAGAGGTTGGTTGTGATTGCGCACCGACCCGACGTGGAACTGCATCACTAGGCCGTCCTCGATGCTTAACCTGGCGTTCTCCATGATCATGTGGGCGGTGAAGCGGCGGGCGTCTTCGGGCGTGGCCTGGCCGCGCAAAGCACGCTGAAAGATCGCGTCGGCCTCCGATGGGCTCAACTCCGCCGTGTACGCCGACCGGGCGGCGTGGTCGGTGGCCTTGGCTCCGAACGACTTGAAAAAGGCGCGTCGGTCCTCCAGTGCCTGGATGAAGGTCGGGTACGAGTGGACGTCGGTGCCGCTGATCTCGCTCAGGGCGTCGATGTTCTCCCGCCAGCCCGGCGTCAGCAGGTTGACCACGGCGTCGGGCCGGAACGTGGGTCGGACGTTCCCCTGCCAGCCGGAATCCCGGATGGCCTGGTGGTAGGTCAGCCGATCGGTGGCGGCGTCGGTGGTGCACAGTACCTCAATGTTGAACCGCTCGAACAGCGCACGAGGGCGGAACTCGGGCTTGGCCAGTTTCTGCGCGATCTGGTCGTAGATGGCCTGGGCGGTCTCCCGTGTGAGTTTTTCCTCTACGTCGAAGACGTCGTGCAGCTCGTTGGACAGCCAGGCGCCGCTGGGTGTGCCGCGAAAGAGATGGAAGCTCTCGGCGAAAATCTGCCAGATTCGGCGATGGTCCTGCTTCACCGGGCCACCGTCGGCGCGTGGGATACCCAGCTCCTCCAGCGGGATGCCTTGTGAGTAGAGCATGCGAAAGACGTAATGATCGGGGATGATCAGCAGCTCAGTCGGCGTGCCGAAGCTGGCGTCCTCGTCGGCGAAGAGGCGTGGGTCCACGTGCCCGTGGGGGCTGACGAGGGGCAGGTCGGCCACCGACTCGTACAGCTCCTTCGCGACGCGGCGCTGTGTTGGGTTCGGGTCAAAGTACCGTTCTGCCGGTAGATGCCATTTGGTGTGGGCCATGATCCTCCTTTTAGTTGAAGGTGCGGAGTAGACTAGGGCGCACTGGCCCGGACGATGAATTCCGGTCGAAGCACGATCTCGACACGTGGGGCCCGATTTGTTTCTGTACGCTGATCGGACGATTCGGGACAGCCGTCGATCTGGTTCAGCAGTAACTTCATTGCCTGGCCGCCCAGCTCGTACCGAGGTACGCGGCAGGTGGTCAGCGGCGGGGTCATCAGCGCAGCCAGCATGATGTCGTCAAACCCGACCACGGCCAGGTCGTCGGGTACCCGGCGGCCCATCTCAGCGCAAGCGTGCAGCGCGCCGACGGCCACGAGATCGTTGTAGCAGAAGAGGGCGGTCAGCTCGGGATGGGCGGCCAGCAGGCCCGCGGCGGCCCGGCGGCCGCCGTCCACATCGGCCGGGCAAGCGATCACCCACGCGGGATCGTACTGCACACCGGCGTCGGCAAGCGCCGCTCGATACCCCTCGGCACGCCGACGGCCACTGTGGGAGGTCGGCGGCCCCGCCAGGAGGCCCACCGCGCGATGGCCGGTGTCCAGCAGATGCCGGGTGACCATCCGTCCCCCGGACAAATCGTCCACCAACACCGCGCCCACGCCATTTTGCTCGTCCATTGACTCAAGTCGGCGATTGACGAGCACGACAGCGGAGTGACGGGACACCACCTGGCGCAACTCGTCGTCATCGAGTCGTGAACTGCACAGCACGACGCCATCCACGCGTTTCTCCTCCAGCGATCGCAACACGGCCAGCTCGCGCTGCGGGTCCTCCTCGGTGTTGCAGAGGAAGACGTTGTACCCTTGCGCGTAGGCCACGTGTTCTGCGCCACGGGCCACGTCGGAGAAGAAAGGATTGGCGACGTCGGGGATCACCAGCCCCAGCGTGCGCGTGCGGCGGGTAGCCAGTCCCCGGGCAATGCCGCTGGGACGGTACCTCAAGCGCTCGATGACGTCCAGCACGCGCTGGCGGGTGGCAGGACTGACCTCTCCCTTGTTGTTGACCACCCGCGAGACGGTCATCGTCGAGACGCCGGCCTCGTGAGCGACGTCAGCCATCGTGACACGGTTGGGCATGGACTTCCTCTATCCAACGCTGATTATTGTTAGCGCTAACGTTAACGCTAACATTATTGTACAACAGGAATGTCGGTTTGTCAAGAGGACAGGAGAAAGGAGAAAGGTCCTCCGCGTCCGCTCACGCTGCGCCTTTTTCAACGCATGCCGGCGGCTTTGTAGATCGCTAGAACCGCAGCGAGGCTGCGCTTCCCTTCCACCCCATCGATTTGAGGAGAACGACCCGTGCGCAAGGCCCGAATGAAGTCCGCGAAGATGGCGATGTGCCCAGTCGGTGCGATGCCCCTGGGATCTCCCCCGGCCCCGGCGTGGATCGGGGCGCCGATCTCCGGAGGTTCCACGACAGCCTCGGCTGGATCGGCCAGGTCCCACCGCCTGACCGTTTCCCCTTCCACCTGAATACCCCCGTTGGTGCCGTAGATTTCGATCCGATGAGGAAAGCCGGCCGCCACCGTCGTCGTCGCTGCGATCGTAGCCATGGCACCATCGCCAAAGCGCAGCGTCGCCACCAGCGTGTCCTCGACCTCAATGTCGCGACGTAGTGTGTCGGCATGGGCCTGCACCTCCACCGGGTCACCCATGTACCAGACGAGCAGATCCACCAGGTGGATGCCCTGGTTCATCAGCACACCGCCGCCGTCTAACGCCCAGGTTCCACGCCATTCGGCCTGGTCGTAGTAGGTCTGGGGACGGAAGTAGGGCATAGTGACCAGACCCAAGGTGAGCTGGCCTAGATCGCCGGCCGCGATGGCGTCGTGGACGCGTGCGAAGAGAGGCTCGACGCGGCGCTGGAGGACGACGCCCAGTCTGACGCCAGCACGATCGCAAGCCTTGATCATAGCATCGGCATCTGCCAGGCTCAGAGCCATCGGCTTCTCCACCAGCACGTGCTTGCCCGCGCCGGCAGCAGCGATAGCCTGCTCGGTGTGTTGGCCGCTGGGCGTGCAGATGCAGACGACGTCGACCTGTGTGTCAGTCAACAGATCTTCATAGGGGACACAGGGGGCATCGAACTCGGTGCTGATCTCATCAAAGCGCACCGGATTGTAATGGCCGATCGCTACCAGGCGCGCACCGAGGTCTGCGTTGGCCACGATGGCCCGACGGTGATAGTCGGCTACTATGCCAGCACCCAGGATGGCGAAGTTGACCGTCTCATAGTCTGACATAAAACTTCCTCTATTCCGTGTGAAACAGCGCCAGCCTCGCTCGTTTCTTCTGTCCTGAGTGTCCAACACCCAAGAAATTGACCCTTTCGGACCCGGCGACTTCTATTACCCCTTGAGCATTCCCTCCGTCAGACCTTTGATGAAGAAATTACGCAACAACAAGAACAGGATGAAAATCGGTAGTATGGAAAGCACGAACATAGCCCCGACCCGCCCGTATGCCATGGTCTGAAGTTCGTCCCGCAGCCACACGATACCCACGGGCAGCGTCTGCCACTGGTTCTTGGTCATAAGCGTCGAGGCGAATAGATACTCCTGCCACACGAAAACGAAGGTGACGATCGTCGTCGCTGCCAGAGCAGGACGCGTGATCGGCAGCATCACTCTGTACCAAAGTTGGTACTCGTTGCATCCATCGATGACGGCGGCATCCTTGATCTCCAGGGGAATCGTCGAGAAGGCGCTGCGCATGATCAACAATCCCCAGGGCAGATTGAGTGCAACGTACGGGAGTATGAGCCCGATCCACGTATTCCGCAGGTGAAGCTTGATCTCCATGAGGTAGATAGGGATCAGGTACATGATGTAGGGGACGGTCAGGACGAACACGATCCCCATGTACAGCAATTCCTTTCCCCGGAACCTCCGAGCGCCAAACGCGTAGCCTCCCATCGCGCTTGCAAGCAGAACCAGGAGAACCGACGCCAGCGTCACGACGACACTGTTGAGGAAGTAGCGAGTGCCTTGCATCTGTGTCAGCACGTACACGTAGTTCTCCAGCGTGATCTTCGCAGGCAAGACCGTCGGCGGGACCCGATAGATGTCTTCGGTTGCGCGCAAGGACGTGTTCAGCATCCACAGAGGGGGGAAGAGAAAGAGGGCAGAAGCGACGATGACCATGGCGTAGAAAATCGCCGTCTGCCTGCGACTGAGCAATCGGGCAAAGCTTCTCAACCCATTCATCTTGTAGCTCCTTAGAATCGCCCTGTCGATTCGGGGTTCAGCACCTTGTTCAACGCCCAGGATAGAAGGAGAATGATGAACGCTGTGACATAGGCGACTTGAGAGGCCAAGCCCATGTCGTACCTCTGAAAGGCTGCTTTCCAGGAGTAGTAATACAGCGTTAGAGTGGCAACACCAGGACCACCCTGCGTGACCATATGTGGCAGAGTGAAGACCTTTAGAGAATTGATGATGATCCAGATTCCACCCGCCAGCAGATAGGGTCTCAGCAGCGGAATGACGACGTGGCGTACTTCCTGCCAGAAGTTGGCTCCGTCCACCCTGGCAGCCTCGCGCAGGCTGCGCGGGATTGCTTGAACCCCAGACAGGAAAACGATGAACGTGAATCCGATCATTTTCCACGATCGAGTGACCACAAGGCCGTACAGCGCCGTCGTAGGATCCCCAAACCAGTTCCTAGCCCAAGACGCAAGACCGATCGAACGGAGAAAGTGGTTGAAAATCCCGACATCTTGGTTGAGAATCCAGCTAAAGGCAACACCTGCCATAGACATAGCGACGATCATCGGCAGATAGAAGATGATCTGAAATATCCGGGCCCCGCGCCCAAGCTCGCCGACGAGGACGGCCAGACCCAGGGAGACGACGAAGGTGATTAGGATGTACGGGATCGCGAACTGGAACTGGTTTTTGATAGCTGTATGAAAGAGCGTATCATGCAGAATCGTATCCATGTAACCACTGAAACCAACAAACGCCGGCGCGTCATCCTTGGCGTAGTTGAACTCAGTGAAACTCAGGTAGCCTGAGGATAGGACGGGGAAGGCGATGAAGATAAACACGAAAAGCAACGTCGGCAACAGAAACACAAGCAAGCTAAGCCTCTCCTGCAGTTTGTGACTCGACAGCCAGCTCATTTCGTCATCCCTCTACCATTTCATGTGATCCTTGGAACCAGCAGGCGGGGAGACCATACTCCCCTCCCCGCCTGCTGGCCGGCGCTGTTTATGACATAATGTACGACGAAAATCCAGGCCAGACTACTGAGCTCGCAGATCTGTGTAGTCCAAGTCTGCCGTCTCCTCCTGGACTGCCTGCAGGGCTTCCTCCACGTCCATACGCCCAAAGGCAGCCTCAGGCAGGTACTTGACCAGGATATCCAGGTACTCCTCCATATCCGCGTACAGCGGAACCGGTTGAGAGGCGTCGGCCACGGTCAGGATGGCGTCCATCTGATCCTGGAACCGCTCGATGCCCTCCCCGTAGTAGTCCTTCATCACGGGCAGCTTCCCGTAGTTGTTG